>JAABVA010003954.1_pt1 | contig 13842 bp, 12 predicted proteins | sample 5560331 | NCBI WGS metagenome assembly JAABVA01 (sample SAMN12812661, study PRJNA571458) | rock metagenome | isolation source: Antarctica rocks | place: Antarctica: Victoria Land, Mt New Zealand sud | collected 2016-01-07 | reverse complement strand
CCGTCATCACGTCGGGCCACCCCCGGGGCGCGCGAGCTCGGGACCCTGCACGTAGTAGTCCTGCTCGTCCGCACCCAGCCGCATCGGGTGCGGCGGCTGCTCCATGCCCGGCAGCAGGGGGGCGAGCAGACGCTCCCTGGTGTAGATCAGGTCCTGCCGATCGTCGTCGGCGAGCTCGTACTCGTTGGTCATCGTCAGCGCGCGCGTCGGGCAGGCCTCGATGCACAGACCGCAGCCGATGCAGCGCAGGTAGTTGATCTGGTAGATCGCGCCGTAGCGCTCTCCCGGGGAGAAGCGCTCGGCCTCGGTGTTGTCACCGCCCTCGACGTAGATGGCGTCGGCCGGACAGGCCCATGCGCAGAGCTCGCAGCCGACGCACTTCTCCAGGCCGTCCGGGTGCCGGTTGAGCTGGTGCAGCCCGTGGTAGCGCGGGGCGGTCACCTTCTTCACCCGCGGGTAGTCCTCGGTGACGACCTTGCGGAACATCGTGGAGAAGGTCACGCCGAAGCCGGCGAGGCCGTCGAACATCCCCATCACGCGTCTCCCTTGTCGGTCGTGGTGCCGCCACCGGAGGACGCGCCGACGGTGTCGGTCGTCGCCTCGCCGGCAGTGCCGGGGTCGGGGGCCGGCTCGGGTTCGGGGCGGCCGTGCCGGCCGGACGCCACGGCGCGTCGTCGCTTCGGGGTCGGGGGCACGGCGAGGTCCAGCGGGGGCACGGGGTAGTCGGAGACGGTCCGCGCCAGTCCGCGCGTGCCGTCGATGCCGTAGCCGAGGCCGTCGGGGCCGCCCTCGGGAGCGCTGTCGGGCACGAGGAACGCGACCGCGAGGAGCACGACCAGCACGATCCCGCCGACGACGAGCACGGTGCCGACGCCGACGGTGCCGCCGTAGGACGTGCGCAGCACGCGCAGCGTCGCCACGGCCACGATCCAGACCAGGCTGGCCGGGATGAGCAGCTTCCACCCCAGCCACATGAACTGGTCGTAGCGCTGGCGTGGGAGCGTCCCGCGCAGCCACACGTAGACGAAGAGGAAGACGACCATCTTCCCGAGGAACCACACGAGCGGCAGCCAGCCCTCGTTAGCGGCGGGCCACAGCGACAGCGGCCACGGCGCGCGCCAGCCCCCGAGGAACAGCGTCGTGGCCACCGCGGAGAGGGTGACCATGTTGACGTACTCGGAGAGGAAGAAGAGCGCGAACTTCAGCGACGAGTACTCGGTGTGGAAGCCGCCGACCAGCTCCGACTCGGCCTCCGGCAGGTCGAACGGCGCGCGGTTGGTCTCGCCGACCATGCTCACCACGAAGATCACGAAGCTCACCGGCAGCAGCCACACGTACCAGCCCGACTCCTGGGCGGCCACGATGTCGGCGGTGGAGAGCGACCCGGCGTAGAGGACCACACCGATCACCGAGAGCCCGAGGGCGAGCTCGTAGGAGATGACCTGCGCCGCGGAGCGCAGCGACCCGAGCAGCGGGTACGGCGAGCCCGACGCCCAGCCCGCGAGCACGATCCCGTAGACGCCGACCGAGGAGCACGCGAGAACGACGAGGATGCCCACCGGTAGGTCGGCGACCTGCAGCGCGGTGCGCTCCCCGAAGATCGACACCTCGGGTCCGAGCGGGATCACCGCGAACGCGACGAAGGCCGGGATGGTCGAGATGACCGGCGCGAGGAAGAAGATCGCCTTGTCGGCGAGGACGGGACGGATGTCCTCCTTGAAGGCGAGCTTGAGCCCGTCGGCGAGCGACTGCAGCAGGCCGAACGGGCCGTGCCAGTTCGGCCCGGGCCGTTGTTGCATGCGCCCGACCACCCGGCGTTCGAACCAGATCATCAACAGCGTGACGACCATCAGCCCGCCGAACACGACGACGACCTTGATCAGGATCAACCACAGCGGATCGTCGGCGAGGAGTGCCCCCGTGTAGCCCGGGCTCCCCGGCGCGGGGGCTCGGACCTGCGTCGGCACGCTCACGGCTGCCCCCCCGCGGTCGATGGCACGGTGATCGTCCCGGTGATCGTCCCGGTGGCCGCCGGGACGACGCCGACCGGGTGGCCGTGGGCCAGGCCGAGCGCGGCGAGCGGAGTCACCGCACCGTCGGGACCGACGATCCGGGTGGGCGCCCAGACCACGTCGGCGGGCAGGTCGGCAAACTCGACCGGCAGCCGGATCGTGCCCGGCGCCTCCCCCTCGTGCCCGGTGGCGGCGATCCCGGTGGCGGCGATCCCGGTGGCGGCGATCCCGGTGGCGGCGATCTCGGCGAGACCGTCCTCGGCGAGGCCGAGGCGCGCGGCCGTCTCCGGGGCCACCCGCAGTTTCGGCGGGCGCGCCGTGCCGGCCAGCTCGGGCTCGTCGACGAGCAACGCTCCGCCGTCGAGCAGTTGCCGCCAGGTGGCCAGTAACACCGTGCCCTCGGGGTGCGAGCCGTGCCGCCCGGCCTCGGGAACAGCCCGGCCCGACCGCGGGGGTCCGCCGCCGGAGGGCGACACGCCGAGCCGCGCGATCTCCGCGGCCACCGCCTCCGGGGTCCGGGCGAACAGGTCCGCGTCCATCTCGACGGCGAGCGTATCGAGCACGCGACAGTCCGGTGGCGTCACCGTCGCCACCCCGCCCACGCGGCCCGAGGCGCCGCCGGAGGGGTCGATGGTCGTGGCGAAGCGCCGCTCGCGGCCCTCCCAGTCGAGGTAGCTGCCGGCGCGGTGCACCGCGGGGGCCACCGGGAGCACGACGTCGGCGCGCTCGGTCACCTCCGAGGTCATCTGCTCCAGAGACACCACGACGTCGGCCGCCTCCAGGGCGGCGCGGGCGAGGGCCGGGTCGGGGAGGTCGGCGAGCTCGACGCCGCCGACCACCAGTCCCGCGAGCTCGCCGTCCACCGCGGCGCGCAGCATCGCGGTGAGGTCGCGCCCCGGGGCCGTGGGCCACGCGTCGGGCGCGACGCCCCAGGCCGCGACCAGCGTGTCGCGGGCCGCGGGATCCTCGACGCCGCGCCCGCCGGGCAGCAGCGTCGGGAGCGCGCCCGCCTCCACCGCGCCGCGCTCCCCGGCGCGTCGCGGCACCCAGGCGATCGAGGCGCCCGTGCGTCCGGCGAGTGCGGCCACGGCGTCGAGCAGTCCGGGGACCTCCGCGGCGCGCTCGCCGACGAGCACCACCGCGCCCGGGATGCCCAGCGCCTCGAGCAGGTCGGCGGGGAGCTCCTCGAGCGCCTGTGCCTCGGCGCCCGGTGCCGTGCGGACGAGGTGGCCGCCGGTCTTGACCACACCCGGTGTCGACCACGACCCGACGTGGTGCACCAGCGTCCCGGTCCGGGCGGCCTTGCGCAGCCGCAGCAGGACGATGGGCGACTCCTCCTCGGGGTCGAGGGCGACGCACAGGACCGTCCCCGCCGCCTCGAGGTCATCGTAGGTCACGCCGAGCCCGGTGCCCGCGACGTGCGCGGCGAGGAACGCGAGCTCCTCGTCGGAGTGGGCGCGGGCGCGGGCGTCGACGTCGTGGGTGCCCAGCGCGACCCGCGCGAACTTGCCGTAGGTGTAGGCGTCCTCGACGGTGAGCCGGCCGCCGGGCAGGACCCCGACACCGCGCTTGGGTGCGAGCTCGGTCTCCTCCCGGGTCTCGGTGTCGAGCGCGACCGGCGCCGGCCCGGTGCCGTCCCGGGCGGCGAGGAGCAGCGCCGCGGCGCGCTCCAGCGCCTCGGTCCACGACGCCTCGTGCAGCTCCCCGTCCGCACCGCGGACCAGTGGGCGTACGACGCGCTGCGTGGACCGGGCGTAACGGAAGGCGAAGCGGCCCTTGTCGCAGAGCCACTCCTCGTTGACCTCGGGCTCCTCGGCGGCCAGGACCCGGGTGACGCCGCCGCGGCGCCAGTCGCGCCGCGTCGCGCAGCCGGACGCGCAGTGCTCGCACTGGCCGGGACTGGAGACGAGGTCGAATGGGCGGGACCGGAACCGGTACGACGCCGAGGTCAGCGCCCCGACCGGGCAGATCTGGATCGTGTTGCCCGAATAGTAGGACTGGAAGCCCTCGCCCTCGCCGAACGCGGTCTCCTCGGTCCCGACCTGCTGGTGCGCGCCGCGCTCGAGCAACTCGATGAACTGGTCGCCCGCGATCTGCCGGGAGAAGCGGGTGCAGCGCTGGCAGAGCACACAGCGCTCGCGGTCGAGCAGTACCTCGTCGGAGATCGGGATCGGTTTCGCGAAGGTCCGCTTCTCCTCGACGAACCGCGAGTCGGAACGCCCCGACGACATCGCCTGGTTCTGCAGCGGGCACTCGCCGCCCTTGTCGCAGACCGGGCAGTCGAGCGGGTGGTTGATGAGCAGCAGCTCCATCACGCCCTGCTGCGCCTTGTCCGCGACCGCCGACGTGCACTGGGTCTGCACGACCATGTCGTCGGCGACGGTCATGGTGCAGCTGGCCTGCGGCTTGGGCATCGCCCGCCCGCCCATCTCCACCTCGACCAGGCACTGCCGGCAGGCGCCCGACGGGTCGAGCAGGGGGTGGTCGCAGAAGCGGGGCACGACGATGCCGAGCCGCTCGCAGGTGCGGATGAGCAGCTCGCCTTTCGGGGCGTCGACGATGCGGTCGTCGACGGTGAGCCGCACATGACCCTCGGGGACAGGACCCTCGGGGGCCACGGTCATGAGGGTGCTCCGGCCATCGCGGGCGTGCGTTCGGCCGACCGGTCCTGGCGGTCGCAGAGGTCAAGGAACTCCTGGCGGAAGTACTTGATGCCGCTCGTGATCGGCGAGACCGCGCCGTCGCCGAGGGCGCAGAACGAGCGTCCGAGGACGTTGGAGCAGACGTCGAGCAGCGTGTCGATGTCGGACTCCGTCCCGTGCCCGTCGACCATCCGCCGGAGGATGCCGGCCAGCCAGAAGCTGCCCTCCCGGCACGGCGTGCACTTGCCGCAGGACTCGTGCTCGTAGAACTCGGTCCACTTCATGACCGCCCACGGCACGGAGACGGTCTCGTTGAAGATCATGAGCGCGGTGGTGCCGAGCATCGACCCGGCTTCCGCCGCGCCCTCGAAGTCCAGCGGGACGTCGAGGTGCTCCGCGGTGAACAACGGAGTGGACGAGCCGCCGGGCGTCCAGAACTTCAGCCCGACGCCGTCGGTCATGCCGCCCGCCATCTCGAGCAGCTCGCGCAGCGTCGTGCCCAGCGGGGCCTCGTACTGGCCCGGCCGCTCGACGTGCCCGGACAGCGAGTAGATCTTCGGGCCGGGCGAACGCTCGCTGCCCATGGAGCGGAACCAGTCCTTGCCGCCGGCGACGATCGCCGGGACGATCGCGATGGTCTCGACGTTGTTGACCACCGTCGGCGCGGCGTAGAGCCCGGCCGTGGCCGGGAACGGCGGCTTGAGGCGCGGCTGTCCGCGCCGGCCCTCGAGGGAGTCCAGCAGCGCCGTCTCCTCACCACAGATGTAGGCCCCGGCACCGGCGTGGACGACGATGTCGAGGTCGAACCCCGTGCCGTGGATGTCGTGGCCGAGGTGGCCGGCGTCGTAGGCCTCGCGCACCGCGGCGTGCAGCCGGCGGAGGGCGTGCACGATCTCGCCGCGGACGTAGATGGCGCAGAAGTTCGCGCGGATCGCCCAGGCCGTGATGATGCAGCCCTCGATGAGCGAGTGCGGGTCGGCCATCATGAGCGGGGTGTCCTTGCAGGTCCCCGGCTCGCCCTCGTCGGCGTTGACGACGAGGTACTTGGGCTTGGCGGCCGGTCCGGCGGGCGTCTCCCCCGGCTTCACCTGCGGGATGAAGCTCCACTTCATGCCCGTGGGGAAGCCCGCACCGCCGCGCCCCCGCAGACCGGAGTCCTTGACCAGGGCGACGATGTCCTCGGGTGGGGTGGCGAACGCGGTCCGCATGGCCTCGTAGCCGCCGAGCTCGGTGTAGTGGCGCAGCGTCCACGACTCGGGCAGCAGCCAGCGTCGCGTGAGGACGGGCGTCAGGGGGTCCGGTCGGTCCGCCTCCGCGGTGGCGGCGGTCTCGGTCACGATGTGCCCTCCTGGTGGTCGGGGGCGGGGGCGGGTGCGGCGTCGGTGCGGCGGTCCTCGGGCATCGGCGGCGGGGTCCAGCCGCGCTCCTCGGCCAGGCGCGCGCCGCGCAGCGTCGCCTCGTCGGCCGACGGTCCGGCGACGGCCTCGATCCCCCCGGCCTCGGGGTCGTCGAAGAAGCCGGCGAGGAGCAGCGCGACCCCGCGGAAGCTGGTCAGGGGCGCCCCGCGGGTGGGGTGCGGCTTCTCGCCTCGGCGTAGCGCGTCGACGAGCTCGACCGCGGAGTCCACGGTCTGCCGGTCGTAGAACTCGTAGTCGACGGTCAGCACCGGCGCGAGGTCGCAGGCCGCGAGGCACTCGGCGTGCTCGAGGGTCAGCGAGCCTGACTCGGAAGGGTCCCCGACGGTCCGGTCGTGACCGAGCGGGGCCCCGGACTCCCCCAGCCGCTCGCCGACCGCGCGGAAGATGTCGTCGCCGCCGACCGCGGCGCACAGCGTGTTGGTGCAGACGCTGACCAGGTGCTCGCCGACCGGTTCGCGCTTGTACATCGTGTAGAAGGTCGCCACCGCCGACACCTCGGCCGTGGTGATCCCGAGGATCTCGGCGCAGAAGGCGATGCCGGCGCGGCCGACGTGGCCCTCGACGTACTGCGCGAGGTGCAGCAGCGGCAGCAACGCCGACCGCGGCTCCGGGTAGCGGGCGATGATCGCCGTCGCCCGCCCGCGCTGCGCGTCGAACATCGAGGTGTCGACGCCGGAGAGGCCGGCGTGCGCGGCAACGGTGCCACCCGCCTCGTCGACGGCGTGCGCCGGCTCGACGGGCGGGGCGGCCGGGGCGGCCGGTGCGGCCACGACGTCGGGGGCCAGGTGTCGGCTCATCGGTCGCAGCCCCCCATCACCGGGTCGAGGGAGGCGAGCGCGGCGATCACGTCGGAGACCAGGGCGCCCTCGCACATCGCGGGTGCCGCCTGCAGGTTGGTGAAGCTGGGGTCGCGCAGGTGCACCCGCAACGGACGGGTGCCGCCGTCGGAGACCAGATGCGCCCCGAGCTCGCCGCGGGGCGACTCGATCGGCACGTACGCCTGCCCGGCCGGGACCTTGAAGCCCTCGGTGACCAGCTTGAAGTGGTGGATCAGCGACTCCATGGACTGCCCCATGATGCGGCGGACGTACTCGAGCGAGTTGCCCATGCCGTCGGCGCCGATCGAGAGCTTCGCGGGCCACGCGATCTTCGCGTCCTCGACCATGACCGGCCCGGGCTCGAGCATCCCGACGACCTGCTCGATGATCCGCAGCGACTGGTTCATCTCCTCCACCCGCAGGAGGAAGCGGGCGAAGCTGTCGGCGGCGGTCTCGGTGGGGACCTCGAAGTCGAGCTCGTCGTACCCGAGGTAGGGGTCGACGGCGCGCAGGTCCCACGGCAGGCCGGCGGAGCGCAGGATCGGACCGGTGACGCCGAGGGAGAGGCAGCCGTCGAGCGGTAGGTAGCCGACGCCGACGAGCCGCTGGCGCCAGATGCGGTTGCCGGTCAGCAGCTTGTGCAGGCCGGGCAGCCGTTCGCGCATCACGGTGAGGAACGAGTTGATGCGCTCCTGGAAACCCTCGGGCAGGTCCTGCACCACGCCACCGGGCCGGATGAAGGCGTGGTTCATGCGCAGGCCAGTGAGGAACTCGAGCAGGTGCAGCACCTCCTCGCGCTCCCGGAAGCCGTTGGTCATGCCGGTGAGCGCGCCGAGCTCCAAGGCGCCCATGGCGAGGGCGACCAGGTGCGAGCCGATCCGGTTGATCTCCATGAGGAGCACGCGGATGAGCTGAGCACGGCGGGGGGCCTCGACGCCGAGCAGGCGCTCGATCGACAGGCAGTAGGCGGTCTCGGTGAACAGCGGGGCCAGGTAGTCCGCGCGCGTCACGAAGGTGACGCCCTGGGTCCACGTGCGGTACTCGCAGTTCTTCTCGATGCCGGTGTGCAGGTAGCCGATCACCAGGCGGGCGTCGGTGACCGTCTCGCCCTGCAGCTCGAGCACCAGTCGCAGCACGCCGTGCGTCGACGGGTGCTGCGGGCCCATGTTGATGACGATGCGCTCGTCGCCGGAGGTGTCGGTGACCAGCTCGTCCCAGTCGCCACCGGTGACCGTGTAGACGGTGCCCTCGGTGGTCTCCCGCGAGCTCGCCGCATACGGATCGGTGCCCGGGCGCTCAGTGGTGCTCATGTATAGGCCCTTCGCTGGTCGGGCGGCGGGATCTCGGCGTCGTGGTACTCGACGGGAATGCCGCCCAGCGGATAGCTCTTGAGCTGCGGGTGGCCGTTCCAGTCGTCCGGCATGAGAATGCGGGTCAGGCTCGGGTGGCCCGAGAAGTCGATCCCGAACATGTCCCAAGTCTCGCGCTCGTGCCAGTCCGCGGTCGGGTAGACCGACACCAGCGACGGGCAGACGGCGTCGGCGAGGTCGAGGGCGACCTCCAGCCGCACGCGCCGGCGGTAGGTCATGGAGAGCAGCTGCACGACCACGTGCAGCTGCTGCGGCACACCGTCGCCGTAGTCCACCCCGGAGACGCCGGAGCAGAACTCGAAGCGCAGCGCCGGGTCGTCGCGCAGCGTCCGAGCCATCGCCACCAGGTGCTCGCGCGCGACGTAGTACGTGAGCTCGCCCCGGTCCACGGTGACCTGGTGGACGGCCTCGGCGACGTCGACACCCGCGTCGGAGAGGGCGGCCGCGAGCTCGTCGGACACCTCGTCGAACCAGCCCCCGAAGGGCCGCTCGGCGGGCGGCGGGGCGTAGGCGGGCAGGCGCAGGCGGCCGAAACCGCTGGTGTCGCCGGACCCGGAGGTGCCGAACATCCCCTGTCGGGCGCGACCGGCGGCCGCTCCGGGAGTCGTGGGGCGCAGCAGTTCCTGCGGCCCCTGGGCGGCGGCGCCCGGCGAGGAGCTGCTCGTGGCCCCCGTGGGACCGCTCGCACCGCCGGCACCGACGCCGAGGACGCCCGGCTGCTTCGAACGGTCCGACGGCGAGTCCTCAGCCCCGGCGTCAACCATGGACCTGCTCCCCCCGCCCGTACTTCACCGACGAGGGCATCAGTTCGAGCTTCTCGCCCTGGGCCCTGCGCTCGGCGGCGAGCTGCGCCCGGACCGGTCCGAGCGGCTCGTTCTGAATCTTCTGGTGCAACTTGAGGATGGCGTCGATGAGCATCTCCGGGCGCGGCGGGCAGCCCGGGAGATACATGTCGACGGGGACGACGTGGTCGACGCCCTGCACCACGGCGTAGTTGTTGAACATCCCGCCCGAGGAGGCGCAGACGCCCATGGCGAGCACCCATCGCGGCTCGGCCATCTGGTCGTAGATCTGGCGCAGGACCGGCGCCATCTTGTTCGTGACCCGGCCCGCGACGATCATGAGGTCGGCCTGGCGCGGCGACGGCCGGAAGACCTCCATGCCGAAGCGCCCGAGGTCGTAGCGCGGGGCGCCGGAGGTCATCATCTCGATGGCGCAGCAGGCAAGGCCGAACGTCGCGGGCCACAGCGAGGCCTTGCGCGTCCAGTTGACCAGGCTCTCCACGCTCGCCAGGACGATGCCGTTGGGGAGCTTCTCTTCGAGTCCCACAGTGACCTCCTTTCCGGTCTAGCTCCAGTCCAGGCCGCCACGTCGCCACACGTAGGCGTAGGCGAAGGCGACGGTCCCGATGAACAGCACGATCTCGGCGAGTCCGAAGAGGCCGAGGGCGTCGATGGTGATGACGAACGGGTAGAGGAACACCAACTCGATGTCGAAGAGGATGAACATCATCGCCGTCATGTAGTACGCGACCGGCACCCGGCCGCCGCCGACCACGGGCTGCGGGGAGGGTTCGATGCCGCACTCGTAGGAGTCCAGCTTCGCCCGGTTGTAGCGGCGCGGGCCGATGTAGGGCGCCGCCGTCACCGAGAACACCGCGAAGCCGCCGGCGAGCACGAACATCGCGATGAGCGGCACGTACGCCTGGGGCACAGCCTCGATCCTCCCTCTCCTCGTCGTGACGAGCGTGATGTCCGCGACACCGCGAACGTGTCCGGGGGCACGTGCCCCGAGCGCACGCCGACCCTACGGGAGGTCGGCGGGCCCAGGGGCTGGTCCGGCCGCTCTTACCCGGACATGGCGCTCACGCGGCCTTCGCCGGGACGGGCGGGGGTGTCGGCGAGGTGCGCGCGGACTCCTTCAGCTGCGGCGTCAGCCGCAGGAGCAGGTCCATCGTGCGGTCCATCGCGTCGCCGTCGCGCTGGTCGTGCAGGCCGGCGAGGAGCTTGAGCAGGAACCGCATGAGTGTCTTGCGCGGGAGGCCGTAGCGCGTCGCGTACTGCATGAGCGTCGGGTGGCCGATGGCGTGCGCGAACCGGTTGCCGAGCCGGAAGTAGCTGCCCAGCTCGTTCCGGACGCCCGCCGGGTAGCCCTCGAGCGCCCGCTCGCGGCTCGGCCCCTCCGGGCGGGCCAACGCCTGGACGACCGCCTCGGCCGCGAGGGCCGCGGACTGCATCGCGTAGGCGATCCCCTCGCCGTTGAACGGGTTGACCATGCCCCCGGCGTCGCCGACCAGCAGCAGGCCGTCGCGGTACACCGGGGTGCGGTTGAAGCCCATCGGCAGCGCGGCGCCGCCGATGCTCCCGGTGGCCTTCTCCTCGCGGTAGCCCCACTGTTCGGGCGTCGAGTCGAGCCACGACCGCAGCATCGCGCGGTAGTCGGTGGAGCCGAACGCGCTGGAGGTCGAGAGGATCCCCAAGCCGACGTTCGACGTCCCGTCGCCCATGCCGAAGATCCAGCCGTACCCGGGGAGCAGGCGCGGGGCGTCGCCGGAGCGGTCCCAGAGCTCGAGGTGCGACTCGAGGTAATCGTCGTTCGTTCGCGGGCTCGTGTAGTAGCGGCGGACGGCCACGCCCAGCGGGCGGTCGTCGCGTTTGGAGATGCCGCGGCTCACCGCGGTCCGCGCGCCGACGCCGTCGCAGGCCACGACGAGCGGGGCGGTATAGGTGACCGGCTCGCGCTCGGGACCGCGGCGCGCGCTGACCCCGACGACGCGGCCGGTGCGCTCGTCGACCACCGCCTCCGAGACCGAGGTGCGCTCCTGGACGCGGGCCCCGGCGGCGCGCGCGTGGTCGGCGAGCATGGCGTCGAAGTCCTTGCGGGGCCGCACCAGGCCGTAGGGCGGGTAGCTCGTGAGGTCGGGCCAGTCGAGCTCGACGGTGACGCCGCCGCCGAGCACACGCAGGCCCCTGTTGTGCAGCCACCCCGCCTCGGGACGGGTGTCGACGCCGAGGTCGATGAGTTGCTTGACCCCGCGCGGGGTGACGCCGTCGCCGCAGACCTTCTCACGCGGGAACTCCGACTTCTCCAGCACGAGGACGTCGAGCCCGGCCCGCGCCAGGTAGGTGGCGGCCGTCGACCCGGCGGGACCGGCGCCCACGACGATGACGTCGGCGTCGGCGTCGGACCGGCGGGCCCCGCGTGCGGAGGTAGGGGCGGCCACTGGGAAACTCCTTGTGAATCCGTTCACTAGCGCGGGCGGCCCCGAGTCTAGGAGGCGGGCCGCGTGATCGCCGCATGAATCCCGCTGCGGGATCGGGGCGAGGGGAGGGCCCGCGCGACGCCGTGCAGCGGCGACGACCGGCCGGCCGGGCAGCAGTCAGGGTCGCGTGGCGGCGTGCAGGGCGACGATCCCGCCCGTGAGGTCGCGCCAGCTGACCCGTCGCCACCCCGCGGCGACGATCCGTTCGGCCAGGGCGGCCTGATCGGGCCAGGCCCGTATGGACTCCGCGAGGTAGACGTAGGCGTCGGGGTGGGAGCTGACGGCCCGCGCCACCCGCGGCAGGGCGCGCATGAGGTAGTCGGTGTAGATCCGGCGGAAGGGCGCCCAGGTGGGGCGGGAGAACTCGCAGACCACCAGCGAGCCGCCGGGGCGGGTGACACGGGCGAACTCGGCGAGCGCGGCGTCGGGGTCGACGGTGTTGCGCAGTCCGAAGGAGATGACCACCGCGTCGACCGACGCGTCGGCCACCGGCAGCGCGAGGGCGTCGGCGGCGACGAACGGGACCGGGCTGCGTCCGTGCCGGGTCACCAGCCGTCCGTGCCCCGCGGCCAGCATGCCCCGGGAGAAGTCCGCGGCGATGCAGCGGGCGCCGGTGCGCGCGAGCTCCAGAGTGGACACCCCGGTGCCCGCCGCGACGTCGACGACGGTGTCGCCGGGGCCGACCGCGAGCAGCTCGCGGGTCGCCCGCCGCCACCTGCGGTCCTGGCCGAAGGACATCACGGTGTTGGTGACGTCGTAGCGGGACGCGACCCCGTCGAACATTCGGGCGACGGCCCGCGGGTCGCGGTCGAGATCGGCCCGCGTGCGGTCGGGGGCGGGGCGGCTCACGCACCGGCTCCGATGGGCTCCCGGGCCGGCGCCGGCGTCGTGGACGCCGACGACCCCGGGGAGCCCCGACGGCGTCGGAGCCGGGCCAGCCCGTACGCGCCGGGGCCGAGCACGGCCCACACGGCGACGATCCCGAACAGCACGGGCACGAGCCCTTCGCTCCACGTCCGCCCCGCGACGCGCACGAGGTCGGGCTCGTTGCGGTCGTACTCGACGAGCACGAGGTTGCCGGGTTCGAGACCCCGCGGGTAGAACACGCCCTCCTCGGGCGTCAGCACCGCACCGTCGGCGGCGGTGAACCGCACGAACGTGCGCGGCAGCGTCGACCCGTCGAGCACCTCGGCGACCGCACTCCCGCGGGCGGCGTCGATCGACGCGTCGTTGCGCGCGGCACCGACGAGCACGAGCGCGCCGAGAACGCTGAGCACGAGCCCGATGCTGACCACGATCTCGGGGGCACGGCGCCCGAGAGGGGCGAGGGCGGAACCGACCGCCCGCGCCGCGAGCGCGGCGCCCCGGGCCAGCGCGTCCACCCGCGCGCGGACGACGGTTCCGACGGCGCTCACGCGGCCGAGGGTAGTCGGGCGGAGCGGGACCTCGGGGACCATCGCGCTGCACTGCGCCCGTCGGGCGAGGACGGAGGGCGAACGGCCGCCGGCACCCGCACTCGGTCACCCGTCGGTCACCACATCCGAGTCCGGCCGGTCGGGCCGGGCGAGCGGGGACTCGGGCTACGGCGAAGGGCCCGCAGGGCGACCCATACTGCGGCGCAGAGCACCGCGGTCCCCGCCACCGCGAGGACGGTCGCGGCCGTGGGAGCGATGGCGACGGCGAGGGGCGGGATGCCGGCGAGGGCTTCGGCGACGACGACACCTGCGAGGAGCACATATCCCACGACGGCGGCGCGGACGACGGCGAGCCGACCGTTCTCGGGCCGATCGGTGAACGACAGGAGCCAGGCCAGGGCGGGCAGGACGAGGATGCCGTGCATGGTCGCGCCGTGGCCGGGCTTGACGGTGGCGGTGAACGCGAACGCGCCGGCCACGTCGCCGTTCCCCCGGGAGATCAGCATGCCGCGCGCGAGCATGTAGACCCCCAGCGCGACCGCGACCATCAGCGAGCAGAATCCCGCGCGCAGGGCGAGCCGCATGCTCGGTGCCGTAGCGGACGCCGGTCGCCACGCCGCGACGGTCGCCACCGAGACGGTCCCCACGATGACCAGGGCGCCGCCGGCGGCACCCGCCCCGACCAGCCCGGCGCCCGGGCCGGTGACCCCGAAGTGCGAGGGCAGGCCCCGCCAGGCCTGGACGCTGATGACGACGACCTCGACGAGGCACCCGAGCGCGAGCAGCGCGAGCAGGACACACCGCGTCCGCGCACGCAGCGTCACGAATCCGAGCACCCAGGTCAGGGTGGCCAGCGTCAGCCCGAACGACATGCCGAAGGTGGCCGGTTTGCGCCAGGACACCGG
>JAABVA010003951.1_pt1 | contig 13845 bp, 14 predicted proteins | sample 5560331 | NCBI WGS metagenome assembly JAABVA01 (sample SAMN12812661, study PRJNA571458) | rock metagenome | isolation source: Antarctica rocks | place: Antarctica: Victoria Land, Mt New Zealand sud | collected 2016-01-07 | reverse complement strand
GAACCTGTCGAGATCGACGTAGAGCAGGGCGAGCACGGCGGAGGAGTCGGCCCGGCGGCGCATGCTGGCTGCCAGCCGGTCCATCAGCCGCACCCGGTTGCTGAGCCCCGTCAGTGCATCGTGCTGTACGGCATGCCGGGCGGCGATCATGTCCGCGCGGCGCTGCGACATGAAGGCACCGAGGCTGAGTCCGGTCATCGTGAGGGTGGCCAGCCCGAGCTGCAGACGCAGGGGATTGTTGGTGACCGCGCCGCCCACCAGTGTGACGGCGAGCACGTTGGCCAGGAAGATCGCAGCCACCACGTGGGTGAATACCCCGCGCACCGCGATCCAGATGATCGGGATGTAGACCAGGAAGGTGACGTCGAGGCCGGCGCCGGCGCCGGTAGGCATCCCGTAGACGGCAAACACGCTGGCACCCAGCAGGACAGCCTGCGGCACCGGCTCGAGCAGTCCCCAGCCCGAGCGGTACCCGGCCGTAATGGTCGGCAGCGGCGGCCTGCCAGGCCACAGCGCCGGTACGCGTCTGCTGGCAACCAGCAGCAGTGAGGCGACTATCCCGATGCCCGTGACCCTGCCTGACCAGTATTCGGCGACATCGGCGACCAGGTCGCTCCAGGTGAGCACGTCGATCACGTTGTACTGAATGACCTGCACGACGGCCACGAGCAGCGGTCCTGCGAGGCAGGCGACGGTGAGGAACCACAGCACGTCCCGACGGCCGGGCAGCCGTGGGTCGATCTTCGCCCGATGCAACAACCAGTACGAGCAGCCCGCGTAGACCGCGGTGCTCACGGCCGCCCGGAATACGACGCCGGCCCAGCCGCCCTCCATGGACCCGGCCAGCCACCCGTGCAGCACCTTGGCGAGCAGCACCGCCGGCGTGTAGCGCAGGCCGAATACGAGCAGCAGGACAATGGTCAGTCCGCCAGGCGGATACCACAGGGAGACTTCCTGGCTGGCTTCGAAGCTTGCCGCGATCGCGTCCAACCTCAGCCAGGCACCGACGTAGGCGAGGGAGAGCAGGACCGCAAGCGGGCCCCGATGCCACCAGGGGCCTGTCGCCTGTCGCGCTGCGGCCGAGCCGCATCGGCTGCGCAAGCCGGCCCGCGACAGCAGCGCCCCGTTCATCTGCGCGGCCGCGGACGTACCGGAGCGGCTGGCGTGTCGAAGGACAACCGATCACCTCGTCGCGGGTGGGTAATGATCGATGACCCGGGGAGCGCAGTCGTCGTTCACTGACTGTTGTTGCGCAGGATGTCGGAGAAAATGTAACACCGGAAACGCGGCGTGGAACTAATTGCGGCTGTATCGATTCAGCGAAGTTGGCCCCGATGTGGCCCACGACGGCCGCCGATGAACGGCCGTCGCGGACCAGGTCGGCTCAATCCCTGGCTGTGGCCAGCTTCGAGGGCCACCAGATCTTCTTGCCGATGTCGTGCGCAAGCGCAGGGACCAGGACGCTGCGCACGATGATGGTGTCCAGCAGCACCCCGAAGGCCACCGCAAAGCCCAGCTCGGCCAGGAACACCAGCGGCAGCACCCCGAGCACGGCGAAGGTCGCGGCCAGCACGATCCCGGCGGAGGTGATCACGCCGCCGGTCACGGCCAGCCCCCGCAGCACACCGCTGCGGGTGCCGTGGGCGAGAGTCTCCTCCCGTACCCGCGTCATCAGGAAGATGTTGTAGTCGATCCCCAGGGCCACCAGGAAGACGAAGGCGAACAACGGGAACGACTGGTCGGCGCCCGCGAAGCCGAACACGTGGTTGAACATGAACCCGCAGACCCCCAGCGTGGCCGCGAACGACAGCACCACGGTCCCGATCAGCAACACCGGGGCGAGCAGGGACCGCAGCAGCAATGCCAGCACCACGAAGATCACCAGCAGCACGATTGGGATGATTAGGTTGCGGTCGTGGACCGACGCGGATTGAACGTCGAGGGTGGCCGCCGAGCTGCCGCCAACCCGAGCGTCGGCACCGGGCACGGCATGGACGACCTCGCGCAGCCGCTCGACGGTGCTCAGTGCCTGCGGTGAGTCGTAGGAGTCGGCCAGCGTCGCGTTGATACGGTGCGGCCGTTGATCGGCGACACCTGCAGCGCGGGCGGAAGACATCCCGCAGGCTGCCTGGTGGCACCCCGCTTCGCCGCATCGGCGAGCTTGGCGAGGTCGGCCTGGACGCAGACCGATCCGGGCTTGGTGGCGACCCCGGGCGTTCAGCGGCGGCGGCAATCACCTGCTCGGTTGCGGCAGCGTTCGCGGTGATCACCGCGGGCGCGCCGGTTCCCCGGTCGAACTTCGCGTCGTATAGCTGCTGACCCACCACGGCATCGGGTGTGCCGGTGAACCCCCGGGCCACGGTGAGCCCGTCGGTCTGCAGACTGCCGATGCCGCCCAGGCACAGCAGCAGGAGAATCAGCGCGCCGATCCACGCGGGTCGGTGCCTGCGTCCGATGAGGGCGGCGATCCGTCCCCACAGTCCGTGGGTGGCGAGGTCGGCCGCGTGGTCCACCTTCGGCTTGCGGGGCCAGAACACCCAACGGCCGAATGCGGCCAGGGCCACCGGCAGGAAGGTCATCATCACCAGCAGGGTGCAGGCGATGCCGATCGCGGCGACCGGGCCGAGACTCTGGTTCGACCGCAGCTCGGAGAAGCTCAGGCAGAGCAGCCCGACGATGACCGTGGCGGCCGAGGCAAGGATCGCCGGTGCCGACTCCCGCCAGGCCTTGATCATGGCGTCGAAGCGATTCGGATATTCGTGCAACTCCTCCCGATAGCGGGAAATCAGCAGCAGGGCGTAGTCGGTACCCGCGCCGAGCACGAGGACGGAGAGAATGCCTTGGCTCTGCCCGGTCAGCGTGAGCACTTCGCTGCGGGCCAGGAAGTAGATGAGCATGGAGGAGAGCCCGAGCGCGAGCACCGCGGACAGCAGCGGGAAGAACCACAGCACGGGGGAGCGGTACACCACCAGCAGGATGAGGATCACGACGCCGAAGGCGGCACCGAGCAACGCGCCGTCCAGACCGCTGAAGGCGTCGATGAACGCCACGAGCAGGCCGCCGGGCCCGGCGGGATGCGCAGCGAGGCCCGTCGGCAGGGCCTGTTTGGCTGCGGCCAGCACGCCCTGCTCGGTGGTGGCCAGCTTGTCGCCATGGACGGAGGTGCCGTTCTCCTTGGCCACTAGCGGCGCAAAGACCGAAGCCGCGGTGCCGTCGGCGGAGTACTGCGGCCCGGTCACGGCGTCCTTGTCGATCCCCGGCACGGCCTTGATGGCGGCGACCGCGTTGACGACACCCGCCTTGTCCGCCTCGGTCAAGCCGTTGTCGCGGTGATACACGACGAAGCCGGGCAAAGTTTCGATCTTGAGGAACTCCGCCGATTCGGCACTGACCTTATTCGACTCCGCAGATCCGGGAAGGTAGGAGGCGTTGTCGTTCTTCTGGACCTCGCCGAGCTTTCCCTGGTATCCGCCGCCGACACCGCCGGCCAGAAAGGCAAGCACCGCAACGGCGATGATCGCGAAGACGGGCACTCCGCGGGGCATGCGCCGCTGCTTGACGGTGTCCTGCGGGTGGACGTCCTGCGCCTCGGTCTGCGTCATCTGCTCTCCTCGAAAATGTTCTTGGTCAGGCGTCCGGGAAATCATGACACGCGCCTGCACCCCTTGTTGCCCAAGTTGTGCAACTTGGTGGCGGGGAACGGGGTGAGAACGCCCAAGTTGTTCAACTTGGCGGGGGAGGCGGGGTTGTGGGCAGGGTCTCAGCCCCCACCCGCCGAGCACTCCCGCGGGCTGGGACAATGACGGAGTGACTGTTTCCGAGGGCGCTGCGCCGGACGCCGCCGCTGCCGGCGCCGCATCGACTTCCCGGGAGCTGTTCGCCCGCGCGAGTGCGGTGATTCCCGGGGGGGTGAACTCCCCGGTCCGGGCCTTCCAAGGTGTCGGCGGCACGCCGCGGTTCATCGCCTCGGCGGCAGGGCCCTGGCTCACCGACGTGGACGGCAAGCGGTACGTCGACCTCATCTGCTCCTGGGGTCCGATGATTTTGGGCCACGCGCACCCGGCAGTGGTGCAGGCCGTGCGGCAGGCGGCGACGCAGGGCCTTTCCTTCGGTGCGCCCACGGAGGGGGAGGTCGAGCTCGCCGAGGAGTTGGTCCGCAGGGTGCAACCGGTCGAGCAGGTTCGCCTGGTCAACTCGGGCACCGAGGCGACGATGAGCGCGGTGCGGCTGGCCAGAGGCTTCACTGGTCGCAGCATCATCGTCAAGTTCGCCGGCTGCTACCACGGCCACGTCGACGCGCTACTGGCCGACGCGGGCTCCGGCGTCGCCACGCTGGGGCTGCCCACCTCTCCCGGCGTCACCGGCGCGCAGGCCGCGGACACCGTGGTGCTGCCCTACAACGATCTGGGCGCCGTGCGCCGCGTGTTCGACGAGCGTGGCTCCGAGATCGCCTGCGTCATCACCGAGGCGGCCGCGGGCAACATGGGCACCGTCGCGCCGGGGCCCGGTTTCAACGCCGGCTTGCAGCAGCTGTGCGCCGAGCACGGCGCCCTGTTGATCATGGACGAGGTGATGACCGGATTCCGTACCTCCGCCGCGGGCTGGTACGGCGTCGAAGGCGTGGCCGGTGACCTCTACACCTTCGGCAAGGTGATGTCCGGGGGGTTGCCGGCGGCTGCCTTCGGGGGTCGCACCGACGTGATGTCGCACCTCGCGCCCGCGGGGCCGGTGTATCAGGCGGGCACGCTGTCCGGGAACCCGGTGGCCGTGGCCGCCGGCTTGGCCACGCTGCGGGCCGCCGACGCGGGGGTGTACGAAGACCTGCGGCGCAACGCCCAGCGGCTCGGGGGCATGCTCAGCGAAGCGCTGAGTGCCGAAGGCGTTGCGCACCAGGTGCAGTACGCGAGCAGCATGTTCAGTGTGTTCTTCACCGACGCCCCGGTCCGCGACTACGCGACGGCCAAGGCGAGCGAGACCTGGCGCTTCGCCCCGTTCTTCCACGCGCTGCTGGAGCGCGGTGTCTACGCGCCACCCAGCGCCTTCGAGACCTGGTTCGTCTCCGCCGCCATGGACGACGAGGCCTTCGCGGTCATCGCCGACGCACTCCCGGCGGCGGCTCGTGCCGCGGCCGCCGCCACACAGGAAGCAGCCCAGTGACCGCCACCCCACCGAAGACGATCGTCCACCTCGTTCGCCACGGCGAGGTCTACAACCCCGACAGCGTGCTGTACGGCAGGCTGCCCGGTTTCCGGCTCTCCGACGTCGGCCAGGCGCAGGCCAAGACGGTGGCGGCCGCACTCGACGGGCACGACGTCACCCACGTGGTGGCCTCCCCCCTGCAGCGCGCCCAGGAGACGGCGGCACCGATTGCGGCGGCGCACGAGCTGGAGATCCACGTCGACGAGGCCCTGATCGAGGCAGGCAACCAATTCGAGGGTCTCCGCGTCGCCGTCGGTGACGGTGCCCTGAGCAGGCCCCGGCACTGGAGCAAGCTGCGCGATCCGTTCACCCCGTCCTGGGGGGAGCCCTACCTGCAGATCGCCCACCGGATGCTCGCAGCCGCCCAACGGGCCCGCACCGCCGCCGAGGGACACGAGGCCGTGTGCGTCAGCCACCAGCTGCCGGTGTGGACCCTGCGCCGCTTCCTGCAGGGCCAGCGGCTGTGGCACGACCCGCGTCGACGCCAGTGTGGGCTGGCGTCGTTGACTAGCCTGGTGTTCGAGGGCACCGAGGTCGTCGACGTCGTCTACTCCGAGCCTGCCGGTGCCTCCGATCCGCGGGTGAGCGGGGCGTGAGACGCCTCTTCCCCGCTGTGCTCGCCGGCATCGTGGTGCTGGTGGGCGCGGGGTGCTCCACCGGCAAGGATGCCGTGGCCCAGGGCGGCAGCTTCGACTTCGTCTCCCCGGGCGGCAAGACGGCGCTGCTCTACGACCCGCCGAGCAGCCGAGGAACCATCGGTACGCTCGCCGGATCCGACCTGATTTCCGGAAGGCCGCTGTCGGTGGACGACTTCGCCGGCCGGGTGGTGGTGATCAACCTGTGGGGGCAGTGGTGCGGGCCGTGCCGGGCCGAGGCGGCGGGTCTGGAGCAGGTGTACACCGCTACCAAGGACAGCGGCGTGGCCTTCCTCGGGATCAATGTCAAGGACCCGCAGCAGGACAAGGCGCAGGATTTCGTGCGGGACAACAAGGTGACCTATCCCTCGATCTACGACCCGTCCATGCGAAGCCTCATCGCGTTGGGGAGCAAATACCCCACCAGCGTGATTCCCTCCACGATCGTGCTCGACAGCGAGCACCGCGTCGCTGCGGTGTTCCTGCAGTCGCTCACTCCGGGTGACCTGCAGCCGGTGGTCACCCGGCTGGCAGCCGAGCGCCGATGAGCGAGCGAAGCGACGTGGGGGTGGATCGATGAGCGAGCGAAGCGACGTGGGGGTGGATCGATGAGCACGCTCGCCGAGGGCATCGGCACCAACTTTCAGAGCGCAGCGGCCACCGGGCCGCTGCTGCTGGCGCTGGCCGCCTGCGTCGCGGCAGGTGCGGTATCCTTCGCCTCCCCGTGCGTGGTCCCGCTGGTCCCCGGCTACCTGTCCTACCTGGCCGGTGTGGTGGGCGCCGACGCACCCGCAGTCACTGCAACCGAGGGTGGCCTGCGGTCCGGCCGGTGGCGGGTGGCGGGCGCCGCCGGCCTGTTCGTCGCCGGCTTCACGCTGGTGTTCTCCCTCGCCACCGTGTCGGTGTTCGGCCTGATCTCCGTGCTGCGGCTCAATGCCGAAGTGCTGCAACGCGTCGGCGGAGTGGTCACCATCGTGATGGGCCTGGCCTTCGTCGGCCTCCTGCCTGCCCTGCAACGCGACACCCGTCCGGAGCCGCGACGCATCCCCACGTTGCTGGGCGCGCCGCTGCTCGGCGCCGTGTTCGGCCTCGGCTGGACACCGTGCCTGGGCCCGACGCTGGCCGGGGTGCTGTCGGTAGCCGCGGGCACCGAGGGGACCACCGCCGCCCGCGGTGTCGTGCTGGTGGTCGCCTACTGCCTCGGTCTGGGCCTGCCGTTCGTCCTGCTGGCCCTGGGCTCCTCCCGGGCGTTGCGCAGCATCGGCTGGCTGCGGCGCAACTCCCGCGCCATCCAGGTCTTCGGCGGCGTGGCCCTGGTCGCCGTGGGAACCGCGCTGGTCACCGGCGCCTGGGCGGAGCTGGTCGGCTGGTTGCGCTCCGGGCCCATCGCCGAGGTGACGCTCCCGATATGAGTGAGCAGCCATGACGGTGACGGACGAGCGCCCGCAGTCGGCCCCCGTGGGGCGGCCGGAGCGGTGGCAGCGGGTGTGGGCGCTGTTGCGCAATGCCTGGCGTGGGCTGGTGAGCATGCGCACCGCGCTGGTTCTGCTGTTCCTGCTCGCCCTGGCCGCGATCCCCGGCGCACTGCTGCCGCAGCGCAGCCTGAACGCCGGCAAGGTGGACGACTACCTCAGTCGGCACAGCGCGCTCGGGCCGCTGTTCGACAAGGTCGGCCTGTTCGAGGTGTTCGCGAGTCCGTGGTTCGCCGCCATCTACGTGTTGCTGTTCATCTCCCTGGTGGGCTGCATCGTGCCCCGGCTGTTCGACCACGTGCGGGCGCTGCGGGCGCAGCCGGTGGCCACGCCGCGCAACCTTCGCAGGCTGCCGCACTACCACCGCGGCGAAGTTTCCGATGACGCCGAGCCGACCGCGGCGCTGGTGCAGCAGCGGCTGCGGCGCTGGCGCACGGTCCGCCGGTCGGGCAACGGTGGCGAGATCACCATCTCGGCCGAACGCGGTTACCTGCGGGAGGCAGGAAACCTCGTCTTCCACCTCTCCCTTGTCGGTCTGCTGCTGGGGATCGCGGTGGGCAAGCTGTTCGGTTACGAGGGCCAGGTGATCGCCATTGCCGACGGCGGGGGCGGGTCCAGCTTCTGCAACACCTCCACCGCCGCCTATGACTCCTTTCGGGCCGGGCTCAGCGAAGATGGCACCGGCCTGGAGCCGTTCTGTGTCCGGGTGAACAGCTTCGATGCCCACTATCTGCCCAGCGGTCAGGCGGATTCCTTCGCCGCCAACGTGGATTACCAGTACGGCGCCGGCCTGAAGTCCGATACCTGGCGGCCGTTCAACCTGAAGGTCAACGACCCCTTGCGGATCGGGGGCGAGCGGGTGTACCTGCTCGGCCACGGCTACGCCCCACAGTTCACGGTCACCTTCCCCAACGGGGAGACCCGTACCGATGCGGTGCAGTTCCGCCCGGCCGACGCCACCACGCTGCTCAGCGAGGGAGCGTTGCGCTTCGACCCTCCTGCCGGCACCTACCCCGACGCGGACCAGCGTCGCCGCAATCAGATCGCCATCGAGGGCCTGTTCGCGCCGACGGCCTCGCTCAACGGCACGCTGCTCGGCTCCTCGTTCCCCGGGCCGCGTGACCCGGCCGTCGCGGTGGACGTCTACCGCGGAGATGCCGGGCTGGACAGCGGCAAGCCCTCGTCGATCTTCTCGCTCGATCCCCAGCTCGCCAAGTCCGGTCGCTTGGTCAAGCAGGAGCGGGTGAACCTCAAGCCGGGCGATTCGGTGACGCTCGGCGACGGCACCAGGGTCCGGTTCGACCAGGTGCAGGAGTGGGTGTCACTGCAGACCTCACACGACCCCGGACAGCTTTACGTCCTTGGGTTTGCGCTCACCATGACGCTCGGCCTGATGGTCTCCCTGGTGGTCAAGCGTCGTCGCATCTGGGTCCGTCTCCTGCCGGAGCCGGATGGTCCCGGCGGCGCACCCGGACGTACCGTGGTCGAGTTCGGCGGCCTGGCCAGGACCGACCAGGCGGGCTGGGGTGAGGAGTTCGGCAGGCTCACCGCCGAGCTGCTGGCGCCGGCCTCGACGAACGAACACGCCGAGTCGTCATCTTCTCCGTCAACACCGCAGTCTCCCGAGTCAGAGGACGGTCGCCATGCCCATCGATCCTGAGCTGTCAAGGTACAGCGACCTGGCCTTCGGGTCCTCGCTCGCGGTGTATGTGCTGGCCCTGGTCTTCCTGCTCATCGAGTTCGCCGGCTCGCGGGCGACGGCGCGGCCGGCTCGCGCGCGTGAGTTGGTCACCGCGGGCGCAGGTGCCGGCCCGGACCGCGGTCCGGTGCCCGGCCGGGTGAGCGTGCAGCCGCGGCGCCCGCTGGGCGAGCGGGTCGGGCGGATGGGCTTGGCGCTGGTGGTGCTGGGTCTGGGGCTGGCCGTTGCCTCCCTGGTGCTGCGGGGTTTGTCGGCGCACCGCGCGCCATGGGGAAACATGTACGAGTTCACCTCGCTGATGTGCGCGATCACCGTGTTGTGTTGGCTCGTCGTGCTGCACAGGCAGGCCCTGCGCCCGCTGTCGGTGTTCGTGCTGGTGCCCGTGGTGATTCTGATGTTTCTGGCGGGGACGGTGCTGTACGCGCGTTCGGCGCCGGTGGTGCCTGCCCTGCGCTCCTATTGGCTGGTCATCCATGTGTCGGTGATCAGTGCCGCGACCGGGGTGATGCTGGTATCCGGCGTCGCCAGCCTGCTGTTCTTGCTGCGCCGTGGGCAGGTGGAAGGTGCGGAGACCGGTAGCGCGCTCGGCCGGTTCGCGCAGCTCCTGCCGACCAGTTCCGGCCTGGACCGCGTCGCCTACCGCACCGCCATTGTCGGGTTTCCGCTGTTCACGGCCGGTGTCATCCTGGGCGCCATCTGGGCCGAGGCAGCGTGGGGACGCTTCTGGGGGTGGGACCCGAAGGAGACGACCGCGTTCATCGCGTGGGTGCTGTACGCCGCGTACCTGCACGCCCGCGCGACCGCGGGCTGGCGCAACACCCGGGCCGCCTGGATCAATGTGGCCGGTTTGCTGGCGATGTTGTTCAACCTGTTCTTCATCAACATGGTGGTCTCCGGGCTGCATTCCTACGCAGGTCTGACCTAGCCAGGCGCGCCGGTGCGCCCGAACTTGCCCGTTCCCGCACCGCGGCAGGGCCGGTCGGCTAGCGTTTGCGTCGAATCGGATGAGGCACGGTGGGGCGCCGACGAGGACGTCGGGCTCGACCCGGTGAGGGGAGCAGTTCTGGTGGCTGAGCAGCAGGAAGACCGGATGGGGACCCCGGGGTGGCTGGAGCCGGCCGGCCCGCCGTCGCCGAGCGCGCCGGCGCACGGTCAGCAGCGCAACGGTCAGCCTCCCGCTGCATATCAAGGGGTACCCTCAACCGAGACCGCCTCGGGCCCGCACCCGGTGCCGCCGCCTGCGGCGGGGTATCCGCCCCGTGGCGCCCAGCCGGGTCCATCCCCGAGCCCGCACCAGCCGCCGCCCAACGAAGCGCCCACCCAGCAGGGTCCCCCGCACCATGGGCAGCAACAGGCGCCCCACCCGCGCGGCGCTGCTCAGCAGCAGCGGCCGCCTGGGCAGGGCTACTCCTACGCGCCGCCGCCCGCCCCTGCCCACCGCGCCGGACGGCGTCCGGGCACCGAGCAGGCTCTCTCGGTGCAGGATCTCTCCTCCGCGGACCTGTTGCGCCCGAGCAAGTCCATTCCCCGCAGCGGCTGGCGCAAGGCTGTGTATCTGGCGTCGGGACGCACGGTGAACCTCGGCGAGAGCGAGGCCGACGTCCAGCGGTCCGAGCTCATCGGCCGGATCAACCAGCCGCTGCACGGCTGCTACAAGATCGCGATGTTGAGCCTGAAGGGCGGCGTCGGCAAAACCACCACCACCGTCACCCTGGGTTCGACCTTCGCCTCCCTGCGGGGTGACCGGGTGGTGGCCGTCGACGCCAATCCCGATCGGGGCACGCTGAGCCAGAAGATCCCGCTGGAGACGGCAGCCACGGTGCGCCACCTGTTGCGCGACGCCCACCGCATCACCCGCTACAGCGACGTGCGGGCCTACACCTCGCAAGGCCCGAGCCGCCTGGAGGTACTGGCCAGCGACAGCGACCCGGCGGTGTCCGAGGCGTTCAGCGAGGAGGACTACCGACGGACTGTCGACCTGCTCGAGCACTTCTACAACATCGTGTTGACCGACTGTGGCACCGGACTGATGCATTCGGCCATGAAGGGCGTGCTGGACGTTGCCGACTCCCTGGTGCTGGTCAGTTCGGGCTCGCTGGACGGCGCCCGGAGTGCCTCAGCGACCCTCGACTGGCTGGACATGCACGGCTATCACGAGCTCGTCAAGCGCTCGGTGGCGGTGATCAACGGGGTGCGCCCTGGCTCGGGAAAGGTCGACATCAGCAGGCTGGCCGAGCATTTCGCTGCGCGCTGCCGGGCCGTCCACGTACTGCCTTTCGACCCGCACCTGGAAGAAGGTGCGGAGGTGGAGCTGGAGCGGCTCAAGCCCGCTACTCGTTCGGCGATGCTGGACCTGGCGGCCACGATCGCCGACGACTTCCCCGCCTTGATGTCCCGGCGCCCGGAGCTACGCCCCTGAGAAAGGGCTAATCGCGCGGGGGCTCGTTGTCGGGGGAGCCTTCGCTGCCGCTGCCCGGATGTGGCCGACCTGGAGTCCCGGAGTCGAGTCGGCGCAGAAACTCCGGATCGTCGTCCGGACCCCGTACGCGGCTGCGGACGGTGCGGGCGCCCTCGGGGCCGAACGCGCGCCAGAAGAGCACCGTCAAGGCAACCAAACTGACGATCACGAGCAGATAGAGCACAGCGCACCTCCTGTCTCTCAGGGTAAACCCTGCGGTCCTCGGCGCTCCCTGATCGATCAGCTGGCGTGCGTACTGGCCTCCGTGGTGAGCTCGGCGATCAGCGCCTGTACCTCAGACTCCCGGAAGCGGCGGTGTCCACCCGGTGTCCGGATGGAGCCCAGCCGCCCGGCCGACGCCCACCGTGTGACGGTCTTGGGGTCGACGCGGAACAGGGCCGCGACCTCGCCTGGAGTGAGTAGACGCTCCGAACGCGGGGTACCGCCGAGCGGGCTGACTGCCATGGTGTGCCTCCGGGATCCAGACGATTCGGACCTGCCTGGTCAATAGTGACAGCGCACCAAGCGGGTACTCGAACGGTTGTGTGCTGGTAAAGGGGAGGTAAGGGGCAGAACGGACGTACGACCCGCACTGCTACCGCGTAATCTCGACCTGTGCCGAGCTCTCGCCCTAACGATCCCAAACCCGATACGGGGACGATCCCCGCTGGAGCCCAAGCGGGGCACGCTGCCGAGCCCGACGTCGGTGCGGCCAAGCGGTCATTGACCCGCAATGTGTTGCTGTACACGGTGGCCCGCCTGCTGATGGTGGCCGCCATCGTCGGGATCATGCTCGGTATCACCACGCTGATGGACGTCCGTTTCCCGCTCATCGTGGCGCTGGTGGTCGCCGTCATCATCCAGCTACCGCTGTCGCACCTGCTGCTGGCCGGACTGCGCCGCCGGCTCACCGCAGACATGGAGGTGGTGGGCTCGCGCAGGCGTCATGACAAAGCCCAGCTGCGAGCCCAGCTTCGCGGGGAGGAGCGGGGAGCGTGAACCTCGGTGTCACCGTCGACCGTTCGGCTTCCCGGGCCTGGGTGGATGACGCCGTCCGGCTCATCGAGGCCGACGCCCAACGCAGCGCCGACACGCACCTGCTGCGGTACCCATTGCCCGTGCACTGGGGCGTGCAGCTGTATCTCAAGGACGAGTCCACCCACCCCACCGGCAGCCTGAAGCACCGCCTGGCCCGTTCGCTGTTTCTGTACGCGATCTGCAACGGCTGGGTGGTGGAGGGCAGCACCGTCATCGAGGCGTCCTCCGGCTCGACTGCGATCAGTGAGGCTTACTTCGCGCGGCTGCTCGGCCTGGAGTTCGTCGCGGTGATGCCGGCGGCGACGAGCCCGTCCAAGATCGCGTTGATCGAGACCCACGGCGGCAAGTGTCACCTTGTTGCCGACCCGGGCACCATCTACGCCGAATCACACCGCCTGGCCGCCGAGTGTTCGAGCCCAGGCGGCGGGCATTTTATGGACCAGTTCACCCACGCCGAGCGGGCCACCGACTGGCGCGGGAACAACAATATCGCCGAGTCGATCTTCACGCAGCTGGCGTTGGAGGAGCATCCGGTGCCGACCTGGGTGGTGGTGGGTGCCGGCACCGGGGGCACCAGCGCGACCATCGGCCGCTACCTCCGCTACCGCCGGCTCGCTACCCGCTTGTGCGTGGTGGACCCGGAGAGCTCGGTGTTCTTCGACGCCTGGCGTACGGACGATCCGCAGCTGGTGGGAACCCGCGGTTCGCGGATCGAGGGCATTGGCCGTCCGCGGGTGGAACCGTCCTTCGTGGGTCAGGTGATTGACCGCATGCAACGGGTACCCGACGCTTGCTCGGTCGCCGCCGCCCGGCACGCCAGTGACGTCCTGGGACGCCGGGTCGGCGGTTCCACCGGCACCAACCTCTGGGGCGCCTTCGGGTTGATCGCTGCGATGGTGGAGCGCGGGGAGCGCGGCAGCGTGGTGACGCTGCTGTGTGACGGCGGCGAGCGATACGGCGGCACGTACTTCGACGACGCCTGGGTGCTACGGGAGGGCATGGACCTGGCGCCGGCCAGCGCGCAGCTGGCGGAGTTCGCCAGCAGCGGTACCTGGGCCGACTGACCGTCCGCGTTTGGCCAGCCGCTCCGGTGGTGTGAATGCGGCTTTCGCCCAATCTCGGCGGGTCAAAGCCGCATTCACGTCGTCAATTTTGGTTGACGGCGCATGTTTTGTCAATGTAAGTTGACGTACATGGCGAAAGCACCGGATCTCGCAGCGGCGGCAAGCAGCACCGATCCGACGGTCGGGCTGCGTGCGGTGCTGGCGTTGCGCCGATTGCAGGAACGGCTCGAGGCGATCCAGGTGCACAACGCCCGTAAGCAGGGTTGGTCCTGGCAGGCGA
>JAABVA010003949.1_pt1 | contig 13848 bp, 11 predicted proteins | sample 5560331 | NCBI WGS metagenome assembly JAABVA01 (sample SAMN12812661, study PRJNA571458) | rock metagenome | isolation source: Antarctica rocks | place: Antarctica: Victoria Land, Mt New Zealand sud | collected 2016-01-07 | reverse complement strand
GGCTCACTATGCGAGGTAGAAGTGCCATTGAAGCAGGCTCACTAGTTGCACGCGAACGAGTCGGCAGACCGGTTCACTGGTAGGTAGGGCGATGTGGGTAGGTAGGTCATCGCATTGACGGAAGGTGTCATTGTAGCAGGCTCACTAGTTGCACGTGAATGTATGACCAGGTTCACTGATGGGTAGAACGATGAGGAGATAGATCATCGCATTGACAGTGTCATTGAAGCAGGCTCACTGGTCGACTTGCTCATCGAAGAGGTCGACTTTGGGCTCGCCATTGTAGCAGGCTCACTAGTTGCACGTGGACGTATGATCAGGTCCACTGATGGATAGGGCGATGAGAGCGAGTAGGCCATCGCATTGACGATGTCATTGAAGCAGGCTCACTGGGGGTTTGCTCCTCGAGGTAGAGACTTCACGCAGTTCTATGACTGGCCTCGTTTGATTGTTCAACAAATTCGAAGAATTCCTTGCGAATCTGAATGAACGGTTAATTCGCTGATCTTTGACCTAGTCGGATGGTTTCAATCGTTTGTTTATACTCGCTGACCAGCGCACGAGTCCGAATCTTTTGTTTATCCTCGCTGAATCAGCTCACGAGGGGAGGAAGGTGAGTGCTGCTGCACGGACGCAAGCCGCTAGATCAAAGTTGATAGAGGGTTGAAGAACTACTAGCAGAAGCATTCGAAGAGATCGATGCAGATTATTTCACTTCGCCTGTAACGAAGGAGCATTTATATAATGTTAGGGGCCAGCATAGAGCGAGTCATATGAGTGTAATGTAACGAGTATATAAATGCTAAGGAAGGAAAGTATCTAGAAGGGAAGGGTCGGCTATCTATATGACTCAGAAGAACATAAGCTAACCCTGAATAGGGTTGGCTTCGGAACAAGTCTATGCTCTAGCGGCGAGCGATCGACGATAGCTCTCAGGATAGTCATCAACATAGTCATCAACATAGCTATCAACATAGCTATCAACGAAGGTGCGTAGCTAGAATCGTAACACTTTGAGTGAACTGTTCAACAGCATGCTCATCGTCAATTAAAAGATTGTGAGATGATTTCATTTGAGCGAAAGAGTAATTAAATGAGATTTCAATGTATGAAAATGTTGCAGAAAGTGTAGATCTTTTATAATGTCAAAGACTGAGTTAAACTAGAGATATTATTAATATAAAAGATTGATATTATTATTACTTTGATAAAATCTAGATACAAGACAATACATCAAATAATGTATAAAATGAAAGACAAAGAATGAAAGAAAAGAATGAAAACTCAACTTTTATATATATGAATTGAGCAGAATCAAGACTAAACAATAGTTTTATAACTTAAGATTGCAAAGATTTACACACATAACTGAGATGATTGAAACAGAATTGCTAAAACTAAATTAAGATGATGATAATTAAATTAATGACTTGATTCATTAAACTGTGAAACAGATTCAATGAATCAAGATTATTTAAAACATCAACAATTTATGTTTTAAATTGAATTAATAATCTGACATCATGACAATATATTATGATAAAGTTAATTATTAAGAAGTTCTTGATAACTTGAAAGAATCAATCGACTATAGAGAGTTTGTCAAGCATTGTCAAGTCAAGCATGACATAATTCATGATATATTAAGTCGAAGATATGACGTAGTCTAAATGATATCTTGACTAAACTGATCATTGAGTTGAGTTTCAAGTTGACATTTTGAACTTGAATCGAGATCAAGTTGAGTTGCTCATATTTTCAACTTGACGCGACTCGACTCGACTGAAAATTGAGTCAACTCAACTTGACTCGTCAAGAACTCAAGCTTGACATCAAGAGAATTAAATATAGAAAATTTTCCGGTTTTTGACTTTTGCATTATCTTTTTGCATTATCTTTTAATAGAGAGTCATAAAGAAAAACATGAAGATCATTTGATAAAAAGTCATAAAGAAAAACATGAAGATCATTTGATAGAGAGTCATGACGAGAAACATAGAGAGAAACATAAAGAAAAACATGAAGAGAAACATGAAGAAAAACATAAAGAAAAACATGAAGATAAACATGAAGAAAAACATGAAGAAAAAACATGAAGATCATTTGACTTTGATAGAAAGTCATGACGAGAAAACATAATAGAAAGTCATGAAGAGTTTCATGAAAACTGTTCAATCAAGTTATTTACATCTATCTAATATTTTGTCGAATTGAATTGAGTTTTCAAGTTGAGTTATCAGATCAAGCTTCTCAACTCAACTTGAGTGCTTGAGTTCAACTTCTCAATTCAACTCGACACTTTTTCAAAAAAATTTCAATTCAACTCGACACTTTTCAAGTTGAGTATTCAACTTAACGCGATCAGTCTGATCTTGACAAAATCATAAAGTTTCAAAGTTAATTCAGATCTGATTTTCAACTTAACTTCTGACTTTAGTCTCTGATTTAATCTTTATGAGTTAATTCTTCATGACAATTATTTTCTTTTTTAAGTGAGTTCATTCTTGATCTCAATAATTAATGTTTTTGTTTACTCTGATAAATGATGATGTGCACTCATTGATTCATTCTAGAAGCTTTCGATAAAAATCTTCAAATCTCTGTAAGAAAAAAAGAAAAAAAGAAACTTTCAATTAAATGATGATTTATTTTTGATTATAATGCGTATAAATGACATTGTAAATAGTATATGTGATGTGTAGTTGATGTAGATGACAGCAATGATGACATGTAAATAACACATAAACATTGTTTATCTTTCAAGTAAATAATGTTGTTGAGATGATAAAGCATAAACAAGAGTGAATAATAATTGTTGATTTATTTATCATTCTTTTAGTTTCTTTCAACTTCTCATTTTCTTCAACTTTATCTTTTTTCAATCATGATCATATTTTTATCATTGTATGATTACTTTTAATAAACTTTGAATATATCTATATTATACTAGTAAGAGATCTAAATCATGAATCATGAACATGCAATGATGCTCAAAGAGAGTCATAAGATGATGAAGTCAACTGATGATTAAGTCAAGATCATTACAAAAGTAAGTAATATTACAACTTGAAATTTTATGATTATTACTGCGATTAACAGTATCATAAGTCTGCTCAAAAGACATTGATCAGATGTGATGTTCATGATGCTGTTGATGCTGAATCACTTGTGATGATGCAAATGTCATTAAATTCTGATCGAAAGTTCATAACTTTTACTATTCAAACTTTCAAGTACATCTCAGTTATTGAAGAGAAAATTTGAAAGACAATGAAAGAAGAAATAATTGTTGATGCTTCGTTGACAATCTTATCAAACTCACAGACTTCACGAAATTGAAAAATGATGATGAAATTCACTTATTTCACTTCTTGATGTTGTTACTGATGCTTTTCAGCTGTCAATCGTGAGAATAAGCGAAAGAAGTATTACTGATCTTGAAATTTTAAATAAAGTGATTTGTATAAAGTGTGCTCAAGTTCTACACATCAAGAATAAAGCATCGTTGTGTAATGTCATCTTTCAAAAGAAGACAATGTACAAAAAGTGTGCTTACTATGCAAGTAATGAGAATTTCTGTATCACAATGAGTATACTTATATGATACATTTGCTAAATGCTCATGATTTGATGTTTAGATTCTTGACATTTGTATTTTAACTGTTAATAAATTCTTTCATCTGCAGAAAATTCATGATAGTGTGATTGAGAATGAAGAAGAGAACATTGCTTTGAAGATATTCACTGCTCATCAGAAAATTCTTTACAAGAAATTAATAACAGCGACTCATGTGAAGAATTATCTTAAAAGAGTTCACAAACTTGAATTTTTAAAGATTCAAAAGCTCATTCTTAAAAAGATGATGATTGTCAATAACATTGTTAAAGAAATTCTGAATGTAAAGCGCTTTGTGATATATTCAATTTTGATTATATATTATTTTGTCAATATTTCTAATTATTCTGATATATTTTAGCACAATCTGTCATCTTTCAAATCTTTATCTTCACATCTCAATGTAAATCTGACAATGAAAAAGAAGAAGAAGTCTGCAATCTTGTTTCATATGAAAAATGTTTGATGAAGTGATAATTATATAATGTTTGTTATGTCATGATGATTACACTTTCTTGTCAAGCGCGTTTGAATGTCTTTGCGCTTTTTTCTTCTGTCTGTTGATTTACATATGTGATCATCTCATTAAAGAGCGAAACTATCATAATACAATGATTTTTCTTTTCTAATAATGAGTTTATGCTTGAAAATGAATGATTATGCTTTTCGCTCATGTTTCAGTCTCGTTTTGAAAGCTTCTATAAGCTTTGAGACATCTTTCATATCTTTGCTTAATATTCATTGATTATATTCAATGAAATACTCTTTTCATTGTATCTTATAATATAAGATTTTCTTTCTTTTTCGCTTCTGTAGAATCTTTTCTATCTTTCATTCTTATTCATCATCAATATGCTTGAATACAAAATAATCAAATATAAAGTCATCATTTAGTCTGCAATTATACAATTTTAAAAGAAATACATGAAAGACAAAATGAACTCTATGAATGATTGAAAGATCAAAATAATACATCTGCTTGTTTATAAGTTCTTGTATACAAAAGAACTTTATTATTTTATTTGATAGTTTCTTGCTCAACTTCTTCTGCTTCAGATTTTTTGCTAATAGTATAATTAAATCATTGACTGTGAGAATGCATCTCATTGACTATGACCAATGCATGTCTGCAAGACTAGCTTGCGAGATTAGATTAAAAAGATTAACGAGTGAATAGAAGTAATGACTTGACAAAAGATGAAAACTTTGCAAGCTTTCACTTTCGTTTCTTAGTAATTAGTTCTATCATCAATAAAGTGCTATCTTATTATCTTCTACTATGCAGTTTCACGTAAAGAGATTTTGTTGTCTCACAGTTTTAATTGCTTCATTCACACAAAGCTGCTCAGTAAAAGATGTTAAACACGCAGCGACTCATTAAAAGTTGCATGATTGAAAGAAGTGATAACTTCTTTCACATTGAGAATTCATCGTTTTATTAGAACAGATCTGAGAATCATGCATTTAAACATGCAAATGAGAAGTTCAAGTTGCAAGAATTTAATGAACAGATAGATCATATTTCTTGATGATCAGCAAGCGAAGTATGCAAGCAGTTAAAGAATTTGAAGATGCAGAATATACTGCTTGTCTTGCAACTTTACATATCAAAACTCAAGCGAGAGATTCAATCAATTTCTGATCATCAATGTTAACATAATGATGATCATTATTGAAGTGATGCATGTAAGCATGCTAATCAATCTTGCGAATCTAAAGAGCAAAGCATCATGAACTATGACTTCTTGATGTTCTGACTGCGAGACTGCAAAGACTTCATAGTCGCGACATCATTTGATTTCATCACGAAAGAAGAGAAGCTGCAATGATCTACATCATACTTGTCAAAGAAGTCTTGCAATCAGTGATGAGATCATGTGATGAGTTTGCACAATCATGATGAGATACTCGACTGAAAGTACTACACTGAATACTTATGTGTTAAACTTAGTAATTCTGAAATTTGCAACTTTTAAACAGAACATTGACTTGAGACTGTAAAGCAGCGAGTCAATTAAAGCATCGCGAATTTCAAGTAATATTTTATCAGACTGTATGCAGATCTGAACTATCATATATTCAATAAAACTTGCATGATGTACTTGCGAATGAAGATTGATGAAATCATCATGAATAAGTTTCTTTGCATCTCATACATCTCTATCAATTATGTCAATCTGTTAAAGCATTTTATAGACATTGACTTACATTTGCAAAACATTGACACATTGTCGAAGTTACATTTGCAGCAAAGTGAGAATGCAACGTCTCAGAAGAGTTTTCGATTCTTGCATGAGAAAACGAAGTTTATCGCTGCAACAGAGAATTCAAAGTTCTCTGCTTCAAGCACGCAGTCTAAAAATGATGTGACACTCAAGTTCAATGAATTCAAGCAAGATGCTGCTTTCTTCAATCTTACATGCTGATTATTCAAGAAGTTGAGATACAAGATTGATAATTTGATGTGTTTCAACTATGCATTCAGACAAGAGACTCATAATCATGATGAAGAAACGAAAAAAGAGAAATTTTGATGTTCATCATCAAATCATTAAATATAATTACAAAAAGATGATTGTCACATGCATTGATGATATCAGTACTGATAAATGTCTTTGAAAGAATGCATGAAGCTCACTGTCTTATTGACTCTGAGATTGAGCAAAACTTTATATTGTAATCATGAATAAAAAAGCATAAGTTATTGAAGAATCATGCAACTCTGAAACAGATTCAGATAATCAATGATCGTTGAATTTTCTGCTATGATACACATCAGATTGATATCGAGTTGATCAATCATAAGAAAGTTTGCAAGAGTTGAAACATTGAGTTTCATGCTGTGAACATGCAAGAATATGATATAATTCTTGATTACTTGTGATTAAATAAGAACAATTTTAATATTCGCTGATGCAAACATCATTGATCATATCAAGAAAACAACACTCAGTGAGCAAAGCAAATACAAGTTAGTCTGTGCAAGACATCGAAATTTGTTGAGCTGATAATGCTTGCAGCTAAAAGAAGAGAAGAGACTTATGTAACTCTGCTTTATCAGCTTCTATCTACAGATAACTTATCACAGAACGCAGATCATCAGACTGCAAGATGCAATGCACTTCAAGCGAAAGAATCAAAGATACTTTTTGCTATTCAAAATCTTAAGAAAGTATTTTCTGAGATTCTTTCTGATAGTTTGAACACGCATGATCAGATGAAACATCTCATTGATTTGATGAAGAACAAAATGTTTTGCATCAAATTTATTTATAAAATGACATGAGATTAGCTCGCTGTGATACGAGACTATCTAAACAGCATGTTAAAGAAGAAATGAATTCATTCATCAAGTAGTTCTGCAGAAGCATCTGTGTTGTTTGTAAAGAAGTTGAACGAAAGTCTTTGTTTATGTATGAACTATCATGATCTCAATGAAATAACAGTAAAGAACAATTACTCATTGTTTTTACTGTTTGAGACGCTGAATCACTTTACTCATGCAAGACACTTTATCAAAATCGATATTCACAACGTTTATCATTGCATTTGAATTCGCAAGAGCGATGAATAAAAAACGACTTTTCATACACGTTATGATCAGTTTGAGTATCAGATGATGCTCTTTGAACTGATAAATGCTTCTGCAATCTTTCAGTTCTATGTAAATCATGCGCTTAAGTAATTTATAAATATTTGCTGCGTGATATATTTGAATGATATCTTAGTATACTTTGAGATAAAAGAGCAACATTGAAAGCATGTGTGTAAAATTCTTCACGCGTTACTGAAATATCAATTGTATGTCAAGCTGTCAAAATGCACTTTCAATCGTAGCGAAGTTATCTTTCTGAGATTCGTGATAAAGCGAAGAGATATTCAGATGAAATAATCTCATATCGACGTAATCACTAACTGATCTGAGCTTAAGTCTGCAAAGAACATTCTTGTATTCTTGAAATTTGCAAGATTTTATCAACAATTTATAAGAAAGTTCTTTCAAATCATCATGCTCTTAACAGATTTAATCAAGAGTGTGAAAAAAAGAGCGATGCATTCACTTTTTGCAATGACGTTGAAAGTAAGAAAAGCTTTTGAAAGATTAAAAATAATCTTTATCAATGTTCTCATTTTGAAACACTACAATTGAAATGCAGATCTTCGCATGAAGATCAATGCATTCAATCATGAAGTTGAAGACATGCTTAGTTAGAAGAGCAAGACTGATCAATGACATCTCATTGCATACTATAGTTATAAGTTCAAAGAAGCTGAAGTATGATGAGACATGCACAACAAAGAGTTGTATGCTATAGTTCTCAATTTTAAGAACTGACAACACTATCTTCAGAGTAGAAAGCGACTCATATATGTTATAACAGATCACAATAATCTTCGTTACTTTATGATGATGAAGAAGCTCAATGTATAATAAATGCGCTGAGCTGAGAAATTAACTGCGTTTGACTTTCATATAAAATATCACAGAGACAAATTAAACTCTGCAAATGCATCATTAAAAAGACTCGACATCATGAAATTAAATGACAGCAAGAAGAATAATGATTATTTTCTATTTACTCTGCAAAACAAACTTCACAATCAGAAATATCAATCTGAGCTGCTAAAAAATAAAGAAGTTTTGACAGCAATTAAACTTGCAGCATTGATGATGCAACTGAATGACATAGTTATTGCAAATACTTGAGTCATGTGTTTGAATGAGAAAGTACTCGCTAGATCTTGCAGAATTCTAAACACTGCGTCGTCTCAATTTCTAATTCATTAGATTATGAAGTTGAAGAGATTCTATTTGAAGATGAGTGAATCAATGACTGCGTGATTACTGAAGTTACAACAAAGAAACATCTTTGTTACAAATGAGAAGTGATGTCAACAATTTGCATCTAGAAATAATGAGCTTTCAAAATGAAGTATGAGAAATGATGAACTGCTACATCATGATCTCACAGTTTATGTACTCAATGACTCTGCTACAAGAAATGAGATTCTGCATATGAATCATGATGATTTCGAAGCAGATTATTTTGCACACGCTTGTATCAAGACTGCAATAAGAAGAAAATATTACTGATCAAAAATGCTCAAAAAGATGATGAAATATGTTCGCATCTGTTCAGACTGTCAATGAATGCAAGTGCATCATCATAAGCTCTATGAGAAGCTGATGTTTATATCTTCAGAGAGCATGAATTCATTTCACACGATGATCATGAATTTTATAACAGACATGCTCTCTGCGAAGAATTCATACATTGAAAAAATAAGCGATGCTATATTGATAATGATAGATAAGTTGATCAAGCATGCAATTTATATTTCAACGATTAAAGATCTGAACGTTGAAAGACTTGTGAATCTGCTATGACAAGAATTCGTATCTCAGCATGAAATGATGTGAAGCATTATATTGAATCAAGACTCACTGTTTATCAATCATTTTTGAATAACTTTATGTTGACATCTCAAAGTGAAGCGAAAGTTAAGCATTGTGTTTCATTTGTAAATCAACAATCAAACAGAAAGACAGAATCAGATGCTTGAGCACTATCTGCGAGTGTATTTTAATTATAAGATGAATAACTGATCAAAGCTTTTGTCAATGATGATCTTTGCATATAACAACAGCGTACATGTTAATATTGAAAAAACTTCACATGAACTTTTAAAAAGATACATTGTGAACTTTGCAAAGACATCTGAGAACAAAGCTTTAAAGAAAGAGACATTCTTGACTATGAAGTGAGCAGAATGACTACGAAGTATCAGAGAACATTTAATAAAACTATGAAAGCAAGTAGCAGAGCAGCAAGCAAAGTATTATAATGCTCATCATAAAGTTGCAAGCTTTCAAATGAGAGACAAAGTGCTTCTGCAAAGTATAAACATTTATACGCTTCGTTCAAAGAAGAAGATTGATCATAAACAACTGAGATCATTCAGAATATTGAAGAAGATTGACATGCAAGCGTATAAGCTTGAACTATTTGAAAAATATGATGCAATTCACTCAATTTTTCATGTTTCTTTATTGAAATTCTGACACTCGCATGATGAGAATTCAAAGTTGCAGATTATTCTTGTAGAAGAAAAAGAGAAATGAAAGATAAAGAAGATACTCAATCAATGAAACAAGAAAGAAAAGATTAAATATTTAGTTCAATGAGTTGATTTATCTTTCTATGAAAACTTCTGAAAATCAATGATGTCACGGACTGAGGGCTGAATGAAATCAGAATGAAATTCTAATAACTAGATTTTAGATACAAGACGTTGCACGAAGAAGAAAGAAAAGAAAGAGATTATTCAGAGGTTTTTATACCTCATGAACGCTGGGTACCATTCGTACCGGGGGGCCCTCATAACATCACTGATAATCTCACGCCTATCATCATCTATAATATTGTTCAACATCATCTAAGTGACCTAACATCTCTTTTCCCAACACCTTTCGAGTAACACATGCTAAAATCGTGACAATAGGTTTCTCTTTTTGAAGTCGAAGCTTCTGCGAGGCTTTTAATTCTCTGACTCATATTCAGAGTCGCTGCTTTCTTGCACGTAAGCGGTTCATGAATTCTTACCCGGACGATCGGAATTTCGAGCGTGATAGGCGTTCATGGCTTCGATGGCATTCACCACATTCGCAAACTTTACCCAACTGTTTTCTTCTATCTCAGTCCACTTAATTAAATACTCTAGCTGAGAGTTCTTTACTCGAGAGTTCAATATTTCGTTCATCTTTCAGTTAAGCACTTCTTCGGCGAAGACTATCGAAAACGGCGCGGAAGGTATTTGTTCAGGTAAGAGATCGTTGATCGCAGAATGAAGCAGATAAGTATGAAAGACGTCGAAACAGAACCAGTCATCGAGCAACTCTAGCTGATAAGAATGAGAACTAACAATTTTGATGATTCTGAAAGATCTCTCGAATTTATTAGATAACTTCTTGCTGAGTCGATGAATCATCAGATTGCGAGCATCTAATCAAATCATATCATTAATTGCATACTTGAGAGCGTGTTGTCGATGAACATTAGCGAATTGTTCCTGATATGCTTGAGCTAAGATCATTTGTTCTCGCAGAATTTCATTGATTCGATTCATTTTCTGAACAAACAGATCGGCATGTATTCGTTCCGGATGTTCAATAACGTCCTTCTGAGCCTTCTTTGATTTCAACCTCATTCGAGAATGCTGTTCGAAGTTAGCTAGAAACGGCGTGCACTGAGTGCTTTCGAAGAAGTGATTGTTGGTGACAAATTCAGCTGATGGCAGTCATGCAGCCCAGTCGTCCTGCATAAAGAACACGAAGGCTCGAAGATATTGTTCCAAAACGCCGTTGACATTCTCGATTTGATCATTCGTTTCTGAGTGAAACGCAGTTGACAATCGAGCTTGAATCTTCAATCGAATACAAAGTTCGTTTCAAAAGTGACTGACAAACTGAGTTTCACGATTCGAGACGATTGAATCAGATAATTCATGATGTTTTCATATTGCACGATAAAAAACTCGAGCTGTATCTAGAACTGTAATTTTACTCATAGGCTCGTAATGCACTTGTTTAGATAGTCTGTTCACGACTATCAGAATATTGATTGTCGAATTTTCGTTCAGATTCTTACTTTCAGATACTGTCACGATGAAATTCATGACTATGTCTTTTCAGCGACGATTGAGTACATCAAGAGGCTTCAAAGCTCCCTGATATTTTTCTCTAGAGATCTTCACTCGAGAGCATAGATGACAATTGCGTACGAAGCGAGCTACTGTCTTGATCATTCCGAGCCAGTAATAATGACGACTGAGTATTTCGTAGGTCTTGACTCTTTCTGAATGACTCGCAATAGGCGTGTCATGACTTAACTGAAGCAGACGTAGTCGCAGTTCCTCATCTTCGGGTATCAATAGTCTATCTCTATAGTAGACTCGATCACTTCGCAGCGTACATTTCGCTAACGAAAATTCTTTAAGCTTTCGTTGATCGTCTCTTAACGCAGTTACCACGATCTGTATTCATTCATCATTGAAATAGACTGCGAAGAGTTGTTCTTCTAGCTCATTCATAGACATTTTCTCTGATGGTTCAGACTGCTCAGAGATCACTGATTCGCTCTTCGAGTCACTTGATTCGAGTGCTTCAGAGTCACTATCGTCGAGAACATTGATTAAGACTTGAATTTCCAGGTTTTTTGGTTTTAGCACGATCTGCCACTGATGTTCTCGACGACTATCTCTCTCGTTCAAGAAAAGATCTCCTGATCGACGCGTGAGTGCATCGGCTCGAGTGTTCAATTCACCCGAACGATACACGATTTTGAAGTTAAATCGAGAGAGAAATTCTGATCATCTGGCTTGTCTTCGGCTAAGCAGCTTGATTGACATGAAATATTCTAGGTTCTTGTGATCGAAAATGACCTCAACGGGGTCTAACGTGCCTTTCAGTTCGAGCCTTCATTTCTCAAAAGCTCTGATTATAGCTAGAAGTTTCTTGTCATAAATCTCGTAGTTGCATTCTGCGAGTAGCATTTTGAAAGAGAAATAGGTCACAGGTCTTAACTGCTCGTTATCATCTCGCTGAGACATGACTTCGGTCACAACATAGTCGAAGGCATCGATTTTCACAGTCACGGGTAGATTCGAGTTATAGTGCATTAAGATAGGAGCAGTGGTGAACGCCTGCTCGAGTCGATCGAAGGCGAATTGACACTCCTGAGTTCAATTAAATGGCTGGTCTTTTCTGGTTAAGGCAGTCAACGAGCCGGCCAGCTTGGAAAACTTCTTAATAAATCGCCTATAGAAGTTGACGAAGCTCAGAAAGCTCTGAACATCTTTGACGCCTCGAGATGCAGCTCAATTCATGACGACATTGATCTTCTCAGAATTCATTTTGATTTCGTGAGTGATGATTATTAGGCTCAAATACTTGATCTCGATAACTGAAAATTCGCATTTCTCGATATCTATCTGTAGTTCGACGGCTCTAAGTCGCTTCAGTACCTGATGAACATGCTGAGTATGCTTCTTTTTGCTGTTGCTATAGATCAAGATATCATTCATGTACGCGATGCAGAAAACGTTCAAGAAGTCATGCAGAGTGTCATTAATGAAGTTCTGAAATGATGACGATCCGTTTGTGAGTCCGAAGAGCAAAACGTTGTACTCGTATAAGTCATAACGTGTTCGGAAAGCGATCTTTCACTCGTCTTCATAAGTCATTCGCAGTTTATTAAAGACTGCAATGATATCTAACTTGATGTAGTACTTGGTCTTAGTCAGTCGATCTAGGGTTTCTCGAATGAGGAGTAACGAGTATTGATTCTTAACTGTCATGGCGTTCAGGCCTCGATAATTCACGCAAAATCTGAGTTCTTCGCTTGGTTTTTTAACAAAGAGTATCGAAGAGGTCGCGGAGGAAGAGCTGGCTTGAATAAAGTCTTTGGTCAAATTATTCTTCAGATATTTCTTTAGTATCCGAAGCTCATCTTGAGACATGTCATATAAAGGCCCGAAGGTAGAAGTTTTGCCCTTCTGCAGCTGAATTTTATGATCATAGGAACGTCGTTCAGATAGGGTGTCCGTCAATTCGCGAGAGAAAACATCTAGAAAGTCGTGATATTCGGGAGACAATAGCGTGACAGAATCAACGAAAGACGTGATTTTCAGAGCTTTGTCGATATTCCTCATGAATATGACAAACAGATCATGGTTCTTTTTCCTAGCGAGTCGCAGGAACGAAGCACTATCTATAGCGTAGACCTTCAGGTGTTTCGAGGGCGAAGACGTCGAGAAGACTGATACTGACACAGTCGAGACCGAGATGCTCGAGAGAGTTTCGGGTACGAGTTCTGAATTGACTTGAGATTCAAAGATGAGTTGATTATGACGCAGATCTATAATTGCTTTATGACTTTTTAATCAGAGCAGGTCTAGAACAACTGAAAATTGCGAAAGTTGAGTGACATAGAAGAGAATTTCTTCGAGCTCTTCGCTTGAAACTCGAAGTTTGACAAGAGCGTAATGAATGATTGAATCGAATACGACTGATTGATCGTCAAATCTCTGAAGAATACAGATTTCAGACAAAGAAAAACAGGGCAGAGAGTGTTTTTGCGCGAAAGAGTCATCAATAAATGCATAATCGATGACGTCGATATCAATCAAAACAGAAAGATTGACATTGATTTTATTGCTTTCTAGATTATCTG
>JAABVA010003948.1_pt1 | contig 13849 bp, 14 predicted proteins | sample 5560331 | NCBI WGS metagenome assembly JAABVA01 (sample SAMN12812661, study PRJNA571458) | rock metagenome | isolation source: Antarctica rocks | place: Antarctica: Victoria Land, Mt New Zealand sud | collected 2016-01-07 | reverse complement strand
CGTACTACTCCTTCGGCGGGTGGAAGAACTCGCTGTTCGGTGACACCCACGCCCACGGCAGCGAAGGCGTGCACTTCTTCACCCGCGGGAAAGTCGTGACGAGCCGCTGGCTCGACCCGAGCCACGGAGGCCTCAACCTGGGGTTCCCGCAGAACGACTGAGGCCACCGGCGTCTTAGCCTCGATCCACCGTTCCGCTTGAGGTGAGCGGCGGGTCGTGACATACGAATGCCCTACTGCGCAACGAGAATGTGGCTTGCGACGGTCACAAACTCGAACACACAGAAGGGCATCCGTTGGATGCGAGTCTGCCACGGCGTCACCACAGTCTTCGACGATCCCAACCTCGTGTCGTGCGCGGGCCTGGCCCCGGTGCTGGAGCTCGCCGAACGGGCCGGGCTGCACGACCTGGTCGATGAGCACGTGCGGATCGACCGGCCCGGTGGCCAGAACGCGCTGCTGAAGGTCCTCGCCCTGCTCGCGGGGATGATCGCCGGTGCGGACTCGATCGACGATATGGGCTTGTTGCGGCATGGTGCGATGGGCCGGTTGTTCACCGGGGTCCGGGCGCCGTCGACTCTTGGGACGTTCCTGCGAGTTTTCACGTTCGGGCACGTCCGGCAGCTCGACGCCGTCGCCTCGCGGCTCCTGATCAACCTCGCGCGCCGGGCCCCGTTGCTCTCCGGCGCTGGCGAGATGGTCTACGTCGACGTGGACGACACCGTGAAACCGACCTTCGGCTACGCCAAGCAAGGAGCCGGCCGCGGCTACACCGGCGTCAAGGGCCTGAACGTGCTGCTCGCGACCCTCAGCACCGCCAGCAGCCGGCCGGTGATCGCCGCCGCACGGCTGCGGAAGGGCTCGACGATCAGCGCCAGCGGAGCGCACCGGTTCGTCGCCGACGCCCTGATCACCGCCAAGCACGCCGGTGCCTGTTCGCTCACCTCGTGCAGGACGGCCGGCAAGTTGACGCCCGCGTTGTTGACGAGCACGTCAACCCGTCCCCAGTGCTCAACTGCGTCGGTGATCATGTCGTCGACCTGTCGGCTGTCCGCCACGTCTACGTCGCGCGCCAGGGCATCGCCGCCGGCCTCGCGCGCCTGCTGTGCGACCTTCTCGGCTTCCTCACCAACGAGGTCGGTGACGAGGACGCTGCCACCCTCCTCCGCCAGCCGCAGGGCAGTGGCCCGACCGATGCCCGGGCCTGCACCCGTGACGATGCAGACCTTGCCCTCGACCCGACCGATCACGACGCCCTCCCTCGCGCTGCGCCGGCTGGCGCAGCGGCCAGCAACCACGACCGACCCCGTCACCTGGCCGCAACACCGAAGTGGTGTGCTGCGTCTATGACGGTCCGCAACGCTACGGCCGGGGGCCGCACCTACCGGTTCGCCGACCTGCGTGACCTGCTGGCGAAGGCGAGCCCCGAACGCTCCGGCGACGAGCTCGCCGGAATTGCCGCCACGACCCATCAGGAGCGCGTGGCGGCGCAGAAGGCGCTCAGCGAGGTGCCGTTGAGCAGCTTTATGCAGGAGCTGGTCGTCCCGTACGAGGACGACGACGTGACGCGGCTGATCATCGACACGCACGACACCGAGGCGTTCGCACCGGTGGCAGGACTAACGGTCGGCGGCATGCGCGACTGGTTGCTCTCGGACAGTGCGACGGGCCCTGCGCTGACGGCCGTCGCTCCGGGACTGACCCCGGAGATGGTCGCCGCGGTGAGCAAACTGATGCGCAACCAGGACCTGGTGACGGTCGCACAGCGGTGCCGCGTCGTAACGTCATTCCGCACGACGCTGGGGCTGCCCGGACGCCTCGCCACACGCTTACAGCCGAACAGCCCGACCGATGACCCCGGTGAGGTGCTGGCAGGGGTCTTGGACGGGTTGCTGCTCGGCTGCGGGGACGCCGTCATCGGCATCAACCCGGCGAGTGACAGCCCGCGCGCCGTCCGACGGCTGCTCGAGCTGCTCGACGACGTGCGTATCGGGTACGACCTGCCCGTGCAGTCCTGCGTGCTCTCGCACGTCACGACCACCCTGGACCTACTGGAGCAGGACGCACCAGTCGACCTGGTCTTCCAGTCGATCGCCGGATCGCAGGTAGCTAACCGTGGCTTCGGCATCACCCTTGACCACCTTGCGCAGGCCCGTGAGGGTGCGCTCGCCCTGGGACGCGGAACGGTCGGCCAGCACGTGACCTACTTCGAGACAGGCCAAGGCAGCGCGCTGTCCGCCGGCGGGCACCACGGCGTGGACCAGCAGACGATGGAAGCGCGTGCATACGCTGTCGCGAGGAACTTCTCGCCGCTCCTGGTCAACACAGTTGTGGGGTTCATCGGACCCGAGTACCTCTACAACGGGAAGCAGATCCTGCGCGCGGGGCTCGAGGACCACTTCTGCGGCAAGGTGCTGGGCCTCCCCATGGGCGTGGACGTGTGCTACACCAACCACGCCGAGGCCGACCCGGATGACATGGACACACTGCTCACGGTTCTCGGGGTCGCCGGCTGCACCTTCGTCATCACCGTGCCGGGCTCCGACGACGTCATGCTCGGCTACCAGAGCCTGGCCTTCCACGACGCCCTCTACCTGCGGCGGGTGCTTGGGCTGCGTCCGGCGCCGGAGTTCGAAGCGTGGCTGGACCGGGTCGGCCTGTTGATGCCCGACGGACGCATCGCCGACTTGGCGCCAGACGCCTCGGCCCTCGCCGGACTCGCCCCGCGGGTGCTCAGCGCGTGACCACCCAGCCGCCGGCTAGCTACGACCCGTGGGCCACCTTACGATCGGCCACCCGGGCCCGGGTCGGGTTGGGGCGGACGGGCGACGCGCTTCCGACTGCGCGCGTGCTCGAGCTCGCGACGGCGCACGCGCTGGCCCGTGACGCCGTCCACGACCGACTCCAGACCGAGTCGCTGATGGCGCGGCTGCCGGGCAGCTTGCGGGTAGCCAGCGCCGCCACCGACCGCGCCAGCTACCTCAAGCGCCCCGACCTAGGCCGCCGACTCTCCGACGCCGATCGGCTGTCGCTCACGGCCGTCGCCGGCCCACCCACCGACCTAGCGGTAGTCCTCGCCGACGGGTTGTCGGCGACAGCGGTGCATGCACACGCCTGCCACCTGCTGACGGCCGTGCTAGAGCGCCTGCCGAGCTGGCGGGTGGCGCCGATCGTCGTCGCCGAGCAGGCCCGCGTAGCCCTGGGCGACGAGGTGGGTCACCTACTCGCCGCGAGCACCGTGCTGGTCCTGATCGGCGAACGACCAGGGCTGAGCACGCCCGACAGCCTGGGCGCCTACCTGACCTGGAACCCACGGCCCGGCCGGCAGGACTCAGAGCGCAACTGTGTATCCAACATCCGGCCGCCGTACGGGCTCGGCATCGAGGCTGCCGCCCGGACGGTGGCAACCCTGCTGGCGGCCGCCCGTAACCGCCAGCTCACCGGGGTGGCCCTCAAAGACGACTTCGCCGCACTCGAAGGACTCCCGCCTGAGTCCTAGAAGGCAGGGGTCACAGGCTTCCCGCTTCGTCAGTTGGCTGACCGAGGGCTAGAAACTGTCCGTGACCCCCGCCTCGTGTTGCACCCCGACGCGAACATGTCCACCCGTGTCGCGGGCACCAACGCCTAGACCCGCTCGCGGGTGTCCTCGAACACGGTCCGGCCGAGCTCCTGATAGACCTGCGGCCGACTGCGCCGCAGCCAGGTGACCGCGGCCAGACCGGCGACGAACGTACCAAGCACCAGCCACGGAATGGCGTGGAAGAACGGCGACACTGCCGCGCCACCACCAGCAAAAGACAGGTTCGAGTAGAGCAGGTAGACGACATAGGCCATGCCTAGCGCACCGAGTGCCGGCACGATGCCGGTCGTCAGCAGGTTGCCCTCGCGGATCTTCTTGACGTGGAAGTACCAGATCACCGAGACCGACGTGATAGTCATGACAATGAGGATCGCCAAGGTGCCCAGCACGGCTAGCAGCCCGTACTCATAGACGTAGGCGCCTTGCTGCGGGCTGCTGCCGTTGTGAGTCAGGAAGTAGAACGCCACCGTCAGCACCAGCGTGATGGCGGTCTGCAGCGCAGAGGCGAAGTGCGGCGACCCGTGCTTGTGGTGCGTCGCGCCGAGGGTGTGGCGTACGGCCGGCAACTCACGTGACATCGCGTAGATGTAGCGCGAGGCGGCGTTGTGAAAAGCGAGAGCGCACGCGAAAGAGCCGGACACGATCAGGAACAGGTAGAGGTTGACGACCCAATGACCCCCGAGGTTGCGGCTGGCCAGCTGCGTAAACAACCCAATCGAGTTGTTGGCGCTCAGGTCAACAGATTGCTTCGCACCATTGCCGGCGATCACCAGCCACGAGACGAGCGTGTAGAACAGGCCGAGTCCGACGACTGCGATCAGAGTGGCCCGAGGGACGATACGCTTGGGGTTGCGTGACTCCTCGCCGTAGACGGCGGTGGTCTCGTAGCCGACCCATGACCAGAAGGCGAAGAACAGGCCGATCGCGCCGCTGCCTGCCGCGAGGGTTGAGCCGCTGGACTTGATGCCGAAACCGCCTCCTGCCGGCAACCCCTTCACGGCGTTAGCCGGATTCAGCGAGGACAGCATCAGGCCGTCGGGGCCGCCGCCCTTGACCAGCACGGACACCGCCAGCGCGGTGAGCACAATGACTTCGCAGACGAGGAAGGCACCGAGCAGGACGGCGGCGATGCTGATGTCGTAGTAACCCAGGAACGCGATCACGGCGATGCCGACCAGCGCGATGAGCAACCAGTTGACGTTCCATCCGAATGACTCGTGCAGGGCGTTGTTACCGAAGTACGCGAAGATTCCGACTAGTGAGCCCTCGAAGACGATGTAGGCCATGGTCGCGAGCGCGCCGGCGGCCATGCCCCAGATCTGGCCGAGACCGTGTGAGATGAACCCGTAGAACGCGCCGGCCGTGGTGATGTACCGGGCCATGGACACATAGCCGACGGTGAACAGGAGCAGCACGAAGGTGGCGACGAGGAATCCTGCCGGCGCGTGGACCCCGTTGCCAAAGGCCACGGCGATGGGCACGTTGCCTGTCATCGCCGTGATTGGAGCGGCGTTGGCGAGCGCCATGAACAGCACGCCCGTCAGACCGACGGCGCCGACCTTCAGCCGCTGGACGTTCTCGCCTCCCTTAGCCGCTGGGGCCTCGAGAGTCTCCACGGGCAGGTTCTGGGTAACCACGGGCGGTCCTTCCGTTGAGCTGCAGTCCCTGGGGTGCGATCTACGACGGTTTCCGCGTGGTCGGCCAGTGCACCGACGGCAAGAACACCAAATCAGGCGTGACACGTCGAACCAAATCTCGACCCGTGGAGCCCAAGCTCTTCTTCCGAGTTGTGTGGGAGCACCGGCGCTACGCGTCGACAACGGGCATCCTGACGCAGATGACCGAGGTTGACAAGCACCCTCCTCACAATTGCGGGCGCCTTGACCGCGACACAGGGGAGGCGGTACAACAAACGGACTAGACCAAACACGCAAATTGGTCTGCTCGGAGAGGGGTCCGGAAGCGCCTGATGCCGTTCGACTACGACGCCTTCACGTTCGCCTCGAAGGACGAGGTGCTGCATAAGGCGCGCGAGTATTGGAACCCAGGCAAGACCGATTTCTGGGTCGAGAGCGGCATCCCGCTGGTCATCGACCGGCGGGAGGGCTACTACATCTACGACATGTTAGGAAAGCGGCTGCTCGACGTGCACCTCAACGGTGGCACCTACAACCTGGGGCACCGAAACGCCGAGGTCGTGCAAGCCATCATGACGGGAATGGCGCAATTCGACATCGGCAACCATCACTTCCCCTCCCTCGCACGTACTGCGCTGGCGGAGGCGCTGCTTGCGTCCGCTCCGACGAGCCTGACGAAGGTCGTCTACGGCAGCGGCGGCGGGGAAGCAGTGGACATTGCTCTCAAGACGGCCCGGCACACCACCCAAAAACGCAAGATTGTCTCGATTGTAAAGGCCTACCACGGGCACACGGGTCTCGCGGTCAGCACCGGTGACGACAGGTTCAGCAAGCTGTTCCTGTCAGACTCCCCGCAGGACTTCCCGCACGTGCCATTCAACGACCTGGAGGCGATGCAGGCCGCCCTGCGCGGACGCGATGTCGCCGCCGTCATCATGGAGACCATCCCCGCGACGTACGGTTTCCCGCTCCCCGACCCGGGCTACCTCGAAGCCGTGAAGAAGCTGTGTGAGGAGTACGACGCGCTCTACATCGCCGACGAGGTGCAGACCGGACTGATGCGCACAGGTGAGCTGTGGGGCATCACCAAGCACGGTATTGAGCCGGACATCCTCGTCACGGGCAAGGGCATCAGCGGCGGAATGTACCCGCTCTCGGCCGTGCTGGTCTCTGAACGGGCGTCGGGGTGGCTGACCGAGGACGGCTTTGGTCACATCTCGACCTTCGGCGGCGCCGAGCTTGGCTGCATCGCCGGACTCAAGGCGCTAGAGATCTGCAGCCGAGCCGAAACCCGCTCGATGGTGCACTACATCAGCGACCTGATAGGTCGCGGCCTGCGGGCTATCCAGGCGGAGTATCCGCAGTGGCTGGTGGGCATCCGGCAGAACGGCGTCGTCATCGGGCTGGAGTTTGCCCACCCGCAAGGCGCCAAGTTCGTGATGCGCGAACTGTTCGCCCACGGCATCTGGGCCATTTTCTCGACCCTTGATCCGCGCGTGCTCCAGTTCAAGCCCGGGATCCTGCTTTCACCGGATGCGTGCGAGGACCTCCTCGACCGCACGGAGGTGGCCATCGGCCGTGCTTGGCTGCAGGCCCGGCGCAGCGGCAGCGAGGCGGCGTGAGCGAACTTACGGTCGAGCCGGCCGGCGTGCCGCGGGCTCGCCAGATGCTGCAGCGGGCCGCCTGGGCCACCCGGACCTACGCCAATTACGACGTGGCCGCCGTCCGCCGGATCGTGACCGCGGTGGCTTCCGTGGCCGAGAGCAAGGCCGAGCACTACGCGGCGTGGGCAGTGCGCGAGACCGGCTTCGGCGTGGTCGAGCACAAAGTGCTGAAGAATCGGCTGTGCTCACGCGGCCTGGTCGATGCCTACCAGGCACACGACTACGTCACCCCGCGAGTCGACGAAGCGCAAAAGGTGGTGGAGGTCCCACGGCCAGCCGGGGTCATCTTCGCCCTGACACCATCGACCAATCCCGTGTCCACAGTTTACTTCAAGGTGCTGCTGGCGCTGATGACCCGCAACGCCATCGTGCTGAGCCCGCATCCGTACGCCAAAGAGTGCTGCGCGGACGCGGTCCACGTCCTGCACGTCGCCGCTGTCGAGGCGGGCGCGCCAGACGGTATCATCCAAGTCGCCGAGGAGCCGTCGATTCCGCTCATCAACGCGTTGATGAGCGACCCGGGCACCAACGTGATCCTCGCTACCGGCGGCGTCCCGGTGGTCCGGGCGGCCTACAGTTCCGGCAATCCGGCCTTCGGTGTGGGGCCAGGCAACGTGCCTGTTCTGGTGGACGCAACAGCAGACCTGCCGAACGCTGCCAAGCGGCTGGTGGACAGCAAGAGCTTCGACAACAGCGTGCTATGCACCAGCGAAAGCGTCGCCATCGTCGAGGAGCAGGTGGCCGATCGGTTTCTGCGCGAGTTGGAGCGCCAGGGCGCCCACGTGTGCAGCGGGGACGAGACGACGCGCCTTCGCGACGTCGTCTTCATGGACGGCCACTTCAACACCGACATGGTCGGCCGCGCCGCCCTCGACATCGCCAAGCGAGCCGATGTGCGCTGCTCCCCACGTACCCGCGTCCTGGTCGCTCCGCTCGACTTTGCCGTCCCTGAGGAGCCGCTCGCCCACGAGAAGCTGTGCACCGTTCTCGGCCTGGTGCGGGTGCCCACCGCCGCCCGCGGTATCCGCACCGCCGCCGCGGTCCTGCGCATTGGTGGCGCTGGCCATTCGGCGGTCATTCACAGCAACGACCCGAAGACCGTCATGGCTTACGCCGCCGCCGTACCGGTCCTTCGGGTCACGGTCAACGCCGGCGGCAGCACGGGCAGCTCGGGCTTCGACACCAACCTGGCACCGTCCATGACCATCGGTACGGGCTTCGTCGGACGCAGCTCCCTCGGGGAGAACCTTGAGCCCAAGCACCTAGTGAACTGGGCCCGCATCGCCTACAACAGCGACCCGGCTGAGGTCATGCCGTCGTTTGCCGGACTGGCCCCCGGCCACTCACCGGTGGGGCCGGTTCCTGCTTACCCGGTGGCCAGCAACTTGGTCGGTGCTCCCCAGCCGGCTGCGGGCATCGCGGCGGCGGCCAGCGACGTAGATCTGCGCGAAGAGATCCGCCGGCTTGTCGTGGAAGAACTAGCCACCATCATCCGGAGTCGAGGGCATGGCTGAACTCAGGTCCTTCATCCATCTCGACCAGCTCCAGCCGCAGACCATGTGCTATCTCGGCACGTGGATACGGGGCAGCCTGCCGCGGACGGGCATGACCGCCCAGGTCATCGAAGTGGCTCCCGGGCTGGAGATCGAGTCGCTCGCCGACGTTGCGCTCAAGCACTCGGAGGTGCAGGCGGGGATCCTGCTCGTCGAGCGCCAGTATGGCTATCTGGAGATCCACTCCCGGTCCACTGCGGCTGTCGAAGCAGCCAGCGTCGCCGTCCTGGAGGCGCTCGGCGCCACCGCCGCCGACGCCACCCGGCCGACGATCCTTGCCTGGAAGATCGTCACGATGCTTGATCCGCAGCACGCGTTCCTGATCAACCGCAACAAGCTGGGCTCTATGGCCCTGCCCGGCGAATCGCTTTTCGTCCTGGAGGTCCAACCCGCGTCGTACGCAATCTTGGCTACAAACGAAGCGGAGAAACAGGCGAGTATCAAAGTCATTGACTACCGGATGGTGGGCGCCACCGGACGGGTCTACTTGTCCGGTCGGGAAGCCGACGTCCGGCAGGCCGCCGACGCCGCCGAAGCGGCCCTTGGGGCAGTCCGGTGACGACCCAGGTACCTACCGGCGACGAATTGCGCCTGCTCGTTCGGTCGCTTCTGCGCGAGCTCGTCCCGGCCAGGACCGAGGAAGCCGCGAGCGGGCCGTGCGGGGCGCCGATGACGGCCCTCACCACCGCGCGCCAGCAGGCGCCACCGGCGCTCCCTGGTCTGGTCGCCGCTGTCGCGAATGCTGACGCGAGCAGCGCTGACAGTGACGTGGTCAGCTTGCGGACCGACGCCGAGCTCGACGCCTTCGTTCACCATTTACTGGACCTGTTCGACAACCCCAGGCACCGAGCGGAGCTGCGCAGCGGCGCCCGCCGGTTCAGGCTCGGCGGGACAGCGGGTACCTCTGCTACGACCGGCGCGACCTCCACCGAGCCGACCGTGCACCGGGTCGAACGCGGCGCCGTGACCGAACTGCACGTGAAGCGGGCCGCGGCCGCCGGCGCCCGGCTGGTGCTCGGTCCACGGGCCGTGCTGACACCCCTCGCGCGCGACCGCGCACGAGGATCGGGCGTGCTCGTGGAAAGGGAGCGCTGATGTTGCGCGCAACGGTCATCGGCAACGTGTGGGCGACCAAGCGCCTCGACGGACTGCCGAGCGGGGCGTTCTTAGAGGTTCAGGTCGAAGGCTTGGCATCCAGTCTTGTCGCCTTCGACGTCCTCGGCAGCGGCGTCGGCGAGCGCGTTCTGGTCGCGACCGGTTCGGTCGCTGCCGCGTGGTTTCCCGGCACCCCTCCCCCTGTGGACGCCTTGATCATCGGCTCGATCGACGAGTCGGTTCGCTAAGCAGATTTCGCCCACGTAAAGGAGCAGCACATGGCAAACGATGCAATCGGCATGATCGAAACCAAGGGCTATGTCGCGGCGCTGGCCGCGGCGGACGCCATGGTGAAGGCCGCCAACGTCCGGATCGTCGGACGCCAAGAGGTCGGTGATGGACTGGTGGCCGTGACCATTCTGGGTGATGTAGGTGCAGTGAAGGCAGCCACCGAGGCCGGCGCGGAAACCGCCTCCAGTGTCGGAGAGCTGGTGTCGGTGCACGTCATTCCGCGCCCGCACGCCGAGCTGGGCAAGTTCTTCAGTACTCACGATGGGTCTGAGGAGTGAGCGCTGCTCCGGCCCGGGCGGCCGATCCGGTAGCGCCCGAGCTGCGCGTCTACTTGCTGCTGGAGCACCTGCAGAGCCAGTTCGCGGCCTACATGGCCACCCCGACCCGAGCCCGCGGCTATCCGCCGTTCGAGGGGCAGCACGCGCTTCTCGTGGAGGTGGCACCGGGACTGGCTATCGAACGGGTCACCGACCTGGCGCTGCGGGCCGTGCCCAGCGTCGAGCTCGGGATCCTGTTCGTCGAGCGGCAGTTCGGCTTGCTGGAACTGCACAGCGCCGACCTGGCTGAGGTGAACCGGGCCGGCGAGGCAATACTGAGTGGGCTGCCGGCCCTAGCGACTGACCAGCTACGGCCGCGCATCCTCTACAGCGACGTCATCGAGTCGATCACTGATCAGCATGCGGTGATCGTCAACCGCAACCGGGAAGCTTCCATGGTGCTGCCCGGAGACACCCTGCTGATCTACGAGATGACACCGGCGCTGTTCGCTGCGTTGGCCGCCAACGCTGCCGAGAAGGTGGCGTCAGAGAACACACTGGTGACCGTCTCAATGATCGGAGCAGCCGGCCGAGTTTACATTAGCGGCTCGAAGTCCGGGGTCCGGGCCGCCCGCGCCGAAATCACCAGGGTGCTGAGCGAGGTTCAGGGACGGGCTCAATGAGCCGCCGGCAGCCGCGGTGCCTGGCGCCTGCATGAGCCAGTCAGACTCAGAGCAGGGGCTGACGGCGATCGCCCGCCGCGCCCTCGAGCACTATCCGGTCGGTGCCGACGCCCAGCTGACCCTGCTGAACATCAGCGAGAATGCGACGTACGCCGTCGACGACCTCGCGACCGGCCGGCGTACGGTGCTGCGGGTCCACCGCCTCGGGTATCACAGCGCGGCCGCCGTCGAGTCCGAGCTTTCCTGGCTCGACGCGCTGCGTGGCGACGTCGGTATCCAGACTCCGCACGTGCTGCCCGCCCGCGACGGCCGGCGCGTGATCTCGCTCTCCGAGAGAGCGGCTCGCGAGCCGCGCCATGCGGTGATGTTCGAGTTCCTGGACGGCGTGGAACCGCCCGAGGAAAGATTCACCGAGTCGTTCAGTCTGCTGGGCGCCACCACCGCCCGCATGCACGAACATGCCCGGAGCTGGCGGCGGCCGCCCCACTTCACCCGGTTCGCCTGGGACTATGACGGGGCTTTCGGCCCGCAGGCCCGCTGGGGTCAATGGAGCCACGGCATCGGCGTCGGCCCTGACGAACGCGAGGTTCTCGGTCGACTGGCCACCACTCTGCATACCCGCCTCAGCCACTACGGCACCGGACGTGAGCGCTACGGCCTGGTGCATGCCGACCTGCGGCTGGCCAACCTGCTGCTGCACGACAACCAGGTGCGGGTCATCGACTTCGACGACTGCGGCTGGAGCTGGTTTCTCTACGACCTCGGCACCGCCGTCAGCTTCATCGAGCACGATCCGCGCGTCCCCGAGCTCGTCGACAGCTGGCTGGCGGGCTACCAGTCGGTGCGCCCGCTGTCGGACGAGGACGAGGCGGAAATACCTACCTTCATCCTGATGCGGCGACTACTGGAGGTCGCCTGGATCGGCTCGCACCCCGGCACGGAACTCGCCCGGTCGATGGGCGAGGAGTACACACAACAGAGCTGCGAACTGGCCGAGACCTACCTCGGCCGGTTCGCCTAGCAGAAGGAGTCACGCTGATCACCTCGCTGACAGGTCGTGCCGTTGTCGTGACTGGGGCGAGCAAAGGCATCGGGAAGGGCATAGCCCACGTATTCCTGCAGGCCGGCGCTCGCGTTCTCATCGCCGCCCGCAACGCGGACGCCCTGGCTGCCGCAGCGGAGGAGCTGTCCGGGGTGGGCGGGCAGATCGAGTACGTGGCTGCCGACGTCTCGCGCGCCGACGGATGTGCGGTAATGGCCGAGGCTGCTCAGCAGCGGTTCGGCGGCATCGACGTCCTGTGCGCCAATGCAGGAATCTTTCCCGAGGCGCGGATCGTCGACATGACCGAAGCCGACATGGACGAGGTGTTCGGCTGCAACATCAAGGGGACGATCTTCTCGGTACAGAGTTGCCTGCCGGCCCTGGAGGCGAGCGGACGCGGCCGGATCATCCTCACCTCGTCCATTACCGGACCGGTTACCGGCTTTCCGGGCTGGTCACACTACGGTGCCAGCAAGGCCGCCCAACTTGGTTTCTTGCGTACGGCGGCTATTGAGCTGGCTAGTCAGCAGATCACCGTAAATGCCGTCCTGCCCGGCAACATCGCCACCGAAGGCCTGCACGAGCTGGGCGCGGACTACGTACGACAGATGGAGGCGTCGGTGCCCCTCGGCCGGCTGGGATCCGTCGACGACGTCGGCCATGCCTGCCTGTTCCTCGCCTCCGACGAGGCGGGTTTCATCACCGGCCAGACGATCGTGGTCGACGGCGGACAGGTGCTGCCCGAGTCGCTGATGGCGCTCCAGGGGTAGCGGGTATCGGGTGGCAGCGGACATAAGCTTGCTGGATTCGGAAACTCTGGACCAGCACGGCCAAGTGCTGGAGCCGATAGGACCGGCTGCCGAGCAGGTACGCCGACGACTGCTCGAACAGATCGTGGTCGGACAGCTGACCCCCGGCATGAGGCTGGGGGCCGAGCGCGACCTGGCCACCAGCTTCCGGGTCAGTCGCTCGACGGTGCGGCAGGCGCTGGCCGCGCTGGAGCAAGCCGGGGTCGTGCGCCGGGTACCCGGCCGGGGCGGCGGCACCTTCGTCAGCCACGAGAAGTTCGAGCGCGACCTGTCCCACGTGGTGGGGGTCCCAGCGCTGCTGCAGCGACAGGGTATGAGCGCGGGCTCGCGTGTCGTCAGCACCTCGATCGCACCGGCGGAAAGCTTGACCGCGCAGGCCTTGGGCCTTGCGACCGGCGCCTACGCGGTGGACATCGTCCGAATCCGACTCGCCGATTCCGAACCGCTGTCCCTGGAACATCTGCGTCTGCCGGCCGAACTGTTCCCGGGGCTGCTGGACCTGCCGCTCGGCGGGTCAGTCTACGAACTGCTCGAGAGCCACTACGGCATCCGCGTGGGGGAAGCGCTAGAGAGCATCGAGGTGCTGACCGCCGGTAGGCACGAGGCATCCATCCTTGCGGTTGCAGTCGGCGCGCCGCTGCTGTCCATCACCCGTACCACGCGCACCACTGACGGCATTCCGTTCGAGTTTTCGCACGACCTGTTCCGCGCCGACCGCACCCGCATCACCGTCCGGACCCCTGGCCGACCGATCAACACGGCGCATGCACGGTTAGGTTCGGCACTCGAACTGCAGGCGCCTACCACCGACCCGGCAGGGATTCGTTGAGGAGCAGCAGCAGCCCGTTATGACACGTCGTACCGGTGTCCCGGCGGTTGCCCCGCCCACCGGGACGCCGGCTGGCAAGAGGCGCTACGCAGCCCAGAACCTCGTCGTCGCCGGCCGGTCCTCCGGCGACGACCACGGAGGAAGGCGCCGCCGGAAGACAGCGCAGGAACCGGGCGAGGTTGCCGTCGAGGATGTCGGTCTTAGCGCCCGTCGCAGAGCCCGCCACTGGCTGGCCTGGGCAGCCAGTCGAACGGCAGCAAGCCTACCGGTGCATCGACCACTAAGCCCGGATCCACCGGAAGTGTTGGTGTGAGGTGCGGGTCGTAAAGCCGAGATGCCCTGCTGTTGAGGGAGAATCGATCTTCTTCAGGGAAAGATTCTCAGCAACAGAAGGGCACCCGGTAGGTGCG
>JAABVA010003946.1_pt1 | contig 13860 bp, 8 predicted proteins | sample 5560331 | NCBI WGS metagenome assembly JAABVA01 (sample SAMN12812661, study PRJNA571458) | rock metagenome | isolation source: Antarctica rocks | place: Antarctica: Victoria Land, Mt New Zealand sud | collected 2016-01-07 | reverse complement strand
CTCTTCGTCGACGATCCCATCGAGGCAGGGCCGTATCCGGGCGTCTTCCATAGTTCGAGGATTGCCGCCCTTCTTCCGCTGATATCATGGTAGAGCCCCCACCGAGGCCGGGAGGTATGCCGCACTTGATACTGTGACAAGCACATTACAAACGGTACTCTCGGGCCGAGGGAGGAGCACGACTGGTATAGCAGGTGTAAGGTGTTTCTCGCAAAGAGCCATCACGACATCGTTGCGTCTGCGGCAGGCACGGAGTGGAGACGCTAGGTGGGCGCATTTGCGGGTTGGGAGTCTGCTGCGTGGAGGCGGCCATAAGGATGTGATGCACATGGTTGGAGAGAAGCTTGAGATACCGTCAGTGCATGGGTTGAGAGATCCATGGCTTGCGAATCGTAGAAGGCGGGCGAAGTGCTTTCCTCCGATGCCATGGTGATTATGGAGTTTGGTGGCGGTCACCATGTTCCAACTAAGACGGAAGACATCGAGCGACTTGCAGCGCTGGTAGTGAGGATCAGCAAGGAACTGTATCCCCTTCAGTCACTGCACTTAGGGTGGCCGTCAGGTCGGGTCAGGCCCAGATTTTAGGACTCAACTCAACTCTGTGCAGAGTTAAGTTTCAGACAGAATCAGATCAGACTATTCTTGACAGCTTAAACTAAATCAGAATTAATTAACTTCTGTTATTAAGCAGCTTTATATTGACAGCAGCTATTATTGCAACATTTTTAATTAACATTGCACACAATTCTTCTTGTTTAACTACATATCTGCTTTACAAACATTATATGTAAGCATTATTAACTTAATTATTAAATTACTCATTCTTTACAGAGCAAAAATACATTAATTAATATACTTTATCTTTTTAATAAGTCTACAATGTATAAAAGATTGCTTTCATCTTTTATAATTTCTTTAATATTATTAAATTTTCTTTCTTATGTAGCTCAGCAACTATATCATAAATAAGTCATGAAAGAAATTTTTAATATACAAAAACTTATATTTTTAAAAAATATATAAAGATATGTTTTACTTATCTTCTGTGTTACTGTCAGGTAAAGTCAAGAGGTAAAAAGTTGTCTTGCTAAGTAAGTAAGAAGTCTCAGCTATATAGTTGTCTGACTATTACATCATAAGAGCAGATAGGCAGAAGCAATTTCTTATAATGATGAATAAAGCAAGAACAAATGTCTAAATAGAAAGAAATGATGAAACAAGAAAAGATCATAACAGTAAATTAATGTAGTAAGAGAAAGAAAGACATCAGTATCATAATAAGTTACTGATCATTAAAAAAATATCAGTTTCTAATATTACTTTATCTGTTCTGATGTTACTTCACTTATTTATTCTTGTTTTTACACTTCATCAAGATTCTCTCATTCTTTATATTTAACATTATTTACTCATCTTTTATCATCTTAATTATCTCTGCATCTATTGTTCTGTCATTCTTTCTTAAATATTTAACAATGAAGTCTGATATATTAATTATCTCTATCAGAGTGCTCTGAATCCTCATTGCATAATTTTTAATGATGCTCAGTTTTTCTTTTAAAATGATAATGTAATTCTTTACTTCAACAATATAGCTTTATATTTCAGTCACTGTCTTCATTTATTTGTTCAGATATACATCTAGTTGAATGAAACTATCAAGTAACTTTCATACTATGACTTGTAGAAGAGATATGTTGATGATAAAAATTATAATGAATAAAGATTATAACTTAATTGATGCTGCAGCTAATCTTAAGACAAGTAGATTCATCAATTATTATTTATTTATTAAGAAAACATTAAGTTCTGTTTTGTCTGTCTTTTGCTTAGATATATAAGATATAGTAAATAATGTAAAGACATTAAAGCTGATTGCTGTTTATGATGATGTGATTATTTCAGTAGATGCAGTGATGATATTAAATGTAATTAAATTTTGAAGTGTTGACTTTGATGACAGTGTTGATTGAATAAAGAAGTTAAAGACAGACTTTGTTGCTAGATTTAATATAGATGACAATGTTATTATAGTGAATGAAGTTGAGTTTGATGATGACAATGATGTTGTTGTGATAGATGAAGCTATATTGATGTTTTAATGTAATGAGTTAACTTAATTCAACAATTCAGCTTTTGTAACTTTTGTAATAAACATTCTTGCTTTGTTGTCTTTGATGATCTTCTTTGATTTAGAGACTGATTATGAATTAAGATGTATGATCTTATTGTTAAGTTGAAGTAATTTATTATTTTTAATTTAATATGTATCATAATGTATCTTTATGCCTGCTTCTCTTTTCTCTTCTTCACATAATTAATAATAGTTCTTAAAAACAACATAGCAGTTCTTGTTAACATTATTCATCATAACAGTCTTGTTATCATAGTTAATTCTTAAGACTCTGATATCTTTCTGATGATCAAAGTCTGCAGATCACACTGCATTTCTCTTATTTCTCTGTATCTTTTGTATAATTATGTAGACATTGTAGTCATTGAGTTTTACTTTATTTAATGATGATTTCTTCAGATAATTTGACATTTCAGTGTAAAACTTTCATTCTTTTCATATTATCTAAGAAATGTTGCTTGCTCTGACTGTATCAATCTTTTTGTCTGATTTCTCATCACATCATAGTTCATAATTTACTGACTTTGAGTTTTTCTTTTAATTAATCATTTTGATGTCTTGTGATATAAAGAGTGAATGAGTGTTGTATGTGTCTTATAGAAATGATTGATGAACTGAAATTGTGTAAAAGATGTAAAGAGTAGTAGTTAATAAAAGTTTTGATGAATGATGATATTGTTTATTTCTGAATGTTTATTTACTTTTCTTATATCTGTTGTTTGAGTTTAGATCATGTATATGAAATTCACATTGCTGAAAGAATTATCTGAATCACTGAGAACTTAGTGTGCATTATAATTAAAGAGACATAACTGTCAATAAAGTTCTAAGTGCAGACAGCATAAACAGATATTTATCTTCATAATTAGACAGCAATTAATCTCTTAATTAATGATAAATAAATGACTCTTGAGAAAGCTTTCATTGATGTAAAGTCATTCATCAATTACATTTATATATAAGAATGTAAATGCTACAGCTACATTGATCTCAAGTTATTATTTAAAGATAGACACAACAAATTCATGAATTGAGAATAAGTAAAAGTCTTTATGAGCTACATTGAGAAAATCACAAAGCAGTATCAGCTTTGAGCTTTAGATCTTAAGTGTATCATTAAGAATTATGCTGTAAAGTTTGCTAAAAGTGAAAAGAGAGACACTGTTGATCTTAAACTGTAATGATAAATATTAAATGTTCTTTTAGACAGAAAATCTGTTGAATGTTTATAAAAGAAGTCAATTATTATGAAGATCATAGCTTCAGATTAGATATCTATAACTTAAAACAGTAAAATGCAGTCTAACTTGATTACAGTTAAGGCTGACAAGTCTTAAGATAAACAACATGAGATTAAGTTGACTGCAGTCAATTTAGATAAGTTGTTAAATAAGAAGATTAACACTGATTAAGTTAAGACAGTGATACTTAAAGAAGTTAGAGTCTTTCTGTGTATTAAGACTTGAATAAGAAATGCTGTCATATAGTTATGCATTAGGTGTTTGCCTCAATTCATACAGTCATATTAGCTCTTTAACATTTCTCAAATCTTTAATATTGACTCAGTTGTCAAATTCTGAGCTATACTCTAATCAATGAGCTAAATATTCAGTAGTCATGTCTCTGTCTCTTTGATATGTTCTTTTAAACAGCAGTTTTTCAACTTTTCACTTCTTTTCATTATTCACTATAACTTCTTATGACTCTTCTGATCTTAATCATCAATATGAATCATTGATATGAGCTGATTTCAGGTGTGCTACTAATATAACATCATAAATGCATCAACTCAGTGATAATTCTAGCTGATATATCAGTTTTTTAATACAATTCAGAACTTTCAGCAAGCTCATAAACTGCTGTCTCAGCTTCTTATTTTTTTCTTTAGACTGAGTAATGTATAGTTCTTGTGTAGAGATAGATTTATCAAATCTTTCATCTTAAAGTAAAGAGATTTATGTTTTCAATCATAATAATACTTTATTGTCATAATAATGTATGCTATTGCATCTTTAATGTTTATATGTGCCAATCAATACTGATTCATCATTATAATAATAACTGACTTTCTTTTTATCTGTTCTTCATTATAATTAAAGTCTATTCACTCTGTGTTAAACTCTTCTACTTAAAGCAAATTCATGACTTTATACATTTACATAATGAAAATGATCTGATTAAAACTGAGCCTAATTGAACTGTACTTAATTAAGTTGTTTAAAGTGACTTATAGATGTATTAATATAAATAATTAAAGGTCTGACTCTTTTAAAATTATCAGTCAGTATTAAAGTGCAATTTTAACTGTTTAATTGATTACTTTTGAGCTGCTGTTCATTTATAAATAATAAACACTTAAGTAGAGCAAGTCTATCTTAAGTTGCTTAAATACTTCTTTTTACAGACTTATTAAAAATTTGTAATTTCAATTTAATATGATTATTCTAGGCAAATCTCAGTTTAGCAGTGCTAAATAATTTAGTAGTGTAATTGCTTAATCTTTTACTGTTATGATGTCTCAGTCAAGTATAAAAGTGATAGCTTTGCTGAATTTGTCAGTGACTGACATGATTATGTTATACTTATCTGACTTTGATAATGATAAGATTAGAATAAAGTTGATTGTCAATGTATAAAAAGAATAAGAAGATGTAATTATTGACTGTAAGACATCATAAAACTTATAATGTGATGTTTGACTGAGCTGACATTGTAAGTAATGTTGTATGTACTTATAGAGATTCTTTAATAGATTATAGAAATAAAGCAAATCAATTAATTTCTTATGAGTCTGTACATATTCTAAGTAATTAATATCATCATAAACTATCTTAAACATTCTGTCATAAAGACTCTTTAATATACATAGATAAGATTCTTTCTTAAGATCTTTATAAAAAATAACATCATCTCTTATTTCATATGAGAGTCTTACAGCATTAAGTCTCAGAGTATTGTTTTTTTTAATATTTATAAGATGCATTTTCATTTTAATTCTTCAACATATTTACACTTAATATTCTGCTGCAATTGATCTGAGACTTTCATTAAGATTCTTATGTAAACAGCTGTTCTCAAGTTGATCTGCAAGACTTTCAATATAAAGTTATTCATTTTTAATTGATTCTTCTGATTAACTAAATGCTTGTGAATATTGTTATTACTAGACAATCAGAACAGAGCATTTAATATTATGTTTGATTTTTTAGACTTATAGTGAATGTTTAGACAAAAGTGCTGAAGATATTCAGATACTCAAATAAGATGTAAGTTAAGCTTCTTCATTACAGTGATATTTAGACTGAACTGATAACTAATTCTTATTAAGATCACATAATCAATATAAATAATTACATTTTTTACTGTCACTTCTATGATGTATCTGATCTTCTTAACTACTCAAATCAATTCTGTCACTTCAAGCTCTGTTGATCAGTATTGCATTTTGATATCTTGAAATAGTTTGCTTAGAAATAGAACAGACTTCATGAACTTTTATTTTGAAGTATTATCTTCAGTGATCTCTTTTGTGTAATACATATGTACTTTAAAGTCAAATTCTTTGAACACATTCAGATCAATGTAGAGTTGTTATTTTAATGAGAAATGCATCAGAATGATTAATTAAGAGAATAGAGACTGAAGATAATGAAAGATGTTTAGCTTCTTTAAGATTAACTTATTTAATCTAATAATAATGATTATTTACTTTTTAATGTTTTCTTTTGTCTCTTTTGCTCAAAGATCTTAATTTAAGAAGATCTTTTGCTGTTAAAGTGACTTGATGATAGCTGTATAATGTGAGATATATTGTTACAAATAGTCAATTAAATCAAGATACTTTTTTAATTGACTCAGACTTAAAGAGAACTTAATTCTGAATATTATAATTAATTTATCTTTTAAAATTACAAGACTTAAAGCATCTATCTGTTGACTTAACAGCTAAACAGACAGATATGTTAGATAGAATTTCTTCAGTAAAAGATAGATTTTTATTTTATCTAATACATTAAATACATTGTAAAGATGATTCAAGTGCTCTTTTAATGTATTAAAGAAAATGACAATATCATTAACATAAGCTTTAATGTATAGTCTCTGTTGTCATAGAATTCTATCAATCATTCATTGAATATATGCTAATAAGTTTTAATATCTTATAACTGCAATCTTAAAGATTTTCTAACCTCAATGTAAAACAACAGTCAGACAGTGCTAATATGTCTGTTTTACTCTTTATTGATAGAAGAAGAAGCTGCAGTCAACTGTGAAGATGTATTTAATCTTTTAAACTGCAGTCAAAATGTCAGTCTGACTAGATACTGAATAGACATTCAGCATAATGATTTTGTTAAATACTCAGATGTCAACTATTACTCTGTCTTTTTAAGTCTCATTTAATAGGTTTTTTCATATCACAAAACAGAGATGAATGAAAGAAATAAAGCTTATAATTCACTTTAAGCAATCTTGTGTCTGTAACTTATTAAATAGTGTATTAATTACTTTATAATTCTTTTATTCAATTAAGTATACACATACTTGTTCTAACTTGTACTGAGTCTTTTAATCATCAATAAATAAAATATTCATTCATTCTTTCTTTAAGATCTTTATCAAGTTGTCTTGATCTGTTCAAAGATAAGAATATAAGTGCATAACTATTGCAATTTAAACTGCTATGATGTTAAATCTGTAAACTGTTACTTTATATATGATCTTTCTCTCAAAGCTAATCATTATTTCTAAATGAAATGCTGTTGCTGTAATTAACAGACTTTAAAAACATATTTTAATTCAATTTACTCATTTTTTAATTGTAAAGATTGCAAGTTCTGAATTCTGCAAATTGACTAGATAATATCTGTTGACTTCATATTTTACAACATGATCAAGATAGATTTTTTGTGAAATAAAAAGAGATACATTTAAGTCATTTTGCACTTATACTGTCAATAAAGTATAATTAACAATGTAAGTATATATCATTGTATTCTCTGTATGACAATCTAATTTAAACAGAAGATCATGATTTTAAGATAAAGCAGTCTTGACTATTAACACATTTGTATGACTTCTAAGCTGTATAATTATATTTTTGTAAATCATTATGATCTTTCACACTGAGTCAATTAACTGTGTATTGACTGTTAATAATAGTTCAATGTTGTCACAACTATTCACAATTGCTTTTCTGCTTAAAAGCATAATAGAAATATTCTCTAAAACAAGAATGTTAATGTTTATAAGCATCTTAATCTTCAAATTATTGACAATATGCATCTCTTTAATGATTACTGCTAATCAGCCATTATTGTCAGGCAGATAGATGATCAAAATAATATATTTATCACAATGATGAATTTTAGTTCTTAATTCTTAAATCACAATGAACAATAAGATTCATTTAATTAAGATATCTGAAATCTGTTTCTTTAAAAAGCTTCTGTTAATTAAACTCATAATACAGTCTATGTCAAGATAGATTGACTCTTCTTTTGTTGTGAATGTCAGTTTTATTAAGACAGTAATGTATCTTCAGCTTTAAAAATCATAACTGATAAACACATAAAAGAATGAGCTAGCTATAGATCTAATCAGTGTAGATCTTAATGATTTGACAAATTTTAACTTATAAATCATCTTATTGAACTTCTGTTTAGTCAATTTTTTGTCATTGCACTCATCATGCACATACTTATGCAATTTATTGTTGAACAGAAAGATTTTACAGTAACTGTAATAGTTATTTTGTGTTTCAGTTATATAATTTACATTCACAGCTTCTTTTTCATTCTTTTCATTCTTCAGTTCTTGCTCTTAATCTGACTCATAGATCTCTTCTTCTTTCTAAATATTGAGCATATTGACTTTCTAATATGTATCATTGTAATAGACATTCTTAAATTCTTGATAGTCAGTCTGATCATCAGCAGAAGATTCATTCTCAGAAGAATTCACTTTTTAAGTGAAGTATGCTTAATCATCATATTTATTACAATTGTCTCATCATGAGAACTTATTGCCTCTGTTTAAACAGTTAAACAGTTTTTTAACCTGATTTTTAAATCTTTAATTCAATGTGTTTATCTTAGATGACAATCTTTCATTTCTGAAAATGATTTAAAGAGATGTCTTAAAGCTTAATTGAATGTTTAACAGAGTGCTTTGCAGACAGAGTTGAAACTATTATGACTGATTATTAGATTGTTATTGTGATCTGAGTGAATATGAGAAATTGTTATATCTTAATGACAGATATGATGAGTAAGAGAAAGATTGATGATCATAATTATCTTAGTTACAGTTATTGTAATCATACTGATCTTGCTGATTTTGTTGAACAAATCTATCAGATTGAGAATTGTACAAATAGCTATCATATTAATTTATCTGTTTAACTAAAAGAATATTGATAAAATCTTTAATAGATGTTTCATTCTTAGATTCATCAATGTCTCATTGAAGAAACATATCAATATATATTTATGTCTAAATTATCAGGTCAAATTCTGATTTATCTTAGTTACAGCTTTTGATGACAGTCATAAAAATAATAATATATTTTATTGAGCTACAGCAATTTCTAACATCTTCAACAGTGTATTTAATCAAGTTAAACTTATTTTAAGCCTCACTGAGCAATATTTTAAAGCATTTCTTTAATGTCTTGCATCATTCTTCAATGTCATTAGAATGAGCTACTAGTTCAAGATAAGTGATCTTTAATAGCTAACTATTTCATTACAGTTCTGCTTCTTTACATAGATTAACATCAAGATTTTAACATATTTGCCTAACATCTTAAGTGATAGTTGTCACTCTGACTTAATTAATAAAGACATAGACATTTCAATAATAATTCTTGTTATTCTTATTGACAATATTGTCATCTTCTTACTTCTTGAGCAAGTTTGAGTAGAATAAGCTGATATTGACTGACTTTTAAGTTAAGTTATCTTTACAAAAGTTATCATTGTCATTGACATTGTCTCTGTGAGAGTCAGAAAAGTTAAATGAACTGAGTGACTCAGATATATCTTGCTGTAAGATATCTTATTTTTGTGATTGAGCAATCAACACAGTAATGATCTGCAGAATCTATGTCTAAATAATAGAGTTCATATCAGTCAGAAAAGATGTATTATCATTATTATCTTGTGAGTCAACATTTCAATCATTGTTTATCATGCTTTGTGATGAATTTCAGAGAATGATTTCAGTAATGCTGAAGATAGACTTGAACTCAGTGACTTAAGATTCTTATAATGTGATAAAATGCTCTAAGATATTCAGATTAATTTTTAATGAGATAATAATGAAATGTTGTAGTCTTCATTCAGTCATAAAGAGATTTGCTAAGTCTAAATCAGATATACTATCAATCTTTAACTGCTGACTAACTGTTTTGACTGCTTACTGAAGAAAGAATAAGTCTGTATGTAGTATTACTGTATTCTGATTAAAGATTTATAGTATTAAATTGAATAGAATCTGATTATGTGCTTAAGCAAAAGAAAATATGTCAGAAGACATTAAGAAAGTGATTTAAGTTTCTTAAACACTTAACTGTTCATATAGAGTTGTAACTCTGTAAATAAGAATGACAACATCATTGAATATAAATGAGATAAAGTCAAGATTTATTAATTTATACTTTTTAAGCTGATAAGCTAGAATTACTGTATGATTAGATAGTCTTAATAGATTAGACAAAGAAGATTTGTCAGAGATCTTTGTTAGCTTGATGAGTTGAGAGACATTTTGATTATAAGATGAAGTTATGAGATGAAAGAATGATGTAATATAATAATAAGATAATGAGATTTCTTAACAGTTTAGTCTATTGATCTTGTTAATATCTAATGCAGCACAGAAGTTAAGCTGTAGAACTGATGATTTAGCAAGCTAAAATCTTAATAAACAATTGATAATTATTCTGATGAAATATCTTTAATGCTATTAAATTATTACTGTTAAATAAAGTTAAGAGATAAAAAGCTGTCTTATTAAGTAAGCAAGAAGTCTCAGCTATATAGCTGTCTGACTATTACATTATAAGAGTAGATAGACAGAAGCAATTTCTCATAATGATGAATAAAGCAAGAATAAATGCCTAAACAGAAAGAAATGATGAAATAAGAAAAGATTATAATGGCAAATTAGTGTAGTAAGAGAAAGAAAGACATCAGCATTATAACATTCTGCAAATCTGTAATGACTAATTAATTTTACTTTAAGCTGTCATTATACTGATTAGAAATCTCTTTAATTAATAATGAAAAAAAATTTAAATTTAAAATAAAAAAATGCAGCTTCTGTTAATACTGTCACTGCTGCATTGCATAAGCTGATTAAAGAATGTTAAAATTGAATATTTTAATTTAATTTAATAATGCAATTATGTAACTTATTTAACTCTTTTTGTGCAGAAACTAATTTAAATTTTTTTTTTATTAATGATTTAATTTTCTTCTTTAAAGATATTATACTTAACAATCTATTCTTTACTTTCATTTCATAAACTTAATTCTATCTTATACATTTTTATCTATAATTTATATTCTGTTCTCTTCAATGAATCTTATATTGTCAAATTCACAAGCTTTAAAATTTATTTAATATTTTTTTGTAACTTTAACTTTTATTATAACTTTATTATGCTATACAACATAATTTTAATGTCAGTTTCTTTACTGTGAGAAGATCTATACTTAATAAAGAAATTGCAATTAACATAATTAAGATATTACACTTTATAAATTGTATATATTACTTTAAATTTCTTAGATAATAGACTTAAAAAGAAATGATTATAAATTAATAAATTTAAATAATTATACAGCTTAATTTAAATTGATCTTAGTTATCTATAAATTTATTAATAATAAAAATACAACATTCATGTAAACAAATAATAATATAAAGATTTAACAAATTCATTTATCTTTAACACAACACTTTTTACATTTTCTTTCTACAGAATATCTTACTTTTTATATTAAGCTTTTTATATTTTTTTTCTGCATTATGTAAGTAAAGTAAGTAATAAAGAGATATGATGCTGACTTTCATTTTAAAAATACATTATTAAAATAGAGAAAACTGAATATAAAGATTATCTTCATTAATGTAGTAAAAACATTAAACTTTATACTTCTCATTACTGAATTGAATCAACTCATCAACATAGTAAAAACATCAAGCTTTATATTTCTCATTACTGAATTAAATTAACTTATCAGTAAAAGAACACATTTTACTAATATATTAAACTTTTTATCTCAATTTAAGAAGAAGAAAAAGAAAAAAATCAAAAAAATCAATTTATTTATCTTAGATATTGCTGTATATTTAAAGAAAAAAGATTTTACTGATTAATAAAGAAAAATAAAAGCACTTATTAATTACTTTAAATTTACACTCAATGCTGTACTGTCTTAAAGTACTTCAGCTACTTTTTTTATTTCTTTTAACTTAAAATTTAGTATGTAACTTCACTTATTATAATGCTCAATTGTAATGCACAAAGTATGTATTAAATCAGAGACTAAATCATATTTAAGAATTTAAAAAATTTTTATTTATTTTTTTATTAAATTCTTTATGTTTTAATATCACTCAGAAATTAATCTCATCACATTCTTCAGTGATTAATGCATTCATAAATACTGATATTGAAGAGATTTAAGAGCAGAATGATATGATAATGAATAGATTAAATATAGATTTTAAATATAATTCAGAATATAAGAAGCTTAAAATGAAAGTTTAAAAAATAAAATATGTAGTTAAGATAAGAAAAAAGATTGTTGTTAAGAGATATGTAAAGAATGAGCATAATAAATATCAATAAATGATTATAATATTCTGTATTAAACTTTAACTTCATTTATAATGATCTTTTTTACAGATCAGAATGTAATGACTGAGCAAAAGAAAAATAAAAATATTATTTAACAAAATAACTTAATTATAGCTATTAAAGAAATATAAGCTCTGTATAAGCTTCTTAAAGCAAAGAGTACTTTCTTAATAATTAAAGAAGAAATATATTAACTTTATTTAATATTTAATCTGTACTGATATGATTAAATTGAAAAAGCAGACAAATATATTTAAAGTTGTTGAGATAATTATTTAGATAAAGTAGTTAAGTATTAAGAATAAATTATTCAATTTAATAGCTATAAATAATTTACTATAGTTAAAGATAAGAATTTAAATCTTATTATACAGATTTTTAATAGCAGCATACTTAATTCAGAGCACATAGTAGATAAGAAAAATCATTAATATATATTATATTTTTAACACTTCTTTATAATGATTCTAAAGATAAAAGTTAATGTTATTTTATTTTATAATTATTAGCTCTCAACAGTGTTTAATGTCTCTATAAATAAAAATAAAGAAGCAAAAATAATATTAAATAATAATAAAAGTAAAGTTACAGTAGCTTTTTCTGTTTAAATAATGCTAAATAAAAATATTAATGATGAGTGTATTTTTCTTAAATCTAATAAACTTATATACATAAATATTAAAAAGACAATATTAAAAGAAAACAAAATATATTAATTCTGCACTGTTTATTTATTAAAGATCTAACTAAATTTTAAACTTCATAGACTGTTACTTCAATGTTAAAGAGTGATGAAGTTAAGATATAAACTAATTAAATATAATTATATTACTTTATTATAATGTTCTTTACAATTGTCTATTAGCTTCTTGTTAATTAACTATATTTATGAATTAAGATCAACAACAAAGATTAACTGTCAACATTATAAGTTTTAATCTTCATTAATGATGCAGATCAAGAGGTAGAAGACTTAGCAGAGATATAAAATAATGATGAAAAGAATAAAAATCATTATAATAATAATAATAATAATGTTAATAAAGATACAGAAAATTAAAATAAATCTTAATGTTTTAAGTAAAGCTGAATGTTCTTAAAGACTTTTAAATATTGTTTTTTACATTTAAGTATGTTTAATTTTAATATTTTACTCAATATTATTAGCTTACATATAACTTGTGTTTATCATAAGCAATTTAAAGAAATTGAAGTGTTCATAAACTGTATAGAAAGAGTAAAGAAATTTAATGTTTAAATTAAAAATTATGTTAAGCATATATTTATTAAGATTGTTAACACTTAAATTAATGAACATTAACATCATTTTTAAATAAAAAAGAATGAATTTCTTTTGATTTTAAATAATTATTAATGATATTAATAAATGAAAGATTTTGTCTTTTATAAAATCATAATACTGAAGTAGTTAAGAACTTAATGTACTTTATCTGTACTTTTAAGTGTAAGTGTAATGCTTTTGACAATTTTTCACTTTATTAATAAAGAAGACTTTTTTCTCTTAATTAATATTGTATTATATTCAAGACTATATGTATATTGACAGTCAATGTACTCTGAGTAAAATCATTTAAGTAAATAGTTTAAAGACTGAGATCAGTAATTATTGAGTCATCATTAATGATCTTAATAGTTAATGCATTAATTGCTGTAGTGAGTCTTTCAAATAATGAACTTATATGATCTTTAATCTTTCTTAATTTATAATTATGATCATCATCAATGATTACATATTCTGAGTGTATGCTGTTCAAAATATTTATAATACTTAATTGTATTGCTTTTATATTTAAAGTTTAATTATAATCATTATTATTAAGTCTTTAATCAATGTTCT
>JAABVA010003942.1_pt1 | contig 13867 bp, 12 predicted proteins | sample 5560331 | NCBI WGS metagenome assembly JAABVA01 (sample SAMN12812661, study PRJNA571458) | rock metagenome | isolation source: Antarctica rocks | place: Antarctica: Victoria Land, Mt New Zealand sud | collected 2016-01-07 | reverse complement strand
CTAATCTACTTCTAGCTCGTATTCCTTACCAGCTTCTTTCAACGTCTGATTAAGACTGGTGATGGCGGTATGAGGGTCAACGGACTCTTTCATCGCCTGCGCTTCTGGATCATGGCGATTTTCCACGGTAGGAATATCGTTGCGTAGGTCTTCGATCAGCCCAATTAGCTTACTGACCTTGCGTTCTGTGAGTAGGTTAATTTGTAGATCGAGATGGCGGCGTTGTTCCATCATCTTCGCCTGTCTATTTTGCGTGATGAGTACAGCCGTTGTCATAAGTAATGCGCTGAGACCTATTGTTCCTTGCAGCCAGTAGAATGGTGGTGGATCAAAGGCGGCTAGGCCAATGTATGTGTGAAAGCTACTTGCCAAAATCCACAATAAGACGAGAAGGAGGATGAAGTAAAATGATTGCGGTCGCCCTATGGTGTTTGTAACTTTCTCGATGAGGCGCTGGTGCCGACCAACTCCGCTCTCTGAATGCATACGCATTGCTACGATGGTTTCGATATCTCGGTCGAGGATATTGGTTAGTTCGGTGATGGGTTGTTCATCGTTGTTGTCTTGCTGCTTTTCTGCCACACCTATTTCCTTTATCTAATTTTTGATATTTTATAGAGATGTTCCATGGTAGAGGATTGGATAGGGTTATTTTTCGGAAAGCACAATCTGGCACGGCGACAAACCGCCGTGCCAGATTGTGTGAAATCAGCGTCAGGTATAACTTAGTACCCTCTCAAGTCTTGATTAGAGAGAGGTATATTTGCCGGACCCGCCTGACCACCAATCGTTGGGATGTCGCCCTCGTTTGCCGCCAAGTCCTGATTTGTTGTGCCTGTAATGTCACTATCCAAGACTGGTCGATCTGCGTCGGTCGTCGTTGCACCTGTGTTGCGCTGGCTCATATTGGGATCATCGTACATTGTTTCATTCTGGCGGCTGGTTGTTGTGCCTTTAGCTGCAGCACTATCGCCGTGAAACAGATAGTTCGATGAATTGGGATCGAGCGCACCAGCGGGTGCCTCGTCAACCATACGAGCAAAATGCGTCAAGTCATTTTGCAATGCCTTCTCGAAGCGGCCACCAACACCAAGATTTTCCCCGATGTCACCTAACACTCCCACTGGTGGGTTGTAGTTGATGTATACATCAATCTGTGTCTGATTTGAATTTATTGGTTGGAATGTGACTTTGCCAAAGTTCTCGACACCACTGGTCGAGCGCCAGCCGATTTGCTGATCTGGAATCCAGTTTTCATTTACTGCATCCCATTCTTGTTTTCCAACAACATCGGCCACCCAGTGACTGCGCTGGTCATCATAGTAGGTTACTTCTTTAACAAAGCTCATAAATTTAGGAAAGTCATTGAAGTGTGTGAACAATGTATACACCTGATGCACAGGAGCATTTACCGCTACTGATGCGTGATGTGTTGCATAATCTGCCATAGTTTTTCCTTCTTTCTTCCTAAAAACATATAGTATCCACAGACCGTTCGATACGGATGGAGTATCGAGTTGTCCTAAAAGGAGTTGCTTTACTCTCCATGTTTCCTATCCCTCACTTTCGACTTCTTACATCCACGTCATTCACATTACCACGCTTTTCCATATGAAGTCAATAAGTAAAAACGCTGCCATACGTTTTCTAAGCGATTTTTTAGACTCCTAATACACTACAAAGAAGTGTGTTTTCGTTTTTCGGAGGTAGGAAATAGGAATGTTGGTATACCCATTTTGAGTTTTTTGTGCATCTGGTGTATTATGAACGCAGTAGCAACTGAGGGATACTCTACTTTAGAAAAAAAGAGTGTCTTTTGTTGTAACGAAACTTTGTCATTGAACGTAATAAACAGCAGAAAGACAAAGTAAGGAGCGCGAGTTTTCTGGTAGCATACCATTTCCATAGATCGTGTTTTCGCAATCGGCAAGAAGTTCCAAAAGTATTAAGGGGTATCACAAACATGTCAGCAGCAACAGTGGAAAACAAGTTGAGTCGCGCCCTGGAACTGATTGGTGGAGCTATCGATCCAGAGATAGCCGAGACATATCCATCACTCGAAGCTTGTATTTTAGCGCAAGCCTTAGAAAACGTTGAGCAAGCAGAGTATTGTTTGCGTGAGGTGCAGAAGATCGTAGGTGAATACAGTGATGTATTGGTGTAGGGAAGAGGAGAACAAGATAATGATACCTGGTCATTCGCTTTTATTCTTGTCGCCACTACATTCGCAGCCCCCGGCAAACCACAGTGCCACGCCTTCGATACTGAGCAGTGATAGGCCACCTTTCCCTTGCACTACCACCTGCGAAAACTCATTATTCTTCATATAGCCCAAAGCTTCCGATAGTGGTTCTTGCACGGAAAAGACATGAAGAGTCCTTTGAAATGTTGGAATAAGGCGTTTTGGTGCGGTAATGCTTTGCACAATGCGTGTAAAATGTACGAGAGTCTCTTCAGTGGGTTCCGCGATAACCTGTTGTGGATAAGTCTCGTTATGAACAATTGCGTTACGTAGATCGCTATACTCGCGCAGGTCCATCAAGTAGCGTCTCACAGTGCTATGTGTGGTCGCGACATATTTGATAAGTTGATAGAAGGGCAGGTTTGAGTCAGCATCAGCATGCTGTCGCAGATACCGCGAAAGCTGATTATAGAGCTGAATAAACTGTTGCGCTCGATCCATTACACCCTCTTCAAGATGAGATAGACGCTTCCGTAGGGACCAGATTGATCGCGTCCGTGCGTGATGTATCACGCGAGATACTCTTTCACCTCTTATAGAGAGGGTCGGTAAGGATTTCATGCGATAAATCGCACCTCGTACTCCGTATTCAGACCGCCAACGGAATCCCTACTCATTCTGCCAACGAACTTCGTTCTAGCTCCGCTCAGGCAGAATGCAAGGAAGACTTCGTTCTACCTTCGGTCAGGCGGTCTGAGCGGGAGACGCGATCAATCTGTCCCTACAACGAACGGAACGTTTCGTGAGCGAGAAACGTTTGGTAGACGATTACGAAATGGCGCAGGTCAGGTCTAGTTCTGGCTCGCGGGGATCTTCTACGGGAATAGCCTGCACATCGTCGCTGTAGTCTTCGGGATGATCGAGGGCATTTTGAATGATGCGCTCGACCTCTGCAAGGCTGTTAATACGCACAAGTTCGTTACGGACGCGTTTCGCGCCAGGGAAATGGCCGAGATACCAACCCATATGCTTGCGAACCTCGATGTAGTGTTCTTCACCTTTGAGTTTGGCATGAACGCGTGCATGTTCAAGTGCCATATACAATCGCTCTTCTCGCGTTGGCAGCACATCGGGTAGGTCTTCAGATGTAGGGTTGATAGCTGCATTCAGCAATTGCCTGAGTGTCTCTTTTTTCCTAAAGAGCCAAGGGTTGCCATAACTGGCACGACCAATCAGCACACCGTTCACACCTGATGTGCGAATGCGCTGCGCCGCCTGATACATGCTATGAATGTCGCCATTGCCCAGGATAAGCGTATCCGTCTTGCGTACAATTTCTGCGGCGGCAGCGATTGCATCCCAATCGGCCTCACCTTTATAATGTTGTGCAAGGGTACGCCCGTGAATTGAAATGTTCGCCGGTTCCAGTTCTAGCAGGTCTTGTACCCAGTCGGTGATGATAACTTTATCGAAGCCGAGGCGTGTCTTGACCGAAACTGGCAGCAGATGCCGTTCAACTCTTGCTGTATCACCCCAGATACGCACGCGATCCTCGTTCATTTGACGAATGCGCTGTATGCGCGATGGCTCCATCTCCAAGTCTTCCAGGGTTTGCCCATTCGCCCAATCTTGTACCCCTTGCTGTGTGGCGCGAATAATCGCTTTTGCCGTGTCAGGTACGCGAATGAGCGCGGCACCACCGCCCCTGTTGGCAACTGCATTGGCTGGACAGCCCATATTGATATCGACGCCATCGAAGCCTAGCTCACAGACAACATGTGCTGCTTTATAAAAGTATTCGGGTTTGCAACCAAAAATTTGTGCCACCACCGGACGTTCTTCTGAGGTATAGAGGAAGTCACGGAAGATACGGTCACTACCACGCCAGAGTCCCTCGACGTTCGTAAACTCGGTGAGGACGATATCGGGGCTTCCATAAAGACCATGTATAGTACGGCATGGTGCATCAGTGACACCATCCATTGGTGCCAGGCCAATAATAGGTTGTGGTAGCGTATTCCAAAATGATGTTGTAGGCTTCATATTCTATCTATTTTCTTATATATTGCAAATGAGGCAACAAGGATTGTTCGTGTCTCATACTGTTTTTGTTAGTGCAATTGTTATATCATAATAACGCGATTTAGGCAAATATGGTGCTGATGCCAATGACCGGACACACGTGTTCGGTCATTGGCATCAGCACCATATTTGCTAAAAATTAGATTGCGCCTGCACCAGCTTCTGGTGATCTTTGTGTTTTACTTGTTTCTTCGGTTTCAACATGTCCGCCAAATTGGAAGCGCATGGCAGACATGAGTTTGTTGGCAAATTCGGCCTGACCGCGTGAACTAAAGCGTTCGTAGAGTGCTGCGGTCAACACAAACGCTGGCACGCCTTCGTCAATTGCGGCGGCAATGGTCCAGCGACCCTCACCAGAGTCGGAGACATGGCCCTTGAATTTATCGAGCGTAGGATTATCAAGTAATGCGCTGGCTGTAAGATCAAGCAGCCATGAGCCAATGACGCTACCACGACGCCACAACTCGGCGATCTCTGGTAGATTCAGATCGTACTTGTAGTACTCCGGGCTAGTGATAGGTGCCGTTTCAGCATCAATCGTCTGCTGCTCATTGCCGACATTCGCGTGTTCCAGAATGTTGAGGCCCTCGGCATAGGCCGCCATGATGCCATACTCGATGCCGTTGTGAACCATCTTCACAAAGTGACCCGCGCCATGTGTACCACAGTGAAAATAGCCTTGCTCGGCTGTGCTATTCTGCACCTTCTCGCGGCCAGGAGTGCGCTCTACAGCACCGACGCCAGGGGCGAGCGTAGAGAAGATTGGATCAAGACGTTTAACGATGTCGTCTTCGCCACCGATCATCTCACAGTAGCCACGCTCCAATCCCCAGACGCCACCGCTGGTGCCGACATCGAGATAATGGATGCCGAACTTCTTGAGCGTCTCTGCACGACGGATATCATCATGATAGTATGAGTTGCCACCGTCGATGATGACATCATCCTGTGCCAGCAGTGGAATAAGCACCTCTAACGTCGCGTCAACCGAGGCGGCTGGCACCATCAACCAGATAGCACGTGGTTGTGCAAGCTGCTTGACGAGTTCCTCTAAAGAGGTTGTGCCTTTTGTGATCGCGCCTTCGTTCAAAGCTCCCTGTACGGTGCTTTCACGACGTGCCGAGCCAATAACGGTATGTCCATTGCGAAGGAGCCGCTTTGCCATGTTCGCACCCATGCGACCCAGGCCAACTAATCCAAGTTCCATTATGAAATTCCTTTCTTATCGCTGCCATTCTATACGAGACAAATCACCCAAAGAGTGTCTCTTAGTTGTATCACGTTTCACATGAGCAAAATGTCCTGTACCCAGCCATTATATTGCAATTTTGACGCTTTGTGTTTTTCTCATTATAAATTTGGCAAACAAAAGACGATGAACCATATTTTTGTGGTTCATCGCCATGAAAGGATTGTACGGGCCTGATGTAGCACGCCCTCGTCCAATGGTCAACGGGAACGAGGGCGTGCTACATCAGGCCCGTACAGTTTATTACGCCGCCTCGTATTTAGTTGCCATCTCAATCAGCGCGGGCATACGATGGTTGATGCACAACGTCTCGTGTGCAGCATCAACAACAATTGTATCGTTTGCGGCACACTCGCCTTGCAAGATGGCCTCTGCCAGCATATCTTCTAGCAGACGTTGCACCGTGCGACGCAATGGACGCGCCCCATAAATGGGATCGTAGCCGCGCTGCACTAGCAGGTGCCTTGCAGAAGTGCTGACTTCCATTGTGATTGCTTGTTGGGCGAGGCGTTGCTGTGTTTGTGCAATCATGATATCGACAATCTCGTGCAGATGCGTCTGCTCTAGCGTGTGGAAAAGCACGATCTCGTCGATACGGTTGAGCAGTTCTGGTTTGAACATCTCTTTCAATGCAGGTGTGACCACGCTACGCATCTGTTCATGGGCGGCGTCTTGCTCCTCTTGCTCGCTTTGTCGCCGTGCTGTAAAGGCTATCGGGTTTGTTTTGAGATGAGCGGTGCCCACGTTCGAGGTCATAATCACGAGAGTATTGCGAAAATCTACCGTTTGCCCGTGCGTATCGATTAGACAGCCATCGTCGAGAATTTGCAATAGCAGGTCGAAAATCTTGGGATGTGCCTTCTCGATTTCATCGAACAGGACAACGCTATATGGGCGACGGCGTACAGCTTCGGTCAATTGACCCGCGCTATCGTGACCGATGTAGCCCGGAGGCGAACCGATGAGACGCGAAACCATGTGTTGCTCCATAAACTCGGACATGTCGAGCTTGAGCATCGCACTCTCATCACCGAAGAGCGTACCCGCCAATGCACACGCTAGCTCTGTCTTTCCCACACCCGTTGGACCAACAAAGAGAAATGAGCCAATAGGACGGCGGCTATCACGCAGATTTGTACGTGAGCGTCGTACCGCCTTCGCGACAGCCGCGATAGCCTCATGTTGTCCAATGACGTGCTTATGCAATTCTTCCTCCAGTACCAGTAGGTGTTGAGCCTCTTCCGCCGCGATCTGAGCAACTGGAATGCCTGTCCACTTCGCGACAATTTCCGCAATGTGCTGCTTACCTACAACTGGCATCTGTTCCTGTTGTGCTATGCGCCAGACATACTCATGTGTTTGGAGTTCTTGCCGTAGACGCACTTCATGTGTACGATGTAGTGCGGCTAACGCGAAGTTATGTTGACGCACTTCGTGGTCTTTGTCGCGCTGCACCATCACGATCTCGTCGCGCAACTGGCGAATTGCTTCTGGCACTACCGTCTGTTGCACGCAGAGACGTGACGCCGCCTCGTCTATCAGGTCTATCGACTTATCGGGCTGAAAACGGCCCTGAATATAGCGTGAAGACATCTGGACCGCCGCCCGCAATGCCTCGTTGCTGATCGTGACGTGATGGTACGCTTCGTAGTGCGAACGCAGACCATGCAGAATTGTAAGTGTTTCCTTCGTATTGGTCTCATGCACCTGGATTGGTTGGAAACGCCGTTCCAGGGCTGGATCGCCCTCTACCGTTTTACGATACTCGTCGTAAGTTGTGGCTCCGATACATTGAAACTCACCGCGTGCCAGCATAGGCTTGAAGAGGTTGGCCGCGTCCACCGAACCATCGGCGACACCGCTACTCATGAGCGTATGTAGCTCGTCGATCACCATGATAATCCCTTTATCGTCGAGAATCTCCTGCATGATTTTCTTGAGTCGCTCTTCATAGTCGCCGCGAAACTTAGTGCCGACCGTCAGCATCGCCACATCGAGGGAAACAACACGGCTATTGCTCAAGTTTTCGGGGACTTTCCCCTCGATGATGCGTTGCGCCAGACCCTCTGCGATGGCTGTTTTGCCCACACCCGCAGGTCCGAGTAGGACAGGATTGTTCTTTGAGCGACGCGAGAGAATTTGCATTGCGCGTTCTAGCTCGTTCTCGCGTCCAATCATGGGATCAAGTGTGCCCGCGAGTGCCGCTGCCGTGAGGTCGCGGCTAACCTCGTTAAGTGTAGGTGTTGCGTCATAGCGGACTTGATATTCTTTCGAGAATGGTATTTGCCCCGCCTGCTCGTCTGCATTGCTTGCCAGTCTTGCCAGTTGCTGGCGTGTCGCTTCGATAGTCATGTTGAAGCTACCCAGAACGCCCGCCGCGACGCCATTTTCCTCACCAAATATGCCGAGCAGCAGATGCTCAACACCGATCAGCTCGCTTGTGGCTCGCGCAGCCTCTACCTCTGCATTTGCGATAACATAACGTGCGGCTGCGCTCAACGTCGGATCGCTCAGATACGCTTTATTGCCGCGTCCTATGACAAATTCTACGGCCTGAGCAACTCGTGACGTATTGACGTGCAACGACTCAAATATGTTTTCAATCAGGATGTCGTTCACTTTGAGCAGACCCAATAACAGATGCTCTGGACTCACCGCCCTATGCCTTAAATGTTGTGCCGCTTCTTTTGCAAATGCGAATACTTGTCGTGCCTCTGGCGTATACTTATTTGCCGTACTCATGTTCCCGTTCCTCCTATGCTGGTATGGTATCTCTACTCTTCCTCACCGTGCCCCGACAATTCATGTGTTGGTACTGTTATCTATCGTATCGAGGGCGATTTTAAGAAGGGTAGAGAGACATGTGGCGTGGGAATGTGGGCTAATAGTCCCTGCTAGTTCCATACAATGGTTTGTTGTAGGGACCGATTTATCGCGTCCAAAGATGAGGGCAGTGGGGGTACACGTCACCACCATGGATCGTTACCAACGCGTTACCCTTCCCCGACCCCCTGGATGCGATAAATCGGTCCCTACACAGCATCAATGTAAAATTGTTTCCTCTGGCGTCTCTAACAACAGAGCCGCACCTACAATAGGCGCGTTTTCGCCAAGCAGGGCAGGTTGTAGCGTAAGTGTTGTGCCACGCAAATGTGCGTTCACATGCTCCTGGATACGTTCTAGCAAAAAGGGGCGCGAGAGGACGATACCACCACTCACCGCGATTGTCTCCACCTTTGTAAGTTGTTTTAGGTTGACGAGGCCGAGCGCGAGTTTTTCGCTATATGTTTCCCAGAACGTGGGGTCTGTGATGTCTGTGAGTGGCTTGCCCAACCGTAGCTCTAGCTGTTTGCCACCCGTGTATGTTTCCAGGCACCCTACCTGTCCACAGAGACAGAGTAGTGTGTTGCCATCGAGTATTTGATGTCCAATTTCAATAGAGATAGTGAGCCGCATGTCAGCTTTTTGTAGGTGTAACGCCGCACCAGTGCCTGTTGAGAGCGTCAGGTACGCACATCGTTCATCGTGCTGGATGCTACCGAACTTTTTCTCGCCCAGCAAGCCACATACTGTATCATGGCCGAGCCGTATTGGACAACCAAAGCCGTTTGTAATGTCCTGTGCGAACGGTTTGCCAATGTAGTCAGGGACGTTAGGACCGAACACCACCGAGCGACCATCCTTTGCGATACGTGCCCCGATAGAGACGCCGATACCTGCAAGCTGTGGGATATCTTGTAGTGCTGTGATGATATGGTGCATCTGTTGCGTATAGTCAGGTAACGTGCGGAAGCGAGCAATGATGCGGCATTGTGGAGTGCCCAACGTGTCGAAGAGGGCGATACGTGTGTTTGTGCCACCGATGTCGATGCCTGCGTAAACGGATGGAGTCATAGCGCACAAACTCTTTCTGGCACAAACGGTATGAAGTGATAGAGAAAACGTTCACAAACAAAAAAATCGGAGTGGTTGTGATACCACTCCGACGAGAGAAGGGGGCGTACCCGAGAGGGATCGAACCTCCGGCCTATAGATCCGCAATCTATCGCTCTATCCACTGAGCTACGGGTACAAACGAGTCTACGTGAAAGCAGGTGTTGCCTCTTTCGCTGTGTGAATATACTAGCAGATGGTTAGGTGTTTGTCAAGCTTTTTCGAGAAAAAAAGGGGAAAAGTATTAGCCAGGCCGCCAAAAATCAAGAATATATTCAAACGTTGTACCCATCGTGATGTAGTTGTTAGGCCAACCAAATATGCCAACATTATTGACGATGTTCATACGGTCCCAGGTGATGATGTTTCGTAACTCGAAACCAACCGAACGCAGTGCATCAATTACTCCAATATGGAGCGTAATACGTTGGTTCTCCCACCACACATCAGCGATATTGATTACACAATGACCTTTTACTTTTAACAATGGCAAGAGGAGAGCGAATATTTCAGTTATGGCCTTTGTATATTCTTCTATGGGCAACGTTCCCAGGTCTTCTGATTGTTGGCTGTACTGTTCGATGTTCAAATATTGATTATTCCTTCTCAAGTTGCTACGAAGACTTTTGTTGCGCCGTTTCCTATTTAGAAGATTGGCATAGGGTGGTGATGTAACGATACACGTAACACTCTCTGCGTTTACGTAATTTGTAATGTGACGTGCACTGTCTAGCACTGCAAGTTGTCTGGCTTGTCCAAAAAGAGGAGGTTGATTCAGACGCTCTCTTGCTAAAGCAATATAATCCGCGTGAATGTCAAATCCAATAGCATTTCTATTCAGGTCTCGTGCTGCAAGAAGCGTTGTACCGCTACCAACAAATGGGTCTAATACCAGTTCGCCTTCATGTGAAAATAATTCTATACATCGTTTTGCAAGAGCGATAGGGTAAGTCGCGGGATGTTTAGTTCTATCGCGTATATCTCTTTGTTCGTAGCTAAAGTGCCACACGCCCATCTGGTACTTCAACCACTCTTTTGCTGTTAAGCAATTTATATGTGACAGAGGGCAGTTACAAGACTTTAGCCATGAAATAGGTAAATCTTCGTAGTTGATGTTCGACATTTATATCCAATTCTATAAGTTAGTTTCTTGAGAGCTTATCAGTTACTAGTCGTGAACCGAAACAGAAGTGCTGAAATTGTTTGCTCTTCTCAAGAGTGCCTTTAGCCACGTTTCTGTTCTCGGATTGCTCTTCTTACTAGTGCCTTGAAAAACGGAAAGGAGAGGCGCGTGTGGATACCCGTCCGAAGGGGTGAATATCCACACATGTTTTTTTACGATAGGAGAAATTATATGTTAGACGAAATGTATGTTGTAACAAGCCCTTTGCTTACACTTGCTAATTGGAAGCCATTTTTGTTCTTGTAGGGGAGGCGCAATTCGTTAGTGGTGATACGCTGGGAGTGCCTGACCATGTTATTCTCGTTATGTGATTACACTACAATTGTTCCACCACGCCATGTATCTACAGCGTTTTTCACGTTCTGGATGTAGGCACTCTCGTCATTGTTATCGGAGTTTGGCGCGTAGACGGGGATGATCTGATCGACGGTGGAGAGTCCCCACTGGTTCACATAGAGATTGGAGATGAGGCTGTACCAATCATCGAAGCCCTCTTCCCAGGTGGAATAGAGGCGATAACCATCATATTGTGGGTAGCCCGCCGTTGCACGGATGTTCCCTAGCGAGTGTGTGACCCTTGCCATACCCTGTGTACCAAAGGTGCTTTCCTGCATAAAAAAAGCCAGCGCAAAGGCTGGGTCAATATGATACTTTACACCCTCATCATAGAGACTCTGACCTTTGCCTGCGGCAGGTGAGTGGTAATGCTCCAGAACCTGGTTGATGAAATCTGCTTTAATTGTTGGATCGCCAACAACGGTATATCCCCCTTGCCGGAGAGAAGTGAAGGTAATGCCGAACTTTGATACATGTACAGTGGTTGTGAGGAGCCAAGCAAGGGAGAAGCCAACAAGAATGGCGGCCAGTGCGTAATACATCATCGGGAGATCGGGTCTCAAATAGCGGTGCAAGAGTTTCGAGTGGTATGTACGTCGTCGGAGTGCCTTTGGCATATGGACCTTTCTATTCCAGAGGAGTTGCCGTTGATACGTTTTCTTACAGATAGTACGCATCAAATGCTTAAAAGTTATACAAGCATCTGTAGGAAGCTCTCATTTATGACGTTCTCGTTTATGACATCCTCATTATTATGTGTATATGGAGCGCGGGCACCATAAATGAGAGCTTCCTACAGACCTGCATCCTTCTGGGATATAATATATCATAAGTATTGCTCAATGGTGAGCATTTCAATGGCAAGCATGACGAAAGGGATAATATACTACCATGACAACGACTGCTGAATCAAAAGTGCAGATGCCTTCTGCCTCTGATTTGTATAATATAGACCACTTGCTTTCAGAAGAGGAGCGGATGGTGCGCGACACTGTACGTCAATTTGTGCGCGAACGTGTACTGCCCATTATCGGAGAGCATTTTGAGGCTGGCACCTTTCCGCGCGAACTTATTCCAGCAGTGGCTGAACTGGGCTTGCTCGGCATGCATTTGCAAGGCTACGGCTGTGCTGGTTTGAGTGCCGTGTGTTATGGACTCGCCTGCCAGGAACTAGAGGCGGGTGATAGCGGCCTGCGTTCGTTTGTTTCTGTGCAGGGATCGCTGGCGATGTATCCAATCTACGCCTTTGGTTCTGAGGAGCAGAAGCAACGTTGGTTGCCAGGGATGGCGAAAGGCGAGATTATCGGTTGCTTCGGGCTGACCGAGCCTGATTTTGGTAGTGATGCCGCTGGCATGATAACATCGGCGCGACGTGATGGCGACTCCTATGTGCTGAATGGAGCGAAGATGTGGATTACCAATGGCGGTATCGCTGATGTCGCGGTAGTGTGGGCAAAGGCTGAGGATGGTATACGCGGCTTTCTCGTTGAGCGTGGCATGGCTGGCTTCAGCACGAACGACATTCATCACAAACTGTCGCTACGTGCATCCATCACGTCGGAACTTCATTTCGACGAGTGCCGTGTCCCTGTCTCGAATATGTTGCCCAATGTGCGTGGTATGCGTGGACCGTTGTCTTGTCTCAACGAGGCGCGTTTCGGTATCGCGTGGGGAGCAACTGGTGCGGCGCGTGCCTGTTATGAGATGGCACTTGAGTATGCTAAGTCGCGTATCCAATTCAAAAAGCCTATCGCCAGCTTCCAACTTGTGCAGCAGAAACTTGCAATCATGGCGACAGAACTTGTTAAAGGTCAACTGCTCGCGCTGCAACTTGGGCGTTTGAAAGACGAAGGTCTGCTCCATCCAGTGCAAATATCGGTGGCGAAACGTAATAACGTGCGTGAAGCTCTCAAAACGGCTCGCGAGGCACGCACAGTGCTTGGCGCAAACGGTATCACGCTCGAATACCCGATCAGTCGCCACATGAACAACCTGGAATCGGTCTTTACGTATGAGGGTACGGACGATATCCACACATTGATTATCGGTCAGGCCATAACGGGCATAAACGCATTTGTATAGGGTAGTTGTACGGGCCTGATTTATCACGCCCTCGTCGTATACAATTGGGACGAGGGCGTGATAATTGGTGCATCCATTACATGATAGGGGACTCGCACCTTGCTTCGCTCGTGCGAGGACGCGATCAATCGGTCCCTACCGTTGCCTACGTACTTAACGGATGCACCAATAATGCTGTTTAATTTTTTAATTTGGTAACGGGCGACCACAAGGGATCGCCCCTACTATACATAACGTGCGTACAAGTCAATGGTATATAGTAGGGGCGATCCCTTGTGGTCGCCCTTTGGTTTCTCATGTTTGTTACCCATTAACATGTCGTTTAGCGAGGCGTAGACGCACAATGACGATGATCGCGAGTATTGCGGCAACGATTACGCCGCTTGCAGCCCATCCTATTGTGCTTGCGAGCCGTTCAAGCTGCGTAAAGTTATCGTGAAAGAGACGACCAGCGATATATCCGAGTAGCCCGTAGAACGTCGCCCACACAATGCCACCTGCCGCATTGTACAGCAGGAAGGTACGCCAGGGCATGTGATTGACTCCGGCAAGGAGGGCCGTCCAGAGACGGAGGATGGTTGTGAAGCGTCCAAAGAAGACGGTTTTGTTGCCATGTCGCGCAAAAAATTGGTCGGCATAATCCAGATGGTGTGGTTTCACAAAAAAGAAGCGTCCGAAGCGGAGTTATGAAGGCACGTCCCCCTGTACTACCGATCCAGTACCCTATATTATCGCCGAGAATAGCTCCTACTGCCGCAAATACTATGACAAGGAGTAGCTGTAACCGTGCATCGACGGCAGCATAAAACGAGGCCAGCAA
>JAABVA010003940.1_pt1 | contig 13869 bp, 10 predicted proteins | sample 5560331 | NCBI WGS metagenome assembly JAABVA01 (sample SAMN12812661, study PRJNA571458) | rock metagenome | isolation source: Antarctica rocks | place: Antarctica: Victoria Land, Mt New Zealand sud | collected 2016-01-07 | reverse complement strand
GTGAGGGGAGATGTGGAGGAGGGGGGAATAATGGATACGAGTGGCAGTTCTCATGCTACATACAGAGAGGCGTAACAAGACCACTGCTCTTGGGAAAATGTCCGCCTTTTGCGTTTCAGATCTGCGTTGTCTTTGCTCAGGTACTGGTATATAGCAGATTGATCCTCCACAACCCCATCCACCAACCCCATCCATCCCATCAATCTCCTTACCCAGGGAGATGCTTGAAGAAAATTTCCAAAAAGTCGTCGCAAGCAACCCTAATCCCAAACTTCAATCTCTCTCCTAACCCCAATCTTATCCATTTTTTCGACGGGAGTTTCTTCGTTAAAAATAAACTCAAAGCGATCGGAGTTTCGAGAAGTCAGATCTGGGGGGGGGGGTTGATATAGAGCTCAAGGGAAAGAAGAGCGGAATTGAGGATTGGGGAAGATGCGTTGAGCAGAAGGGGGGCTTGTTAGGTTTTGGTTTGGAGGTCGGAAATTGACAATGAAAGTTCTCGGAATCCGCTAATGCACCCTTATACAAGTTTTGTATGTATTGGAATAAATAGCGCCAGAGAAGATTACAGTCCCAGCCACAACACCAAATTTACCAGTCCTCCTCATCGGCTTCCACCTCATCGACGACGGGTGCAGGTCTTATTATGTATATACTTCATCGGATGTTCTCCACATTTTAATTTTGCCTCGTCGACCACTCAAAATAACGCTTGTTTCATCGATCCAGATGATCTTCTCCCAGTCCTTCAAAGTTCAGTCCTTATCGCATGCAGAAGTGATAGCGAGCCTTCATCATAGTTTCGATTAAGCCGGATTTTGAGTGGGTTTGCATGCTCGAAGACCGTTTCGCCTCATAATTCGAAGTATAGTGATGAAGGATAAACCTGTTTCATATCCTAAATAAGCCGCAGATTTTTCTCTGCCGTTTCTATTCTTTCGCACTGTAATTTGTCAGTGAAAGCAAAATGCAGAGATAAATTTGCACCTGCATCAAGAACCTCGGCTTTCTTTTCAGCATTTGCCTTTTGGGGTCTGCCAGAGCGAGATTCATCGACGACGTACTCCATCTTTATAATAGAAGACTCATCCTTATTATATCCACGGTCTTTAGCCTTTTGAATGACTCGATAAACGGACGATACAGTCATTCCAGCAGATGCAGCTGCTATTTTCTTTTCAATTCCGGCCTCAGCCAAGGCCATGGCTTGAATTCTCTGAGCCGGCGTCGTATTTCCTCCATTATTAGGCATGTTTATGGACGGTGACAGTGAGACAGCTGCTTAGGAAGCTGCTGAAGTTCATAGAATAGAGTCGAATTCCCAACAAAAATTTGGTGGGAGACTGTAATCTTCTCCGGCGCTATTTATTCCAATACATACAAAATTGTATGGGGATTATGTGTTCAGAAGCGATAGAATAGCTCTAACCTTTGTTCTAACGAAGAAGTGTGGGGGGATGTATCTGTCTCGTTATGATAGGGTGGTTTTTGTCTACTCGCGAATACTTTAGCTATTTATACGATTGGGTATATGCGTTCTACATAGCAGGATTTTGCTTGTATTATATAGTAGGCGTCGATGCATAGGTGACTAGCGTGCATGCAGCACCCGGAGTGGTCAGCGAACCCAAGCATGTTGCGCAGACTTCAGCCCCACAGCTCAGCCGCACTTGGACAATCTATTTCGTGGTCAATTACAACAACCAACACCGACATTACTAGAATGGAAAGGCCGGCACTGTAAGTCCTATCGCGAAACATAACCGCCAGGATGGCATTCGGCTTCGGAGTGGGTGATATCCTCACGCTGACCAAAATGATCGTCGATACGATTGGGGATATTCATGACGCTCCCAAAGAGCTCCAGGAACTTGTCGACCGAGTAGAGTCAGTTGAAGCAACTCTCGAATCGATCGACGAGCTAGCACACGATCAAGCAGCGGAGAACATGCGGAACACGCGAAACATGCGAAATTTGGCGAGGCTGAAAGAAAGAGTCAAGGAAGTGTTGGTCAAGATGCATGACATCGTGATCAAGTACCGGGACAACCAAGGCCGCGTCAAGCCTTTCAACCGGGTGATGTATGGTGTATGGGACAAGCGTGGAGCTGGGGACTTGGGGGTCAAGCTAGGGGAGCGGACTGATGACTTGACCACCTTTCTGACTATACAGACTTGGCGATTAACCAACCAGATTCGGCCGCTGATCGACCAAGTTCTTGCACGCACCCGTCAAGAACAGGAGCGTGCAAAAGACCAAAGCCCCGTGGAAGACGACAATGTTGCACGTCGTCCTGGCCCACATAAGGGTACCAACATTCAGACTACCGTCTCCGATCAAGTAGATCAGGTGCAAGCCGTCTTAGATCATGTTTTGCAGACCGAGCGGCCAAGCGATCCTACCTTGCTGCCTGATCAAGAAGATGTATCTGTTGAGAGAGAACTTGAAATACAGCTAGGACAGGCGGGCATCGGAGCATCAGTTGTCAAGGCTCTTATCGAGGTAATCAACACACAGCGAAAGCAGCTTGCCCATCCAGAAGACATCGATCCGATATCAACCACCGGGGGAAGACGTCGTTTGGAAGTTCCCAAGGGATGGATCATGGTAGTCGACAGTTACAATGAAGGTAATATCGGAGACCCCGACCTAGCTCCCAAGCCTCTATTGACATCGCTGCAGTACGGTCTATTATTGCCCAGACTTATCTCGAGCTCGTCCGGGTTTGGACGGTCAATCACAGTGGTGAATGGCTCTTCAACCGAGTTGAGTCAGCAGGCGTTCAGGTTGAGACTAAGTTCTCTAAACGATCTTTGAAACCTCAATCGAAGCCCCTTTTAAAGGGCGGCAACCCCCCAGAGAGGGCTGCTCTCAAAGCAATCTCTGGGAAAAATTCCTTCTTCCGGTCTGAGGAAAAGAATGACATCCTAGCACGTATTGCACAGCATCGGAGTCGGGGAATCGACAACTGGCACTTTCGAAAGTATGAATATATGCTATGCTTTGATAAGTCGGTTTATGAAACATTGACAGTACTTGCAAAATGCTGCAAGAAAAGATATGGCGATATGCCATCCTACGCCAGTCTATCCAAGATCATTCTTCTCAAAGATATAAGGCTGAAAGACGCTGCTGCCGATTTAGATGTTGACGATACGAGCAGACTAGTCAAAAGCATCAAGGATGGCATCAAAAGCTTCTTGAAAACAGAACATAAATGGAAGAGGCCTCCCTTACCTATCGAGGACAGTCCATTCCGTACGAAGCAGATCGTGCTGCCAAGCATTAACATAAAGCTAGACTCTGCCGAGGAGGAAGCCAAATTGAACGAAATCTCCACAAGAACCGATTGCAGAATCAGAGTCACGGACGACAAGTCCACCTCTCAGCTTCTCTCTATTACTGGGCGTAAAGAAGCATTACCTTTTGCAGCATCTTTGCTAAAGGAAGCCCTTCTTTGAGGAACCTCAGATCCTGCACCGCTCTCACCTTTCGCCAGCATGTCGTGCGGTTTCTTTTCCATTTCGAGCTCTGTTTAGCTACCGCATATGGCTATCTGTCTAGTGTATGAGACTTTTCAGGCGCTTGAACGAGGGAAGAATCCAGGGGAAGGGAGAGGGTGGCAAGAAGTAGGGATTGAGAGCGTTGAGGAAGACTGGAAGGAGGAAGTTGGAGAAACTCGAAAGGATAAGGGTGGTGTTAGATCTCCATTCTATCGTGCAAACCTCATTGCTTGCGCTTGTCGTTATCGCCTCTCTGACCTCGTAGGCATGTTGCCCTGTTCGTGCTTGCATCTCTTCTCAAAAAGGCTTGCTATCATGTTTCTCCAGTCAAAACTCTTGGATCCGGGTTCTGTATCCTCGGATGATCGAGACTCCGCTGACGATGTCCTTGATTACGGGTGCATTGAAACAGATGCTCCGACTCTCGTTCTATGGGCGGTGGGCTGCCCCAGCTTGGTCAGGACTGGCCTGCGCTTGTTAAGGGAAGGGATTGCTTCATAGAGTAAGCGGGTTGAAGGCTGGTGATGATGGCGGCTATCACAAACATCACCTTAGGGATACTTGGGTTCCGTCAGCTCTGGCTGCCGTAGATTGCCTTGCAGGATTGGAGAAAAGGCGATGCATCCTCACTTCCTGGACTCAAAGACAACGTCACAGCCTCAGGCGCTTTTGACATTGCAGCTATCCAGCTGGGAGAGGTCTAGAGGGCTTCCAGGAGGGTCAGAAAGGATCAAGAGCAAACGGATGAGGATCGAGTCAGAGGCTGCGAAGAAGACAGGGTCGACAGTCTCGATTATAATAGTTATTATGGGGGCAAATGATCAAGTGCTAGTGGAAGCTCGTTGAGTGAGATTTTTGAGGGAGGAGCCTCTGTGGTGGTGGCGCAATGAGTGGGTGATTGATAGAAGTTTTTTTGGTGGCGGTGGTAATCATAGATGTCATAACAATGGGAGACGCGCCCATGACGCGTTTGCCGAGGAGCCGAGGTTAGCGTTGAGGTACTCCTCTTCGCGTACGCGCACCTTAGCGAGCTACAGGGGGCTACAAAGGCTTATCAATTGTCAATTATTCTGTGCTCAAGCTATTCTTCTGATGGATACTGGTACATCTGTTTTCTGGGGCTGGTTGCTTCATGGGAGCATACCACATTATCAGAGCAAGCCCTGCAAGGACGATCGCATTAGCTGTTACTATGAGTGGGGGCGCTCTGTGCCACCAGGCAATCATGTCATCATCTAGCATCTAAGAGACTCACACTCGGCTCTGAACTCACTCACAACTACGCAGAGGTAGAGAGCATTGTCTGTGGGATGCGTTGAACCGGTCAGACAGTCCAAGGGACACAAGACCACGCCTGCAGCTTCCAAGCGAGGAACAGGGCTGGTCAAAGGCTGTGGTAGACTTGAATTTAACAAGTATGGGATTGATGGGTCTGAGATGCACTCAAGCTGCGGCCGCGGAAGCCTCTGGGTTTCTTGGATAACCGGGATGAAACGAGGTCAGGCGATGCAACTTACTGCAGCCCCCCGGATCTTACTCACCCAGCCTGTACCTGGGATCTAGGCTTTCATCTACAGTACATGACATTCGCATGAAAACTCGGAACTAAGCCACATGGAAACTCGGGTACCTTGTATTGGGACACCGACAGCTATATTTTACAATTACGAGTATTATTTTCACGATATTGTGGGTCCATCTAATTGACCTGAGACGAGGGCTTATGGAAGAGGCCGGAGCAGCCGAACATCCCCCACAGCCAGATCCAGGAACCACATTGCTCAAGAGTACGGAACAGCCTGTGGCGGGGGAACAGAGGACTTAGCGAAGAATACAGAAAACGCACCTTATGGCTGGCATCGGAGCCCTTTCCTTAAAGGCCCCCACAGTAAAAGATCTTGGCGGTTACCGGCCCGTTGACGCATCGTCCATCTGCAGATGAGGTTGGAGTTTCTTATCGAGCATCTTGACGACCTTCGAACCCTGAAGCGTTAGGCTGATGGAATTGTCCCTTTTTTACACCTTCACACCCCTTCATCCAACACTACTATGCTCCTGCGGTAAGGTAACAGTATTCAGACGATCTCATCCTAGATCCACGTCCTGGTGGCCTACATGTCTATGCTAGGAAGATCCAGCCCCATGTCTTGTTCAAGCATGGGAGGATGCGTCGTTTTCCTACATATAACCTGACTTCAAACCTCGAGGATAACAAAAGCTAAGAAATCTTTCGAGCTGAGAATTAACCCATCCCCGTCGCGAAGGGGGCCGAGAATGTTTGCAATATACAAGGTTTATGTGAAAATATTAGCAATCCCTAAGCGATTGTTGAATGTTATGACTTTAATCGCTACGTCTTTGGCGAGGGTGTATGCTCGAGAGGATTCTGGCTAGCAAGTTGCTAGAATCCTATATAATGAGATTCATCCACAGGAGTTCGCTTTTCTTTGATCAACCGTTCTGAATCTCCCAATCCTATACAGCAGCTTCATTTCTTGGGCCAGCTAAGGCTTCATTCACACTCCCGAGTATGAAGACTTATACCACCCTTGCTCCCCTCTTGGCATCAGCTCTCTTCATCTCCACCTCTCTTGCGAAGGTGCGATTCGCAGGCGTCAATATTGCAGGATGTGATTTCGGTTGCACCAACGACGTTAGTGACCCCACAGCCTGATTTCTGTTTGCCCTACTCCTATTCTCACAACGTCAAACGCAGGGTTATTGCGGGGGCACTGATTGCCCGTCGGGTCAAGGACCGGGACAGATGCAACACTTTGCGTACGACGACCACCTCAACGTCTTTCGCCTCCCCGTAGGCTGGGTATGTGTTTTCGAATCCGTTCATCCTTCTTTTGTGCACTCATTATGAGTCTGTAAACATGTCGCGGGAGCACACCAAGCTTTTTTCCCCTTCTCTTTCTCTTGATACATCACGGAAGTCGATTTTCCAACTCAACAAGGCAATACTGACTCCGAATCTACCAACAAAGCAATATCTCGTCAACAGGGTTCCGGGCGGTCCTCTCGATCCCACATACTTCGCCGACTACGACGGCATTATGCAAGCCTGCCTTAGTACCGGCGCGTACTGCATCATAGACATTCATAATTATGCTCGTTGGGACGGCAACGTCATTGGCCAGGGAGGCCCTAGCAATGACGAATTCGCCTCAGTCTGGTCCCAGCTCGCGCAAGCATACGCCGGACAACCAAACGTCATATTTGGCCTCATGAACGAGCCCCACGATCTCGACATCAACATGTGGGCCGACACACTTCAGGCCGCCGTGAACGGAATCCGCAACGCCGGCGCCACATCCCAGCTGATCTTACTTCCAGGCATCAACTACGGCGCCGTTGGCGGCTTCGACTCGAGCTCGGGGCCCGCGCTGTCCGCGGTGCAGGACACCGACGGCTCGAAAGATAAACTAATTTTCGACATGCATCAGTATCTAGACTATGACACGTCGGGCGGGAACCCCGAGTGCGTCACCGACCAAACCGCCAATCTCGGCTACCAGGCGGACTATCTACGGTCGGTTGGCCGCCAGGCTTTCCTGACCGAGACTGGGGGTGGGAATACCGATAGTTGCGTTCAATACATGTGCTCGCAGCTGGCGTATCTCAACAACAATGCGGATGTGTATTTGGGATGGGTTGGTTGGGCTGCTGGTTGGTTCCCCTTTCCTTGGCCTTGGCGCACTTATTCACGGAATTAATTGAAGCTAACAACCTGTGTCCAGGGGCTCTCGATCCCAACAGCGTCCTCAGTGAGGTGCCCGACGGAACCACAGACACCCTGCTTGTAAACAGGTGTATTTCTGGGGAGTTCCAGTAGTGCGACTGCCGCCACCTCTAAAGGATCGACAGTAGAGGATTTGCTATCTGGACTGTGGGACAACAAGAAAGAACCGTCCCAGATTTATCGTACGTGTTGTGTGATAAGGTGTTACAAACCATGTAATTGATATAATGGAAGGGAGGGCCCTGGTTGGGGAGGCAGAGCGGTAAACAACCGAATGGACTAGAAAGTGTGTTGGAGCTCAGAAATTTCTCTTTCATGCATCTTTCTCGATTGTTGAAATGAGGATTACATTCATTCATTCATCCACCCTTCCTCAACATCCTCGAATCCCTTCTCCTCCTCCATAGCAAAACTCACTTCCCAGCAACCGCTCATGGGCGCTTCGCATGTCAAATGCTTGGCTACTACTGAATAGCGATTTTTAACGGTATGCGGGGTTGGCGTTGGCAGGAGAGTTGGGATTTTGGGGCTGGGGACGAAAGAGGTGGAGAGGGGACGGGGGAAGGTGGGTGGTGGGATGGTGGAGAGATGTGGGGGGGGTTTTTTGGGTTGTAGGGGGGTTTTTTCAGGTGGGGAGGATGCGGGGTTTAGAAGGTGAGATTGGTTGGTGAGTGAGTGAGTGAGTGAGTGAGTGGTTCGATAGGGGGGGCGGATAGGGGGGGAGGGTGGGGATTTGTGGGGAGTGGAGGAGTGGGTTGGAGGGAGGAGGGTGAGGATGTGAGTGATTGAGAATGGTTAAAGTGTTGATATATAATACGTAAAACCAGTTCGGGTATTTATCTGTACATGCACATACCAAGGACAATCGCACTCAATATATAAAAACCCTTTTTCTGGAAATGCCACTGATGGGACCGAGGCTAAGTAGCCAAGGAAAAGAGACTGGCGACCAAGACGGAGCCGATGATGGGCTTCATGTAGCCCAACGAAGCGCGTGTTATCGGCGCACTCGAGTTGGCTTTGAAAGTCGCGATACTCGTAGACGACGCTGTGGCTGAGAAATTCCCAGTTGGGGTGGGGATATTGGCGCTGGCTGATGACGTTGTCATGGGTGACGATGTCGAAGAGTTCAAGACCGAACTGCCCAATGAGGGCCTCGTCCATGCGTACGAGGATAAGCCAGTAGTTGGGAACGGTAGCGCAGAAGTTATGGCGTTGCTGCTCAATGACGTCCATGTAGGGAACGGAGTAGTAGGGCTGCCCACGGGCGTCACGTAGCTCGCGTGAGTAATATGGGATATCGTAGACGTGGAGGGCATAGATGTCGACGACAGCGATCCGCCAGGGTTCTGATTCGTGCCCTGCCCCGTCAGGGGGTCGATCCAGACGCCCAGATGGTTGTCACAGCATTGCGCAGCGGCGGTGCCATTGCCGCAGCAGTAGCTTTGGTCGGAGCATTGGGTGACGGTTACGTCGTTGTTGGCCATGTTTAGATCCGTTTGGGCTTCGATGACACCTTGGTCTGCGTAGGTTGAGATGTTAGCTAGAAAGGATTGGGGCAGGAGGAGGGTGCCAACTGACCGAACCCAGAAACGCATAATTTGACACAGCTTGGGCTCTTCCACGTAGGATCGGTGCAACTATCACGCCAAGTATTCCCATCATAACCGCTCTGGCACAATCCATCCGGTGTGCAGGTATCCCACGGCGCGCAGCACATACTGTGTTTCGCGCTGGCGTTGCATGGCTGATAGGCTATGCCTTGATCGGCTTGAGCGCCTACGTTCTGGTCTGTTCCGTTGGGGAAGTAGCAAGACGCTGATACCGCTGAAGAAAAAAGGAGGGACGCAAGGAGGAGCGAAACAGTCCGACGCGAGGTGGTGATAGTCATGGTGGTTTAGCGGAGGGATGACGGACTTGCGACGCGGAGAGAAGGGAACGGAGAGGAAAGGACTGGAGAGTCATGGTAGACACTAATAAATAAAAGTATAGTGTTCCAACAGGTTGATGAAACACGTCTGACATTATTACGGTCTTCCGCAGCTTGGCTGAAGATATATCATAGGTTGAAGCGGTTGAGAGCTGAGGCGCAGTGGACGGCGTGACGGCCTAATAGACCCAATTTAAAACATGTACCTCCGTACTATGGTACGGGTAGGTACTCAGAAGCCATGAGGCTTAGTCAATCTAACACATTGCATGTTGCTAAACATCAGACATTATCAGATTTCACCACGGTGCATTGCGTACAATAGTAATGCGGAAACGAGGTGTAGTCGCTGTCTCTTGCGGCTCTGGCAGTACTCGACTTGAAAATGCAAGGCTGGCTGTATCTCGCTATGCTATCATCCAACCTACTCATGTTCTGTGCTTTGATCGAAGCATTCCCAGCGACATCTGAAGGACTGTGGACTTCGAGCAACGCATCATTGCTATGGGGCCCATATCGGCCCAACCTGTACCTTGGCATACGGCCACGGATACCAAATTCGTTGCTTATGGGCTTGATGTGGTCCAACGCCGATAATCCTCGAGATATCTCGAAAAGTATGCATCGAAAAGACTCCAACTGCACTGTTCTGTCCACTAATTCTGGCTAAACCTTAAGATCTTCGGCACACATGCGAGCAAGATGAGGGTATGGCAGGCTACGGTTGGACGGCTTACGATGTCCGGAAAGGAGGCATGCAAATTATCAACGATACCGGAAACGGACTGGACTTAATTACCCAGTTCGCCAAGGTCTCTGATGAACGTAGTGGGAAATGGGGCTTGAGAGTCAAAGGTATCCCAAGGGCGAATGCACACGACCACCAGAAGACCACTGTGATATTCTACCTTGGAAGTGAGGATTCAAGTTCAAGGATAGAATGCACGGAAGGGCACAAGATCGACCCTTCCCACAGTGATATAGTCTGTGACGGCACGATGGTCGGCTTGCGCAACTTCAAGGTACATTTCCCAGACCACCGAGGTGACAGCGAGTCTCTTCAAAGGACGTCTGTCAAGAGTTTGACATTTCCCGCAGACACTATCTGGCAGGCGAAATCGATATTTATCAACCAACTCAAGGGCAGTGACTCTTACGAAGGAATGATTGCAGATAATCCTGGAGAAGGAAACCTTCATTTTGTGCAAAAAAGTTTCGAGGGACGTTTTGAATTTGACGTTCTATTCTCCTCAGACTCAATCTCTGGAGCCATGACATCCATTTTTCTAACTGAAGGTATCGAAGATGCGTTATCTACTTTTAGTAAGCGCTTTCAGTCAGTTTACTCACCCCAAGCGCCATTCCAGGACGAGCAGCATATCAGATTCTCCCAATCTCTTCTTTCCAACGCCATGGGAGGAATCGGATACTTTTACGGAACAAGCAAAGTCGACGTTTCTTCTGCGCCAGAATATGCTGAGACCGACCAAAACTTCTGGGCAAAGGCTGCTTCGGCCCGATTGCGTGCTGTTGTTGAAGAACAGGGCCCTTACCAGCTTTTCAGCGCAGTACCCTCCAGGCCATTCTTCCCTCGGGGCTTTCTCTGGGATGAAGGCTTCCATCTCCAAATTATCCTGGACTGGGACATGGACCTCGCTCTGGAAATCGTCTCAAGTTGGTTCGATTTGATGGACGAAAATGGCTGGATCGCTAGGGAACAGATTCTTGGCCCTGAGGCGAGAAGCAAGGTTCCATCGGAGTTCCAGACACAATACCCGCACTATGCGAATCCACCAACTTTGTTTTTGGTTGTCCAGGCATTTATCGCAAGACTCAGTGGGGTGTTACCCTTCTCAGGAGCTCCAAGTCGGTATTTGAGTGACCCTGCGGCAGGAAAAGCCTTTCTGCAGGCTATCTATCCAAAAATGAAGAAACACTATGAATGGTTTTGTCGAACACAGGCTGGCAATTTAAAGAATTATCAACTTCCCGGTTCTGGCTTCAATCAAGGATACCGATGGCGAGGTCGCACACCACAACATATCCTTACCAGTGGCCTTGATGATTACCCTCGTGCGCAGCCACCACATCCAGAGGAATTGCATGTGGATGCTCTCTGCTGGGTTGGCTCTATGGCTGTGGCCTTGCGGAAGATCTCAGCTTTTCTTGGCGAGAAAGAAGAAGAGAAAATATTCTCGAAGGATGAGACCGACGTGGTTCGAAGTATTGATGGAATTCACTGGTCTGAGCCCGACCAAGCATATTGCGATACAACTGTAATAGATGGAAACCAGGTAGAAAAGGTCTGCCACAAGGGCTACATTTCCCTGTTCCCGTTCCTCACCGGTCTTATGAGCCCAGACCACGTTCATCTTGAAGCCGTGCTGAATCTAATACGGGATCCTGAGGAACTTTGGAGTCCTCATGGCGTCCGCAGTCTTAGCCCCAAGGACAAGTACTATGGCACGGATGAAAACTATTGGAGAAGTCCAGTCTGGATCAATATCAATTACATGGTGATACAAGGATTATTGGTAATTATACTCCGTCTACCTCCTTCTTCTTTCGGCCAAAGAGTATCATAGCTCATTCAGTGATCAGGAATTCGCTCAACAGCCAGGCCCACATCAGCAAAAAGTGCTCGAGATATACACGGAGCTTCGGCGAAACCTGGGAAACACAGTTTTCAAATCCTCGAAGGAGACAGGCTTTGCATGGGAGCAGTATAGCCCAAACACCGGCAAAGGCCAAAGAACTCAGCATTTTACAGGTTGGACTTCACTGATCGTGAGGATTTTAGCAATGCCTGATCTCCAATCGGGATCTCGGCCGCAGATGCCCGGGTACATTAATCAAGAGACTGACACAGATGGCTGGGGCATGACGCTAAGCCTGATGGTGATGGGGATATTGCTGATCTCTTTTTTGTTTCGAAGAAGGCTCATGAGGTTTTGTAGGCGATAGATGGAAACGTGATCAGAATAAGATACTTCTTGTATTACCATAACCCACTGCACTTCTCGGTCATACTGGTACTGGAATAGGTCCGGATTCACGGACTGCAACCAGCCAGACAGGGTTGGACACTGCCAGTATTATCTCAAGGACTGGGAAAGAGTTGAAAAGGTTTACGATAACCTGCGTCTCGAACGGGGTATTTCGATCGTTAATCGACTCCTCACAATCATATCTCCCAGTGGCCCACCTTTCCACAAAGCTAGGAAAGATTTGCCAATACCGCAGGCGCTTCGAAACTGGGCTTTATCAGGACCAAACACTCCGAGCTTTATGGAAAGATTAGCAGAGGATAAGGGAGTCAGCAATTTCGTAACATTTCAGCCTGACGGGAGACTAGCCGAGGTTGAGCCGAATGGTAATTTCCTTGGTAAATATTCACCATCCTTAAATATCTTATCAATTCCTTACGTGCTAGAGATATTTCTGCACTCTACTCACACACACAGCTAGCTAACGACATTCTTTCGCCGTACGTCACCATAGAGTGCGTGGAGACCAGCTCAAGCATTTTCACTACTGACCTTGACCCGAGTCTCTACGACAATATTCGGCTTTTTGAGAATAATAACATCTTCAGTTTCGAGCCCAGTTGAAAGACCATTGACTTGAATTCAATGGCACTACTCAAATCTTGAGAGCAGATTTCGAGACGGACATTCGATCTCGCCATAATCATAAATCACCGAATTCTCGAAATGATGAATTTCCTGTCTTCGAAACTAGTGTTGCTGGCTAAAGAGGCTGCACCACAGATGAGGGGGCTCATGACCTGGCTCCGAATCAAGATATTATTCCTTTGCCACTGCTGAGAACTAGAGCTACCTTCGGTAGTTTTGTGAGCCTTCTGGGTCAGAACAGCGTCTTTGCCTCATTAAACTCACTTCAATAGATTTAGTCGCTTAGATAGAGGAAGTTCTTGGCGCCTCAGGGCGGCTTCCGGTACAAGGCAATCAATTGTCGTCTTTCACCTTTTAAATGAAGCCAGACGACGGAAAAGACTAGCATGTCCCTGAATGTTTTTCACCGCCCCAGTTGTAACTTCAAGACTTGGCCACCCCCTTTTCGGTTTTTCATATCATGTCTTAACTCTTGTCTTTCATCCTATCAAATAAGTCTTCTTTCTTAAAAAAAGTCTTTAAAACTGAGATTAAAAAATCATTTGTAATTACAGTTTCGACTTTTAAATACAAACGCACCCCAAAACCAACAATCACACTACCTACTTTTATCCCCCCCAACTGATGACTGATGTTTCTTCTACAATACTTACTCTAGTTGTAACGATGTAATTTCACGTTATTTAGGCCAATAAAAAAATTAACTAAATTATCCTCGATCGATATTTCTTGGTCAGAAAGTTACTTTACTTACTCTCAACGCCACCATATATTGTTGAAGGAATGAAGAACCATCGCAATAAGCAGCTTGTCCTTAGGTCCCGAAATAGAGTGAGATGTTGCTTCCAGGTAACGGGAACGAGCATCTCTGATTGAATGTCTCGGGCACTTCTTGGGAGTAAGGCCCCCCAGAATAGACTGTATTTCACTTTGTCGGTATCATCATGTCGAGTTTTAAACAGTTTCTTGACACGGGGTGTACAGTGCGCTGAAAATAGATGTCGGCGCTTTTTTTGGGGGGGGGGGGGGGCATAAAAATCAGTCATCGATTTTTT
>JAABVA010003939.1_pt1 | contig 13870 bp, 7 predicted proteins | sample 5560331 | NCBI WGS metagenome assembly JAABVA01 (sample SAMN12812661, study PRJNA571458) | rock metagenome | isolation source: Antarctica rocks | place: Antarctica: Victoria Land, Mt New Zealand sud | collected 2016-01-07 | reverse complement strand
TTGTAGACTGTGTCTGAGGCTGCACATCCTGCTGTGATATCATTGCTTACTCATCTCTTACTAAGCACCTCTATTTATGTCTTAGTCATCATTTCCTATATATACTCTACATAGTGTAAACAAATAGGAACAACTTTCTACAGACTGATTCACATCTAATAGCATTAAAGATTTAAGATATGCTTTTAAGCAACTCTGAGACTCAGACTTCAATTTAAGCTGATTTAATTTATATTTTAATTATAAAAATTTCAATGCAATAATACATAAACTACATATTCACTCTCTCTTCAGTGCTCATCACTACTTCAGTGTTGAGACTACAGAATAAAGAGATAAATTCTTATACTATATTATATAAAGAAAAGTTTTATCTTTCTTATATTGTAATATGTTCAACAGCAATTTAAATTAAATCAAAATTAATTTATTAATTAATGTTTTTAATCATTTACAATCTCTCAGTATAAAGCTTAATTCTATTTCTATAATGATGAATAAACTCATTATTGTTAGTTAGTTAACAATGTTAAAAATGATTTCTTAAATTAATTATAAAATAATGATAAGTTAAATTGCATTTCTTCAGACTTAATTAAGAAATATTTATATTAATTAATTAATTTTTAATTTTATGTTTAAGATTATATCTTTATTTAGTGCAGCTTCAGAGACTCAAGAAATATTTAATGTAATAATATTTTTTTTTATAATGATGTTTAAGAATTCTTTGAAGATAAAGACATCATCTATTTATAAGAATAGTCAAAAAGCAAACACTGTAAAGATGTAAGTTCTTAAAATGAAAACTTATTTTTAATTTTACAAAATGTTAATAAATTAACTTCTAAATGACAAAACAAAGATTACTGTTATAGTCAGTTATTTAAAAGATATTGTTAAAGTATGATGACTTTAAAAAGAAAAATAACTTTGAACTGAAGAAGACTCATTAAACATTAAATTTTAAAATATAAATAACTTTTTTTTAGCATTTTTATTGAACTTTAAAAATGTTAATAAAATAAAACATCAATGTTGCTGTTATGAGACACTGAAACAAACAAAATTGATTTAACAATATAAAGTAAAGTTTACAAAAATTGTACAACTTTTTCAGTCTATATCAGTTAAATATAAACAGAAATGACAGTTTATTTAAGATTTAAAGCAAAAGATTTAATTTAAACTTTAAAAGTATTTAAAAACTAAAGTAATTACTTTTAATGAGTTAATTCAATGAGTTAATTAAATTAAACAAAGTCTTTAAGAAATATATAATAAAGATTATTTTAATGTCTTCAGTAACTTAAATTTAAATTATAATAATTTATTAAATAATTCTTAAGATTGATCTTAAAGCTATAAGAGATCAATTATGTTTAAATTAAATAAGTTAAATACAGAAACTTATTGAATTTAATGTAAAAAAAATAAAGTATACTTTCATTATAAAAAGTTCTTGCATATAGCTAAAGACTGCTGAGACAACAAGAATATAGATAAGAGTTAAGATAAGAATAAGAAAAAAAGTAAAGATAAGAAGAAGCTAAAGATCATTAAAGTTAATTTAGATGATTTAAAAAACTAAAGTTATTTATAGATATAGAAGTATTTATAAATAAGTTGACAGAAGCTTTTATTCAATTTAATAATGATTTGAGTAAAACATTTACACTAAATGATTTAAAATTCTTATTATTAAGTATAATCTTTAATTAAATCAACATTCTTAATTTAAATTTATATATTCTTACAGATCACATTTAAGACAGATTGAACAAGATAAACATAAAAGTATTAATTAATTTAAATGTAAATTAAATATATATCTTTTTAATAGTTATCAATTAAATATCAATTAATAGTCAATATGAAATTAAACTACTTAAGATATTTTTACTGAACAGATAAATCATTTAATTAACTGCAAAGCTGATCTTTCATCTCAAGATAAATAGCTTTCAACAATGATTAAAAGTATAAATTATAAATCTTTAAGAATATAATCTCATTCTGAGATTAATTTAATTAAAAGTTACTAATTCTCAGATTAATTAAGCTATGAATTGTATGATAATTTAAGATTAACAATAGAAACATTATTATCTGTTTTTAAAAAAGTGACAATGAGCTGTAAATGAGTCAACATTAAATGTAATTGAAAAGTGTGCATGTCAGGATTATCACCTGACCACAGCTTACCTCGCCGCCGCCGCCTTCGCCTATTAGGTGAATAGCCTACTTAGCCATTTAGCCACATGGACCCAGCCATGTGCCTTAGCAAGTCGCTTAGCTACTATTTAAGTAGCCATTGTAGCCCTTACATTCACTCATCTTTTACTCATATCATAGATTTACCATTAGGGTTATAGCTTTTAGCCATTAGGCTTAGAAGACTGTAACAACTGTCAATATATTTGCTCTGCTGAAATGAAATGCAGAAACAGAACAAGACAAAGAAGAATATTAAATATAAGAAATGTAAGCATCTTAAGACAAACTCATTAACAAAACATTCACATAATAACAATAAGATACACACTCTGAATAGTATTGTTGCTTAAAAAAGACAGCAGTAAAGACTTTACTGCTGTATATAAATATAATTATATTTATTCAATCTTTTCAACAACAAAATGCTGTCTTTTCACACTCTGTTCTCACTTTCTCAAGCTATAGATAAGTCATTGTTGACAGATTTGATTGAAAATGCTTGCTTAATGATCATCACTGCATCATTAACATTACAGAACATCACTTTCAGAGCATAATCAGTCTATAAGAAATTCATTACTTAAAAGAGTGTTGTTTTCAAGACTACAATTGATGAACATCTTTCTGCTTTACATTATATGTTACATTTTTCTTTCACAGTAATGTCATCACACACATTGCATCTCAATTTCATTTTTATCTCAGCTCTCAAGAATATCATCACTTCACAACATTATATTCTCAGCAATTTTTCTATCTTCTTATTTATTCATACTGACATCATCTCAATGTCACATCATAATCATTACATCAACAACAAGTTGAATTCTCTCTATTGTCTTCACTGTTCAAAGCATATCAGCAACAACATCAGCTAATACAACATTTGTTGAGAATCAAAATTGCAATTATTGCAAGATGCTTCAAAAGCTGTGCAACTCAGTTCAATAGAAAGTTTCTTGTTATCTTGTAATGTATTAATGATAACAGATTCTCACATTCTTTAATTGTTAAATTAATAATTTATATGCACTTATTAATCATATCATCACTATGACAGTCAATGATGTTTATCAGTTTTGACTTCAGTGTTATCTTAATTGTATATAGACATCATTTATTAAGTATGTCATCATCTACATTATTTATGTTATAAGACATCACAGCAGTCATTATAAATCTGCAGAGATTCACAATCTGTTATTGTTTATGATTTAAGAGCAGCAGACAGTCACTGTAATACAGATGTTTATGTTAAATATCTTTTATTTTATAATTTATTTTCTTAATTTTCTTGCACTTTGCTGTCATCATCATGTTGCTTACTTCACTTTAAGTGCAGACTTCTTTCTCTTTAATTAAATAACAACATCTTAAAAAGCTCTTGCAACTCAATGCTGTAGCTTAATTACTTTGACAGCAATTATAACATCAATAAGCAGTTACTGTTCTTATCTTTTGTTTCTGATAGCAACACAAATGCAAAGATGATAAAGTGATTTGATAATGTTTTATTAATGTGTTGATTATATTTTGACTTCACTTCTTTTAGATGATATTATGTAAAATATTTTTAATAGAAGTTTTTAATTTCTTAAACTTCATTTACACTTATACTTTCTCTCTGCTCTTATATCATATTCTTATCACAATGCTTCTGCACTCTTCATATTCTCTATTCAAAATCACTCATTATATTCTATTAAATATTCTATTCACTTAACTTCATATTGTAACTGTTCTTTTCTTTATTTTTTACTTAAGATCTCTTCAATCTCATATTTTTTCTCATTATTTATGAGATTCAAAGAAAGCAGTTCTGACAAAGAATTATTGTTTAGACAACATTTATGAAACTTTAAATATAAAACATAAAATACATTATAAATTCTGTAGTAAGCAGATAGAGTCAGTCAGTATGCTTATTTATTAATAAAATTGATAATTTAAAAAGACTCAATAAATTTATACAACAGTTTCTTACTTAATCTGTATTGCTTCAAGTTCTTAATGAACAATAGCATTAAATCATCAATGTTGTAGCTTTTTTGAACATAATTTTTGTCAAAGTACTTAACTTGTACTTTTACAGCAACTTATTATTACTTTATCATTATAATACAGATTTTCTTCATTTACTGCACTCAGTCTTTTACTGCTGACATCTCTTCATCATAGATGTTACTCTCAATGTGTTGAGCAATTCTTAAGTAATAGCTCATTAATGTCTTAAACAGTATTTAATTAATTGTTATATATTTTTCATTTACATATACAAACTCTGTCATTAACAGAAAGAACACTCAGTCATCTTGTTCTTTATAATAATAATAATATAGATAATATTCTAGAATTTAATTCTGTCTTTTAATTTAATTATCAGTTTGTGAATAAAAGACAGTGCTTAATCTTTACTTCATTTAAAGTTGATAACAGAATTCAAATCAATATACATTAATAAAGATTGACTCTCAGTCTGAAACAATATCTTTAAGTTCTTTATAGCAACATATGATCTATTCAATATATATGTTAACTAACTTGATCACAGTGAGTTTTTTAGTAACAGAGATATATTAAGTCATCTTTATAAAATGATTTACAATTATCAGTATGAAGTCATAAACATTAGCTTCTTATCTGCTAGACAGCAAGTCAATAATTATATTTATTGTTATTTTTTCTTATGATTAAGTAGATAATGACAATAACTGTAATTCATTATATGAATGATGTCTTGATACTTAAATTCTTAAACATACAATACATAAAGCAACATATTCTTGAACATTATTCATCATATTAACTCAGTAATACTTTCTAAACAGTAAATTAATTATTCTGTTTACTTTATAATGTTCTGTTAAAACATCATTATGATGTAGCTTTATAAGCTCATTCTTAATAGCTTCATTAAATAATATATATATCTTATTCTTGTGATAAAGTAGTTTAGTGAAATCAAACATTCATAAATTATCATTAATGTCTTAATGACTGCAGTTACTTTATAATTTCAAGTCTTGTCACATCTTTACTGTTAGAACATCAGTGTTCTGCAAGAGATAAATAAATTTAAGAAAAAGTAATTGTCTTTTATTATGTATTATTTTGCTGTCAGTCACTTTCTGAATTAATGTACATAAAATAAACTGTTTACAATCAGTAATTTCAGCAACAGAGTTAAGCAGCTCTTCTATTACATTATATATAAATGAATTAAATATATAATCATTATTTTCTGATTCATTTCTGAATAAAGACTTTCTAAATCTCTCATTAACTTGTTCTTAACAGTTATGATCTTCAGTCTAAATGCTTAATTAATATTTTTTTAATAAAATGATTAGCATAATTTGCAGATTTAAGCTTTAAGCATTGATCTGATTAATTAAGACAGTAATATTTAATTTTAACTTTTAAGATAGTATAATTAACTTTTATTGCAATGTTAACAGCAATCTATTTATGTTCTTCTTAACTTTGTAGTCAGAGCATCTCAACAGCACATTAATGAGATTTGTCTTCTCTGATTAATGTATAATTATGAAATCATAAACAGCTAGCCTCATAACTCAGTGTGCTTGTCTTCTATTTAATGATTTTACATTTATAAATTCTCATAAATTATTGTGATTCATAAGTACCTCAATGAAGTAATGACTACTCTCAAGATAATGTCATCAGTGTTTAAATGCCTTCATGATTGTCAACAATTCTTGATCATAAATTTTATAGCATGTTTCAGTTAAGTTTAACTTTCTTAATCAGAAGATAACAGAGTGTCATTAAGCATTCATCTGAAGCTGTGAATAAATACTCATTAACTTAATTATTAAGACATCAGTTTCAATCTGAGCTCTTAACTCTGAATTAAAGTGTGTCAAAATAAATATCTATATAAAGACATTACAAAACATTTACATTATCATTTATAATCATTTAAATGTATTTATCTTCTTATCATTCTTGCTGTCTTTTAACAGATCAATTAAAGAAACAGTGATCTTAGAATATCTTTGTATAAAGTGACAGTAAAAGTTTGCAAACTTTAGAAATATTTGTATTTCACAGTAACTTCTAGATATTGATCATTTCTTTATGATTTTGACTCATTGTTGATTCATTAAAACATCAGTAATGAAGATAATGAACTTAAGAAATTTTATTTATATAGTATGAAAAGTGTACTTCTTTAGATTTGCATACAGTTTAAATCATTGAAGTTACTTTAAAATTTGTTTTACATGACTCTGATGTTCTTCTAGAAAACTGAAATAGATTAAGATATTATTTAAATATATTACATAAAAGACATTAACTAACTCAGTTAATACTCAATTAATATAGACTTGAAAAGTTATTGAGACATTAATTAGTTTAAATGACATGATTATGTACTTAAAATAACTGTAATATATATAAAACATAATCTTTCACTCATTGTCTTTCTTGATTCTAATGCAGTGATAAGCATTCTTAAGATTTAGTTTAATGAACATCTTAACTTTACTTAAATAATTAAGTATCTCACTAATCAGCAACAGAGAGTGACAATTCTTAATAATAATTTTGTTAAGATCTCTGTAGTCAATATATAAATGTAAGTTCTCTTCATTTTTTAAAATAAATAGAACTGATACTTCTACAGAGTTAACAGAATGTTATATTTATCTTTTTATTAAAACATTATCTAGATATTCTTTAAGCATTTATAGCTCTGTTTTTAACAGATTGTAAAGTAAATTATAAAGTAATTTATGTCTTTCTGTCTTTATGATATGATTATGATCTTAATGAGATAATAACTTGTCAGTATTCTCTTCAGAGAATATATTTATATATTTATTATATTGTTAAGATAGTATCAACATCTCATCAACAACATGTACAGCAGTTGTCAATGAGTCTGATTTAGATATCATCAACAATGTATAAATAGCAAGTTAATTTTAAATGTTATTGATAAATACTTCAGACTCATTAATAGTCAGAGATATCTGTTTTATTTTATAGTATTATGTGTGCAAGTTATAATTAATATAAATGCATTGTCATTTCAGATCTAAGAGATCAAAGATAAGTTTAGATTCATTTTTATTTAAAATATAAAATAACTACTCTTCAGTTTGCTCTTATTCTTAATTATTGATGAGTCTATACTTCATTAAATACATATCATAACAGTAAACATATTATTCTTTTAAAAGCTCTGATCTCAGAAGTTCTACATTAATTTATGTTAATTAATGAATAACAATATATTATTAAGACATCACATTGATCTCTGCTGCAGTATTTAACAGTATACTGATAGAAATTTAATTAAATTCAATTTAAGTTTAATCTTTCTTTACAATATTAAATTTCTTTATGATCTCTGATTTAATTTTCATCACAAAAGCACAGTTAATGAAACTCTGTCTTTTTTTATCTTAACTACATTAATTTTAATGTGATTAAGATTTTTTAAAGAACTTCTATAATTCTTTACAAAATAATTTGATCTTTCACAGTTATAGTAGTTATTCTTCTTGACATCAGTCTCAAAATAAAGTTTATTTACATTGTTATGATGACTTAATTTTATAATCTTAGAGTTAAGACAATTATTCTGCTGTGACTTTGCTGTTTAAGTAAAAGAATGTAAACAGTATTCATAAATTTTCTTAATAATGTAACTTCAAACTATATAATTGTCTATAGATTGCTGATTAATCTCTAGTTTAATGATCAGAACTATTAGACTTTTTCTTGTCTTTAAAGAATCTTAATAATTAATTAAAGTTGCTTAAATCTTTAATTAAAGTTTTATAAAAAGATAATTTATTTTCTATTTCTTTATATAGCTCAGAAGCTAATTCTTCAGCATATTAAGATATGTCATAAAAGCTTAAACTGATTAAATAAATTTTTATATAACTTTTAAGTATTTCTATACTGTATTAAGTCTACAATTCACTGAGTTCTCAATGAGATTGAGCAGAAACTTTAAAAAGAATATTTATAATTTATTATTTAGAAGTTTATTCTCATTAATGTGACAAAATTATGCATTTTAAGGTTCTTCTGCTAAGAACTGCATAATAAAGAGAATTTTATTGTAATTATTGAAGAAGTTTTTAGAAATTAAGCAAAATGTTATTACAGCACTGCATATAAACTCAATATGTTTATAGATAAATTTTTCATTACATATAAATAAGTTCTTTAATTGTTGTATCTGTTTTGCTGAAAGTGCATACACAACTTTGAATGCATATCACTTTGTTAAATTTAAAAAATTAATAAAAGCATAAAAAGATTCTGTATGCAGTTTTCTCTTAAATGAGATTTAAGAATCTTTATTTCTCAGAAGTTTGTCAATTTCAATATGCATATTAAATATTTATAATTTGCAATTAATTTTCATAAATCATCATCTTTTCTCATCATTGATCTATTTAATTTTAGTTAAACAAATCTATTCATTTAAATATTAATTCTTCTTCTCTGCAGTTTAAATAGTAGCCTGAATTTCTGCAGATTTTTATTTTTTAAAGATTATTTAAATCTTAATATAATTAAAGAATGACTCTATCTCATTTTGCTGACTTTTAGTCTGCATATTGCAATGTAATGAATTGTTATTCTTTAAAAAGATAGAGTTGTTAAAATTGTGAATTCACAAGTCTTTTATCTATAAGAGACTGATGAGTAAGATATGTAACAATGTGAGACACTATGTTATGATAGCTATTCAATGAAGTTTCAATGTTAAAATCTTATATTGATGAAGATTAACAACTAAGAAACTTAAAAGATTTGTATGCAAAGACTATCTATATAGTACTTTACTTATTAATTGTTGTATAAGAAATTTAACTATAATTCAGTATGAGTGCATAGTAATATCATAATATCTTTTCAATTTCTCTCATATAGATATTTTACTCAATGTTATTTAAATTCAATACTTACTATATAAGATGCACTCTTCAATTTTATTAGTCATAAATTGTCTTCTTTACTTTGAACTTAATACATTATAAAAAGTAGATGTAGATATGTAATCTTTAATTAATATAATTAATTTGCTTTTTTACTTACTCATAATTACAATTCATTTACTTACAATCAATAATCATCAATCTCTTCACTTTATGTAAAGTATAATCTACTTTGATGAGTTTAATTATATTAACAATGTATTGAGAAGATAATATGTCTGAATTTTATAAAATGATATGTGAATCTTTTTAAAATAATTAAATAATCTTTATTACAGTGAATTTAATTTAATCAGTGTAGATGAAGATCACTGAAGCTTTAAGAATTAAATGTATATACTGTATAAAAGTCAGTGTAATTCAAAAACTATTAATTAATTTTATTATTGTAATTAATGAATATAAAACTGCATGTAATGACTTATTCAATATATAATTAAAGTAATCATTAATCTCATTGTGCAGAAGATTGTCTTCTTGCTTAATTTTTATTTAATTTAAATAAAATTATTAATTATAATTATCTTGATGAAGTTTTAATTTAAGTAGATCTCAATAATGTTATTCTTATATGAAAATTAATATTGCTGAAAATTATAGAGATAACTAAGCTGTTTATGAATTCAATCTTTTTTATAATTTTCTCTTTCAATTAATGTCAGATTCTTTGTATCTTTTAATAATTTTAAAATTAAAAATATACTCAGAACTTGCTGTCTCTGCACTTTTAACAATTAACTGTTTAAATTCAATATTGATTTATTGTCTAAGCTATTCTCATTCTTTCAGACTTATAGCTTTTCTTAAAGCTTTTTTTTTATCTTTATTAAGATAATTATTATTGATGTATTCATTAAAGTCAAGAATCTGTTCAGTAATGAATAGTTAACATTTTGATATGTATTAAATGATACTTTGATTAAAGTATAATTATAAAATATAAATTAAATTGCATTGTATTTCAATCAGAGTATTTCTAAAATCATCATTATTAAGATATTTATATATTTTGCTTTAATAAATAAGTCTGACTTTTTTCTTTTAATTATGCATTTATATATCTTTCTCATCATCTTAAGCATTGCAGATATATACTCTTTAAGCTTTTTCTAATGTAAGTCTTTCTTTAATCACAACTTAAAGCAAGTAAAGTTTAATTATAAGAATATCTTAATAATTCTTATTCACAGCAACATTTAATCAGAGCTTAATTTAAATGATGTATTTATTAAAAATTATTTTCTCATCTTTAAGCTGAAGAATTTAAACAGATAAAAGATTTTTACTTTTATGCTTACTTCAATATGTATTTTGTCTACTGTTACTTTATCTTAAGCTATAAATCAATTAATGATTATATATAAGAAAGATTTTTTTTGCTTTGAGTAACTTAAGTAAGTAAATAATATCTTGCATTATAATTACAATATGATTTTAATATAACTGCTTTATAATGACAACTATGACTTGTAACTGTCTAAACATCAATTAAAGATTGTCTTCTTAATTGTATTTGATTTTAAGAAGACTGCAGTCATGAATAAACAGTTTATTAATAATTTGATTCATTTTCTAATTCTTATAGATATAATGTATTTCTCATTTAAAAGACTTATTACTTAAATTTAAATGTTTCTTTGTCTCTTGTAGTCAACTGAGCACAAGAGTGACTGAGATAATGATTAAATTAAAATCATTTTAAGATTTTAAATAAGATGCTGAGTCATCATTAATACAAGAACATTCAATGTTAAACTTTCTGTCAAATAAATATTGATCATTCAATAATTAAGATGTGTTTAATGTATTTTAAAACACATATTTTTTAATATTCTTGTTTCTGCAAGCTTTTTTAACTTTAACATGAGCTTTCTTCAGTATTTAATTTAAACAAATAAATCTCAATATTTTAACAATCTATCATCAGATTCAGTATTATGCTCAATATATTATTGAGTTAAATATACAATGTATCTTTTTTAATTTTATATTATTCACATTATAGTCTTCTTTTTAAAACAACTTCATCTCAAACATTATGAAGACTCAAAGATCTAATATAAATATAAGAAAGTGCAGAGATCTAAAATGTGTATTCTTTTACTTAATTAAATATTGAGTAAGTTATAAAAAAATAGTTTTGCATATTTGTCTCAGTGCTTTTCTTTATGAAGATATTCAATAATTATCAGCTTAACATTTGTCAGAAATTTAAAAGATTTAATTAATTAATATTTAACTTCATTACATTGAACTAAACATATTCTATAACTATAAATATTTAAATTATTTCTATATCTTTAATTTCTACAAAACTTTCTTCTTCATCTTTATAAAAGACTATCTTCAGCTCAGAGCTAGACTTAATTAATGATGACTGTATATATATTGTTGTTGATAATTTATACTTAATTATTTTGAAATAATCTGTTAAAATTGCTGCTGTTTGTAACTCTGCAATATTAATAGTACATTCTTTTTTCAGAGCTTCATAATTAATAATTAACATTTTAAAATTAATAAAGTTTACTGTGATCTATAACTCTTCAGTGTTGATAGTAAATGTTTTTTTTAAATATTTATTGAACATAACTTTTATTAAATAATTTATTGAAATCATTGCTGTTTATAACTCTGCAGTATTGATAGTACATGCTTTTTTAAAGCTTCATAATTAATAGTTGACATCTTAAAATTAATAGAATTTGCTGTAATCTATAACTCTACAGTATTAATAGTAAATACTTTCTCTGAACATTCATTGAATATAGCTTTTATTAAGTAATTTATTGAGATCATCATTGTTTATAACTTTGCAGTATTAATAGTATGTGCTTCTTTCAGAGCTTAATAATTAATAATTATTATCTTATAAATAGTAAAGTTTACTGTAATTTGTAACTCTATAATATTAATAGCAGAGTCTTTCTCTGTAGCTTTGTTGATCATAATTGTCTTTGTGTGATTCATTGTGATTATTTTTAACAATGATTTACTAAATATATTGAATTGTTTCTTATCTTATTTAAGTATCAACAATCTGTCACTCATAAAGAATTCAATAATGTTATTATTTAAATTTATAAATATATTTTTTAAAGTCTTTTCTTCTGAAGCTTACTCATTCAATGTCTTATAATGAGTATCATTCTTGTTACAAAGCTTCTTATCACTAACATATAAATTTATTGTCTTTCAAACTTATTTATTAATTTTCTGTCATTTACTAAACTGATTAGATGAACTTTCTTGTTCTTTAAAGACAACAGTATTCTTGATATTTTTGATTTAACTTAATTTTACAATATGTTTAAGTGAATTTGACTGTTGTAATATTAATAAAAAGTGTTAAATGTATAACTTACAATAGCTGTACTATTAGTGTGATGTCATCTTTTAACAGATTATAAGCTCAAATTAGTGCAGTGATTTCTTGTCTAAAATCTCAGAGAGGTATGTGTTTAGATTATCTTATTGATGATTTAAGTTCATGATAAGAAAGTAAGCTTAAAGATTGTAAGTTTAAATTGCTGTCTGTGTGCACTCTTTATATCTATGAGTCAGTCATGAGCTGATTACAGATTAGAAAGAGTGTTAAATGTATAACTTATAATAGCTGTACTATTAGTGTGATGTCATCTTTTAACAAAGAGTTAGTTTAATAAACACTTTAATTCAACAAACAAATTAATTTACAGTGTTTTGTCTTAAAGATAACTTCAAACTCAGCTTATAACAGTTTTCTCAGTTTAACATCATTAATGACTGTATAAAACTTTATATCTTCAGTTATTTCTGATGTAATGTTATCAAAATCATAATTAATAATGTTAAGACTAATGTATTGAAGATTTTCTTTAAATATTTTTATTTAAACATTAAACAACATTTAACTGCATAAGTCTCTCTTTTAATTTACATTAAAAGATATGACATTAATGATAATGACTGAGCTGAAATTCTTAATAACTTTAAATTGTAAAATGTGTTTTATATATATTTCATAAATATCAGCATCAGCAATAATTACTATGTCTTAAGATTGAATAAATGTCATGATATCATTATGCACTCATATTAAATCATAGCTGAATCTCTTATGCAATAATTGATAAGTAAAGTACTATATAGACAGTCTTTACATACAAATCTTTTAAGTTTCTTAATTATTAATCTTCATCAATACAAGACTTTAACATTAGAACTTCATTAAATAGCTATTGTAATGTAGTGTCTCACATTGTTACATATCTTGCTCATCAGTCTCTTATAGATAAGAGACTCATAAATTTACAATTTTAACAATTTTATCTTTTTAAAGAATGACAATTCATTACATTACAATATGCAGACTAAAAGTCAGCAAAATGAGACAGAGTCATTCTTTAATTATATTGAGACTTAAGTGATTTTTAAAGAATGAAAATCTGCAGAGATTTAGGCTGCTATTTAAATTGTAAAGAAAAAAAATTAATATTTAGATAAATAGATCTGTCTGATCAAAATTAGACAGATTAATAATGAGAAAAGATGATAATTTATGAAAATTAATTGTGAATTATAAACATTTAATATACATAATGAAATCAACAAACTTCTGAGAAATAAAGATTCTTAAGTCTCATTTAAGAGAAAACTGCATACAGAATCTTTTTATGCTTTTA
>JAABVA010003938.1_pt1 | contig 13870 bp, 11 predicted proteins | sample 5560331 | NCBI WGS metagenome assembly JAABVA01 (sample SAMN12812661, study PRJNA571458) | rock metagenome | isolation source: Antarctica rocks | place: Antarctica: Victoria Land, Mt New Zealand sud | collected 2016-01-07 | reverse complement strand
CGCCGGGACACGGACCGAGTTCGACGTTCCGATCACCCTGGTCGGGACCGCGTTCCAGCGACGCGTCTGGACCGCCCTGCGCGAGATCCCCTACGGGCACACCATCACCTACGGCCACCTCGGCGACCGGATAGGACAACCCACCGCGTCCCGCGCGGTCGGCTTGGCCAACGGCCGCAACCCGATCAGCATCGTCGTCCCCTGCCACCGCGTCGTCGGCGCCGCCGGGGCGCTCACCGGTTACGGCGGCGGCCTCGAACGCAAACAGCAGCTCCTCGCCTTCGAAGGCGCCAACCGCCGCCCGTAACGCCCGGTCCCGGGCCGTCAGGCCGTGGCTTGGGACGTCAGGCCGGGGCTTTGGGACGTCAGGCGGCGGCTTTGGGAACCGCGATCCACATGACGATGTACAGGATGAACTGCGGCCCCGGCAGCAGAAGCGAGAGCAGGAACAGCAACCGGACGACGTTGACGTTCCAGCCGTACTGCTGCGCCAGCCCGGCGCACACTCCGGCGATGATCTTGCCGTGACGGGGACGTACGAGGGTGCTCATCTGCCCACCGTACGGGTCGCCGGCCCGTAGGCCACGATTCCACCGCCGACCGTGGCGCGCACTCACCGTGGCACCTGCACCTTCTCCACCTGGTAGTTCTCCACGTCGAAGCGCCGGGTGAGCCGACGGAAGGTCCACGTGAACGTCGGCCACATGGCGGAGTTGCGGCCGGTGGAGTCGATGTACCAGCTCGAGCACCCGCCCGCGTTCCACACCGTCCTCGCCAGGGCCTCGGCAATGCGGTCGTTGTACCGGCGTTGGGCCGCCGGGCTCACGTCCACCACAGCAAGGCCGCGGACATCCATGGTGGACAGTGCATCCCGGATGTAGGCCGCCTGGCTCTCCAACATGTACACGATGGAGCTGTGGCCCAGGTTGGTGTTCGGCCCGTACATCAGGAACAGGTTGGGGAAGCCGGCGACCGTGCTGCCGCGGTATGCGTGGGGGCTGCCCGCCCAGTGCTGCGCCAGGCTCGCCCCGTCCCGCCCGCACAGCAGGTGGGCCACGGGCGGCTCGGTCGCGGTGAAACCGGTGCCGAACACGATGGTGTCCACGAGGTGTTCCACGCCGTCGTTGTCCACCACCCCGCGCTCGGTGACCCGGTCGATGCCGCTGGTCACCAGGTCGACGTCGGGCCGGGTGAGGGTAGGCAGCCACGTCGCCGACAGCAGCAGCCGCTTGCAGCCCAGGGTGTAGGAGGGGGTGAGCGCCGCCCGCAGCCCGCGCTCGCGCACCTGGTTGCGCATCAGCACCTTCGCCACGAGCGTGACGACGGGCAGCGCCCTGGTCACCTTGGCCAGCACCACCACGTATCCCTCGCGGTAGCTGTACACGACGCCCCGCACGGCCCGCTGCACCGCGGGGACCCGCCGGTACAGCGCGCGCTCCCAGCGCCCGACGGTGCGGTCGATGCGGGGGATCACCCAGGCCGGGGTGCGTTGGAACACGGTGAGGTGAGCCACGGTGTCGGCGATCTCCGGGACGAACTGCACGGCCGAGGCTCCGGTGCCGATCACCGCGACCCGCTCGCCGCGCAGGTCATGGGTGTGCTCCCAGCGCGCGGAGTGGAACGCGGTGCCGCGGAACGACTCCAGCCCGTCGATGTCCGGTAGCTTGGGTTCGCTGAGCGTGCCGGTGGCGGCCACGACGACCGACGCGGTCAGCTGACCGAGGCTGGTGCGTACCCGCCACAGCTGCGCGGGGGTGTCCCACTCCGCGCCGAGAAGTCCACAGCCGGTGACCACCCGCGGGCGCACCCCGGTGTCGACCGCCACCTGCTGCAGGTACGCCAGAATCTCCGGCTGGCGGGCGAAGGTGTGGCCCCACTCCGGGCTCGGCGCGAAGGAGAACGAGTACAGCGCGGTGGGCACGTCGCACGCGCACCCAGGGTAGGTGTTGTCCCGCCAGGTGCCGCCCACGTCGTCACCGCGCTCGATCACCAGGACATCGGCGGATGGGTCCGCGCGTAGCAGCGTCGCGGCCATGCCGAGGCCGGCGAACCCCGCGCCGACGACGAGGGTGCGGACGTGGGCAGGCAGCGCGTTGTTCACCGGTGCTCGAGCAGCGTCTGCCAGCGGGCGAGCAGCCGTCGCCGCCGCCGTCGCGCGGTCGCCGGGGAGTTGAACAGCACCGCCATGCCCAGCCCGCGCACCAGCTCCAGGGTGAGCTCGGCGTCCTCGGCGCTGGAGCCGAGGACGTCGCGGGCCAGCGCGGTGAGCGCCTCGTTCACCTGCCGTTCCAGGGGCAGCAGGGCTTGACGCAGGACCGGCTCGGTCCGCGCGGCCACCCACAGCTCCAGCGCCGCCAGGAACAACGGTCCGGTGAAGGTGTCGGCCAACAGGTCAACGGCGTGCACCGGGTCGCGTTCGGCGCGGATGTCCCGCTCGCGCTTGGCCGCCAGGTGCTCCACGGCCGCCACCACCAGCGACTCCTTGGTGGGGAAGTGGTGCAGCTGCGCGCCCCGGGACAGCCCCGCGCGGGCGGCGATCGCCTGGGTGGTGGTGCGCGCGTAGCCCAGCTCCACCAGTGAGTCCAACGTGGCGTCGAGCAGCTTGGCGCGGGTGGTGGACGTCCGTTCGAGCTGCGTGCGCCGGGGGGCGTCGACCGTCATGGGGGTGGACGGTAGACGGGGTTTCACAAACAGTCCAGACTGCAGGTAACTGCCCGCCGGCCCGAGGAGTACCCGTGGACCGCACCATCTTCACCCCGGAGCACCTGCTGTTCCGGGACTCCTACCGCGCGTTTCTGGCCGAGCACGTGGGCCCGAACCACGAGCGCTGGGAGCACGAGCAGATGGTGGACCGCGCGGTGTGGACCGAGGCGGGCAAGCGGGGGTACCTGGGCATGGCCGTGGACACCGAGTACGGCGGCGGCGGTGAGCGGGACTTCCGGTTCAACTGCGTCGTCACCGAGGAGAGCACCCGCGGCGGCTACAGCGGGCTGGGCTTCACCTTGCACAACGACGTGGTCGCGCCTTACCTCACCGACCTCACCACCACCGAGCAGCGCCAGCGCTGGCTGCCCGGGTTCTGCTCCGGTGACCTCATCACGGCCATCGCGATGACCGAGCCAGGCACCGGTAGCGACCTGCAGGGCATCAAGACCCACGCCCGGCGTGACGGTGGCGACTGGATCCTCAACGGCGCAAAGACGTTCATCACCAACGGCATCCATGCCGACCTGGTGCTCGTCGTGGCCCGCACCGACTCCGCCGCCGGTGGGGGCGCCGGATTCAGCCTGCTCGCGGTCGAGCGGGACATGCCGGGATTCACTCGCGGACGCAACCTGGACAAGCTGGGCATGAAGGCCCAGGACACCGCCGAGCTGAACTTCGACGACGTGCGGGTGCCCGCGGCGAACCTGGTGGGCACCGAGGGGCAGGGCTTCGTCCATCTGATGAACAACCTGCCCCAGGAGCGGCTGTCCATCGCCGTGGTGGCTGCGGCCGCGATGGAAAGCGTCCTCGCCCAGACCATCCAGTACTGCCAGGACCGCACGGCGTTCGGCAAGCCCATCGGCAGCTTCCAGAACACCCGTTTCGTGCTGGCGGAGCTGGCCACCGAGACGCAGGTGGTGCGGGTGTTCGTCGACCGATGCATCGAATTGCTCAACGCCGGTGCGCTCACCGTGCAGGACGCCGCGATGGCCAAGTGGTGGACCACGGAACTGCAGGTGAAGCTCATCGACCGGTGCGTGCAGCTGCACGGCGGCTACGGCTACATGCGCGAGTACCCGGTCGCGAGGGCGTACCTCGACGCTCGGGTGCAGACCATCTACGGCGGCACCACGGAGATCATGAAGGAGATCATCGGCCGCGGTCTTGGCCTGTAGACGGCGGCCGCTCGGGAGCTACTGGGAGTAGCTGGCGAGGAAGTTGCCGAGGCGCTCGATGGCCCTGGTCAACTCCCTGGCCCACGGCAGCGTCACGATGCGCAGGTGGTCCGGGTGCGGCCAGTTGAACCCCGTGCCCTGCGTCAGCAGGATCTTCTCGGCCAGCAGAAGGTCGAGGACCAGCTGCTTGTCGTCGCGGATATCGTGCACCTCGGGGTCGAGCTTCGGGAAGGCATACAACGATCCCCGCGCCTTCACGCAGCTCACCCCGGGAATGCGGTTGAGGCCATCCCACGCGGCGTCCCGCTGCTCCAGCAGGCGTCCACCGGGCAGGATGAGGTCGGTGATGGACTGGTAGCCGCCCAGCGCCGCCTGGATCGCGTTCTGCGAGGGCACGTTGGGGCACAGCCGCATCGAGGCGAGCAGCGTCAGCCCCTCGAGGTAACTTTCGGCGTGCGCCCTGGGTCCGGTGACGGCCAGCCAGCCCGCGCGGTAGCCGGCAACGCGGTAGGCCTTGCTCAGCCCGTTGAACGTCAGGCAGAACAGGTCAGGGGCCAGCGACGCCAGCGGCACGTGCACGGCGTCGTCGTAGAGGATCTTGTCGTAGATCTCGTCGGCCATGAGCACGAGGTGGTGCTCGCGCGCGAGCTGCACCAGCTGCGTCAGCACCGCGCGGGAGTACACGGCGCCGGTGGGGTTGTTCGGGTTGACGACGACGAGCGCCTTCGTCTTGGTGGTGATCTTCGCTGCGACGTCGGCGAGGTCGGGGTTCCACCCGTCGTCCTCGGCGCACAGGTAGTGCACCGGCGTTCCGCCGGAGAGGTTCACCGACGCCGTCCACAGTGGGTAGTCCGGCGCGGGGATCAGCACCTCGTCACCGGCGTCGAGCATGGCCTGCAGGCTCATCGTGATCAGCTCGGACACGCCGTTGCCCAGGTAGACGTTGTCCACGTCCAGTTCGGGGAAACCCTGTTGGAGCTGGTAGTGGTGCACCACGGCACGGCGCGCGGGTAGCACCCCTTTGGAGTCGGAGTAGCCCTGCGCGGTGGGTAGTCCGGCGATGACGTCGTGCAGGATCTCGTCCGGCGCGTCGAAACCGAAGGCCGCTGGGTTGCCGATGTTGAGCTTGAGGATCCGGTGGCCCTCGGCCTCCATCCGTGCGGCGTGGGCCAGCACCGGGCCGCGGATGTCGTAGAGGACGTGCTGCAACTTGGACGACTGGGTGACGGGGCGGGCGGTGCTGGGGCGGGCGGTGCTGGGGCGGGCGGTGCTGGGGCCGGTGGTGCTGGGGCCGGTGGTGCTGGGGCCGGTGGCGCTCACGGCCGCCATGGTCGCACCCGCTGTCGAACGCTTTGTGCGCGGCCCAGCTGCGCCACCCCTGCCGACGCTTCCTCGTTGAGGTCGCTGCCTCGTCGAAGCTGCCCAAGTCGCTCTGCTGCGACGTGCGCGGTTGGCTCTGCTGCAGTCGCTGCCGCGACGCGTGCGCGGTTGGCCCAGCTGCACTCGCTGCCGCGACGCTCGGGTTGGCTCTGCTGCAGTCGCTGCCGCGACGCTCGGGTTGGCTCTGCTGCACCGGATCCGGGGCCAGGCGCGGAATCCCATCGCGCAAGCCGAATCGGGTGCAGGGTAGGCAACCGGCGGCATCGTCGACCGGCGGCATCGTCGACCGGCGCGTTGTCGACCGGCGCGTTGTCGACCGGCGGCGTCGCCCGACCGTTGTCCACACCGCCGACCGTTGTCCACAGCTGCTCCTCCGTGCCGGTGCATTCGTGCTGCCGCCAGGCAGGCTGCGGATATGGAGGGGATCGAGGTGTACACCGTCGCTGAGTTGGTCGCTGGCGGTGTTCCACGCAGCACGGTCAACCACCGCTGTCGCAGCGGCCGTTGGACGCGGCTACTGCCGGGGGTCGTGGCCACGGGACACCCGGGTTACTTGGCCAGGTGCTGTGCGGTGACGACGTGGCAGCCGCGGGCGGTGCTGAGCCACCGCACTGCCGCCTGGGTGTGGGGCTGTGTGACGAGCCGGAGGTAGTCGAGGCGACCGTCCCCCGCACGGCGAATGTGCGGGCACCGGAGTGGGTTGCGCTGCACCGCCGGCGCATGGTCGACGAGGGGGTGGCCACCGCGCGGGGGCTGGCCGTCGTCACGCCGGGGCGGGCCCTGCTCGACTGCATCTCCGTGCTGGCCCCCGCGGAGGCCGACGTGTTCGTCGACGCCGCGCTGCAGCGAGGTGCGTCCCTCCGAGCGCTGGCCGAACACTGCAGGGACGGCGCTGGGTCCGTCGGGGTGGTCGAGGCGCGACGTCAGCTCAGGGAAGCCGCGGTAGGAGCCAGGTCCGAGCCCGAGCGGGTCGTCGCCCGAGCACTCGCCCAGCGCGGCTGGAGGCTGCCGGCGAACTGCTCGATGCAGGGCTGGGTGTGCGACTTCGTCGATGAGCTGTCCAGGACGGTGGTCGAGATCGACGGCCGCGAACCACACAGCGAACCCGAGACGTTTCGCCGGGACCGGCGACGCCAGAATGCGCTCCTCGGCTCCGGCCGCCACGTGCTGCGCTACGCCGCGTTCGACGCGCTGGTCGACCCCGAGGAGGTTGCCGACGACATCATCGCGGTGCTGCGCCGCCGCCGCGCGGCCCGACGCTGACCCGACCCCACCCGTGGGCGCCCGGCAGTGTTGTCGCTGCTGCACCCGATCTGGCCGGCGGGGCGGGATCCCACGTCTACACACGAATTCGGTGCAGCAGGGGCAACGGGTCAGGCCGGGTCAGGCCGGGTCGGCGCCCTCAGCGCGAGTGCTCGACCCCGCAGGGACGTCGTCCTCCTCGGGCAACGGGGTGCCGCTGGCCACCTCGGACGTCGGGGTGTCGGCCCTGAGGTCGTGCCCGGTCGCCGCGGCCTCGGCGCCCGCCGGCCGGCGCACCGCGCGCGTCACCGATGCCAGCAGCAGCTGCGCCACGTCCACCACCTCGACGGTCCCGGCCGCATCCTGGGAGTCCTGGCGGGCGGTGAGCCCATCGGTCAGCATCACTCGGCAGAACGGACACCCCGTCGCGATCTTGGTCGGCGCCGTGCCCAACGCCTCGTCCACCCGCTCCACATTGATCCGCTTGCCGATGCGCTCCTCCATCCACATCCGGGCTCCGCCCGCCCCGCAGCACAGCGAGCGCTCGGCGTGCCGCGGCATCTCGCGCAGCGCCGCACCCGACGCCCCGATCAGCTCACGGGGTGCGTCGTAGACCTTGTTGTGCCGGCCGAGGTAGCACGGGTCGTGGTAGGTGACGTCCTCGGCGACCGGCGCCACCGGGATCAGCTTGCGCTCGCGCACCAGCCTGTTCAGCAACTGGGTGTGGTGCACCACGTCGTAGTCGCCACCCACCTGCGGGTATTCGTTGCCCAGGGCGTTGAAGCAGTGCGCGCAGGTCACGACGACCTTGCGCTTGCCCTCCGCGCGGCCGGCGAACACGCCGTCGAGGGTCTCCACGTTCTCCGCGGCCAGGGTCTGGAAGAGGAACTCGTTGCCCGCACGCCGGGCCGGATCACCCGTACAGGTCTCGCCCGCACCCAGCACGGTGAAGCTCACACCCGCGATGTGCAGCAGCTCGGCCACGGCCCGGGTCGTCTTCTTCGCCCGGTCCTCGAATGCTCCCGCGCAACCCACCCAGAACAGGTACTCGGTGTCCGCGGGGAGCCGCCCAGCGCCCGCGTCGTAGACCGGCACCTCGAAGTCCAGGCCCTCGGCCCAGTTGAGCCGGTCCTTGGCGTTCTGGCCCCACGGGTTGCCCTTGTTCTCCAGGTTCTTGAACAACCCGCCCAGTTCGGTGGGGAACGCCGACTCGATGAGCACCTGGTAGCGGCGCATGTCGACGATGTGGTCGACGTGCTCGATGTCCACCGGGCACTGCTCGACGCAGGCGCCGCAGGTGGTGCAGCTCCACAGCACCTCGGGGTCGATGACGCCGCCGTCCACCGCCTCGGCGATGAGCGACCGGGCCGCCTCGTCCCGCGCCGCCTGCGGGATTGCGGCCAGTCGAGCGTCCGCGCCGTCGCCGGTGATGCCCACCTCGTCGCCGGCCATGTCGGTCGAGCCGCCGGCGAGCAGGTACGGCGCCTTGGCGTAGGCGTGGTTGCGCAGCGAGGTGATGAGCAGCTTCGGGCTCAGTGGCTTGCCGGTGTTCCACGCGGGGCACTGGCTCTGGCAGCGGCCGCACTCAGTGCACGTCGAGAAGTCCAGCCAGCCCTTCCAGCTGAAGTCCTCCACTCGGCCCGCACCGAACACGTCGGTGTCCGGGTCGGCTTCCGCGAAGTTCAGCGGTGCACCGCCGGACATCATCGGCCGCAGGGCCCCGAGCGCGGTGGAGCCGTCGGCGTCGCGCTTGAAGTAGATGTTGGGGAAGGCGCTGAAGCGGTGCCAGGCCACGCCCTGGGTGATGTTGCGGCCCACGATGAGCAGCCACACCATGCCCGACAGCAGCTTGATCAGCGCGAACACCGACACGAGGGTGAGGCTTGCCGGCAGCACCTGGGCGATGAAGTGGGTGACGAAGGCCGCCCAGATCGGCGGGTCCTCCACGCCGCTGGCGATCTTCTGCGCCTTGACGAACACCACCCCCAGGCCCTCGATGAGCACCACGGCCTCGACGAAGTACGCGAAGCGGAAGTCCGACCCCGCGAAGCGGGACAACCGCTCCGCCCGGCGCGGGTGGTGGCGCTGGCGGATGGCGATGAGCACCACGATGCCCAGCACGGTGCCCACCCCGAGCACCTCCATGAGAAGGAGCCACGGGGCCCAGGTGCCGAAGACCGGCCAGTGGAAGGTGGGGTCGAAGGTCTCCCCGTACGCCTCGAACCAGGCCAGCGAACCGACGAGGAACCCCCACATGACCAGCCAGTGCGCCGGGCCGACGGAGCGCACGCGGTTCATCCTGGTGTGGGCGACGACCTCCACCGCCAGTTGGCGCAGGCGGGGTACGAACGGGCCGTTGCGGGTGCCGTCGGGCTGGCCGAGCCGCACGACCTTGACCATGCGCAACGCCCCGGCAGCGAAGTAGTACCAGCACACCAGGCTGATCAGGGCGCCGATCGTGCCGAGGGTCACGGTGAGGGGGCTCATGGCTCGCGGCCTTTCGTCGGACACGCGGGTGCGTGCGGGTCACGCCGGTGCCGCTCGCTACCCATGGGTAACTTCGTCGGCGACCAGTGTGTCGCATTACAGCACCGTGCGGGTATCCGGGCTGCGCGACGTCCGGGAACACCGCGGCCACCCGATCTGTTGCATACCCATGACCGCCTTGAGTGTCTACCGCTCAAGTTCGAGTTGACGACAGCGTTGCCTAGCGGGCAAACTTGAGCGCGGTACGATCAAGATGCGGTACGATCAAGATGGTCGACGTTCAGGATAGGCAATGTCCAGCGTAGGCAATGTCCAGGGTGGGCAGTTGTCCAGGCTCAACTTCAGGAGGAACACTCATGGCTCGTGCGGTCGGTATCGACCTCGGCACCACCAACTCGGTGGTGTCGGTCCTCGAGGGTGGAGAACCCACCGTCATCGCAAACTCCGAGGGCTCGCGCACCACGCCGTCGGTGGTGGCGTTCGCCCGCAACGGGGAGGTGCTCGTCGGGCAGCCCGCCAAGAACCAGGCCGTCACCAACGTCGACCGCACCATCCGCTCGGTCAAGCGCCACATCGGCACCGACTGGAAGACGACGATCGACGGCAAGGACTACACCGCGCAGGAGATCAGCGCCCGCACGCTGATGAAGCTCAAGCGCGACGCCGAGGCCTACCTCGGTGAGGACATCACCGACGCCGTGATCACGGTGCCCGCCTACTTCGAGGACGCCCAGCGCCAGGCCACGAAGGAAGCCGGCCAGATCGCGGGCCTGAACGTGCTGCGCATCGTCAACGAGCCCACCGCGGCCGCACTGGCGTACGGGCTGGACAAGGGCGAGAAGGAGCAGACGATCCTGGTGTTCGACCTCGGCGGCGGCACGTTCGACGTCTCGCTGCTGGAGATCGGCGGCGGTGTCGTGGAGGTGCGCGCCACCTCCGGTGACAACCACCTCGGCGGTGACGACTGGGACCAGCGCATCGTCGATTGGCTGGTGGAGAAGTTCAAGGCCCAGCACGGCATCGACCTGACCAAGGACAAGATGGCCCTGCAGCGGCTGCGGGAGGCCGCCGAGAAGGCCAAGATCGAACTTTCCTCCGGGCAGAGCACCTCGATCAACCTGCCCTACATCACCGTCGACGCGGACAAGAACCCGCTGTTCCTCGACGAGCAGCTGTCGCGCGCGGAGTTCCAGCGCATCACCGCCGACCTGCTCGACCGCTGTCGGGCGCCGTTCAAGGCCGTGGTGAAGGACGGCGGCATCTCGGTCGGCGCCATCAACCACGTGGTGCTCGTCGGTGGTTCCACCCGCATGCCCGCCGTCTCCGAGCTGGTCAAGGAGCTCACCGACGGCCGCGAGCCCAACAAGGGCGTGAACCCCGACGAGGTCGTTGCCGTGGGCGCCGCCCTGCAGGCCGGGGTGCTGCGCGGCGAGGTCAAGGACGTGCTGCTGCTCGACGTCACCCCGCTGAGCCTGGGCATCGAGACCAAGGGCGGCGTGATGACCCGGCTCATCGAGCGCAACACAACCATCCCGACCAAGCGCTCGGAGACGTTCACCACCGCCGACGACAACCAGCCCTCGGTGCAGATCCAGGTGTTCCAGGGCGAGCGTGAGATCGCGGCCTACAACAAGAAGCTCGGCATGTTCGAGCTGACCGGTCTGCCGCCGGCGCCCCGCGGTGTGCCCCAGATCGAGGTGACCTTCGACATCGACGCCAACGGCATCGTGCACGTGGGCGCCAAGGACCTCGGCACCGGCAAGGAGCAGTCCATGGTCATCACCGGTGGCTCGGCGCTGGGCAAGGACGAGATCGACCGGATGATGAAGGACGCCGAGGCGCACGCGGAGGAGGACAAGCAGCGCCGCGACGAGGCCGAGGTGCGCAACCAGGCCGAGTCCCTCGTGCACCAGACGGAGAAGTTCGTCAAGGACAACGAGGAGAAGGTGCCCGCCGACGTCAAGGCCCGGGTGGAGACGGCCATCACCGAGGCCAACGACGCGCTGAAGGGCAACGACACCGCGGCGATCAAGGCGGCGGTGGAGAAGCTGGCCACCGAATCCCAGGCGCTGGGCACGGCCATCTACGCCGATGCCGCCGCGGCGGGTGAGGCCAGCGCACCCCAGGGCGCCCAGGACGACGGAGTGGTCGACGCGGAGGTCGTCGACGAGCCGGCAGCCGACGGCAAGGTCGACTTCGACAAGGACAAGAAGGAGGGCGACGCGAAGTGAGCCGGTCGGAAGACCGGCGCGAACCGGAGCCGGTGATCATCCGCGACAAGCGCCGGATCGATCCGGAGACCGGCGCGGTGCGCGCCCAGCCTGCCCAGCCGCACGGCGTCGAGGAGGTGGCCGGGTCGGGGGCGCCCGCCGCTGTGCGCGACGCCGGGGGCCACGACACTGCGGTGGTGGAGGACGCCGTGGTGGTAGAGGACATCACTGTGGAGGAGGCGAGCGACCCGGTGCAGGCCGAACTGCTGGAGCGCACGGCGGACCTGCAGCGGGTCTCCGCCGAGTACGCCAACTACCGGCGGCGGGTGGAGCGTGACCGCCAGGCGGTGGTCGATGTGGCCAAGTCATCGGTGGTGCGATCGCTGCTCGGGGTGCTCGACGACCTCGACCGGGCCCGCAGCCACGGTGACCTGGAGGGCCCACTCAAGGCGGTGGCCGAGAAGCTCGCCGACGCCCTGGCCGGGCAGGGATTGACGGCGTTCGGCGCGGTGGGTGACGCCTTCGACCCGGCGGTGCACGAGGCCGTGTCCCACGAAGGCGCCGGTGGTGCGCCGGTGGTCAGCCTGGTCATGCGCCAGGGTTACGGCTTCGGGGGGCGGGTGCTGCGACCGGCGATGGTTGCGGTGTCGGAGACGCCCGGTCCTGCGGTGTCGGAGACGCCCGGTCCTGCGGTGTCGGAGACGCCCGGTCCTGCGGTGTCGGAGACCCGCGCGGCGACCGCAGCGAAGGACGACGCGTGAGGGGAGGGGGCGCCCGGTGAGCGCGCGGGACTGGATGGACAAGGACTTCTACGGTGACCTGGGTGTCCCCTCCGACGCTTCGACCGAGGACATCAAGAAGTCCTACCGCAAGCTCGCTCGTGAACTGCACCCGGACGCGAACCCGGGCGACAGTGGCGCTGAGGCGCGGTTCAAGACGGTGTCCGAAGCGCACGGGGTGCTGTCGGACCCGGCCAAGCGCCGTGAGTACGACGAGGCCAAGCGGATGTTCTCCGCAGCGGGTGGTCGCGGGTTCCCCGGCCGTGGGGGCGGTCAGGAGTTCGACCTGGGCGACCTGTTCGCGACTGCAGGTTCCACTGGCGCACAGGGCGGTTTCGGCGACCTGCTCGGTGGGTTGTTCACTCGCGGTGGCCGACCAGGTGGCAGCCGCCCGCAGCGTGGCAGCGACGTGGAGACCGAGGTGCGGTTGGACTTCGTCGAGGCCACCAAGGGTGCGGTGGTGCCGCTGCGGCTCACCAGCCCGGCGCCATGCACCACCTGCCATGGCAGCGGTGCGAAGCCCGGCACGAGCCCGCGTACCTGCCCCACCTGCTCGGGGACCGGCATCGTCAGCCGCAACCAGGGCGCCTTCGGGTTCAGCGAGCCGTGTCGTGACTGCCGAGGCACCGGTTCGCAGGTGGACGACCCGTGCCCGGACTGTCGGGGCACCGGCTCGACCACGCGTACCCGCACCATCACCGTGCGGGTCCCCTCGGGCGTCGAGGACGGCCAACGCATCCGGTTGGCCGGGCAGGGGGAGGCCGGGCTGCGCGGTGCACCGTCGGGAGACCTGTTCGTCACGGTGCACGTGAACCCCCACCCGGTGTTCGCCCGGTCGAACAACGATCTGACGGTGACCGTGCCCGTGAGCTTCGCCGAGCTGGCGCTGGGCGCCACGCTCTCCGTGCCCACGCTCGACGGCCGGGTCGGGGTCAAGGTTCCGGCGGGTACCTCCGACGGCCGCACCCTGCGGGTACGCGGGCGGGGTGTGAGCAAACGCGGTGGGGTGACGGGCGACCTGTTGGTCACCGTGGAGGTGGCAGTGCCGCCCAGCCTTGACGAGGGCGCCGCGACGGCGCTGACGGAGTACGCCGCGGCGGAGCGGGCCAGCGGCTTCGACCCGCGGGCGCGGTGGGCGGGTGCGCGATGACGTTCCCCGGCGGCGGGGCCGGTCGCCTCGGCCCACCGGTCGACCCCGACGCCCGCGTGTTCGTCATCTCCGTCGCCGCCGAGTTGGCCGGGATGCATGCGCAGACGCTGCGCACCTACGACCGACTCGGGCTGGTCACCCCGCACCGCAGTGCCGGGGGTGGTCGCCGGTACTCCCCGCGTGACGTCGCCCTGCTCCGCGAGGTGCAGCGGCTCTCGCAGGACGAGGGCGTGAACCTGGCGGGCATCAAACGCATCATCGAGCTCACCAACCACGTCGAGGCGCTGCAGCTGCGGCTGACCGAGCTGGCCGAGGAACTCACGCTCGCCAACGCCGCCGCTGATGCCGCCGCGGCCGGGGTCCACGCGAGCTATCGACGCGACCTGGTGCCGCTGCGGCGCGACACCGCGCTCGTCGTGTGGCGGCCAGCTCAGCGCTGAGGGCCGCGCCGCGTGGGGCGGGCGGGGCTGGGGTTGGCGGGGCCGGCGGCAGGGGTGGCGGCTGGCTGGCGGCGGCTGGCTGGGGTGTTCGCCCTGACCCGTCGTTTCGCTGCCACCCGTCGTTTCGCTGCCAAACTCAGGCCCGAGGTGCGCAGGGGCACCTGTGGGGCTATTTGTGGCTCTCCGGTCGTTTCCGTGGGTCCGGTTTGATCGGCTGAACGTGCAACACGCCGTCCCTGTCTAGGTTCTGGGCTGTCTAAGGTCCGGAAACTCAGAGCGGGGAACGGCGTGCGCAACGCCA
>JAABVA010003937.1_pt1 | contig 13870 bp, 9 predicted proteins | sample 5560331 | NCBI WGS metagenome assembly JAABVA01 (sample SAMN12812661, study PRJNA571458) | rock metagenome | isolation source: Antarctica rocks | place: Antarctica: Victoria Land, Mt New Zealand sud | collected 2016-01-07 | reverse complement strand
TACTACCAGCTTTTTCTGTCCCAAGGGATATGTGTGGGGTTGGGCATGGGCATCCTCTATATGCCCGGCCTCTCGGTACCCGCGTCCTATTTCAAGGAGAAGAAGTCGCTGGCGGTGGGCATCATTGCTTCGGGAGCCGGGTCCGGTGGCCTGGTCTATCCTGCTATGGTGCAGCAGTTGCTTCCGCGTGTCGGTAAGGGCCTCCAGCTAACCCCCATGCGTGCGTCTGAGGGAAAGAAATGCTACTGAATGGAAGGCAGGGTTTGGGTGGACTCTTCGCTGTATGGGCTTCGTCACCCTGGTTGTTGCTATCGCGATCAATCTGCTACTTCGAATCCGTGTACCTCCGCGGAGGTCAGGGCCTCTTGCCGACTGGAGAGCATTCACTGAGATGCCATATGTATTCTTTGTCGTCGGTTTCTTTCTTATCTACTGGGCCGTGTACTTTGCATTCTACTATGTCAGTACATTTCCAGACTCGATCTTAGAGCAGATCGAGCCACTGACACAGGTGCAAAGATTGACAAGTACGGTCATACTTTCACCGGTTTCACTTCGACCGATTCAATCAGCGTATTGCTCACCTCCAACGGTCTCGGGATAGTGGGGAGAATCCTGCCCGGATTCGTTGCATCGCGATGGTGCGGCCCACTCAACACGGCGATCCCAACCGCGACCTTGGTCGCCATCATCCTATACTGCTGGATCGGTGTTGGCGATTCACGCAGCGGACTCTACGTCTTTGCCGCCATTTACGGTTTCTTCGCCTCGGCCATCCAGTCTCTCTTTGCAGTCTCGCTCGCCGCGCTCACGGACGACCTCAGCAAGGTCGGCACCAGGATGGGAATGGTCTTCAGCGTGGTGGCTTTTGCGAGCCTGACGGGAAGCCCCATTGCTGGAGCACTGATCCAAGCGGATGGGGGGACTTATCTCGGGGCGCAAATCTGGGCGGGAACAAGCATGCTTCTCGGTGCGGCGGCTTTGACCGTTGCACGGCTCGGGCGAACCGGGTTCGTTTTACGGGCTAAGACATGAGAAACGGCTTCTACCCTGTCTATAGCTTTTCCAAAGAATTAGAAACGATATGGGTTGGGATCAAAGCATGTTTTATGTCAAAGGAGAGTCCGATTGTCTAGTTATTCCTCCATTGCAATTACGAAACTTGGTGGAAACACAGAAAGCGACTCGCTTTGATCGTCAGTGAGAGAACAGCCTGGCTTCGAACCCATTTTCATTACGCTATGGCCGTCAATCCCTCGGTCTTTCCTGGGTACCAAACCCCAGAATACCGCTGTTTTTGTGAATGAAGGGGAACGGGCCAAACTCCACCACCATCAGCTTCACTGTCGTTAGGTATCAGTCATCGCCTTGAAGAAGCAAAAAACAGAAGCCCCTTCACGCGGGCCCCTTCGTGCTCACCCGAAATAACTTGAAGCGTGTGTTCCCTTTTGTGGGAAACCGATCTAAACCTCGGCATACGAGCTGGCCTCTTTCCGGCCAACTTGTAGCATCGGATCGGTCTCGAAATGGGCTCTCTTGCTGCCGGCCATGGCATATGACGAAGCTTCCTTCCGCCCGACTTGCAACATCGGGTCGGTTTCGAAATCTGGTAAGCCGTGGGATCAGCTTGGACTGCTGAAGATGGGGGCATTAGAGATTGTCTCGTACAGGCAGGGTGAGCAGTGGGGGCCGCGCCGGCGAAGGCGGTGAGGAGGATGATGACGAAAAGCGTGGCTTTGAGCATTCTGGGCTAGGTGGATGATGTAAAGAAGCTTATGGAGTAGAATGAATGGTTTAGATATTCTGATCCTTGTTCTCTCTTCTTTTTTCCTCTAACTGCACGTTTGTGTTGTCTTGCCTCTTGCAGTAGGGCTCGGGGAGAAAGGGTGTGATTCTGTTTCTTCTTTAACATCTTTCGTCTGGGGCCAAGGAGCCTCAACGTAGTGGGACGGTTACATCAGAAGCCGGAATGCAAAGGAAAGGCTGTCTTGTCTCGTGTACGCAAGTAATCTGTCATGCGTCGGTTTTTCTGTTCGTAGAGCGGGGAGTGCATACGTCCGGCCTATTAGTATCCAGGACTCTGCCACACAGCGCCGATCCGTTGGACCCCTTCCGGTTTGCGTAATGCTTCGATTCGCTGTTCGAGTCCAAGAGACCGTTTACTAGACAGAAAAGTCCTTCCCTGCCAATCAAGTTCCTTCCTCGAGGCAAAGGCTGTCTTCCCCTCCCCCTGTTGTCATCTTGGAGTCCACATCATCGGTATAGACACGCTGTGTTGCGAGTGGTCTGTCCGACATAAGTAAAGAGAAGTAACGTAAACCAGGGTGGTTGCGAGCGGCACCCCGATACAAGCAATCCGCCCCGTGAGTCTGCATCGGGGTGAGTCCTTTCTCTCGTTGGTCCTCGGACTGCTGTCTTGATCAGCGAGTACCGGTTTGTGGTCTATCTCACAGTCCTAGGCGGAAAGTGAGGGGGAAACATACCTTGATCTTCCTTCTTTCCCCTACTTTGATCGCACTTCGCTTTCTCTGTTTTCTGTTCAAAAACGCCTTTGAAAAACTTTCGTTCCTCGAGTCTGTCAAATACCCTCTGGCTACTCCCCATCTTTCTTCCGAATTCCTTGGCTGTTGACTGTCCCCATACCTCTCTGCAAGGGCAACTTCGAAGTGCTATAATGTCTAGCGCAGCTTTCTATGCGCGGCTGTCACAAAAGGAGGGTCCTGAGCAAGAGCACACCGCAGACCACAGCTCGGAGACTCCAGCATTCGACGAAGCTGGCCTGGCCTTCGGCAAGAAGCGCGAGAATGTGAGCCGATATTGGTACTGGATTCTGTACTTTGGGACTGTGACAGCTATGTTGGGGCTCTTTGCTGGAACCCAGCGGAGCCTTCAGTACAATCGACGCCAATGCTGGGACATGTTCAATTTCTATTGTAAGCGTGGCGTTAGATTAGTCCTACACATTAATATTTAAAGGAGCTGAGAAGGCTGATATCTGCGCGCCATGAGCGCGTCTCCACAGCGCCTGTCAACGATGCAGTTGCTCCTTACCCCTATGTCCATCGACATTTCAACGGCTCGCTATGGTATCAAAGCCCCTTCAAGGGGCCTCCAACCCCAGAGGTGGAAAAAGCCTGGTATGACATTATGAAATGTATGTAAATGGATCTTCGCTCCAAGTCCAAGAGAAGCCTTTGAATTTCGCTGCAAAGATAGGTCTTCGCTAAGCTTCATGACGATGATACCTTACCTACAGATGGCCTCATCAGCGTAGCCAAGGAGGACATAGAGAGGGTGAAACACCCCGACTGGTCAGCGCAGTTCCCACCCGAGGCCGGCGGCGGCTACATCGCCGCTACGATTGGCTCTCACCAGCTGCACTGCTTACACTACATCTGGCAAGACCATTATATCGAATACTTCCCTAACACGCAGGAGAAACAGCAGCGCGTGCCGGAGCTTTATGAAAGACACTACGAGCACTGCGTGGATTATATCCGGCAGAGCCTCATGTGCCAATTCGATACAGGAATCATCCCGTATAACTGGGTTTTGGATCACCAGAATCCGACGCCGAATGCAAACACGCATCACAAGTGTGTGGACTGGGATGCGCTGCAAACCTGGCTAGGGAATAGAGCGGTGGAGGTACCTGAGGGCTTCAAATGGTATCAACCCGATGATGCTGTTACTCTCAACTACAACCCGTAGGAGACATCAGTATTTGGGTTGGCCAAAAATGTGCACGAGGATTGGGGTACAACTACTATGTGTTCGTTTCTTATTCTTATAAGATCGAAGATTTCCGCATGTGCAGTGAGAGAACTCTTTTGTGTATCGATTTAGAACACGTCGATCTGGCGCTACTGCCGCTTTGTGGTTTGAAATTACTTTCAGAAACAGCGTAAGAGTCCATATGATTTGGATCTCGTGTGGTCTTAACACTGTGTGCTCGCAAATCTCTGAAAGACATCATCCTGAGCGAGAAAATGCATGACTTCCTTCGGCTCTGTGATCACAAATTCGCAGCTTCCGTCGGGCAGCCGCGGCAGCACCACTGGCATGCCCGGAATAATCCCTCGAGAAGGGAGCCGAAATGCCTCCATCTTCCCTCCTAACGCCTCCCCAAAGTCAATCTCATGCATCTCGAACCCAAAGTAGCTGACCAGGAGTATACTTCCAATCGACAAATCCTCTAGCACCGAAGGTCGCGTAAGTACCTCCATGTCCGTTCTCTCCACGAAGCCTAGTAGATCTTGAAATTTTTCGGCAGTGACGCCGCTTATCTCCGCACGGATTGCGCACGCTGCGGCATGAAGCCCCGGAATCCGCGAAGCGTCAAAGCTGTCGATGACGGTAGCGAGGTGAGCAATATCGAGGGAAGCCTTGATCCCGTAGATGGCGTTGCCGAAATATGGTTCGGGGAGATGGAGACGGCTGCGGCAGTCGACGGCCTGGCTGACATGGGTCGTTGTACGGCCGGAGAGGATGCCCGCACAGTGGCGGGCAAGCATTGTGCTGCGCCATATCAGGGCAGCAATGGCGTCATGCGTCGATATGCTGATAGCTTGTTCGAGGGATTGGGTTTGTTGCGCATCTGGTAGATGTGAAAGGTTGAGGGCGGCGGAGGTGGACGACGATGGGGACGATAAGGATGCGACCTGTTTCAAAGCACGAAGCGAGTTGCTATTGATGTGAAAGGTTGTGCAGAGTGTTTCCGCAGTAGCCGAACCACGATGGAAGGCGAGCGGCGATGCAGTCCAGCCTGGATGATTCTCAATAGCACCGAGAAGGCCGTTACCCGAAAGTATGGAGGCGCGGTCGAATGAATAGATTTGCTTTGGTGTTTCTTCGTGACCAACAAAGCGGGTCGGGAGCTCACCTCTTTGCTCTTTGCGGAGCTTTTCGGCGAAAATCCTTATGACATCTGATATAGCGCGCCCATCACAGACTGTGTGGATGATGGAGATGACCAGGAGAAGGCCACCGTCAACGAAATTGGCCCGCAAGCGGCATACATCGATCGGGCCATCTCGGACGTAGACAGGTTGGGGAAAAGGGCAGAGCTGTTCGGTGTCCAGCAGTAACGAGGAGAAATGAGCTTGGCGTAGATTCTGGAAACTAATCTTCTGAGAAAGATCTTTGACCTCAAGATATGCCGCACCTTGTGGACGGAGATCGTGCAGCCATGGTTGGTCTTTGGAGAAAGGCACAACTGAACCCGCCAGAAAGGGAAGCTCTTCCACCGTAGATCGTAAGGCCGCAAGAAGCAAGTGAGCGATACGCTCGTTGTGCTCATCGCAGTTGTTCGGCAAGTGGAAACACAAGATTCTCTTTGAGTACAAGGGTGTCATACGTTTGTCCCAACGGGAAAGCTGGAGATTGAAAGGTGGACATTCAACTGCAAATAATAAGTCCTTCATCTTTCAAGCTTGGATCTTGATAGATATGGAGATTGATGGAGATTGATGGAGATTGATGGAGATTGATGGAGATTTGTTGGGCTCCGGAAAAGCAGTGGCAAGCGTTCATAGTTTGTATGTTTGTATGAAATCGCTTGTAAGAAGCTGTCAATTTGATATGGTCAAAGGATTAATGGTGTCGGTTGAGCTTCTAATGGAGTGGCCCTGGGGGTGGGCCTGGGGTGAGGTGACTGGGCGATTTACGGCAGACCATATCTCAGATCTCAGACCTCAGATTTCAATCCACCTGAGGATTTAGGATTTTATATTTAATAATACATAGAACAGCTCATATTCCATAGAAAGTCATGTATGAGGAATGTCAGTGAGGCTGACTTTGATAGGGTGATAGCATGAAGCAACCCAATCTCCGAGCAGAAAGTCAAGTACCTTATGTAAGCAAAAGATCATCTTACAGTACCATCCCGGCTAGTCTCTAAACAGTCTAGATGGGGTACCTTGGTACCTTAGCAATGTTTACGGCGGCAACCCCTAATTTCATCTCGTCTCTCTCGGCGCCGCCCACAATTCCCTCCCTCCCTCCCTCCCTCCCTCCTCGCGCGACAACAGCCGAGTCTCCTTCCTTCTCTCCAAGACTCTCCAAGAGCTACATTCCTCATTGCGCTTTATCGCGAAACGTTGAACGTCGTCCCTCTTTTATCGACGTTCAATGATCGCATTCACTCATTTGTTGCAAGATCCATCACTGTTTACATTCATACAAACGAGGAGATTTGTTGCCCATAACATACCTTCACTGGACAGCTTGCGACCACAAAACATCGTCAACATCGATCAACTACTCTCGGACAGTCTCTTCATACCAGGTTGCTGTGCATCCATCTAAGTTTGGGCAGTTAGCGATATATCAGGATTATTTGGGCTTGATCTTGGCCGCGTATCTTCCGAGGATGGGTCACCACCAGCATCTCCATCGGCGACAACATGGAGGAGATCACAGTTCGCCTCCAATATCGAATCGCGACAGCAAGGATATGAAGCCAGAGCAGGGATCACCCAAAGTTGCGACCGTCGTATCTGTTGTTTATGTTACGGCAGCTCCGACTTTCAATGGACCGATTGGAGGGTATACTACACTGGCACCCGTGGGTGCTCCGGTTCAAGCGTCATCTGCAGACTCTCCACCATTCAAACCGGCACCGTCATCATCAGCGGCAGAAACCCCCTCTGCAGTAATCGCTCCACCGAGCAGTCAACCGACAATGGCGCAGTCCAACATTCTGGCCTCGACTGATCCATCGAGTGTTAGTTTTGCCAGCGCTCCCTCATCTAGCGTTGCGGTAGATTTATCTATGGTTCCATCCTCTAGCATTGCTATAGATTCATCTGTGCTCTCGTCAGCCGCCTCATCGACATCTCCATTGACTACACCAGTTCAATTATCCTCGTCCTCGCTGCTAGCAACATCATCCGATATTAATGTTTCATCTCCTTTCGCTGCGGCATCTGCAACAGCATCACCCAGTGCCTCGCCTACTAAGAACTCAGATACCACGGGTGGTAGCATGTCTGGAGGTGCCAAAGTAGGCTTGGCGCTTGGATTGCTTCTCGGTCTCGGCGCTGTACTTGCACTTGTCCTTCTTTGCTACGGGCGCAAGAAGAAACAAAACACATCATACGAGAAAACAGATGACGAGAAAGGTGCCTTCGACCGTGACTTGATAACCTTCGGAGCTGGTAGACCCTCTAGCATAGGGACGACAAGGACTTCTGCTACTGCTCCGAGGCTCAGCCTGCGACCTGTCACACAGTTTTACCCGAATCTCGGTGGGAGGAGAAAGAGCGGCAATCTCTTGGCTTTCACACCTGCTGTCGAAGGGGCACCAGATTCAAGTCTCGATCCTGCTGCAGCAGAATTACCGAGTTCTAGCGAAAACCAGGGACGTCACTCTCCGGGTTCACCCAGCGGTTCATCTGACCCATTTGGTGATCACGCCGAAAACCCTGCGCCTGCTCCTCAGGCTGTGGAATCCTCTCAAGCTGCATCGCGACACCCAGATATTCAAGCTGCTGGGCCTGGCATAGTCAAGAACCTTCCTTCAAAGGATATTGCTGTCGCAGGTGGTGCTGTTGCTGCTGGGGTCTTGGCATCTCACCAGCATGCATCCAAGCCTCTATACATCAATTCCAACCTTGCGACCCGAACAGCCCCAGTACCAAGTCCCGCAGGGACAGAATTCAGCGTCAATTCAATAACCCCAGATGCTGCCACAGCTTCTTCCCCACAGTCAAGCAATGTACACCGTGTTCAGCTTGACTTCAGACCATCAATGGATGATGAACTTGAGCTACGTGCTGGCCAACTCGTTAGGTTGTTACATGAGTATGACGATGGCTGGGTAAGTCGCTCTTCTCTTCCCTAGGTATCTTCTTACTGATTGTGTCTCAGGCTCTTTGTATTCGTCTCGATCGATCTCAGCAAGGCGTGGCGCCTCGTACATGTCTATCTACTCGTCCTGTCAAGCCCCGTCCAACCGGGTCCGGGTCACCTCGTGGTGCACCATCGCCAAACCTGCGTAAACCCCCTATCCTGTCCGCCACGGGTGCCAGTGCGCCTCGTTCGATGTCGCCCGCCAGTGGTCGTAACTCTCCAGGTCCAGCTTTTTATGACCAGTCACCACGTCCAAGGTCTCCAGGTTCCTTTGCCCAGCAATCTCGCTCAATGAGTCCTGGACCGTACGGCGGTGGGCTACACAGACCCCCCACATCGCCTGGAGGGCGCAACAGAAGCAACTCGGCAAGCCAGGTCCGTGAGAGGAGAAACAGTCCACCGGGACCAAGTCCGATGAATCCAAACGCTAGAGCCCCGCAGAATTTACCTATGCAGCTGACACCGGGGAGCCCACATTCGCAGGTGACCATGCCGAGGAAGCCCGTCCCAGGGCAGGCAATTTAGTGCGGAAGTCAGAGATGTGTACCCCTGGCGGACGAGGCTGACGATAGCGAGGCCAGGCTATTGGTGTTTGATGAATTGCTTTCTCAGGCATTTTTTGACGCACACTGGATTTGGTCTACGACACAGGGATGTAGCGTTTGTATTTCTGTAATAGTTCTTTAGCTTCATGCTTTGAGGCGTAATTCCTTTTACTTCTTTCATCCAGGGGCCTGGGCGACCTCTGCAGTTACACTTCGATTCTGAACGCTTGCCCTTTCTGAACGCTTTCCATCTTCACAGTTGGATTTCTTCTCTCTGCTTTCTTAATTTTACGGAAGGAGGACTGTAGGGTAGGGTGGTAGTGTGTAGATAGTCAATCAACGGCGCTGTGTGCCTTTCTTCTGCAAGGGCGCAGTTCCACCGTCATCTAGCATCGAAACTTGAGCTCATTACTCACGAGGAGTGGAGCGAGTCTCTACGGAAGGCTGCCTGTTCAAGTATACCTATGTAGTAATATACCCCATCTGCTTCACAGCTACTAATATACCAAGCACTTCATGCTTAGACGTTGTTCTAGATCCATATATGAATCAAAATCTGTGGTTTCAATCGCCACTGGCAGTAAATATATACTTCACGCGCTGGCGTCCAATTTTGGTCGTTTGCCATGTAGATCGATGACGCTATCACTGCCGCCAACTAATACGCCAGTTCGGAATGATTACAAGCTTTACTTTCTGGGATGGACCATTCTCCAGTCAATTATCGGCACGACACTGGGCTAGACCCGGGGAGTGACTATGGCTCAGACTTCACAGCCGAAGAGGAGGATCTCGTGAACGAGCTATTGGCCAAACTGCCCTCGCAGCAGGATAGCTCCAGTAACCTTGCCGTCACCGACATCGACGATAATGAAGAGCCAGGCACCGCGAAAGTGCCTCGCATACTTGGCCGGGAACGATGGAGCCGGAGCGGCACACCGCTTTCTACTGCCAAAAAAGCTGGCGCCTCGATCAAGATCGATGGCAACGGCGGCACCGCGCACGGTGAGGACAGCAACCACCTGCCGGAGATAAGGCTGACTGACTCTAAAGCGCTTAGTTGAAAGCGATGAGAGTCGCGCCGAACGGCAGCGATCAGTGTCCACGGAACCTACCACAAAACCCGATGCTCCAGATACGAGATCGCCACTGGAGCGCTTTCGCACTGCGCCGAGGAAAGCGCTGTCGGTCACAGACCTCGTTTCGCCGTCATGGTGCGAATTGCAATACTGGTATACGCTTACGAAGCACGGGCGCAAGAAGCGCACACCGGCAATGAGGCAGGGCTCTGCTGTGCACAAAACGCTGGAGGATCAGGTCCACAAGTCCGTAGCGGTCAGTATAGAGACGAAGGAAGATGCGTGGGGCTTGCGGATATGGAACATCATCCAAGGTCTGCGGACGCTGAGAGATACGGGCTTGACTCGAGAACTCGAGATCTGGGGTGTGATTGACGGGCAAGTCGTCAACGGGGTCATCGACGAGCTGTCGTACATATGTCCAGATCGGGAGCTCGAAGAGGAGATCACAGCACGAACCGCACACGGAAAGGGAGGCAAGAACGCCATCGCCGCAGATCAGACGACGATTACGGACTTTATAAAGCCGTCTGGTGGCGCGAGCGTTAAGAACAGCGTCATCCGGGACATCCGCAGCATCACCAAGCCATCGTCAAAGATATACCTGACAGACGTCAAGACGCGCGGCACGAACTCCATCCCCAAAGGCGCCTCCTTCCGCCCAACCCTCATGCAACTGATGCTCTACCGCCACCTCCTCTCCAACCTCGCCACCAACAAAGTCGACTCGAACGTCTTATTCAGCCGCTACGGCCTCGACCCCTCCGCGCCCTTCACCGACGCCTTCATCGCCCAAGTCGGCAGCCTGAACGAAGTCTTCTACGACGCGCCCGCCGAACAACCCTCCGGCGACAGCCAGGACACCGTCCCCGACTCCAGCCAGGACTCGATGCAACTCCTCCTCGACCACAACTCGCTCGCCCGGCTGTGGGCGCTGATGATGCAGGAGTTTCAGCGCACGGTGCCGCAGGGGGCCGCGAGCGTGGGCGAGGTGTTGAAGGCCGAGTATCGAGATCAGATCGATGGCTCTATTCTCGGGATCAAGACGTTCGTGTACGATGATGCTGTGCTGCGGGATTATGTCGCGGATGAGATGCGCTGGTGGACGGGCCAGAGGGAGGCGCTGGGCGTGGCGGTCGAGGAGGCGTATAAGTGTAGGATCTGCGAGTTTGCGGACGGCTGTACCTGGCGGAAGACGAAGATCGAGGAGGCGACGCAAGCGCATCGGTCGAAGGGTAGGAGTGTGGTTTGATGGGGTTGGTGTACCAACTCGGGAGGGCGACGGCATTCGTGGCGTAATGTACTGAAGCATACAAATGGGTATGGGGCTTACTCGTTGGGTGCGGAGTCTATACATATATCTTTGGGGGATCTTGGTGTTTATCTCAAGTCACCGATGTAGACTTTGCAGCTACTAGAATTGCAAGCTAGGACTCGTAGAGATGAAGGGCATATATACAATCGGAGCACGACATCAACATCAAACAACAACAGAAGTGCAAGGCTATAAACTCTAATACGGATACTGACGCACTTCCTCCTCCTTCACCACCTCCAACCCATTCGCGACCTGCTCCTCATGCTTCTTATCCAGGTACTCCAACAGCACATCCTGATACCGCTCCCGCCCCTTATACTTCCCCACATCGTCCCCCCAACTCCTGACCGCAGCCGCCAACCTCCCCGGCACATACGGCTGTTCCGCAATCTCCGTGACGGGGTGAAAATACGTCCGAATAGTAAACACAACACCCCCAGACCGCGGCAACCGCCTCAAACTCTGCCGTTCGGAGCGGAAGTAGTGGTGCCGGATAGCCTTATTCTTCTCCGCGGTAAACCAGCCGATACCCTCACTGTCCTCGTCACCGATGCTATGGCTCCAAGCCAGCTCGTCGTCGACCTGGACGAAGTAGTTATTGCGGAGGACGGGACCGGAGGGCTGGACGCGGCGGAAGAAGTTCAGCATGCCTTTCTCCAGCTTCTCGCGGAAGCCGGGGACGTCGCCCGAGGTGTGGATCTCGGAGAGGGGCATGCCGAATTTGTCTTCGAGGCGCCAGAAGCCGGCGAGCAGGATGGCGCCGGCGAGGAGGTAGTATTGCCCGTCGGGCCGCTCGAACATAATGGCGAGGTCGTCTTGCACCATGCGGGCGGCCATTTGCATGGGGTCTTCGGCCAGGGGGCGCTCGATGGTGTTGAAGGTCTCGCCGGTGAGGAGGTTGTCCATGCCGACCGCGGTTTTGCGGTATAGAGAGGGGTATCGCTGTGGGAGGTAGTCGCAGCTATTGAGAAGAGTCAATTCTGTTTCAGTCAAGGTATCCTGGGAAGGCGGACAATTCTTCGAGCAACTCCACCGCTCCATCGAAGGCTTCCGGAGCCGTCCTACAGCACTTATGGCCACGCTCTTTGATTCGCCTAGCTTTGTCGGCGTGGAATCGAGGGTAGTGGTTGTCCAGCTCTGGTGTTTGATTCAGCGAGTACCTTTCAAGAGGTTCAAATCTAGTTACCTATCCACTCATCCCAATGCATCGAACGAAGTCCCATTGTGATGTAGTACCTGGACCACACACATTAGGAAAGCATCAAAGACCTTTCCTGTATATGGGACTTACGGTCCATATCTAAAAGGTCGATATGGTAAAGGCTTCGTGGTGTGTACATCCCAGTTCGGGTAGGGCGGCGCGGGTGGTCTCTTGAAGTCTACCGGAGTCCACACTGATGGTACAAATCAGCTAGTATCAGTGTCACTGTTCGAGTAAGTATCCTACCTCCAGGCTGTCTCTCTGGAGTCTTAAATTTGCTTGGTGTCCTCGGAGCGGGCTTCTCAAGATCTGGCGTGCTTGCTCGTTGTATCGTCGGCTTCTTGAGCTTCTGGACAGCGGAAATGGCGAGCCATCCCGCCAATATTACGATCAAGACTCCGTAGAGGATCGGCTTTGGATGTAGTGCGATCTCTTGCGCAGTTTCGGATATTCTGTCATATTCGAAGAAGTTGTGCGCCCAGACCTGATACTTGTCCATCATTGGAGCTGCGCTATGAGAATGTAAAGGGCTCTGCGTGCTCAGATAACATCAAGCCCACAATTGATCTTCACAGCGAAGATGAAAATGGCTGGATAAATCATCACTTATCAATGTATTACCGACACAACATGACAGCAGGGTATCTGAATTGTGGGGTAAAGCGACCATGATTCGAGGTTCCACGATCATGTCATCTTGCTTATCGTGATGTGGTGGATTTGTTGCCCGTTTCAGGTTAAGCGGTCCCCTGCCGACCGACCGACCACGCAACGCCATATACAGATCAACGCTTATTGAGACCGTTCAAGCACCCAGGCCCAAGACGGCTATGATTATCCCTAGCTTTTACCTTGCACGCTAGAATTTCATAGCTCATTCATTGCTTGGCTATTTTGCGCCTAAGAAGACAGTAACGGCCCCATCTCCGGCGGAATCGATTTGGCACGATATTGCTGTCTGGAAGCCACAGCGTCCGCCCAATCAGACTGGTTCTTGATGCATCTAGAAATTCAGTACATTGCATTTCTTCCCAGTGTTCGGTGTCGAGTGTGTAGTTGGGTTCCAGTTTGGACGGTTCCGATCCGGGGAAGTGAGAGTCAACGAGATAAGAGCAGTGCTCTATTTCGACCTGCTTGACGTTAGCCGCTTCGAGCATAAGAGAGGGTAGCACTGCTCACATATTTGCCAGGATCTGCAATATTTTGATCATTCATCCCAGGTGGTATTAGCCACGTCCCGGCGAAGAACCCGAATCCAACCTGCGCCTCATTGAACTCGCCAGGCAACAGGCCGTCGAACGCGCTTCTGACGAACTTTGCACGCATTCCATTTGGTAGGAAGTACGAGGAAGGAAACCGGTACCACTCTTTTCCGTAGCATACAGTTTCACCGGGTTCGGCCATACCCCGTTCTTGCAGCGCTCCGTAGATGGTGAGTGGAGCACGGTATGCGGTGATCATACCAACAGTCCTCAAAAGTCCAGCATCAATAGCCAAGATGACAAATCCAGTGGCCAGGACAAGTTTAACTTTCCCTGCGGCTCTGCCGAACAGCGCCTTGAAATCCAAGGAGCCGAGGAAGGTAAGAATGATATGCATGGCAAGGGAAGCATTAAGTCCGAGGAAAGGGTATGCCGGATACATGAACCTCTCCTCTTTGTGGGGCTGCGCGGTGAAGATTGCAAGCCACATATAGAAAGGAGTCACAAATACCAGGCTTCGCAGAAAGGGCTGCTTGGTAAGCATGTACTGCAAGCAAAGGAGCGGCCCAACACCCATCGCGAGGATGAACCAGACATTGAAATTGAGCAGAAGATTTCGAACATAGAAATCCCAGGGCTCAGTGCCGAAGATGTCTGGTCCCCTGCCAGAG
>JAABVA010003936.1_pt1 | contig 13875 bp, 11 predicted proteins | sample 5560331 | NCBI WGS metagenome assembly JAABVA01 (sample SAMN12812661, study PRJNA571458) | rock metagenome | isolation source: Antarctica rocks | place: Antarctica: Victoria Land, Mt New Zealand sud | collected 2016-01-07 | reverse complement strand
CATGGTGAGGGAGTAAGTCCAAAAGGTCACAAGTTCAAACTGCCGTCTGCGCGCACCCTTTACACCTGCGGGTCAGTTGCGGGCCGATCGCGGGTTAGGGGGAGTGTTAGATATATAACCCACGATAGCTGTGCTATTAGTGTGGTGCCACCTTTTAACAAAACACTTTAAAGCTCATAATGTAATCTTATTTCTTAATAACTTAATTGCTGAACTAATTGATGAAGAGTGTCTTAAAGAGAGAAATAAGAAGCTTGTTTTAATGAGTAAAAAGAGAAATTATAAAGATAAGAAGAAAAAGAATAAGAAGAGAAATACTGATAAGAACAAGAATGAGAATAAGATGTGCATTTACTGTAAGAAAGCAGTTCACTTTAAGAATAATTACTGAAAATTACACTCAGAAAAGATGTCTAAAGAGTTAAAGAAGAAGTAAGAGACTAAAAAGAAAAAAGAGAAAAAGAAAAAGAAGAAGAAATTTTTAAGTTTTGAAGATAAGTGTTATGGTCATTGTTCTAATAGGCTCATTGAACATGTAGATTCAGTGAACTACACTGTGAAGGTGTACAGCTCAGTGTAAGCTTACAGTGCTTATAGATGAGCTGAGTAAGCTGATTCACAGTGTTTATAAGTAAGCAAGATAAGCAGCCTAAATATATATACAGATCATCTTTCTTAAGAAGATGAATGTGTTCAATGTAATCATTACTTAACATACTATTAGCTACTGATTAACTCAACATGTCTGAAACTCTCTTATATCACAAGCTCTAATCTTTAGTTTCTATATCAGAGAAATCTCTGATCAAAACATAACACATTGAACATTCTTACAATATAAGCATGATCTTCAGTACACAGAAAGCAGCCTTTATCAATATGATCAATCTTCAGAGTCTTAAAGATCTACAAGAGATGAATAACATACTGAAGATATTGATGCTGAATGCATTCAGCAGTAAACATAAGAAGTTGTGAAGCTTCTTAGTAAAGCTCAATCTATACATAGATTTCAATTAGAAGAAGTTCAACTCTGAAATGAACAAAGATTTATATATAGTAGTCTATCTTAAAGATGCAGTATTCAACTGAGTCAATTTTAAACTGCATGAGTTTCTAGATAAGTCATTAAAGAAATGAGACATCAACAAAGAGTTGATCTTCAGTGACTTTAAGAAGTTTAAGAAAGAACTTTGAAAGATTTTCAGAGTAATTGATGAGAAAAGAGTAGCAGAATGATGATTTCACACATTAAAGATGAATAAATCAGCAATTAAGTATTCAGTGAAGTTTCAGCACATTGCAGCCTTAACTGACTAAGACAATGATGTCTTAGTATTACAATATTATTGAGAATTGAGTAAAGATATTAAAGATAAAATAGTCTGAAGAGACTGCTCTGAAGAACTTTAAGAGATGATAAATATCTTTATTAACATTGATAGTTGACAGTGAGAATGATGAATGAAGAAGATAAAACCTTATACAGCTTCAAGAATGTAAAGATAATGATTCATCATCAGAATGCAAGAAGACTTAATGAATCTTAACAATATTAAAAAGTGCAATCAGAAGTCACAAGCTAAATCAGTGAAGCATGAACATTACAATAAACAACTCATTAAGTCTTACATCTAACAAGCAGAGACTCATGAATGTTATAACTGTGATAAATCTAAATATTTTGTTAGAAATTGTAAAAAATCTTAATGATGAAGAAAAGAAGTTGCAATGATGAACTCAATAATAATGCATGATTAACTAAGCTGAACAGTCTGCTACAATGACAACTGCTTTGTGCACATGAGCAGCAAAGATAAAACTGAATGATGATCACAGAAGCTTAAGAAAAGACACAGTATCAATTATGTCATGATGAGTAAATTAAAGAGATTAGCTATTCTAGAGAAAGTTGTTAGAGACAATTCAGATAAGATTAAAGAGACTGATATTTGCAGAATTCAGAAGATAGACACTGCAGAAGCTTAAGATTAAGAAGATCTTATCTGAATGTATCTGAATTCAGATGCAGATCTGAAGAATGTTGACAACTAAGAAGTTAACATGAAATTTAAGCAGAGCTATGAGCATCTTAAGAATTGACATCTAGAATGACACAAAAGTCTGTTAAAAGAACAGCAGCAGACACTTTAAGAAGAAGTGATTGTTAGTAAACAACACAAAGCAGAAATGACAGCTGTATAGCTAGAAGAGCTGATGACAACAGTATGATTCACAATACAAGATTAAGAAATGTCAAAGTGATCAAGAAAAGATTATGAAATTAAGATATGTCTATTTACAGACTATGCAATGCTCACAGAAGAACATTAAATGCACATAGAAAAATATATGTCATCTGAGTTTCTCAACAAAGTAAAAGCATTAAAGAATCTCATTCAACATAAATACAATCAGTACAAGATGTACTGACATCTGAAACAAATTGTTAGAAAAGAAACTGACAACTACACAAAACTGATTATAACTGATAAAGAATCAATATAATTCAAAGAATTATGAAGAAAGTTTACTGAATCATAAGATGAACTTTGAAGCATAGACAGAGCTTAAGAAACTTCAATAGAAGCAAAAAGCTTAAAGAAGTTAAAAAAATCTTAAGCTTTCTCAGTAAAACTAAAGATAAAGAAGCTTTTAATGTCTTAATGAACTGACAACAATCAAAAGATATAAATTAACATTAAGATATCACTGAAGAGATAACTTTAAGCAATGATAAATTCAGAAGCAATCAATAACTTTATCTTGCAAAAAGCAATTAAACAGCTAAAATTAACACTGTGATGAGTGTCTAAGTTCACATAAGTGTATATGATCAACAAAGAATACAAATGAATTCATAAAGAAATTTATATTGAAGTTATAATAAAAAATGATTCACAGAAGTTGAGACTAGATGTTCTTAAGTCAGTTAAGTATGACACTATACTAGAAATGTCCTGATTATGCAAAAAGAATTCACAGATTAACTGAATCAACAAAGAACTCTATGTAACAGAGAATGTATATGATGTTTCTGAACAATTAAAAAAGAACTTATCAGAGCATAAGTCTTGAGATCATGAGATACTGCTACTAAAGAGAAGAGAATTAAAGTGAATGTTACTTTATCTTATAAGCAAGAATTAGCTGAAGAAAGTCTGTAACTATCTTGCTGAGAATTTAAAGAGAGAATTCATCAGATCATTAAAGTCATCAGTAGAATATTTAATTCTATTTGTATTAAAGAAGAATGACATCAAGCAACTTTGTGTTGACTATAGACAACTCAACAAGATAACTTACTGAGATAGTTATTTTTTACTGCTGATAGAAGAGTTGCAAAACAGACTAGAAAAAGTTAAGTGATTTATGAGTTTAGATCTGAAGAAAGCATACTATTGTGTATGCATAAAGAAGAATGAAGAATGAAAAATGACATTCTAAACAAGATATAAACATTATGAGTACATCATTATGTTATTTAGGCTCAAAAATGCCTCAGTTACCTTTCAGAGACTCATCAACAACATATTGAGAGAATATCTTAATGATTTTGTGATTACATATCTTGACAATATTCTGATCTATTTAGACAACCTTGAAATGCATCACAAACATGTGCACAAGATTCTAGCAAAGCTCAATGAATGAGTCATGTATGTGAAAAAGTTGAAAAACAGATTCAAAATTAAGAAAATACAGTTTTTAGAATATGTCATTCAATCTAATCAGATTGAGAAAGACTTCAAAAAGACAGAGACAGTTCAGAATTGATTTACACTGTGAAAGATTAAGAAAGTACAAGTCTTTTTAGAACTAACAAATTATTATTGAAAGTTCATATTTAATTATGCAAGAATTGTGAAATCTCTTATGCATTTGACACACAAGGACAAGAGATGACATTGAAATAAAAAACAGAAGAATGTATTCTATGTATTAAAGAAAAGTCTTAGTGAAACTGCACATCTATAAATACTCAATTAAGCATGCAAAAAGATACTGAAAATCAACACATTGAATTTTGCAGTTGAAGTATGTCTATATCAGATTGAAGATGAGCAGAAGAAGTTTATTGCATATTGATTTAGAAAGTTGTCAGAACTCAAGAAAAGATATGAGATTTATAATAAAAAACTTCTTACAATAGTGAAAGCATTGCAAGATTGAAGATCTTATTTTGTGAGTATAAGCAAATCTATTTAGATCTTTACAGATCATAAGAATCTGAGAAACTTTGCAACAATTAAGCAACTGAACTGATGACAGATTTATTGAGCAGAACAGTTAGCAGACTTTAAATTTCAGATTTATTACAAGAAGAATAATGAGAACAGTGATGCAGATGCTTTAAGTAAATGATCTGATCACAAAGAAGTGAAAATGATTTATGTTGAAATTCTGTATAAAGATGAGAAAGAAACACTCATGAAAGACTTAGCAGCAACATTTAAAATGAAGAATGCTTTCTTGATGAACAATGAACTCATTAAAATATGTTACAACAGCAGAGCTGATGAGCATCTAGAAGTCAAATGTACAGAAGATCTTGTATAAAGAAGATGCAACATAGATGATCTTTACAATTAAATCATGAAATACATTGTCAGATGTGATTCATGCTGACACAATAAGATTCAGAGAGATAAGCATTACAATAAAATAATATAATTAAATGCACTGAATGTGCTCTGAGAGTCTGTTATCATGAACTTTATCATTAAGCTATTAAAGTTCAAGGACTCAGCATGAGAAGTCAGATTCAACAGCATATTGATCATAGTAAATAGATTAACAAAGTACATGATGTTCATTTCATTTAAAGAGATCACAACAGCATCAGTATTGACATACATCATATTGTGAGAATTGATTAGTAATTATGAATTATCAAAGAAGTTTATCATCAACAGAGACAAGCTGTTCATGAGCAAGTTCTGAGAAATGCTCACAGCAGAACTTGAAATAAAACATAAGATGTTGATGATATATCACTTACAGATAGATAAACAGAGCAAATGAATGAATTAGACAGTTAAGATGTACTTGCAGCACTATGTCAATGTTAAACAGAGCAATTGAGTACAACTGCTGTCAATGACATAATTTATGTACAATAATGCATGAAATGAAATCATGAGAAAGATGTCATTTAAAGTGAACTATAAATATTACTCAGAGATTTGAAGAGATCTGTGAACACACAGATCTCAGAGTCAGAAAGTGATGTTAAACATTGCAGAGCTTAAGAAACTGCATATTGATCTTATGAAGAGAATTGAAGAACAGAAGAAATAAACAACAGAGATAAAATCATTTGAGATTGACAAGAAGATATATCTATGAATGAACAACATATGAACAAAGAAGAAGAGCAAGAAACTCATGAATAAGAGCATTGAGTCATTCATGATTAAGAGAAACATCAAGAAACTAAGTTATGAGCTAAATTTATCTTAAGAAATATGAATACACTTAGTATTTCATACATCAATGCTTCAGCAATGTAATCAGTTCATATCACTTCAGATTAAATCAACATCTGTTGAACTCAAAATTAAATATGAAGTTGAGAACATTCTAAAAAAGAGAATGATTAGTGAGAAAATTTACTATCTCATTAAATGAAAAGAATATGATGCTTTAGAAAGCACATGAAAACTTAAGAATAACTTACTTAACTGTATAAGAATGCTTCAGCAGTTTGAGAAGAGAAGACTGTGAAGATAAGATCATCTCAGAAATTTAAGAATAAAAGATTTAAAGAATCAGAATTGTTCTTATCTTCAGAAACATCATCATTATTATTGACAAGTTTACAAGCAAGACAGAGTGTCTTCTCAGCAACTTTATCTTTTGTATGTTTTAATGTCTTATAAAGATGAGCAACTTTAACAAAAGCTTATGTCAGTTCTTTCTCAGCAACAGATAGATTGAACTTAAGTTTATTGTGTGTATGATTAAGAGATTCTTACAACACATTAACACATAAATAATTACAGCAAACACACTCAGCACACTTAGAATGATTCTTTATCTTTATATAAAGAATTAAGAGATTGAAACAGTGAAGATAGGCAGTCAATACTAAGTCATCATCTTTATTAATGAATTGATAAAGATGAAGATGATTGTATGTTTTGAATGACTTCATCATGAAAAGCTTACAAATTATAAAGATGAAAACTTTCATTTAAATAGACTCTAGAGAACTAGCATCTGAGAAGAAAGAATGATGTTACAATTATTGTTTTAATAGACTCATTGAACATGTAGATTCAGTGAACTATGCTGTGAAGACATACAGCTCAGTGTAAGCTTACAGTGCTCATAAATGAGCTGAGTGAGCTGGCTTATAGTGCTCATAAATGAGCAAGGTAAGCAGTTTAAATATATATACAGATCATCTTTCTTAAGAAGATGAACATGTTCAATGTAATTATTACTTAGCATATTACTAGTTATCAATTAATTCAATATGTCTGAAATCCTCTTATATCACAAGCTCTAACCTCTAGCTCCTATATCAGAGAAATCTTCAATTGAGATGTAACAATAAGCAGTATAATGAGAACTCAGTAATCTTAATTGTAATAGAGAACTATAGTCTTGTGATCAATAAGATGTCATAAATAGCTAACTTTAACACAATATAACATATGTACTGTGATCTCTCTGCATTTAGCTTGATCAAAATGTTCAATAATGAATCTTCTATAAGAAGAGTGTCTGAAGTAATGTACACTCAAAAGATAGAAATGATTGACTTACAGTTAAAGAACAGTGATGAAAAGCTTCAAAAAATCATTTTAATGAACATTTATTTTATGTCTAATATGAGGCTTAATCTCTTCTCAATTAAAATGATCAAAAAGAAAGAGATATTAATCAAAATCAAGAATGAATTACTATATCTAAAGAACAAAGTAAAAAATATACTTAATCACATAGTACACAAAGATAAGTGTTGAGAAGTGATGTTCTAGCTGCTTCTATGAAGCAGAATAGAACTAGCATCAGAAGCTAAATGAAGACTCTGTTTACATTGACTGCAGTCAACATTCTTTCTACTTCTTCTGTAACTCTCTCAATTAAGATGTGCTCATAAACAACATAATTTAGAGATTTCACTAAACAACATAATATAGCATGAATATTCATTTCTTTCAATAAATTATGAGCTCAGTTAGCAAGAAGCTTCTCAGAGAAAGTGCATACTTCTAATGTATGCAGCAGCTGAGTCTGCAGACTTTTGAGATTCACAGTGAATTTGACTTTAGCAGTGTTACTGACTATTGAGATTTGTGATAAATCTGACTTTAATGAAATCAGCATAGTGATGACAGCTTGATACACATCTGTTAGGCAAATAAGCATCTTCAATAGTTAAGTACATTTGGCTCAGAAGATTTAAGAAGAATTGATTTCAGTAAAAATTAGCATTCACAGTTGCTCATAAGAGCACTGTTCTTTCAGCAGCTTGATACACATCTTGTTGAATAGACAAATAAGCACTCACAGTCACTTACAGAAACACTGTTCTTCAGCAGCTTGATACATGTCTTCAGTAGGCAAACAAGCATTCATAGTTGCTCAGAGAGCACTGTTCATTAGCAGCTTAATATGAGTCATTAAGATGAATAAGCACTACTATCTTACAAAACAAGAGACATAAAAGCTTTCTATTTATTTTATTTACATTATCTTCAATGCATACATTGTTACTTTACTTTATTTACTTCTTATACTATGTGTCAACTATCATCACAATGAACTTCAACAACTTCTTTACAAAGCAACAACTCATCTCAATTCTCACTTACAAGAACTGCAATCAATGATTCATTTTTATGAGAAGATAACTGATAAAAGAAGATCTATAAAATATTGTCAAAGTCTTAGCAGTCAACATACTAATCAGCAGATTTTCAGGCTCATTTTTTCTCAGCAGTCTTGACTTCAAAAATCAGAAAATCAATGCAAAGATCTTATATTGACTTATTATCTGCATAAACATAGATGATCAAGAATATCTGATGAACAAAATCAGCACAAAGAATGTTTGAGATGTGTTAAAGTTTAAGTATAAGAAGAAGCTGCAGACAACTGAAAGACAATATTTGACAGAGTTTATTGAATATAGAATGTTAAAGAATATGTTTATTGAAGAAGCATAAATTTATTTAAGTAAACTTAGCAGAAAGATTGCTGCAACTCAGTCTGACATAGTCAGATTGTTCAAATCAGAATGACAATTTTAGACACTGCTTCAAGCACTATCAGTTAAGTATGTTGTGATCTGCAATGTCATTGATGCTTAGAACAATTCAGACATCAAGAGAGATCTATAAAAGCTTCAGAAGAAAGAGACACAGCTTAAGACTGACAAGACTGTCATTGTCTTGTAAATAAATAAACAGAAAGAAGATCAACATTCAATGAATTAGAATTGCAGTTCATCAAATCATTATACAGTTAATATTAAGCAACATTATTACAGATCATTCAGCTCAGACAGTAATCATTTTTTTCATTACTTTATTAAGTGCTTTCTTTGCAACAGCTTTCACTTCATTAAAGATTGTGAATTTCTTTCTGACATCAAGCAAGATGCTTAAAAGAAGACAAGTAGATCAATTACAGTCAAGCTATACAGATTGACTGCAGTCAAGTTGTATCAGAACTCAGTCTATAAAGAAAAAGAAAAGAGACACAGAGTCTTTGATGCAGAAGTTAGTGACAGTAATGATGATGACTTCTTTTCTGAATTTAAAGAGAAAGAAAAAGTTAACAATGAAATTGCTGCTCTGTTTAAGAAGACTGTCAGTAAGATGCTTAAATTTGAATGAGTTGCAGATTCTGAATTCTTCTCATACATAACTGATCAACTTCAACTCTTCAGTGACTTTCTTATATGAATGAGATGTCAACAAATTAAAGTTAAAAAGAGACATTTATACTCTCATTATTGTGAAGTAATCATTATGCAAGTCAGATTAAGAAATTCTGTAAGACTGAGTTCAACACTCTACATATTTAAACTTGAGATCAATCTTCTCTCAGAAAAGCAGATGTGCAAAATGAGACTGCATAGAAGCTTTAATTAATACTGTCTTCAAATGTGTAATAAGCACAGCAAGACTATAATAGAAGCATCAGAGCAAGACAGAGTCTATATAGTTAAGTATATTGCAAAGAGTCTTAATGAATTTGCTTTGATATCTGCAATGCACACATCACATTTAGAGGCTGCTTTTTCTGCAGCTGCTTCAGATGCAAATTTACACAATGATATGATCAATTTCTTAGAAGTCAACACTGCATCATTGAATGAAAAGATCAAGACTTACAGACTTTAACATTAACAATTTGTTCATCTTGATTTCACAAAGCTGCATAATCTTCACAAGATGACAATTCTTGAAAAGTCAATTCTCATTGTTGAGAACAATGAGATTATGTATGAGATTTATGTCCTGATTAAGTTCATCAACAAGCAAGATTACACTGTAAGCAAAAGAAAGACTAACATTCTCATTCTTGTTTTTATTGACATATACAGTTCATTATTCTTGTTATTTAATGAATATCAGTACTTTCTGAAGATAGTAGATAATCATTTTCAGAAGATGTGAATGATATCATTGAAGTGATGTAATGAGATCTCACAGACACTGCAAAAATGATGATTAAAGATTGAACTTCAGATTAGTGCAAAGATTCTTGCTGTACAAAGCAACAATGAAATAAAGTTAAAGTTTACTTTAAACAACTGATGCAAATCTCTTAACATTACACTGCAATACATGATGTTCTACATATCAATTCAGAATGACATTGCTGAAAGAGTCATCTGAATCACTGAGAACTCAGTGCACATCATGATTAAAGAGACACAACTGTCAATAAAGTTCTGAGTGCAGACAGCATAGACAAATGCTTATCTTCATAATTGAACAGCAACTGATTTCTTAATTAACAGCAAGCAGACAACTTTCAAGAAAGCTTTCATTAGTGTGAAGTCATTCATTAATTACATTCATATATGAGAATGTAAGTGCTACAGCTACATTGATTTCAAGTTACTATCTAAAGACAGATGTGACAAATTCATGAATCAAGAATGAGTGAAAGTCTTCATGAACTACATTGAGAAAATCACAAAGCAGTATCAGCTTTGAGCTTCAGATCTCAAGCACATCATCAAGAATTATGCTGTGAAGTTTATTAAAAGTGAGAAGAAAGACACTGTTGATCTTAAACTGCAACAGCAGACATTAAATGTTTTTCTGAATAGAAGATTCATTGAACATTTACAGAAGAAGTTAATCATTATGAAGATCATAGCTTCAGATCAGGCACCTATAACTTAAAACAGTAAGATGCAGTCTGACTTAATTATGATCAAGACTAATAAGTCTTAAGATAAACAACATGAGATCAAGTTGACTGCAGTCAATCTAGATGAGTTGTTAAATGAGAAGATCAACATTAATTAAGTTAAAACAGTGATATTTAAAGAAGTCAGAATCTTTCTGTGTGTTAAGATTCTGAAATGAAAGAGAAACAACAATAATGACAATTAAGATGTGAATGAGCTCTTAATCAAAATATTGAGAATTATGCTGACATTTATGACATTCTTTATAGACAAAGAAGATTCTATGATCAGATCTGACATTCTGACATCTGTCATCTATGCTGAAGCAGTGAAAGACTCAATCTGAGAAGAAATGTAAAAGAACATCATTCATGTAAAGCTGACAGTCTTGACAGCAAATGAAACATGAGAAGAGACTGTGTCATTAAGAAGAGTCAACATTGTGATCAGTAAATGAGTCTTTAAATTTAAGCTGAACATCAATGAATTCTTAAATAAGCTTAAGATAAGACTTGTGACAAGAGACTTCTCACAGACATACAATGTTGACTATAAAAACATCTTTGCTCTTACTGTTAAGTTTAACACTCTATGAGTCTTTCTGACTATTGTTGCACTTAAGAATCTAAAATGTCATTAAGTAAATGTCAATAACATCTTTATAGAATTCTTTCTGAAGAAAACAATCTATATAACACTTTCTTTTAAAGTCAATGTCACATCTAATCATGTTCTGCACATACTGCACAGCCTTTATGATCTTAAGCAAGTCACACAGAACTGACATGAACAATGTGTTACTGAACTACTTAAATTAAGTTTTTATCAAAGCAAAACTGATCTCTGTCTTCTTCTTCACAGCATTAAAAGAATTATGCTGCTTCTTTATGTAAACAATATTGTCATGACTTCAACAAATCTGTTACACATTCTCTGATTTAAGCAAGCTCTTATGAGCATGTTCAAAGTCAAGAACTTGAGAGAGACACAGAAAATTCTCAGCATTTAAGTTATACATAATTATAAAATGAGAATTCTGCATTTAAATCAGACTCACTATATAAACAAGATATTAAAGAATCTTCACATGCAATCTGACAAGCACAGAGTCATCAGCATTTTACTTAACAAATATGATATTCTTTGTCTTGTCAGCTCAACTGATCAAAGAATAGATTAAAGACAGTATTAATAGATAATTGAAAGCTTAATGTATGCAGCAATTCATATTTAATTAGACATCATCTTCACACTAAATTGATTAAGTCAATATCTCAGCAATTCTGCAAAGCATCATGAACATGCACTCAAGAAACTACTGCAGTACATAAGATCAATCATCAATCTCAACATCATGTACAGCTTTAGTGAGAGTCAAGCAATGCTTAAATACTCTGATTTCAACTATGCTTTAAACAAACAGAATTGAAAATCAATTCTAAAGCACATCTACATGCTTAAAGATGAATCAGTGTTATGAACAAGTCAAAAGTAAAAGTCTGTCATTATCTTAATCATTGAGATTAAATATATGATCATGTCAATGTGCACAAAGACTGAGATCTGGCTTGAACAGATGTTAAGAGACATAGACATAAGCAAATATCTTAAAGTCAACTTACACTGCATAAACATTTAAGAAAATAAAGCTCATCAAACTTCTTCATTCATTTAGCTCAAAGAAGATAATTAAGCTGTTTTGATCTTGATTAAGAACACATATATACATGAGTAATTAAAGCACATTGATGTCTTCTATTACAACATCTGCAATCTGCATAAGTGCAATCAGATTCAGATAGACTTTGTGCTCAGTTAAGAGATGATTGTCAATAGACTTATTAAGTCTCTGTTTAAACAAATCTTTGAGCAGTTCATTGAATTCATAAGACTCACTGTTGATGATTAATTGAACTCTTAAATGATTTGTTGAACTCTTAATGATGTGTTTAGTCATCTGATGTTTGTCATCAGTGAGAGTCAATAGATGCAGCCTCACTGAGTAAAAGTGTTGAGAAGTGATGTTCTAGCTGCTTTTATGAAGCAAAATAGAATTAACATCAGAAACTGAGTGAAGACTCTGTTCATATTGACTGCAGTCAACATTCTTTCTACTTCTTCTGTAACTCTCTTGATCAAGACATGCTCATAGGCAACATAGTTTAGGAGTTTCACTAGATGGCATAGTATAGCATGAGTATTCATTTCTTTCAATAATAAGCTATATTATCTTTAAATTTTAATAATGAGAAAATCTGTGAACAAGAATAAGATTATGTCAATTATTAAAGATAACAAGATCTCAAAAGCTACTTGACATTGATATCTTAATTATATAGAGAATTTAAATCTTAATAATATGTCAAAAAACTCTGAAATAGTGAGACTTAACTTATAAAAACTTATAAAAACATCATTACATTTGTGTAATGTCTGCATGAGAGCAAATTAAAAGAAGAAGATCTTAAGAAAATTACAAAACTGAGTTATAAAGATAATTAAACTGATTCACATTAATGTTATTGATCTCATCACATTAAAAGCATATAACAGATTCTTATAATATATAGTCTTCACAGATGATCTTATCTGCTGGCAATATATTTGTAATATAAAAACAAAAGGTCAGACAAAAGACAAAATTGAATAGTTTTTTAATATGCTTTTTATTTAGATGAATTTATGAATTGCATAGATATAACTTGACAACAGAAAGAAATTTGAAAGTGAGCTTATCATTAAATGATTATGAAGTTTCAGAATTATCTATGAAACAACAGTTTCTTATGAATTGAAGCAGAACAGAGTGGCAGAAAAAAGTAATGAACTTTTGACAGCAAAAGTTAAAATTATAATTCTGAATAATGAAGTCTCTAAAACTCTATAATTAAAGACTGTCAAAACAGTATGTTATCTTCTTAATTAATTCTCAACATCAGCTCTTAAAAACAACAAGATTCTGATTTAGCTACTGTTTAAATTTCTTAATAAGAATAGATCAGCAAATCTCATTGATCTTAAACATCTTCAGTGTTTTAAATGCACAACATATGTGCATATTTCAAAGAAGATCTGAATGATAGAGACTAAATTTGAATCTTAAAGCAATAAGAAAATTCTTGTTAAATATAAAGAAAGAAATCAATATAAAGTATGACTTTCTGAAAAGAAAAAGACAGACTGAGTAATCAGAACAAGAGATGTGCAGTTTGATAAAGATTCATTAATTTATAATGTTGAAGTTGCAGTCTCAATTTCTAAAGTCATTCAACTTCACACTGTTAATGCAGAACAAGAAAGTATACAATTATCTTTCTTGTCTTCATCTTAATTCTCATCATTGTTATTATCTTTAGAGTATGTGTCATCATACTTTCTCATACTGATATTGTTAAATCAGTTAGAAGAAATGAAGAAAGAGAAAGAAGATGTTACAGATATTTTCTTTACAATTAATAAATCAGTATCAGCTGAGTCTTAACACTCTAAAA
>JAABVA010003934.1_pt1 | contig 13875 bp, 15 predicted proteins | sample 5560331 | NCBI WGS metagenome assembly JAABVA01 (sample SAMN12812661, study PRJNA571458) | rock metagenome | isolation source: Antarctica rocks | place: Antarctica: Victoria Land, Mt New Zealand sud | collected 2016-01-07 | reverse complement strand
AGCAAAAATCGGGATTTTTTGGAATATTATGTCTCGCGTTCGCCAGGAACCATAGTGGAATTGCGCTCAGATCGGTATTCCTTTTAGATAGTTGCGTGACAGGCTTAAGTCCGACAGGCTCCTAGAGGCCGGGATCATCGCCGAGGCATATGACGACGACCCGGCTGCGGCGTCGGCAGAGTACGGTGGCCTGTTCAGGGAGGACCTGGCCGACTTCGTAGATCGGCAGGCGCTGGAGAACTGCGTGATGCGCGGGGTGCAGGAAATCCCCCCGGTTGCGGGCGTGAGATACAAGGCATTCTGCGATATGTCGGGCGGCGGTGCGGACAGCATGTGCCTGGCCGTTTCGCACCTGGAGAACGGCGTCGGCATCCTGGATATGTGCCGAGAGATCAGGGGGCCGACCTCGCCTGAGGGTGCGGTTGCCGAGTTCTCCGAGCTGTTGCGGTCCTACAACCTGCGCCACGTGACCGGCGATAAATATGCTGGGCTATGGCCTTCAGAGCGGTTCCACGCCCATGGGATCACCTATGAACCATCGGTACTGAGCAAGAGCGAAATCTACCAGAACCTGCTGCCGCTGCTGCTGTCTGGCGGCAAGGTGACGCTGTTGGACCAGAAGACGCTTATCACGCAGTTTGCCAACCTGGAACGGCGCACAGCGCGTGGCGGCAGGGATAGTATCGATCATCCGAGCGGCGCTGGGCAGCACGACGATTGCAGCAACGCTGCCGCAGGCGCGCTGCTTTCGATTGCAGGCAAGCCGTCGAATGTCGCCATGTGGATTGCGCTGGCTTCGTGAGATGTCAGCAGCACATCTTCGCGCCCCGCCCGGCCCGCCGACGATGACGGTTCTTTATCTGAGGGCGTGGTCCGATGGCTTCGCGGCTGGTGTTACCGCGGGCTACGCGGCTGGCGCTGCAGATGCTTACGAATTTGGTTGCACTGGCAAAATGCAGCAGTCGAGGGCGACAGCGACGGCGACGCTCGACCGGCGTGGGTCGCTGCGTGGCGGTGATCGCGGCGCGGTCTATCTATGTCGGCATTGCGGGAGCTGGCACACCAGCCGCAAGGCTGAGCCTGACAAGCTGTATCGAACAAACAACAAAAATGGGGAGCCATGAGCATGGCCAATAGTTCAACCGGCATGACTGGCACGGCGCGGTTTCTCGACTGCGGCTGCGGCAACTGCCAGGCTGGGCGGACGCATGACGATGCGCTGTCCACGGCGGCACCAGAAATTGGGTTGGACCCGGCGAGCGCAGCACGGCGCAACCATCCTTCGCTGAACAAGGAAAGTCCCTGGGAAGCGCACATGAACCTTCCCGCCACGCATACCTACCGCGTCGAGGAAGTGGACAATAAGCCGGTTCTCATGCGGCGGCCAATCATCATGTCCAAGGCCAATGACGGTGGCGGGGACGCGGCCTATCAAGCCGAGACGAACCGACTGCGCGAGATCAATCGAGCCAATGCCGCCCATTATGCGAAGCTGGCGCTAGACCCGTCGCGCGCCATGATGGGGCACTGATCGTGTTCGCGCGGCGGCTGATCGTGCGTGACGTATGCCCGGCTGCGCCTGTTGCTGCCCTGCCAGCGGCCCCCGTGGCGACTGCTGTTCCGGCGGCACCATCGGTTGACCTACGCGCAACGCTGGCGGCTGCGCTGGCCGAGTGCGCCGAGCTGGGCGCGGCCGACGAGACGGCACGGGCTGCGCTGGCGACGGCGGAAGGCGACGTTGCGACGGCGAAAGCCGCTCTATCGAAATTCGATGGGCTGGACGTGACCATCGCCAGGCATCTGGCGGATGCGACAAAGGCGGGCACGGGCGGCGCGGGCCGCACCGAGGTTCCGACGCACCTGCAACAGTCCCGCCGGGCGCAGCACTTGTGCCGGCAGGATTGGAGCGATGCGGAAGCGGTGTTGGTGATCCTGGCGGGCGAGGCCATGGACGCCGCAACGGCGCTGGACCGTGCGAACGTCGCGGCAGGGAACCTGATTGATGCGCTGGCGGCACTTGAGGCGGTGCAGATCGTGGATCGGTTGCGCGAAACGGAGCGCCAGGCTGGGCAGTTGCGCGTGTTGGCGAGCGCCGTGGGCACCGGGCGGCGGCTGGGCATGGCTGCGGCCCCATGGGCTGTGACCTCGATGCAGCACGATCCTTGGCACGGCATGGTTGTGGAACTGGCAGGCGACGGCGCGGCGCTGAGCGCGGCGGCTACGGCGGCATGGCAGGACTATCGCACCAAGTTGCTAACGGACCCCATGGCCGTATTCGAGGCCGGGCCGGCGGCGTAAGCCTGTCCTACGCGCAAACCATCGAGTTTCTGCGCGAGCTGGGCGTAGGACCGGCCGACATGTTGGACGATCAGCCTGAGTCTGGATTGTGGCTCACGGCGGCCGGGTTGCGGCTGCTGATCGCTGCGGCCCCGGATGACGCGGACACCTTTGCGGTTCGGGCGCTGCTGACCGGCGGCCCCGAGAGAGGTGGCCGGCTTCGTTGAGACACTGTTTCGCTCTGGATAAGTGGGGCTTCTGCCGGTTGTTATCGTGTGGCGCCGCTGGTGGGACGGTGTGCAGGGAGGGCATAGCCCGACCGGAGCGTCGCCCCACCGGCAGCGACGGTGATGCTGCCACGCGTTGCTGCAGATGGTCGAAGTAGGTGTAGCGGCGCGCAATCATAAACGGCTCGACGCGCAATCAAGGGTCCTCTTCGACGCACAATCGGTGAGAACATCGGAGATCGCAGACGCACGCTATGTGAGGTAGAACGCAGGCTCATTGAGACGGACGCAAGATCATCCATCTCGACGCACATTAGCTGAGACGCAGCAGCCCGACGCCAAATGCTTGTAAAATCAAGAGGTGCAGGTTCAAGCGCGTACCCTGCTGCCACGCTTCGAAATGCCGGTCATGGTCAATGTGCCTGATGGCACATTACACCCATCAGGAAACATGAGCTTACCCTGCAAGCTGGCGATCAATCCCGCAACGGGTTTTCTGGCGATTTCTGAAAGTGAAAAGCCGACTGGGAACGGCCGCCAGGAAACCGCTCGTTTTCCTTGCACACCGCAGCACCAGCAGGCCGTAACGCCAGCCTCGTCCGTCTCACCTACCGTGCACCGGCCCGCATGATCTCGCGTCCGTCTCAATGACCGTGCGCCCATTCTCTAACAGCCCGCGTCAGGCACCCGCCCCAGTCTCAATCAATGTGCGCCAGAAACCGCCCTTGATTGCGCGTCAGGCCGTTAATCATTGCGCGCCGCTACAGCTAAGCCGCCTTAAGATACAGATAGCTGGCACCGCCAGAACTGCCATAATTCAGCGACAGGTTTGACCTGCTGTCGATCCCGGCCAAGGTGAAGCTTGCCTCGGAGCCGTTCGGCAGGTTCGCGTGCAGCGTCAGCCCCGTGTGCCCGACTGCCCCCTCATTCTTCTGCCAAACCAGCGCGGTGCCGGGTCCAATGCCCCAGAGCGTCGCCGCGTCGCCGTGGCCGAAGTTCTGGATGGTGTCCCAGATCGCGCCAGGCACCGGGCCGGCCGCGCTCGCTGCCGCCGGGATGTTCCGCGCATCCAGGAAGAACGTATCGAACCCGCCCCCAGAGGTCAGAAAGTTGCTGCCGCCGCCCGCGTCCACGACGTTGGTCCCGCCGTGGAGTGCGATGGCGTCATTGCCTGCCCCCGTCTTGATGAACAAGCTGTCCGCTGTCGCCATGATGTTCAAGTTGTCTGGCGTGATGTCGATCACCTCAGTCTGCACCCCAGCAACCGGGCCGGTGTAGGGATGCGAGAAGGTGTCGGGCACGTCGGCGTTGGTCGTTATGTCGTGGATCAAAACGACAGGCGCCGGAACGGCCAGCGCGTGCTGCGTGAGCGCAGTGCCGCTCAGGAAACCTGAACCGGCATCAGCCGCAACGTTTGCTCCCTGTTCGGCGATCCGCACTTCACCTTGCGGGTCGAGGCGAACCGTGATTCCAGTCTTTTCCGGTGAGACATCATTGAACTTCACCTGGTCGATCACTGTGTCCCCGACCCCATAAATTGTCAGTTGGCCGTTTGCCTCGCCGTAGCTGGACGCGCCGCTCAGCCCAACCAGAATGAGCTGGCCATCGGCGAAGTTCACGGTGCCCTGGAATCCATTGGGCTGGTCAAACTTGAGTTCGGCGTCCCTGGCGGACGTGCCGTTGAGATTGACCGTCGTACCGCTTGCGACATCCTTCCCAAATTCGAGAAGGCCGCCATCGGACAAGTTGAAAGTTCCGCCGCCGAGAACGCTGGTGTGGATGATGGCCCGCGCTGCTCCAAGGTCGCTGATGCCGTCGTCACGCAAGACCGACGTGGCATCGCCAGTGACGTTCAGGAAGTTGAGGTCGGTCAGGTGGAAGTTCGCTGTCACTTGGTCGTATGCGGCCAGGTTAAGCGTGATATACGTCGGATAGCGCGGGTTCACGACGCTGATGTCGACCTGGGACGTGCCGGATGCGTCGATCTCCTCGCTCGTGCCGGCGGTGAGGGGAGTAAAGACAAAACTCTGGCTATCTTTGTCTGCAACGGTATGGATCGACATTTGACTGGTGTTCCTAATGGATGGCCGGAGGGGCGTTCGGTGTGACCTGGGTTACACAGCCTAGCGGTGTCGCATCAGCATCGTCGCATTGGGCCGCGAGCGGAGGTGCGCCAGGCATTCTGCGCTGGTGGCAAAATAGCTGTAGCTGCCCTGACCGAGAATGTTGCAACCCAATCCGCAGCCACGCCCGGGACGCCGCCAAGCCAGTGTTTTGTTGCCATTGGAGTGTTATCATTTGCTGTTGTTCGCAAACGATGTTATAGCACAAATATCTGCAAACATTCGTAGTGGAGTTTACACAATGGCGAGATCAGCGGCGATTGGAATTCGCGTGGAGCCAGAAATCAAGGCGGCGGCCGAGCGAGTTGCAGCAAAAGACCGGCGCACGCTGGCATCGCTGGTCGAGAAGGTGTTGGTCGAGTGGCTAGAGGCCAATGGTCACTTATCAGGGCCGGAAAACAGTTAACCCCCTGGAGCGTCATCGCGGTCAGTTTGATCCCCAAGCTGTAGCGCGGGCGTGGACTGGACTTTAGCCCGGCGTGGCGGCATCCCTCGCGCCTCACGGATGCCTTCGCGGACCAGCGCTGCGGCCCCTTTCGCGAGTTGGTTCATGCCGGGCAGGGCAGAGGCTTCCGCCAGCGTCACAGTCGCCCGCATGACTTCCGCCAGCCCAACTAGATCAACTGGCTTTCGATCCTGCATGGAAGGCATCACCGCCCTTGGCGTATCCATGTGATCCTTAAGAAAGCGTTCTAACCATTGGCCGGTAGGAACGCCTTCATCCCGAGCTGCGGCAACGACCCGGTTCCGCATGTTTCGGGAGAAAACCTTAATCGTCCAGGGTTCTAGCTTATCCTCAATGCCGGTCAGCACATCGTCATCATCGCCCATGTCCGCTCCTACAGGTTTCCTACGGGTTTCCTTAGCAGATGATGACGGGTTTCCTACAGGTTTCCCTGCTGGTTTTCTTGTTTCCTACGTGTTTATATGAGGCGGCCGGGAGCGTCGCTTGCAACTTCGCGCCCGGCCTGACCCCAGACACGGAGCACCCCCATGACCGAGGCTTTTATTAGTCTACCACCATATTCCGAGTTGCCTGATAGCGTCGTGACCCACGCTTGCGAGGAGTTCGGCAAGCTACAAAAAGCGTTGGAACTCTTGAGTTTAGACGCTGTTCCGGGGTCCGCCGAGGAACAAGCCAACGACGAGATGAATTTTGAATTATACTGTCGCGAATGGATCGTGGCGGGCAGCATCGCAGACGCGCGCGCCACAACACTGCTAGGACACCGGGCACGCGCCATCGTGTGCAATCGCGCCTGCGAGTTCCTGGGCGGCACATGGCTGGAAAATGACGCAATCATCGTCATCGTGTCGGCGCTGATCCGCGATTTGGTGGCGGCAGCATGATCCGCGCCGGGCTGTCCCTGGCGGCGTCTATCCAAGAGGCAGGCGAAGTTGTCCGCACACTGACCCATGAAATCCGGGCGGCGCACTTCGTTTTAACGCATGGCGAGCCGCGTATGATCGCCATGGTTGCAGAAGGTCTCGTTTCCGCAACCCGCAGGGCCGAGCTGACCCGGTTGTTCATGGCACGGGACGAACGGAAGGCCACGCTGGCGGCGGCACAGTAACCGACCCGCCGATTATTATGCATACTATATATACGTTGTTCAGTTGACAAAGCAGCGTCCGCCCAAGTCGAGACGCATTGCTTCAACGGTAAAAACGTTGCACAGTGCCCTGACGAAACAGCCCGCCCCCAAGTCGAGGGCGGGCTGCTATCTGAAGGTTCCGACGGCAAATCGGAGCTTACTAACCTGGCACCACACCAGGGGACGAACGGAATGCAGGCGTGTTTATAGCACGTCCTACAGCCAAGGCAAATGGTGACATAACGCACCTGGCCTGGCAACCCCTCCGTATCGCCCCCGCAATGACGAGGGCGATTTTATGGTAAATCCTTACGAGCATACGCCGACGCAAGACGAGATGGCGCTGATCATCGCGAACGCATCGCGACTGACACCGCATCTGGTCCCGATCCTGCAAGCGGCCCGCAATGGGCGGATCGGGTTCCAACTGATGTTGCCAGGGCACCGCGCCGACTTCGCCTGTCTAGCACAAGCACGCCGTCCCTGCCTGATCATCGTTGGCGACGACGCCGGTGACGGACGGCCCGATGGCCCCGACGTTTGGCCGGATACCAAACGCCTCGTGCGCTGGGCCAATCGCGCCGTCGTGAACGCAGCCGCCGCCAAGGTCGAGCACTACGAAGCGGCATTGGCATCGGCACTTGAATGCGACCGGCTTGTCCTAGTCGAAACCAGCAGCGCCCGCGCATTGGAGTGGGAAGGACTGTTCGCCTCCGATGGCAAGCCGACCCTCACGATCTATCCGACGAACGGCCAGCACCCATGCAACCCGCCCAAGGGATCACTGCATTGAGCCGCTGGCACGACGATGGCCACGATGACCTCCGTATCGCCCTCAAGACCAGTGCCGAGCGTGTCGCCACCCACATCCTAGGCCCGCCCAACAAATGCCTAAGCAACCGGCGCGAACTGCGCTGGGGCGATACCGGGCGCGTCCGTGTCCAGATCGAGGGCCGAGACGCCGGCCGCTGGATCGAAGAAGGCAACGGCGGGCGCAAAGGCGACTTGCTGGCCATGATCCGGGCACACAACCCTATGCCCTTTGCCGATGTCCTTGCTTGGACCTACGCCTTCGTTGGGCTCCAGCCGCCCAGTAAGCAGGACCCGGTCCGGCCCCGTCCCGTCATCCCACCCAAGCCGGTCGACCCCGCGATCGAGGCCGAACACCTAGCCGACGATGCCAAGCGCACCGCCGCCGCGCAAGATCGATGGAACGCCGGCATCCCGATCACCGGCACGATCGCCGAGACCTATCTCGTGGCAACCCGTGGCTTCCCCCCTCCGCCCGCCGGGTGGGGCAGCGTCGCCCAGCTACGCTACCACCCGACAGCCCGCGCTCTCATGGCCCCGCTGATCGGACCCAACGGCACCGTCCAGGCCGTCGCCTACATCTATCTCGACAAGAACGGGCAGAAAGCCACCAACCGCCCCAAGGCCAAGCAGAACTATGGCCCCATGACGGATGCCCGTATCGTCCTGCCAGGCCGCACCGGACCGGTGAACCTCGCTGAAGGACTTGAGACCGGCTTGGCGGCATGGCTGGCCACGAGCTGCACCACATGGATCACCTGCGGCACCATCACTCGCCTGGAGACCGTGCCGAAGTGGTGCGTCGCCCTAGAGGATGACGATAACCCCACCGACACCGCCGAGAAAAAAGGCGTCGACACCGCCAGCGCCATCGCAAAAGCAATGATGCGCTGGACCGCCGCCGGGTCCAATGTCGTGATCGCCCGCCCCTGGCCCGCCCGACGCTACGATGGTTCCGACCTGGCCGACGTCATGCGCCAGCACGGCCCCGCCGCCGTCAAAGCCAGGATCAATATCGCGGTCAGCCCTGGCGTGGCGCGGACCTACCGCATCCCCGTAGGAGAGGCCCGCAAGATTCTGCCCAGCGCCATGCGCCCGGCCTTCAACGCCGGCACCGCAGACGAGGACCCCGACGCCGACCCCGAACGCCCGCCGCCCGTCTACGTCGTCCATGGTAGCACCGGCCTAGGCAAGTCACACGAGACTCGGAACCAGATCGCCGACGCCATCAACGAAATGCGGCGTTATGGCGCCAAGCGGACCATCTGCGTCGCCGTACCGCGTCACGACCTAGCCGACCAATGGGCCGAACGGCTCCGCGCCCTCGACCCCAATCTCTACGTCGAAGTCTGGCAAGGCCGGGAGCGGCCCGATCCCGACCAACCTGGTCAGCCGATGTGCCGGGATATGGAAGTCGTACGAGAAGCCAGTGCCGCCCAGCTCGACATTGACGCCTACGCCTGCAAGCCGTGCGAGCATCGCGCCTCATGCGGCTATCTGCGGCAAAAGAACCTGCAAGGTGTCGATGTGTGGATCGTGGCGCACTCGACGCTCGCCAACGCCAAGCCCGCCGCCATCAAGCACCTGGCGATGCTCGTCATCGACGAGAACCCTCTCGATGAGTTCCTGATCGGAAACAGCGGCCCGCCCGTCACCTTACCCCTCGACGCCTTCGACCACGTGCCAGTGATCGAGCACGACCCCATCGGCACTGGCGAGCTGCGTGAGCTATGGCAGCGCGCCAAGCGCATCGTCCACCCCGAGGGCGCCGAACCCGGCCCACTCAAACGCCAAGCCTTCCAAGATGGAGGCTTCACACGCCTCGATGCCGGCAACGCCGAGCTGCTGACCTGGGCGACGCTCTATCGGCCGAAACTGCTGGACAGCATGAGCCGCGCCGAACGCATCACCGAGATCAAGTACGCCCACCGCAATTGGGACCTCATGCGCCGCGTCGCGTTCTGGAAGGCCGTCCAGGACCTTCTCGACCCCACCATCAACACCACCGGCCTATCAGGGCACGCATCCCTCGCCCTATCCGACGACGACACGCCGCGGCCGGTCATCGTGCTCAAACGACGCAAGGCCGTGCCCAAGAGTTGGCGTGTGCCCACGCTGATCACCACAGCCACGCTCAAGCTAGACCTGCTTCGCTACGTCTGGCCGCAGATCGAGGTGTCCGCCGAAGTCAACATCACCAGCCCGCACACACGCATCCGCCAAGTCACCAACTGCTCATACTCAATGTCACGCCTCGACCCCGGCAAGCCCGAGGGCAGCAAATACGGCGTGCTCAACCCCAAGGAAGCCGCCCGACGCCGGAACCGACGCCGCGACCTACACGCGACCATCGCCAGGGAAGCCCGCGCCGTCTTTCCGCAGAAGGTGCTCGTGGTGGCACAGATGGCCGTCGAGGCAGAGCTCAAAGCACTCGGATGGATGCCCCCCAACGTCTGCTGGGGCCACCACAACGCCATGACCGGCCTAGACGACTACAAAGATGCGCGCCTGATCATCGTCATTGGCCGCACCCTGCCCCGAACGTCCGCCGTCGAGAATGCCGCCGAGGCCCTGACCGGCGAGGCCGTCGAGCACGTCAAGCAGTACGACATGGCCGACGCCCAACGGGAGACCACCGAGGGCTTCATGGTAGCCACCGAGACCTACCGCCATCCCAACGCCATCGCGGAGCAGTTTCGAGAGTCCATCTGCGAGCATGAGATCATCCAGATCATCGGGCGCGGACGCGGAGCCGACCGCACCTATGCCGATCCGTTGGACGTGTTGGTGTTGACCGATGTGCCCCTCGATCTGCCCGTCGCCGAGTTCATCACCGCTGAAAGCTTAGAACCCAGCCCATGGGACCTGCAATTTGCGGCGGGCGGCATCGCCTACGAAAGCCCAGCCGCAGCCGCGAAAGCCTACCCAACGCTGTGGCGCAAGGACCGAGCGGCAGAGTGGGCGTTCAAGGAATACCGCGAGACGTTGCGCGGGGCGAATGATGTGACCTTCCACAAGTTCCCCATAGAGAATCTCTATATGGGGAAATTGGGCAAGGTCCTTTCATTGGATTTTCAGAACGAAGGGGTGGGCAAGCGCCATTGTTTTGCGATGGTCGATCTTAGCCTCATAGAATCCCCTCACGCCGCCGTGACCGAGCACCAAGGGCCGATCCGCGAATGGATCGAGCACCCGGCTGATCCCACCCCAGAGCCGCCGCCACCCAAGCCCGCGCCGACCGTTAAGCTCGGACTTTTGTGGTGGGACACCGACGACGCGCGCACCGTTCCCTGGTGGGAAGAATGCATCCCACCGGCAATCCGGCGGATGCTGGAGTGAGGCTGGGAGCGGTCGGAAAGGGCACATCACACAAACGCGCCCGCCGCCGGGGATTTCCCCGCCGAGCGGCCCGGCTGCTGTTGACGCCTTCCCCCGCTGGGTCATATCATCCCCATTGGGGCCATACTGGTGCTGCCGACTTCCTAGCCGGCCATTATCACCTGCCCCATTGCGAGCGGCGACGGGCCATATGCATCCGACCTTGCCCGTCGTCGTTTCGTACTTCCCCATCGCGCCATTCTCTACGGCAGCCCCTCTGACGCGCCATTGGGCTGGACGGCGCGGAGATGGCGGCAAGCGGTTCCGAGGGTCAATCTGTAAGCCCGCTAAAGGACGTTTACAGCGCCATCCCATCCATGCGATAACATCCGCAGCCTTACAGGCTAACAGGGGTGGCAGATGGCGGTTTACGGCTACGTGCGGGTCTCGACGGTGCGGCAGGCGGCCGAGGGCGAAAGCCTGGACGTTCAGCAGCGCACCATTGCCGGCTATGCCTTGATGCACGGGATGGCGGTTGAGCGGGTGTTTGTGGAACGGGCTGTCTCTGGATCGGTCCCGCTGAATGACCGGCCGCAAGGTGCGGCATTGCTGGCGCTGGTGCAACCGGGCGACTCCATCATCACGCCGAAGCTGGATCGGATGTTCCGGTCCGCCCTGGACGCTCTAGCTGTGCTGAGCCGGTTGCGGGACCGGAGCGTTGCTTTGCACATAGTCGACTTGGGCGGCGACGTGGCGACGAACGGCATAAGCAAGCTGGTGTTCACCATCCTATCTGCCGTGGCCGAGGCCGAGCGCGACCGGACCCGTGAGCGCGTGGCCGAAGTGAAACGGGACCAGAAGCTACGCAACCGCTACCTAGGCGGCACTCCCCCCTTTGGCTGGCAAGTAGGATCGGATGGCGAGCTGGCACCCGTGCCGGACCAGCAAGAGGCGCTTGGGCAGATGCGTGCCCTTCGTGCCGAGGGTCTGAGCCTCCGCACCGTGGCCGAGCGGATGGGTGAGGCCGGCGTTCGTATCAGCCACGTAGGGGTTAAGAACGCGATGCGGGAGGTTGCGGCATGAGCGACAACGTAGTGGATTTCCTTCGTGAGCAGTTCGCGCGGGTGCATGTGAAGTTGGATGCGCTCCAAGACGACGTGACAAACCTCAAGGTCCGCATGAGCGCGTTGGAGGCGGAGTCTGGACATGTTCGGATCGGCCTGGCGGAAGTAAACAGCCGCCTTGACCGCATGGATGCGCGTATGGAGCGGATCGAGCGGCGGCTTGACCTTGCGGACGCCACCACGGGCTAGAGCGCCAGAAAGCCGCCAGGATCGCGCTACAGGCCGGTCCCCTGTCCGCCGCCACTGAACCCTTCGCCAGCCGTTAGGCTGTAGCCAGCCCTGAGCCTGGCGTGGCAGGCGATGCCGTTGACGCCAGCGCCGGGCGGAACAGTGTTGCTTGCGCCAGAGGGGAGCCGCGCCCGCCGTCACCGCCGCCGCGGCTGACCGGACCCGACAACCCCGTGAGCAGAAGCGGCTGCGACCCAGGTTGATCGCTGGGCGCAGCCGCACCGCTGCCACGGGCACAAGCCGCCCTAACCCACCATCTGGTCCGCGATCGGATCGCGCAATAAGCTCATCAGGTCTCGCAGGTATTCTTCAGGGGTATCGGGAAAGTTCCCAAATCCGACCCGCGCCCGGTATTCGCTCGATACCCTTGAGTACTCAAGGCCCTTGTCCTCATCCATCACGACGACTCGCCAGAATGCGTTGAACACCCGAAGCGGTTCACTGTTCTCGTCAATTGCCCTCATCTTCGCTGCGAGATCGGTAAGCTGGGCGACTGATTGAGCATTGCGGGTGTCATGCGGGTGTTGAGCGGCTTTGTCGGCGCGCCAGCGGGCCGTATCCTCAAGTTCATCAGCAAGTTCATTGGCGGTGGTATGCATTTCGACAACCTTCCCCTTTATCGCACTTCTATCAAAACGCTAGTTCGGAAGCAGCGGTTGCGTAGCCGCACCGCTGCCGATCCATTGCAATTCGTCACGTGACGCGTCTGGACCATGGCGCTGGCCCAGCCGCCGCCGCCGGCACCCCAGCGCGCCCAACATTGGGTATAGCACATTAAATGCATTTGTTTTCAGGGCAGTAGCCGCAAATCTGCCCCTTGTGCATTCGGTTGGCACGCGCCATGTCGAATGAATGATGCGGAACAATGACGGTGCGGCAACGGAGCTAAAACGGAAGCCTCGCGTTCGCCAGACGCGCGCCGAGGAGAACCGTAGACCGCTGGGAACCGCTCTCAACGCCCATTCTCGGGACTACAAGGTGCTCGTCAAAGCACGTCGCGACCTGGCGGCCTCCATCGGCGCCGAGCTAACGCCGGTCCAGGCGTTGCTTGTCGAACAGGCGGCCCAACTCCGGCTGCGGCTGGTCCAAGCTGACAACCAGGTAGTTGCCGGTCAGCCGATGACCGCCGTCGAAAGCAAGCACTACTGCGCGCTTTCAAACGCGATGACACGGGTGTTGCTGAGGTTGGGCCTGGACGAGAAAGCCCAGAAAAAGCCGTCGCGCGACCCGTCGGTTCCAGACCTTCAGGTGTTCCTTGCCGAGCACGCACGCCAGAAAACTGAGGCGACGGCATGAACCTCATCGATAGTATGGAGTCCGCCGAGCTGTTCGGCCGGTTCTTTAAGCCGCAGTCGGACGGCACCGACACATGGGCACGCTGGAAGGCGCTTGGCGCCTGCCTCATGGGCGTAGCCGTGCCCGACGAGATGCAGGAGGTGGTCCGCCACCACACCGGCCGTAGCGACTTGCCAGTCGTCGGCAAGCCCTTCACTGAAGCGGCGCTGATCTGCGGCCGGCGTTCCGGAAAGAGCCGGATGCTGGCCACGACGGCGGTGCATCTCGCGATTTGCAGGGACTACGCCCCGTATCTGGCGCCGGGCGAGCTGGCCACTATCGCCATCATCGCCAGCGACCGCCGCCAGGCCCGGACGATCTTTCGCTACGTGGACGCGCTGCTACGCGAGACGCCCATGTTGAAACCGCTGATCGTCGAGAGCACGGCCGAGACGATCACGCTGAGCAACCGCGTCCAGATCGAGATAGCCACCAACAACTTCAGGGTCACGCGCGGCTACACCTTCGCCGCGGTCCTGCTGGACGAGGTCGCCTTCTTTCGTGACGCCGATAGCGGTTCGGTCAATCCTGATGAAGAGCTATACCGGGCGCTGCGGCCTGGAATGCTCACGATCCCCGGCGCGGTGTTGCTATCTGCCAGCTCGCCCTACAGGAAGAAGGGCATCTTGTGGACTCTGCACAAAAAGCACTTCGGTGCCAACGGCAGTCGCGTGTTGGTCTGGCAGGCGAGCAGTTCCGAGATGAACGCTACCCTAGCAGCCTGTCGGACTTAAGCAAAAATCGGGATTTTTTGGAATATTATGTCTCGCGTTCGCCAGGAACCATAGTGGAATTGCGCTCAGATCGGTATTCCTTTTAGATAGTTGCGTGACAGGCT
>JAABVA010003932.1_pt1 | contig 13878 bp, 22 predicted proteins | sample 5560331 | NCBI WGS metagenome assembly JAABVA01 (sample SAMN12812661, study PRJNA571458) | rock metagenome | isolation source: Antarctica rocks | place: Antarctica: Victoria Land, Mt New Zealand sud | collected 2016-01-07 | reverse complement strand
CCATGCGCTCGACGCTCTGGAAGCCTGGGAGAAGACTCGCGCCCTGCCCTCTAACAACCGGAAGGCGGCCTGATCGAATGCTTCAGAAACGATTGAGGGGCCAACCGCTCGCAACGGTGGCCCCCCGCAGTGTTTATAGCTCGGTAGTTCTCAACACCCGGACTTCTACAGAAACCCTCGCCGCTGTTCAAGCGGCATATGTCGCAGCGCGATTCCGCCTCGACGGCACCCGTGCTCGCGTGGTCGCCGAATTGGTGTGGGGGCGCTCATGAGCGCCCTCGTTCTCGGGATAGATCCCGGCCTCGGTGGCGCGTTGGCGCTGCTGACTTCGGATGGCGTGCTGCTCGACCTCGCCGACATGCCGGTGTTGGCGGACGGCGCTGCGGGGCGGAGAGCGATCAACGCGCCACTGCTCGCCGCGAGGGTTCGGGCGTGGGGAGCTGGGGTCGCCTACTGCGAGCTTGTCGGACCCCGGCCTGGTGAAGGTGCGGTCGGCGCGTTCGGTTTCGGCCGCAGCCGCGGCATCATCGAGGGGACGCTCGGTGCGCTGGCGATCCCCGTCGAGATGGTGGCGCCGGCTTGGTGGAAGCGCCGCGTCGGCATCCCGCCCGGCAAGGTTGGCACCAAAGACGCGGCCAGGTCGGAAGCGATCCGGCGCTGGCCCGCGCGGGCCGACTTGTTCGCTCGGGTAAAGGACGACGGCCGTGCCGAAGCGGCGCTCATCGCGGTCGCCGGCATGACACGGGAGGGACGCTGATGGGCATGTCCGATCCCGTGGCCGAGTTTCTGCTGTGCAAGCCGCTCGACCAGCCGTCGCTCGACCACATGAAGTCCATCGGCATCCCCGTCCTGGCGCTCGTCTCCGACCTCGACGGCATGGGCCACTGTATCCGCCGGGACCGTGTCGAGGCCCGTGACGGCCGTTTCGAGTTCGCGCGGTACGTGAACCATGAAATGGTGAGGGACGCCCTGGTGGCGCTTGCCTACGATCGTGACGGCCGCGCCGCCGACATCGTGGTGTGGCGAACGGGGCCGCAACCGTTTGCAGCGTCCTGGCTCGGCCAGGTCGGTTTGCTCGGCGAAGAAAACCTCGATGCCGCCCGGTTCGGCGAGCCCTTGACGGTTCACGCCAACGTCATGGCTTGGCTCCGTTCCAACAGGCAGGGCGTGGTGGTGATCGACCCCGTCCGGGCCGGGCCTCTGCTACGCCAGGCAGGAGAGATGGTGGTTGACAGTCACCACGAACGAAACCGGCTCAACGCCATCATGCGGGTGGATCTGCCGAAGATCATCGTCCGATCGTATATCCGCGCGGTGGCTGCCGAATGACCCCGCCGCGCGACGACAACGTGACCACCCTGGCGGACCGGCGGAAGGGCCGGGCCAAGGTCAGGGGCAACGGCAAGGCCGAATGGCTGAAACAAGCCACGTGCGACGACCGGGGCCGCCCCGTGGCGAACCTGGCGAATGCCATGGTGGCGCTGCGGCACGCGCCCGAGATAGCCGACGCCTTCGCCTATGACGAGATGATGCAGGCACCGATCCTGTTGGCGTCGTTGCCCGCGGTCACGCCGGAAAGCGCCGACCCTGTCGAAAAGCCCAGGCCGGTGCGGGATACCGACGTGAGCCAGGTCCAAGAATGGCTCCAGCTCGCGGGCCTGCCCCGGCTCGGAAAGGACACGGTCCACCAAGCGGTCGACCTCCGGGCCAGGGAGTGCGCTTATCATCCGGTGAGAGACTACCTCGACGCCTTGAAGTGGGACGGCACGGCGCGGCTCGACCGATGGCTCGCAACCTATCTCGGCGCCGACGCGACACCCTACGCAACTGGCATCGGCCGCATGTTCCTAGTGGCCATGGTGGCGAGGATTTATGATCCGGGTTGCAAGGCAGATTACATGGCGATTTTCGAGGGGCCGCAGGGTGCCAGGAAGTCGACCGCTTGTTCCATCCTCGGCGGCGAATGGTTCAGCGACAGCCTACCCGATGTCACCGAGGGCAAGGACGTCGCACAGCACTTGGTCGGAAAATGGTTGATCGAGGTCGGCGAACTTTCGGCATTGAGCCGGGCCGAGTCCGCGCACCTGAAAGCCTTCATCACGAGGCCCGTCGAGCGCTACCGACCATCCTATGGAAGGAAGGAGGTGATCCAGCCCCGGCAGTGCGTCTTCATAGGCACAACGAATGCCACCGCCTATCTGAAGGACGAGACCGGGGGACGGCGGTTCTGGCCGGTGAAGGTGGGCAAGATCGACAGCGACGCCCTCACGCGCGACCGCGACCAGCTCTTCGCCGAAGCCGTCGTCGCCTATCGGGACGGTGCCAAGTGGTGGCCAGACCAAGCCTTTGAGCAGCGCCACATTGCCCCGCAACAGGAGGCGCGTTTTGAGACGGACGTCTGGGAAGACACTATTCGACCATGGCTAGAAAGCCGGGAGCGCGTGATGGTGACGGCAGTCGCGCGAGACTGCCTTGGGCTGGAAAACCATCGGATCAGCACGGCAGACCAGCGTCGGATCACCGCCATTCTCGATCGCATGGGGTGGAAATCAACACGGGACTGGAGAGGGCGAGCCTATGTGCCGCGACCATGACGCATGTCGCACCATGACGCATTACCCCATATTGGCAGTCAACGCGCGCGCCTATAGGACCTCTATGGAAAATGCGTCATTGTGAGTCATGTGCGTCATGGTTTGAGGGGTCGAAACTACGGCCCGACGAACAGACCGCAGTCTGGAGCCGAGACGCGGCGGACCGCCTGCTACGGTTTCGGAACAATCCTCTTACCCTGAACGGCATCAAGACACTCGGCATAGAGATCGAGCACGTGTTTGCGCCAGACACCCGGTCCATTGGTGGTAGGCTTATCGTGGACGTAGAGTTCCTTCATCAGTTTGTAGGCGACCTGTTCCGGCGAGTTCTCGCCTATGTGAACGACAGGGGCAGCGTCAGACATAGCGCATCATCCAATGGTGATTCGATTTTCGGATCGTCTCGTGATGATGCCCGAAGAGCCACCCCACGCACAAACCCCGTCCACATTCCGACCGCGCCCGTCTTTCATCACGGCAGGTTTCCGCTTGCACCTGATAGCTAGACAGCTGCTCTGTCCGAGAATGTCCAGCATTGTCAATATTGTAGAGCGTCCCGTCGCCGTGCAATAATCCGGAGGACACCTCTCGGGTAACTATGAGCAACGTTTCGAACCTCGCCAAGCCCTCGCGGACGACTCGCGCGGCCGTCTCGAATGGATCGCGACTGCATGCCGGTGAGGTCGATGGGCGGTCTGTCGAGGCGCGCCGGTTCCGCGACATCCTGTCGGAAATCACGTCCGATCTCGGCGGCAGCGATACCTTATCGGAAGGGCAACGCCAGTTGAGCCGTCGCGCCGCGATGCTGTCCGTCCGCGGCGAACTGATGGAATCCGAGGCGGTGAGCACCGGCGAGATGGACATCGCGGCCTATGGCAGTCTCACAGACAGCTCGGGCGCGTCTTCAATCGCCTCGGCCTGAAGCGCACCCCGCGCCCCGTCGAGGTCTCTCACGTCGTCGACCACTTCAGCCGCCCCGTCGATCGAGGCGCCGCGTGAAGAAGCTCGTCACCATGCGCCACGCCCTGTCCTCGCCGTCCTACTTCGGCGGACCTGACATGATGGGCGCCGACAGTTGGGCCGGCTGGCGCGTGCTCTTGCTCGCCATCATGGGCGAACCGTTGACGGATGACGAACGGGTCGTCTTCCGTACCCTCACGGATCGCGAGCGCGAGCCCGACAAGCCCGTTCGCGAGTTCACCGGCGTCATCGGCCGCCGGGGTGGCAAGAGCCGCGCCATGGGCACGCTGGCGGCGTTCCTGGCGGGGTGCGTCGACCACCGCGGGGTGCTGGCACCGGGGCAGCGCGGCCGGCTACCGATCATCGCGGCATCGAAGGACCAGGCCGACGAAGTGCTCGCCTATGTCGTGGGTGCATTCGAGCAATCGACGGCCTTGAGGCCCCTGGTGGGAAACACCGTCGAGCGCACCCTGTCGCTCAAGTCGAAAATCGACATTCAGGTTAGAGCGTTGTCGTTTCGCAATTTACGCGGGGCAACTAACATTGGCGTTATTTGCGACGAACAAGCATATTGGCGGTCGGATGAAAGCGCCAACCCCGATGATGAAATCGTCGCGGCGCTGAAGCCGTCTCTTGCGACCACCAAGGGGCCATTGATCCAGATCTCTTCTCCGTATGCGAAGCGGGGAACGCTATATCGATCATTCGTCCGCGACTTCGGTCCCGAGGGCAGGCCGAGCCGCCTGGTGGCGAAGGCGTCGACCACGACGCTCAATCCGGCGATTGATCCCGACTTCCTGGCGGACGCCTACAGCGACGACCCCGTGGCGGCGGCGAGCGAGTACGGTTGCGACTGGCGTTCCGATATCTCGGCCTTCATCTCGGCCGACGTGGTCGACGCCGCCGTGGTCCAGAACCGCACCGAGATCCCGCCGGCCTCCGGCGAGCATTACGTCGCCTTCGTGGACGTGGCCGGCGGCACCGGCGGCGACAGCTACACGGCGGCGGTCGCGCATAGCCGACCCATGGCTGGCTCGCGCGAGCGCGTGGCCGTCGTCGATCTCCTATTCGAGGTGAAGCCGCCCTTCTCTCCGGACGATGTCACCGAGACGCTGTGCGAGATCCTGAAGCGCTACGGCATCCGGTCCGTGACCGGTGATGCCTACGGCGGGGCTTGGCCTCGCGAACGGTTCGAGACGCGCGGATTTAAGTATGAGGTCGCATCGAAACAGAACGTGGCTTCGTTGCTTGATTCCGGCGAAAGCAACACCGGCCCGCTGTTCGCATCCGAGATCTATAAGACCTTCCTCGCGCTCGTCAACGGTGGACGGGTGGAACTACTCGACCACCGCAAGACCATCACGCAACTGTTGACCTTGGAACGCCACACCACGCCGAGCGGGAAGGATAGTATCACGCACCCGAAGGGCGGTCACGACGACTGCATCAACGCGGTTGCGGGCGCCTGTGTGTTGGCGGCCCATGCCAGACAGCCCCTTGTCATCACCCAGGCCATGCTCCAGCGTCTTAGAAGTAACCCTTCGCCTGGAACTGATGGTTACTACAAAATGCACGGCACCTACGGCCGCAACGGATACTGAAAGGAACTACTATGTCCCGACCCCGCAAATTAGCTATAGACAAAGATCTCGCTCTTGAAGACGGCCAGTGGGAGAAGCTGGTTACTTTCCTGAAGCCTTTACTCTCCGCCGAAGACATGGCCAGTGTTGAGGACATCTGCCGCGGTGGTGGCGACTCGCCGGATGAGCCGGCCTCGGGTGCTTCCGATGCCGCGCGGACCCAGCAGAGGGCCGCCGTGCCGGGCGTGAAATACGACAGAGCCAGCTTCCCCCACGCCACCCGACTGAAGTAGAGGCTAGCGTGAAAGCCGACAAGCTACATCTCGTGCCGCCCGCCCGCTCGCCGGAGCGCGAAGCCCTCAGCCGTGCCATCGCCGAGGCCGCTCCGGCGGTCGCTGAGGTCGACAAGGCCCGCGCTGCAGCCGAGGCCGCCCGTGGTCATCTGGCCAGTGCCGTCGGGGCTGTTCCTGCCGCCGAGCGCGCCGTTGCCGACGCCAAGACGCGCCTGGTCGAGGACCCGTCCACCAGCCGCGCCGAACTCCGGGCGTTGCGTCAGGCCGAGACCGATGCGCGAGACGATGTCGAGATCGCGCGCGAGCTCGCGGGTCGCGCCGAGGCAGCACTGACCGAGGCCGAGCGTTCCGCTCGCTATGCGGCCGATAAGGTCGAGTCCGCGGCCGGCGCTGTGATGGTGGCATGCTTCGCGCCTGCCCTTGAAGCCGCGGAGCGCGCCGGACGTGAGTTTGCATGCCTCGCCTTCGCGGCCGACGCCATCGCGAGGTTTGCTGACCACTGGACCGGGGAGCAAACTCAACTGAGGGGCCTCGTGGGCACGATGAACGCTCAGTTCGTCTACCGCAATGACGGGGCAGCCTTGGAGGCCGCGCAGGAAGGCGCTTCAGCGCCGTGGCGTGCTGCCCATGCCGCGTTGCTCGGTGACCCCGACGCGCCCTTGCCCCAGGTGCCGTGATGAACCTGACAGCAGCCGAATCGGTCCTGATCGACTTCATCCGCGGCAAGCCCGAGACTGACTTCCACATGTCGATCGCCACGAGCGGCGGGGACTGGCTTTTCACCGCGGCGAGCCCGACCGACGGCTTCCTCGTTGGCCGCGGCAACAGCTTCGGCGAGGCCTTCAGCGCGGCCATGGGAACCAATGCCGAGCCCGGCGGCGACCCTGGCGACGGCGAGACCGCGCCGGCCGTCCGTGCCCTCAAGCTCGTGGCGGGCATCGATCATCGATCCGAACGAAAGGTTGCAGCATGATCACCACCTCGACTTCCCCCTTGGCCTCGGCCGGCGCTTCTGGCACGCTCGCGATCACGTCTCCCGGCGTTGCGGCCGGCACGGCTTCGCTTCCCGTTTTTGCCGGCGGGCCGAATCCGGCGCGGGCCGGCATCTACATTACGCCGAGCCCCGATTTCGTCGGCAACTTCTCGCTCTACAAACACGGCTCCGGCTACCAGGCCGACGCCGCGGGCATTCCCGTGCTCGCGCTCGCGGGCGACAACACCTTCATCTATTTCGCCCCGCCGTCTGCTTTGGCAAACCTAAACGGCATGGACAGTTTGATCCTCAATCTCACGTCCCGCAGCGCGGGCACGCTCACGCTGTCCGTGACGCAATGACCGGTTTCGCGCCGATGCCTGCCGGCGCGAATGGCCAGCGGGCGGTGCCGAAACACCCGCAGCGGGCGCCGACCTTTCGCGGTGAGTTCGCATCGGCTCCGCTGCCGGAAACAGCGGCGGAGCCCCTCCAACCCGAACGCGATCCGCGCCGCATTCCGATCCGCATCGTGTCGCGCCGCGCCATCGAGGCGATGGTCGCGAACTTCAACAGGAACGCCGTTCATGCCGACTGACCCCCGCCACCTCGACGCCACCATCGACAACCTCCGCATCGACGCCCGCAACCTCGCCGGCATGGTCGCATACCTCACGGCCGCCCGCGACCGGCTCGCCGCGGCGCCCGATGCCGAGCGCGAGGCCGCGGCGCGGCACCTGGCGACTTGCGAGCTGCGCTTGCGCGCCGACGCCGTGGTGCTGGCGCACAATTTCGCGGCCCTTTCCATCCCGGCCGGAGCCGTCCCGACGTGAGCTTCACGACCAAATATATCGAGGTCGACTTCTCCCTCGACCATGGCGTTTTCGCAGGTGGCGGCAACAGCTACACGGCGAAGGGCCTCCGCATCTCTGCCCAGATCGTCAAGGCCGGAGGTCTGTCGTTCGGCGAGGCCTCGATCACGATTTACGGCTTGCCGCTCTCGGTCATGAATCAGCTCGGCACTTTCGGCCAGACCCTGACCGTCCTGGGCCGCAACACCATCACGGTGAAAGCTGGCGACGACCCGAACAACCTCACGACGGTCTACACGGGGGACATTCAAAATGCCTACACCGACGGGTGGTCACAACCGAACGTGCCGTTCCGGGTCGAGGCGCGTGTTGCGGCCTACGTTGGCGTGAAGCCCATCCCGCCGCTGACCCGTCCTGGATCGCAGGACGTCGGTGACTTGCTCGGGCAGGTCGCGCAAAGCGCCGGATGGCAATTCGAGAACAACGGCGTCTCGACCAAGATCATGAACCCGTACTTTGCCGGCACGGCCGTGCAGCAGCTTCTTGGCATCGTGGATGCGGCGGGTGTCGAGCACCACATCGACAACAACACGCTCGCCATCTGGAAACCGGACTCGGCCCGCCAGGGCGCCGCGACGGTGATTTCACCAGAGACGGGCCTCGTGGGCTACCCTAGGTTTAACAGCCTAGGAATAGACATCGTGACGTTGTGGCAACCGACGCTCGCCTATGGCCAGAACATCCAGGTCCAGTCGAGCATCACGCCCGCCTGCGGGACGTGGACCATCCACTACCTGGAATACGACCTCGAATGCGAGACGCCGAACGGTCGGTGGTTCTGCAACATCATGGCGCATACGCCGGGGTCGATGGTGGTGTTCTGAGGTCCGATCATGGCAGGGAACGACGGCTGGCCTGGCGCGCGGGATCGGGTCGCTGCCGCGCCACGGGGTGAGGGATATAGGATCATCCGAGCGGCTCCGTTGTCTGCCGTCACCGCAACCGATGGTAACATGCTCCGATTCGGGAGTCGGTCAGCCGTGAGCCGATCGCCGGTGAAAGTCGAGCATGCGAGCCCGAGGCGCTTTCGTCTTGTCCATATTGGGCCTGCTCGTCCTCGGCTTGTCGGCCTGTACGCTCATGCCGGACACGGCAAAGCTACACGACGTGGCGCCAGGACCTGGCGTGCCGTTGCCCGTGCCTCGACCGCACTTCGCCCATATCCGTCCAAGGCATCGCGTGTTGGCTTTCATGCCGCCGCTACGGGGCACCATGGCGCCAGTCGAAAGCCCGCGCTCGCCAAGTATTTCGAGCCGCAAGGCTGTGCCGGAACCGCCGACCCCAATCGACCCGGCGAGCGCCACGGGTTCGCTGCGTGTCGGAAAGCCCACACCGGTGCCGCCCTCGGGGAATTTGGCCATGCCGCCGCTACGGGGCACCGTGCCGATCTCGGGTAGCGTACCGGCGCGATCGGAGACGTGGGAACCGGCACACTGATGGACGGAACCGACGTCCGCGCCCTCAGGCATGGTCACGGCCGTGAACCTCTGGCGGGGACCGCAGATGTCCACGCTGCACGAGATGGTGTGATTGGTGTGGCTGCCGGGGAGCGTTAACCTTTTCTCAACCATATCGGCCGAAGGTGAAGCCTTCCTCCCAGACTTTCGGGCCGTCCTTCGGGGCGGCCCCTTTTCGTTCGGCGAGGCCGCGCCCTGGACGGCCATCCCGGCCGCAGAGAGCGCGTTGCGCGAATGGACCGTGGACCGGCGGGTGAAGGCGACGACGATCCGACGATCGTGGAGCCGCTGGCGAAGGCGGGGTGAGGGTCGCCGCCCGAGATCATGACCGCCCGGACTTCGTCGGGTATGGGCAGCGGCACCTCGCCGCTTGCCGCCACGGGTGCCTGCTGTGGGGCAAGATCGGCAGCGAGGGGCTGCGGAACGGGCTGCGGGTGCGGCGCGCGGCGGCTTGACGGAACCCGGTGCCCTCTCTCTTTCCGGAACGAAAAGAGAATGCGTCGATGCCGTCGAGTCACGAGTAACAGGCCACCATCCTGGCTGGCCGCGGGTCATGGGCGAGATGGGGCGAGGTTTATCGCACGATGGGGTCGAGCACAGAACCGCTTGCCAATCCGCAGAGACGCGCGTTAAGACCTACAGCTTCTTGCTCCGTCAGAGCAGAAACACAATCGGTTGTGAATCTAGATTTGTCACCTTCGCTCAAATCCCACAAATAACGTAACCTTGTAGGAAGGAATCGTGGATAGGAGACATCACTAGAATTGTATATTTTATCACATAGAGATTTGATTATCTCCTGCTGACCATACTGTTGCGCTACAAGACTCGGACTATTTATCATGCACTCATAGTTTATCTGCTTCAGTATTCTGACCTGATCCACATGATTTCTATCGATATTGAAACACTGGCGATCTGTTTGGGGTTCCCCAATTGGCTTTAGACTAAACGCACGAACGTATTGACCAATTAACGCAGACGTCATTCGTCGCAACTCGGCTCTTTGTTCTCTGCTCGCATCATAGGGTTCGCTTAGAAATCCCCCAAATGAGCCTAACAAAAACTCTGCCAAGCTTCTTTGTGCTTCTCTTAGTCTTCCCTCTGCCCCTGTCGGGGCGCCGTGCCATCGCTTTAAAGCCTCACTCACTAAACGACCGCTCAGGCCTCCTTCAAGAAGAGATTTCCACGGCACTATCCTACACCTGTGTAAATCCTCGAGATCATGGACCGAATAGGCTAAGTCATCCGCCCAGTCCATTATCTCAGCTTCTATGGTTTTAACTTTACCGTAAAGAGACGTCGCAAAGTCGAAATCTTTCTCATCACATTTGTACGCGTTCCATTTCTGCTTTTTGTCTGGATCTTGCATATTCCTAAGCCAGGGATATTTAATCAATGCGGAAAGAGTTGCTCGAGTCAGGTCTAAGCCCGGTTTATTGCTTAGCCTCACAGCTAATTTGTTGACAATACGAAATGACTGTGCGTTGCCTTCGTAACCATCATTACCGCTATCTATCGCAAACGCATCTAGTACTTTCTCTCCGATGTGACCGAATGGTGGGTGTCCAAGATCATGCGCAAGGCACGCTGCTTCAACAACGTTTTCATCAATGCCCAAGTAAACATAGGGTTCCGCAGATATTTTCTTCAATCTCTGAGATATTCTCTTCCCAATTTGGGCAACTTTCAAGGTATGCTGTTGCCGCGTATGGAAAACGTCAGCCTCCCCGGCGCGGACCACCTGAGTTACACCGGAGAGCCTTCGAAAAGCGGATGAATATAGAATTCGATCGCAATCCCTCTCAGGAGGCGAGCGATCGTCTTCTTTTAAGATGCTGTATTGGCGAGACAGCCGGTCAAGATCGTCGAAACGTACGCCCACGGTCCCTCAAAGTGCGCTTAACGACGCGTTTTCTCAGCCACGCGCAATTCCAGCTTAGATCCCAAACTCAACCTGCCGGTGTCAATAGATCTTTGGATCGCGAGCTGGACAGCCCGCTCGTCCTGGCCTTGCTCGTTTTCGACAATCGTGCGCGCAATCTGACGAGCACCCACTCCATCCTGGTGGCGGGCAACCTCTGCCACCACGGCTTCGTCGGTTAGGTTGTTCTTGCGATCGGTATCTTCGCTGAACATCATACTCTCCATAATCGCGCGACGCTCAAAGCCTCGCTGTGCTCAGAGGGGCTTGCAAGCGGAGGCAACCTTGTTTCACTCTCAGCGAATGCGAGAATGTGGATAAGTAGGACATTGGGACATAATTGCAACGAGTACCCTTGACGCGCCCATAATCATATCACCCGCTCCTCGTAAGTGCGACATGATAGCGCGGCCTAGCACTTAAAGCCTAGCGCTAAGGCAGCTTCAAGCCGCCGCCCGCTGCCAGTACCCCTTCCACACACGCGACACGGGCTTGAGGTAAATCGCGCGACGTATTCGGCCAGGGCCTTGATGGCAGATTCCACGCCGACCTTTTCCATCAGTTCGCCCCCGGCTGATCGCCGCTGGCCAACTGGACGGCGGCCGATTCGAGGGCGTTTTCAAAGTCGGCTGACCACCGTGTACGAAAGATAGACGAACAGAGCGGCGCCTAGCAGCACAAGCAGCCCAGCGAGCGCCACATCCATCCGGGAGCCGGTGCCCGGGCGAACGTCTTTGCTATCGATGTTCAATGAGACTTTCCGGAAACGGAGTATCGCCAGGATCATCATCGCGCCGCCTAACAAGATTAAGAGCAGGCCGGCAATGTTACCCACGAACTGGCCGCTTGCCGACGGCATCCGGCCACCGACGGACTTGCTTGCAATCTCAACGAAAAGGTCAAACTTCTCGACCAGAAAACCAAACGCCATCACGGCAATCGACGTGCGTACCCAGGCCAGGAACGTCCGCTCATTCGCTGCGTGGTCGGTGAAATTCTCGATCATCCCGTGCTAATTCGCCCCCTCAGGGTCGTCGCGGTGCTTCAACAGTCCCAACCCCGTGAGCCAATCCTTCAACGCCAGCCGGATGGCTTCGGGCCGGCTCGGGCGCGGCTCGGGCTGGGCAGCGATCCAGGCGTCGAGGGCAGTCGTAATTGGAGGGAGGAGCCGCACGTGGGTGCTCTCGCCTTTGCCCGTCGGAGCAGGTCCGCGCTTTTTCTGTGGTTCCACGGTTTGACACTCCGCAAGTGAGTGTGGTACCACAGTTGTCTCGGGCCGCCAAGGTGCTGGAAACACCCTGGCGGCCCTGACCATAGCGAAGGGACCTCGCAATGGCTATCGACGCCCATAGCACAACCGCGCCCGCCGATCACCGGGCCTTATTACGAACCTGGGCCGGCGCCGTCCCCGTTCCCACGCCGGACCTCACGGCCGAAACCGTGACGATGCTGGACGCCATCCCGGCGGACGTGCCCCACGGTGGGGCGGGTATGGCGCGCCAGGGTAGCGCGGGTTTCCCATTGCTCCCCGATTCCGGGGAGCAATTCTCGCTCGACGCAGCCCGAGCCATCCACATGCGCCGCGCCCTGGAGGGCGCCCTCGACCACGGGACGGCGTTATTAGCCGCCCTCGGGCTTCCCAGGCTCATGGAGCCCGGCTTCGTGGCGATCGATCCCGCCGCGATCGGCGACGCCCTCGACACTGCCATCGCCACCCTCGACGCCCTGGATGCGCCCGGTTTTGACCTTGAGGACGACGGCACGGCCGAACCCTGGCTCGGCTGGATCGACGGCAAGCCGGTCCTATCCGACGGCCACGACGATCGCGAAGCCGAGGGCGATGACGAGCCCATCCTCGGCGCGCCGGAGCGGCATCCGTCCTGCTACCAATTCGCCTTGTGCGATGCGACCTCGTCCCAAGAGCATTGGGCGGACGGCAGCGCGCGGCACGACGAAGCCGAGGCCGTGAACGAGGACGGTGGCGACATCCTCGACGAGGGTGAGGAGACCCTGGGCTGGGCCGCCAACGTCGGGCAACTCGCGCTCGGCCCGACCACGGCGGACGGAGACGAGACGGCGCTGGAGCGCCACGGACGCGGGTTCCTCCGCAGCGGACCCGATGACGCCGAGGATGATGATCCGCTGTTCTGGTCCGTCGACGTCGGTTGCGCGATCGGCGCGACGGTGGACCGGGATGGTGCCCATGTCTGACCGCCGCTCATTCCTTCGTGGTCTCGCCACCCTCCCGCTGATCGGCGGCGGCGTGACCCTGGTCGGCATTCCAGGCGCGCCGGTGCCGCTATCGCAAGCCATGGCGGCTCCGTCCCTCGGCAACCCGCGAGAACGGGCGCGCTATGCCTGGGAGGCGTTCTCCGGCGCCATGCGTGAGCTGACGGCCGGGGCCGATGGGTGGTGCATCTTAGGAGCGGTCGAACGGGTCACACCGCTCCCCTACCTGCCCGCAGGAGCCTTCATGAGGGTGGCCGCGATCCACTACGTGCGAGACAGCGATCCGCGCTGTCCCGGCCTCATCGTCGAGCGGCACGAGGAACTCGACCTCGGCAGTCCAGGCGTCGAGATGGATACGCACTCGCGGCGCGACCATGGCTGAGCCCGTCTTCGACCGCCTCGGCGCCGAGGGCCTGCTCATCGAACTGAGCAGCCTTGTCACGGTCATCAGGAACGCGACCGAGAAGGCCGGGCCGCTCGCCGAGGAAATGACGGACGGGCTCTACTTCCTCGCGTGCCTCGTGCACGAGCGGCTGAAGCGCCTCGACGCCATGGTGCTGGCGCTAAGCAAGCCCGTCGTTAGACGAGAGACCTGACACCCCGGCCCGTCCGCACCGCGGGCGGGCATCTCACGCGATCGTGACCGCCTGCCCTCCCCCTCACGACACCCGGAGGCCGAACATGGTCAGCCGTTACCCGCAGCGTTACCCGGACCCCCAGAACGACGAAAGCCCCGCCGAGGCGGAGCTTGCTAAGTCATTGTTCGGGAGGGGAAATGATGGTGGGCGCTGTAGGTCTCGAACCTACGACCCGCTGATTAAGAGTCAGCTGCTCTACCAACTGAGCTAAGCGCCCATCACATCCGGCAGGCTTGGCCGAGCCGACGGTCGCGTATAGCCACCACGGCCGGGGGTGTAAAGCGCTTTCTGCCGGCCGGCCGCGGGGCGCCCACAGGGGCGATACGGGCGAGCGCGGCGCTTCCGGGCTGGCCCGTGCCGG
>JAABVA010003928.1_pt1 | contig 13885 bp, 12 predicted proteins | sample 5560331 | NCBI WGS metagenome assembly JAABVA01 (sample SAMN12812661, study PRJNA571458) | rock metagenome | isolation source: Antarctica rocks | place: Antarctica: Victoria Land, Mt New Zealand sud | collected 2016-01-07 | reverse complement strand
CGCAATGGCGACAGGCGATCTGAATCGTAACCATGATCGTGAGTGTACCGTGCCTCTCTACCTTGAACCATTACCAGGAATCCGTATAAGGCGCGAGGGAATCCGAGAAGCGTAAGAGATCAGCAGACACGCTTTGGGAGTTCCGTAAGGCGTTGAATATAGTACTACTCTTCAAGGCGTCAAACATCGCTCTCCCTACCAGAGCGGAACTCATCGCCGTCATCCACTCGGGTTGGATCAGAGGCTGGTTGATCTTCAGGGGCATATTGAACTCAGCGAACCCCTGAATGGCTTCCAAGAGTGGTTGCCGGTGAGCCTCGACCAGCGACGAGAGCATGCCCATGGCACTCACTCGGTACGCATCCGCCGCTTGGTTAAAGACGCCGGTGAGCGGAGCCATGAACTCATTCAACGTGCTTTGCAGGGGCTGAATACCTAAATCTAGTGCTGAATTCAGGACGGTGGGTTTCGGGACAGCGGCGGAGGCAATACTGCGGACAAGGGACGCGGCCGCCAGATCGGCCGTCGCCTCCTGTATGCTGGCGCCCGCGACGCTCGCGGCGCCGGCAACGTCGAGCCTCGCAGTATCAAAAGCACTGATCCTAGCATCGACTCCATCGAGACTGGCGATGTGTGCCACCTCGCCGATCCTGGTCCCGGCGAGGGCCGTACTGGCAGATTCAACGGCTCTGAAGCCAACACGGGCACCATCGAATATCTGCTGGACATGTGGGCTGCTTCGAGATTCGTGCTGATCGTCCTCAAGTCAAACGTCATAACGTGTCCTCCTAACTAGATTGTACTGGCGAAATGCTCGTTACTAGATAAAGGGATCCTTCGCGCAGATTTCTAGCCATGCGCTAAGATTTTCTTGAATTGAATTATGGGCCGAACCACCGCCGCCGCCAGAACCGCCGCGCCAACGCAAGCTCCGCCTCTAGCTTCTCGGAACGCTCCCGCTCTTTATCGGACCTCCCTCGGTCCCGCTCCAGGTCCTCGCGCAGCGTAGACTCAGCGCTCTCGGTGAATTCGGTGCGGGCCTCGGAGCACCCCAGCATATAGTTTAGCTCTGAGGCATCGTCCTTCTGTCTCTCACGGTAAGGCTTTCCAGGTTGAAGGCCACCAACCCTACGACGCTACTTCCTGCAACTGCCTCTCCAGGTCCTTGATCTCATCGCGCAGCTTGGCCGCGTACTCGAACTTGAGGTCCTCGGCGGCGGCGAGCATCTCAGCTTCGACGTCGGCGATGAGGTTTCGCAGCTCCTCCGGGTCGCGCGGGGCCTCGCGGGCTGCACCCTTCTTGTTGGTCTTGTAGAGACCCTTCGCCTCAGCGGCGATGAGGATGTCAGAGACGCCCTTCTTGATAGTTTGTGGCTCTATGTTGTTGCGCTCGTTGTGGGCCGTCTGGATCTCGCGCCGCCGTTCCGTCTCGCCTATTGCGGCCTTCATCGCGTCGGTCATCCTGTCGGCGTACATGATGACCCGCCCCTTCACGTTGCGCGCCGCCCGGCCAATGGTCTGGATGAGCGCCCGCTCCCCGCGCAGGAAGCCCTCCTTGTCGGCGTCGAGGATCGAGACTAGCGTGACTTCAGGAAGGTCGAGGCCCTCGCGCAGCAGGTTGATGCCGACGAGTACGTCGAACTCGCCGGTCCTCAAGCCCCGGATGATCTGGATGCGGTCGAGCGTCTCTATGTTGGCGTGCATATAGCGCGCCTTGACGTTGTTCTCCAGCAGGTAATCCGTCAGGTCCTCGGCCATCTTGATGGTCAGGGTGGTGACGAGGACGCGCTCATCGTGCTCGACGCGCTTTGCGACCTCGTTGAGGAGGTCGTCGATCTGGTTCTTCGTCGGACGGACCTCGACCTCCGGGTCGACGAGGCCGGTAGGGCGGATGATCTGCTCCACGATCTGTCCGGAGTTCTGTAGCTCGTACGGCCCAGGCGTCGCCGACACGAAGACCATCTGGTTGCTCTTGAGCAGGAACTCCTCGAACGTTAACGGCCGGTTGTCCAGAGCGCTTGGCAGCCGGAAGCCAAACTCCACGAGCGTCGTCTTGCGGCTACGGTCGCCCTTGTACATACCCCCGATCTGGGGCAGCGTAATATGTGACTCGTCCACGAACGTAACGTAGTCATCCGGAAAGTAGTCGAGCAAGGTGTAAGGCGTCGAGCCTGGCGGGCGTCCGTCGAGGTGGCGCGAGTAGTTCTCGATGCCGGAGGTGAACCCGAGCTCCCGCATCATTTCCAGGTCATACATCGTCCGCTGCCGCAAACGGTACGCTTCCAACACCTTGCCCTGCTGTTCTAGCTCGGCGTAGCGCTCCTCCAGCTCCGCTTCAATGTTCTTTACGGCGACCGCGAGACGGTCCTCGTCGGTGACGAAGTGGGTCGCCGGGTAAACGGTGAGCACCTTCAGCTCCCGCAGAACCTCGCCGGTCAGCGGGTCTACCTCCGCCATGTTCTCGACCTCGTCGCCGAAGAACGAGACGCGGTAGACGGTGTCCTGGTACGCCGGATGAACCTCCAGCACGTCGCCACGCACCCGGAAAGTGCCCCGGTTTAGCTGGTAATCATTGCGCGCATACTGGATACGCACCAGGTCCCGCAACACGTCGTCTAGGTCGTAGAAGCCGCCCTCTTCGAGAAGAACCATCTTCGAGCGGTACTCCTCCGGGCTGCCGAGGCCGTAGATCGCCGAGACGCTCGCGACCACGATGACGTCGCGCCGGGTGAACAGGCTGCTCGTCGTGGAGTGGCGGAGACGGTCTATGTCTTGGTTGATCTGGGCGTCCTTCTCGATGAACGTGTCGGTACGGGGCACGTACGCCTCGGGCTGGTAGTAGTCGTAGTAGGAGACGAAGTACTCGACGGCGTTGTTTGGGAAGAACTCGGCGAACTCGTTGGCGAGCTGGGCGGCGAGCGTCTTGTTGTGTGCGATGACGAGCGCCGGCTTCCCGACCTGCTCTATGGTCTTGGCCATCGTGTAGGTCTTGCCACTGCCGGTGACCCCGAGCAGGGTCTGGGCGTCCCTCCCAGCGTCGAGGCCCAACGCGAGGCTCTCTATCGCCCGCGGCTGGTCGCCCGTCGGCTGGTACTCGCTGTTTACGCGTAACTTACTCTTGACGTCTATCTAGATCCCTCCCGTAAAGCTCTTCGTAGTTCTTCTCCGCCTCTAACACGTCCTCCACATACTGCCGGGTCTCCTCAAAAGGGATGTCACTCGCCACGTCGAAGCCATCCTCCGAAACCCATCCATCCACCGTCCCTTCCCCGGAATTATACGCCGCGAGGACCAGCCTTTCATCGCCGTCATACCAGTTTTGCAGGTAATTCAGGTACCAGACACCCATCCGAATATTGGTCTTCGGGCCCCGGTAGTCGCTCGCTATGCCGCTACGCTCCGAGATAAAGCGTGCGGTCTCCGGCTGGAGCTGCATGAGCCCGTATGCTCCGTGCGAGGACTCGACCTCCGGGTCGAAGCGGCTCTCCTCCCGGATCACCGCCGCCACCAACATCGGCTCGACGCCGTACTCCTCGGACGCCGCCTGGATGGTCTCCTCGTACTTCAAAGGGTAGATGAACCGCCGGACGGCATCGGGCGCTTTGAGGAGTGACGCCGCGAGGACCACCAGGACAACAGCAACCAGGACGATCCCGCGCCGGCGGCGTCTCCGCCACCGCCCGTAGTTATCGCTCTCTCGCCCCTTCTTCGCCGCCGGAACCTCTCTCCCCGAGCAACTGGTCCACGAGGGCTCTCGCCCTCTCCCTGAGTCTATCCTGGTCCCCGTCGTTTTCCACCACCACATCAGCGCGCCGGGCTTTCTCCTCGCCGGTTAGCTGGCGAGCCTCTATCGCGCGGCGCTGATCCTCACCCATCCCCCGCCCCCCGGCCCACCCCCGGCGCCTCTCATCCGGCGTCGTGACCGCGACGGTCACGTCGAACCGCCCCGCGCCCCCGCCCTCGAAGAGGAGCGGTATCTCCGCGACAAAGAGGTTCGCGTGCGAGGCGGCGGCCCGCCGGTCCGTCTCCTCGCGCACCCTCGGGTGCAATATCCCTTCGAGGTCACTGAGCGCCTCCCCGTCTCCGAAGACCTCCCTGGCGAGCGCCTTTCGATCTATGCCCCGCTCCCCGCGCACGCCCTGACCGAAGCGCCGCGCGACGGTGGATATAGTCTCCTCGTCCTCGGCGAGCAGGTGGTGGACCATCTCGTCGGAGGAGACCGTCTTGGCGCCAAGCTCTCCCAGAGCCTTTACGAAGGTGCTCTTCCCGGACGCGAGGGGGCCAGTGACGGCTATCGTCACCGGCCCCTTCTCGGGCTCCCTGGTTGTGGAGTCCTGGCTTACTGGTTGTCCCCTAGGTCCAGGTCGGAGAGCTTGTCGAACGCGCCGGTCCGGAGACCGTCGCCGACCCGATCCCCGCGATCCCGGCCACCGCGGTCCCTGTCGCCGCCCCTATCCCCGCGGTCGCGCGAGCCGCGCGGCTGCTCGTAGTCGCGGCGGAAGCGGTCCTCGCGGCGCGGACGGTCACCACCACGGTCGTCCTGCTGCTCGACGGTGCGCTCGGGGCGCTCGGTCCGCTCCTCGCGCTCCTCCTTCTTCGGGCGGAGGGAGAGGGAGAGGCGGCGGCGCTTCGCATCAACATCGATGATGCGAGCATCCACCTCGTCACCGGAGCGAACGATCTCATCAGGCGTCTCGACGTGGTGTTCGGCGAGCTCGGAGATGTGGATGAGCCCTTCGACCCCTTCCGCGACCTCGACGAAGGCGCCGAAGGAGACCAGCTTCGTGACGCGGCCCTGGATCTGTTCGCCGGTGTTGACCCGCTCGACGATCTCCTGCCACGGGTCCTTGCGCGTCTGCTTGAGGCCGAGCGAGATCCTCTCGCGGTCCCGATCCACCTCCAGAACCTTGACCTCGACGTCCTCGCCGACCTCGACGACCTCGCTCGGATGGTCGACGTGGTTCCAGCTGAGCTCGGAGATGTGGATCAGACCGTCGATACCTTCGAGGTCCACGAACGCCCCGAAGTCCACGAGGTTCGAGACCGTGCCCTGGACGATGTCGCCCTCCTGGAGCGTCGTGAGGATGCGGTTGCGCTCCTCCTTGCGCTCCTCCTCCAGCACCGCCCGGCGGCTTAGCACCACGTTGTTGCGGCTACGGTTCAGCTCGATGACCTTGCACTCAAGGCGCTGGCCCATGAACGAGTCGAGGTTTCTGACGCGCCGGATGTCGACGAGGCTCGCCGGCAGGAAGCCGCGCAGGCCGATGTCGATGATCACACCGCCCTTCACCACCTCGATAACCGGACCCTCGACCGTGCGCTGATCCTGGTGGACCTCCTCGATCCGTTGCCACGCCTTCTCGAAGGCGGCCCGCTTGGCCGAGAGGATCAGACGCCCATCGGCGTCTTCCTTCTGCAAGACAAGCGCCTCTATGTGCTGGCCGAGATTCACGATCTCTTGCGGGTCCACGCCCTTGCGGATTGAGAGCTCGTTCGAAGGGATGAGCCCCTCGGACTTGTAGCCTATATCTACGAGAACTTCGTCCTTATCTATGCGGACGACGTCGCCCTCGACAATGTCCCCGTCCTTGAAGTCGATGAGGACGGAGTCGTCTATGGGGACGATCTCCCCGTTCTCCTCCTTGAAGAAGTCTTTCATGGTAAGCGCCCGGGACGCGTTCTCAGTGGTATTCGTCATGTAGCAGTTGCTTTCCTTATCTTTTGATTGCCAAGTCATGATTATACAAGATACACGGAGACGCATTTTTTCTACTGGGAGACTGGCCTCACCCGCCCCCATCTCTCCCCGGCCTTGACCTCGACCTCTAGAGGCGGATGCAGGTCGTAGGCCGCAACCATCCTCTCCGCCGCCAGCGCCGCGACGTCCTCGACGCGCGCCTCGTCGGCGTCGAAGACAAGCTCATCGTGAACCTGCATTAGCATGTCCGTGTTCAGGGCGCGAAGCCTGGGGGTCAGGTCGACCATCGCCACCTTTATAATGTCGGCCGCCGTCCCCTGCACCCGGGCGTTGAACGCTATCCGCTCCCCCATCTTCCGGACGTTCTTGTTCGGGTCTCTAAGCTCCTTTACGTACCTTCTACGTCCGAAGAGGGTAGTCACGTAGGGCTCGCCGCCCTCCCTTTCGGCCCTCTCTTCGGCCTCCGCGTAGGTGCTCTGCATAAACTCGGTTACCCTCGGGTAACGCTCCAGGTACCGTTTGATGTACCGTTCGGCCTCCGCCGGATGCACGTTCCCGAGCCTCGTCGCCAGCCCGAAGCCCGAGATGCCGTACATGATCCCGAAGTTCACCATCTTCGCCCGCCTGCGGAGCTCCGGCGTCACGCTCTCAGGCCTGACGTCGAAGACCTCGGCGGCGGTGCGGGTGTGGACGTCCTCCCCGCCGGTGAACGCCTCGACCAGCGCCGGCTCCCCGGTCATGTGCGCGAGTATCCTGAGCTCTATCTGCGAGTAGTCGGCGACGACCAGACTGCGGCCCGGCGAAGCTGTGAACGCGTCCCGAATGCGGGTACCCATCTCGGTGCGGATCGGGATGTTCTGCAAGTTGGGGGAGTCGCTGGAGAGACGCCCCGTCGCGGTCGTCGTCTGGTTGAGCGTACCGTGGATACGACCATCCTCCCCAATCAGCTTCACCAGGCCGTCTATGTACGTCCCCTTCAGCTTGGCGAGCTCACGGTAAGCGATGATCCTGTCCGCGATCGGGTGCTCGATGGCGAGCTGCTGCAGGACCTTGGCGTCGGTCGAGTAGCCGGTCTTGGTCTTGCGGACCGGCGGTATGCTCATCTCCTCGAAGAGGACCTCGCCGAGCTGCTTCGGGGAGCCGATATTGAACGGGCGCCCGACCTCCTCGTAGATGCGCCCTTCGAGCTTCGAGATCCGGGTCTCTATCTCCGCCCCGACCTCCTCCAGAGTCGAGACGTCGACCGGCATCCCTATACTCTCCATCTCCCTGAGCACGTCCGCGAGCGGCAGCTCCACGTCGTAGAAGAGCCGCGCGAGCGCCATCTCCTCCAGCTCCCCGTTCAACTTCGGCGAGAGCGCGCGTATCAACGCCGCCCGCCGCGCCGCCTCCCGCACCGCCAGGTCCTCGTGCGAGACCTCGACCTCCGCCAAACCTCGCTCAAAGGCCAGCGCGTCCAGGTCGTAGCTCCCGAGCCCCGGCTTCACCAGATACCCCGCGAGGAACGTGTCGAAATCCGCCCCCCGTATCCCGAGGCTCTTGGCATCGTGTACCCGCAGAGTACCTTCGGGAGTACTGTTCGTGAGCCGTGCCTCGTCCTCCGAGACAGCCACGCACCAGCGTCCGTCTCCTACCGGCGCGGCTGGAACCGGCTCGAAGGAGAGCTCGACCGGCTCCTCCGAAACGTATACCTGCATCCTCTCCGAAGGCGGAAGCTCCTCTCCGCCCACGACAGGCAGCGCGGCGAAGCGGGGCTCCAGACTCCTGAACTCGTAGCGGCGCACCACCTCGCGACTCCGCGGCGAGACTCCCTGGAACCTCAAGGCCTCCGCGTCGAACTCGACCGGCGCGTCGAAGCGCATCCGGGCGAGCTCCAGCGAGACTAAGGCGTTCTCGCGGCCCTCTTCGAGCTTCTTGCGCGTCCCCTTCGCCTTGACCTCATCTAGGTTCTCGTAGAGGTTCTCGACCGTACCGAACTGCTGGAGCAGGCTCGACGCGCCTTTGGGGCCGATGCCCTTTACGCCGGGGATGTTGTCCGAGGGGTCGCCGGTGAGGGCCTTGTAATCGGGGATCTGCTCCGGGGTAACGCCGTACTCCTCGATGACCTCCTCACGCCCGTACTCCTTCGTCTCCGAGACACCACGCGTCGTCCTCAAGACCTTCACCTGGCCGTCCACGAGCTGCATAGCGTCCTGGTCGCCGGTGACGATCTTGAGCTGCACGTCCCCGGAGATGCGCCTGCTGAGCGTCGCCAGGACGTCGTCGGCCTCGAACCCCTCGGCCCGGACGGCGGGGATGTTCATGGCTTCGAGGATCTCGTCGAGGTGGTCGAGCTGTACCCTCAGCTCCTCGGGCATCGAGGAACGCTGGGCCTTGTACTCCGGATAGACCTCCAGCCGGAACCGCGGCTTCCCGCTGTCCCAAACCACCCCGAGTCCGACCTCTTCATCGGAGTCGAGTAGCTTCAGGATCATGCTCGTAAAGCCGTAGAGTGCGTTGGTCGGCAGCCCGCTCGTCGTGGCTATGCCCTGCGGTAGCGCATAGAACGCCCGGTAGAGCAGGGAGAAACCGTCGATCAGGTAGATGCGCATTCCTCCTGATTATACCGGAGGATGCGGTTAAATCTCGCCCAAATACGCCTCGCGCACCTTCGGGTCCTCGCGCAGCTTCTCCGCAGAGCCGGCGCTGACGACTGCGCCGGTCTCCAGGACGTAGCCTCGGGTGGCGATCTCCAGAGCAACGTTGGCGTTCTGCTCGACGAGGAGTATAGTCGTGCCCTGCTTGTTTATCTCCTCGATGATCTGGAAGATACGCTCTACGAGCACCGGAGCGAGCCCCATCGAGGGCTCGTCTAAGAGAAGGAGCTTTGGGCGGCTCATGAGGGCACGGCCAATGGCGAGCATCTGCTGCTCGCCGCCGGACATCGTGCCGGCCTCCTGCTTTGCCCGCTTCTTGAGGCGCGGGAAGAGGTCGAAGACCCAGTCCAAGTCCTGTCGTATCTCCGCGCGGTCGTTGCGATGATAGGCGCCCATCTCCAGGTTTTCGAGTACCGTCATGCGATGGAAAACCTTGCGCCCTTCCGGGCTCTGGGCTATGCCCTTGCCGACCATGCCATGCGCCGGCACGCCCTGTATCTCCTCTCCCCTGAAGACGATCCTCCCCTCCCTCGGCGGCAGTATCCCGTTTATGGAGCGTAGCGTCGTCGTCTTTCCGGCCCCGTTGGAGCCGATGAGCGTGACGACCTCGCCCTCCTCGACAGTGAGAGAGACGCCCCTCAAGGCGTGAATGTTACCGTAGTAGCTGTGTATGTTCTCTACTTCGAGGAGCGCCATCTCTTATCCCGTCCTCGCCGTGCCGAGGTACGCCTCGATGACCCTCGGGTCCTCACGCACCTCCACCGGAGAACCTTCGGAGATCTTCTCTCCGTGGTCCAGCACCGTCACCCTGTCGGAGATACTCATGACGACCCTCATCTCATGCTCGATGAGCAGCACGGAGATACCGCGCTCGTCCCGCAAGCGCCCTATAAGTTGCGTGAGCCGCGCCGTCTCCTGCGGGTTCATCCCGGCCGTCGGCTCATCGAGCAAGAGGAGCTTTGGGCCGGAAGCCAGAGCACGCGCAATCTCCAACCGCCGCTGGTCTCCATAGGGGAGGTTCTTGGCGAACGTCTCGCGACTTCTGAGGTCCACGAACTGGAGGAGTTCCATCGCCTTCTCGCGGGCTTCTTCCTCCTCGCGCCGCACCCCGGGCGTCCTGAGGATCGAAGCGAGAATGCCGCTCTTGAGGCGGACGTGCATCCCGGTGAGCACGTTGTCTAGAGAGCTCATAGTCCCGAAGAGACGGATATTCTGGAAAGTCCGTCCGATCCCCATTTGTGCCCGCCTGTGCGGCCCGAGACGCGTTATGTCCCGTCCGAAGAAGACGAAGCTCCCGGCGGTCGGCTTGTACAGGCCGCTGACCATGTTGAAGAACGTCGTCTTCCCCGCCCCGTTCGGCCCGATAAGGCTTACTATGGCCCTCTCGGGGATGTCGAAGTCCACCGCGTTAACCGCCACGAGGCCGCCGAAGACCTTGGTGATTCCCTTGGCGTCGAGGATCTTCGCGGCTCCGTTGCTCGTCTCAGACACCGGCCGTCTCCACGAGGGTCTCATCATCCCCGCGCATCTCCTCCTGGCGCTGGCGGTTCGGGATTATGCCCTCGGGCCGTAAGAGCATCATCACCACCAGCAGGACGCCGAAGAGGAAGAAGTTGTACTTGGGGATGTCCGCGTTCGAGAGCAGGGGGCTGCTGAGAGCGTCACCGATAGCGTGAACCCACTCGTTCACCTGCGGCAAGAGGTAGAAGTTGATCCCCTGCAGCATAATGGCGCCCAGGATCACCCCATAGATATTCCCCATCCCCCCGAGGATGACCATGCACAAAACGAGTACGGAGACGTTGAACGAGAAGCTACTTGGGAAGATGCTCTTTATGAACGCACCATAGAAAGCCCCGGCAAGCCCACCAAAGACCGCACCCAGAGCGTACGCCCAGAGCTTCGTCGTCACCAGATTAACGCCCATCGCCGCCGCGGCGGTCTCGTCCTCGCGTACCGCCACCCAGGCCCGCCCGATCCTGGAGTCTCTCAAACGGATGTTCACGAAGATGGTAATGAGTACTAGCACCAGGATGGTGTAGTACCAGGGACTGAGGTCCAACGTCCCGAACTGCTGCCAGGCTCTAGAAGGCACGAACGGTATACCGGGCGAGTCTATGCCCTTGATGCCGACCGTACCGTTGGTAAGGTTGTAGCCGAAGACGTTGTCCCCGTTAACGAAGAAGCGCGGGATGATCTCACCGAACCCCAGCGTCACGATCGCGAGGTAGTCCCCCCGCAACCTTAAAGTAGGCGCTCCGATAATAACTCCCCAGAGCCCGGCAAATGCCCCAGCCGCGAGGAGCAGGATCCAGAACGAGACGTGTATTCCTGGCAGTTCCTTGCCGCTCGTCTGTGCCGGCAACGCCGAGAGAAACGAGAAGCTTACCCCGCTGAAATGGGTCGAGGCGAGCCAGCCAACCACGTATGCCCCGAGAGCGTAGAATGCCACGAAGCCGAGGTCCAGGAGCCCGGCGAACCCAACGACTATGTTCAACCCCAGAGCCAGCATCACGTAGACGGCCACGACGATTACCGGGAACATCAAGTTCGCGCCTGTGACGCCGTTTATCAGCGGGAACAATAGTGCCAGCAAGACCAACCCAACCGGCAGCCCGAACCTCTTCAGCAACGCCTTCGGCGAAGCCACCTTACTCACCACCGCCGCCCTGCACCGCCGAGCGGTCGCCCAACAGGCCCCTTGGTCTGAAGACGAGCACCAGGATGAGGACGGTAAAGATCACGATGTCCGTCCATCTCACGCCGATGTACTGGTCGTTCATCGCCCCGATGACGCCGATGAGTATCCCACCGACCACGGCCCCGGTGAGGTTTCCGATGCCGCCCAATACCGCCGCGGTGAACGCGAATAGCCCCTGTCTGAAGCCCAGGTTGAAGACGGTGGTGCCGTTAAAGAGCCCGAACATGACGCCCGAGGCCCCGGCGAGGATACCGCCAAGAAGGAAGGCTACGGAGATGGTGCGGTTGACGTTTATCCCCATCATCGCCGCCGCCGCCTTATCCTGCGCCACGGCCCGCATCGCCTTGCCCTGCTTGGTATTCCGGATGAAGTACGAGAGGCCGATAAGCAGCGGTACCGTCACGGCGACGACGAAGAGATCCTTCCAGCGATAGGCGACCGCATCGGTTATACCGGCAAAGATATTGGCGTCGGAGATCAGGGACGGGAACGGTATCTGGGAGGCGCCTTTCCACACCAGACCTAGGTTCTGCAAGATAAAAGACATACCGATCGCCGTAATCAGAACGGCCAGCCGCGGGGAGTTGCGCAGGGGCTTGTACGCTATGCGCTCGATACCGACGTTGATCAGCCCGCACACGATCATGGCTACGACGAGCGCGAATAGCACCCCAAAGATCTTCAGTGCACCCCCACTCCCGGAGGTTATCGGGACGAAGAAGCCGAGTCCCAAGAACGTGCCGCTCAAGACGGTGACGCCGACAAAGGAGCCGATCATGAAGTTGTCGCCATGGGCGAAGTTGATGAGCTCGATGATGCCGTAGACGAGCGTGTATCCGAGCGCGATGAGCGCGATGATTGCTCCGTTGGTGAGCCCGATCAGGAGCTGCGTAACGAACTGCCCTGGATCCCTCACCGCCTGGATAAGCAGCAACACCAGAAGCGCCGCGACGATAGCCACGGCGATGCGCGACTGCCAACTCGAAGACCTGGCGCTCTCGAGTAGTATCGCGCCTTTGGATTTCGCCTCTTGAGTCGTGGCCATCACGTTACCTCTCTTGGAAAGCGGGGAACGAGAGATAGATCCCGCTCCCCCGCCGCAGCCTACCCTAGGTTCCCCCGACATCGAGGACTCTGTTGAACTCGAACTCACCATTCTCGACCTTCTGTCCGGAGAGCTGGGTGAGGGTTGTATCGCCATCCTGGTCGAAGCTCCAGGTACCCAGCACGCCATCGTAGTCCTTGGTATTAAACAGCTCCTGGACTACACCCTCGCGGGTGACCTCTCCATTGTTATCGTAGGCTCTCTGTATGGCATCGAGCAGTACGTTGGCCGCCTCGTAACCGTAAGCTGTATACGCCTCTACGTCAGACCCGTACTTGTCCTTGTACTTTTGGACGAAGTCCTGGCCCTTACCGGGAAGCTCACTCGCCGGCAAACCGCCAAATGTTACGTAGATGCCCTCAGCTGCGTTACCAGCCGCATCGATGAAGGACTTCTCACGGATACCGTCCGGACCCATAAAGATCACGTCCTCGTTCGACATCCCGGCCCCAATCTTGTCGCTGACGAGCTGGCCGGCGTTGTTCTGGGTTATGCCGCCGAAATAGATAGCATCGGGGTTCGCCTGTGCGATCTGGCTCATAAGGGAACGGTAGTTGGCGGCTTTGCCGTCTATGCCTTGGCGCCCCAGGACCTCTATACCGAGGTTCTCAGCAGCCTGCTGGAACTGGTCGGCCACGCCCTTGCCGTAGGTCTCCTGGTCGTCGAGTATGTACACGCTCTGGATGCCCTCGTCCCTCATCCAGATGGCGCCCGCGCGGCCCTGCTTGTCGTCGGCCACGATAACGCGGGTGTAGTTGCGATTGCCGGTCGGGTAGTATTTCTCCGGCTCTCCCGACTCACCGCTGGGCTTGGTCAACCCGAGGGCGGTGTTCGCCGGGCTAACCATCGCGAGACCTGCCTGGTTGAGGATCGGGATCTCGACCGCCCCGCACCCGGAGTTGAAAGGCCCGATCCAACCAACAACGGACGCGTCCTGCGCGGCGCCCTGCGCGTTCTCCGTGCACTTGGCCTCGTCCCACTTCCCGGCCTGGGCCGTGGCATTATCCTGAGACTGGTAAGCGATCTGCACGTCCCCGGTCATATTGTCCCGATCCTCGAGCGCCAGGTTGATAGCGTTGACGATAGTCTCATTCTGTGGCCGCGAAGACCCCTGCAACGGCAGGTCGCTCACTATAGTAGCGGTCGGTCCACCACCCCCTCCACCACCGCCGCCACTGCCCTGCTCCCCGCCACCGCCGCACCCCGCGACAACAAGCGCCGCGGCCACCCCTAGCACCGCGAGCATCCCTACCCGACGCTTTCCCTTCACCCTGCCTCCTTCCAGGCCCACCTTACGTAGCGACTCGCAAACCTTCCGTACAACGTGCGATTCACCCAACAACCGACATCCGAATGGTCCCCACTAAAGCTTTGTTAAGCGGGATTATGGTCACGCCCGCTTCTCCGTGTCAACAGAACAAGCGCGAGTATGGTCCATGGTACAATCTACAATGTTATTCTCCCGCGCCGGAGTGGCGGAATCGGTAGACGCGCCGGACTCAAAATCCGGTGAGGGCAACCTCGTGTGGGTTCGAGTCCCACCTCCGGCACAAGACAACATTCCAGCAAATCAGCCAAAAACGTTAGAGGTAGTGAGAGGTCCGGTACGAACAATGAGCCTCTTTTACACGAGTTACTACACTCATATCTTGCACCCATCGACCCGTACCTCGATGCCGTGACCTCGTAACAAGGCGCTTCGCTCCTCGATCTCCCTCAGTAGTCCCTCGATCACCGTCTGAGGC
>JAABVA010003926.1_pt1 | contig 13891 bp, 9 predicted proteins | sample 5560331 | NCBI WGS metagenome assembly JAABVA01 (sample SAMN12812661, study PRJNA571458) | rock metagenome | isolation source: Antarctica rocks | place: Antarctica: Victoria Land, Mt New Zealand sud | collected 2016-01-07 | reverse complement strand
ATATATTACCTTATTAGACTGCCAGTGGACACTCACTGGATTACTAGATGCTGACTGAACGCTCAACTACTACCGCGCTTGATAGAGAACATAAATCACTGAAACTGTACAGTTATCAGTTCTGTTCACTACAATAGGATACTCGACAATATGTATGTATCAACTACAAGAGGCTTTGATTTCAAGACGTACAGCACCTCAAGTGACCACAGATGGAAGTGTGATATCATTGCTTACTCATCTCTTACTAAGCGCCCCTATTTATGTCTTAGTCATCATTTTCTATATATACTCTACATAACATAAACAAATAGAAACAACTTTCTACAGATCAATTCACATCTAATAGCATTAAAGATTTGAAGCACACTTTCAAACAGTCTTAAAGCTTGAGCTTCAGTCTGAACTGATTTAATTTATATTCTGATCATGAAAGTTTCAATGCAGTAATGTATAAACTACATATTAGAGTGGTCATCAGGTCAAGTCAGGCTCAGATTTTAGAACCTGACTCAACTCACTGAGCTTAACTTTGAAACTCAACTCAACTCATAATATTAGGTAATTTTCATTGTTTCTCATGTAATTTTGATAATTTTTACATCATTGAAAAGTTCTTACAATTCTCTACAAAATGAGCCTAAAATCACAAAAAACAGATTGCTTTCAAGCTCAATGCACACAACTAAAGTTTTGTTCAAATTCTTGAAGTTTCTGTCACTATGATTGCTCATGACTAACAAGACATGCAAAATAAGCAAAAAACCAGCTTTGAAAAAACCTAACAGTCACTTTACTACATATTCATCTTCTCTTCAGTGCTCACTGCTACTTCAGTGTTGAGACTACAGAATAAAGAGACAAGTTCTTATACTGTATTGTATAAAGAAAAGTTCTATCTTTTTTATATCATGACATGTCTGACAGCAATTCAAATTAAATTAAAATTAATTTGTTAATTAATGTCTTTAATCATTTACAATCTCTCACTTTATGTCTTAGATCACATCTTTATTTAATGCAGCTTCAGAAACTTAAAAAATATCTAATGTAATAATGTTTCTTTCTGCAATGATGTTTAAGAATTCTCTGAAGATGAAGACATTATTTATTTATAAGAATAGTTGAAAAGCAGACACTGCAGAGATATAAATTCTTAAAATAAAAGTTTATTTTCAATTTTACAAAACATTGACAAATCAACTTCTGAATGATGAAGCAAAGATTATTGTTATGATTAATTATTTAAAAGATACTGTTAAAGTATGATGACTTTAAAAAGAAGAATAACTTTGAGTTAAAGAAGATTCATTAAATATTAGATTTTAAAATACAAATAACTTCTTTTTAGCATTTCTACTGATTTTTGAAAACATTAATAAAATGAAACATCAATGTTGCTGTTATGAAGCTTTGAAACAAACAAAATTGATTCAACAATACAAAGTAAAGTTTACAAAGATTGTACAACTTCTTCAGTCTATATCAATTAAATATAAACAAAAATAACAGTTCATTCAGAGTTTAAAGCAGAAGATTTAATTTAAACTTTAAAAATATTTAAAAATTAAAGTAACTATTTTTAATGAGTTAATTTGATGAGCTAATTAAATTGAATAAAGTCTTTAAGAAACACATAATGAGAGTTATCTTAACATTTTTAATGACTTAAATTTGAATCATAATAACTTGTTAAATAATTCTTGAGATTGATCTCAAAGTTATGAGAGATCAATCATGTCTAAATTAAACAAGTTAAATATGAAAGCTTATTGAATCTGATATAAAAAGAATAAAGTGTATTTTCATTATAAAAAGTTTCTATATATAGTTAAAGACTGCTGAGACAACAAGGACAAAGATAAGAACAAGAATAAGAATAAGAAAAAGAATAAAGACAAGAAGAAGTCAAAGATTGTTGAAGTTGATTTGAATAATTTGAAAAATTAAAATCATTTATGAATATAGAAGTATTTATAAATAAGTTAATAGAAGCTTTTATTCAACTCAATAATGATTTGAGTGAAGCATTCACACTGAATGACTCAAAATTCTTATTATTAAGTATAATCTTCAGTTAAATCAATGTTCTCAATTCAAATTTATATATTCTTGCAGACTGCATTTGAGGCAGACTGAACAAGATAAACACAGAAGTATTAGTTGATTTAGTTAATAGAAAATTAAATTGCTTAAGATATTCTTGCTGAATAAGTAGATCATTTAGTTAACTGTAAAGCTGATCTTTCATCTTAAGATAAATAGCTTTCAGCAACAATTAAAAGTATAAATTGTGAATCTTTAAGAACATAATCTCATTCTGAGATTAACCTGACTAAAAGTCACTAATTCTCAGATTAATTAAGCTACAGACTGTATGATAATTCAGAATTAACAATAAAAACATCATTATTTGTTTCTGAAAAAGTGACAACAAGCTGTAAATGAGTCAACATTAAATGTGATTGAAGAGTGCACAGCTATAAAGACACTTTAAAAGTGCAGAATTGTTAAATACTTATTAATGATTTAACAGAACTCAGAGAAGTCAGAAGCTGAACTGTTAACTATTATAAATGAATGATAATGAGCTGTAAACAGATTAACATTAAATGTAATTGAAGAGTGTGCAGCTATGAAGACACTTTAAAATTACAGAACTGTTAAGTATTTATTAGTAATTCAACAGAACTCAAAGAAGTCAAAAGCTGAACTGTTAACTGTTATAAATGAATGATTATAAGTCATTATTGAAGAGTTTTAATTCATATTCAGATCAACTTTATTAGACAAATTATCATCTAAACAAATATTTAAACATAGCATTAACATCAGCAACATTAAGTCTATCAACATAAATGCTTATTCTCTGTCACAGCTACAGCTAAATGAACAGACTAAACAGATAATAAAATTATTGAATAAAGATCTAATTTATGAGTCTGCAAATTTATGAGACTTTCTGATTCTGTTTATTAAAAAGAAAAAGAGTACATGATGAATGTGCATTAATTACAGAGTGTTAAACAACATTACTGTTAAGAATGAAATGAATAAGAAACTTTATTTAGTTATCTATGATGATCAGAAGTTATAAGATGCAAAGCTCAATTATTCTGTTTATAAAAAGAAGCTATTGATCATTAAGTATGCACTTTGAACTTAACAGTACTATATTAAAAATGATTATACTTGTTAGATATATAACTCATGATAGCTATGCTATTAGTGTGGTGCCACCTTTTGACAGGTTATGAGCCCAAGTTAGTGCATGATAACTTGTGTAAAGTGGCGCCTAGGCCACCTCTGCTGGTGGTTCAAGTCCATGGTGAGGGAGTAAGTCCAAAAGGTCATGAGTTTGAACCACCATCTGTGCGCACTCTTTACACCTGCAGGTCAGTTGCGGGCCGATTGCGGGTTAGGGAGAGTGTTAGATATATAACTCATGATAGCTATGCTATTAGTGTGGTGCCACCTTTTAACAATACTACAATTATTATTATGAATCATGAAGATCTACAATATTTAAAGAATACATCACACTCATTTAAATGACTAGCTCAATAAATTAATAAATTTCAGCAGTATAATCTCAACATTCAATATTGATCTGAAGCTCAGACTGTTATATTAGATTTGATTAATTATTAATTTAATTTTATAAAGAAAGACTCAACAAATAAAGTGTTCTTAGATGCTCTGCAGAGACTAAACAATGTGAAATGAGAAAAAGTATTGAAAGAAATGAATACTCATGCTATACTATGCTGTCTAGTGAAACTTCTAAACTATGTTGCCTATGGGCACATCTTGATCAAGAGAGTTACAGAAGAAGTAGAAAGAATGTTGACTGCAGTTAACATGAACAGAGTCTTCACTCAGTCTCTGATGCTAATTCTATTTCACTTCATAGAAGCAGCTAGAACATCACTTCTCAACATTCTTACTCAGTGAGGCTGCATCTATTGACTCTCACTGATGACAAACATCAAATGACTAAATGCATCATTAAGAGTTCAACAAATCATTCAAGAGTTTAACTAATCATCAACAGTGAGTTTTATGAATTCAATAAATCACTCAAAGATTTATCTAAGCAGAGACTTAATAAGCCTGTCAGCAATCATCTCTTGACTGAGTACAAAGTTTATCTGAATCTGATTGTGCTTATGCAGATTGCAGATGTTGTGATAGAAGACATCAATGTACTTTGACTGCTCATGTACATATGCATTCTTGATCAAGATCAAGACAGCTTAATTGTCTTCTTTAAGCTGAATGAATGAAGAAGCTTAATGAGCTTTATTCTCTTGAATACTCATACAGTGTGAGTTGACTTCAAGATATTTGTCTATGTTTATGTCTCTTAACATCTGTTCAAGCCAGATCTCAGTCTTCATGCACATTGACATGGCCATGTATTCAGCCTCAGTGATTAAGATAATAACAGACTTCTGTTTTTGACTTGTTCACAACATTGATTCATCTTTAAGCATGTAGATACATTCTAGAATTGATTTTCAATTCTGTTTGTCTGAAGCATAGTTAGAGTCAGAGTATTCAAGCATTGCTTGACTCTCATTAAAACTGTACATGATGCTGAAATTAATGATTGATCTTATGTACTGCAGTAGTCTCTTAAGTGCATATTCATGATGCTTCACAGAATCACTGAGATATTGACTTAGTCAATTTAGTGTAAAGATGATGTCTGATCAAGTATGAATTGCTGTATACATTAGGCTTTTAATTGTCTGTTAATACTGCCTTTAATCTATTCTTTAATCAGTTGAATCAGCAGAACAAAGAACATCATATTTGTTGAGTGAAATGCTGATGACTCTGTGCTTATCAGATTGCATATGAAGATTCTTTAGTATCTTGTTTACATAGTGAGTCTGATTCAGGTGCAGAGTTCTCATTTTGTAATTATGTATGACTTAAATGCTGAGGATTTTCTGTGTCTTTCTTAAGTTCTTGACTTTGAACACACTCACAAAAGCTTGCTTAAATCAGAGAATGTATGACAGATTTGCTGAAGTTACAACAATATTGTTTACATAAAGAAGCAGCATGATTCTTTTGATGCTGTAAAGAAGAAGACAGAGATCAGTCTTGCTTTAATGAAAACTCAACTTAAGCAGTTCAGTGACACATCATTCATGTCAGTTCTGTGCAGCTTGCTTAAGATCATAAAGGCTGTGCAGTATGTGCAGAACACAATTAGATGCAACATTGACTTTAGAAGAGAATGTTATATAGATTGTTTTCTTTAGAAAGAATTTCATGAAGATATTATTGACATTCACTTAATGACACTTTAGGTTCTTGAGTGCAACAATAGTCAGAAAGACTCACAGAGTGTTAAACTTAATAATAAAAGTAAAGATGTTTTCATAATCAACATCATATGTCTGTGAGAAGTCTCTTGCCACAAGTCTTGCCTTAAGCTTGTTCAAGAATTCATTAATGTTTAGCTTGAGTTTAAAAATTTATTTATTGATCACAATGTTGACTCTTCTTAATGACACAGTCTCTTTTCATGTTTCATTTGCTGTCAAGACTGTCAGCTTTGCATAAATAACATTCTTTCACATTTCTTCTCAGATTGAGTCTTTCACTGCTTCAGCATAGGTGACAGATGTCAGAATGTCAGATCTAATCATAGAGTCTTCTTTGTCTGCAGAGAACATCATAAGTGCTAGTATAACTCTTAATATTTTGATTAAGGACTCATCTGCATCTTAATTGTCATCATTGTTGTCTCTCTTTCATTTTAAGATCTCAACACACAGAAAGATTCTGACTTCTTTAAGTGTCATTATCTTAACTTAATTAGTGTTGATCTTCTCATCTGATGACTCATTTAGATTAACTGCAGTCAACTTGACCTCATGTTGTTTATCTTAAGACTTGTTGATCTTAATCATAATCAAGTTAGACTGCATCTTACTGTTCTAAGTCATGAATGCCTGATCTGAAGCTGTGATCTTCACAATGATTAACTTCTTTTATGAATGTTCAATGAATCTTCTGTTCAGAAGAACATTTAATGTCTATTGTTGCAGTTTAAGATCAACAGTGTTTTTCTTCTTGCTTTCAGCAAACTTTACAGCATGATTCTTGATGATGTGCTTGAGATCTAAAGCTTAAAGCTGATACTGCTTTGTGATTTCCTCAATGTAGCTCATGAAGACTCTTACTTGTTCTCAATTCATGAACTTGTTACATCTATCTTCAGATAGTAACTTGAGATCAATGTAGCTGTAGCACTTACATTCTCATACATAAATATAATTAATGAATGACTTCACATCAGTGAAAGCTTTCTTGAGAGTTGTCTACTTGCTGTTAATTAAGAGATCAATTGCTATTTAATTATGAAGATAAGCATCTGTCTGTACTGTCTGCACTCAGAACTTTATTGACAGTTGTGTCTCTTTAATCATAGTGTGCACTGAGTTCTCAGTGATTCAGATGATTCTTTCAGCAATGTCATTCTGAATTGACATGTAGGGCACTGTGTATTGCAGTGTAATGTTAAGAGATTTGCATCAATCATTTAAAATGAACTTCAACTTCATTCTGTTGTTGCTTTGTACAGCAAGAATCTTTGTATCAATCTGAAGTTCAGTCTTCAGTCATCATTCTTGCAGTGTCTATGAGATCTCATCACATTGCTTCAGCAGTATTGTTTACATCTTTTAGAAGTGATTATCTATTATCTTTAGAAAGTACTGATATTCATTAAATGACAAGAATAATGAATTACATATGTCAATGAAGACAAGAATGAGAATGTTAGTCTTTCTTTTGCTTACAGTGTGATCTCACTTATTGATGAACTTGATCAGAGCACAAACCTCACATACAGTCTTGTTGTTCTCAATGATGAGAATTGGCTTTTTGAGGATTGTCACCTTGTAAAGATCACACAACTTTGCAGAATCAAGATGAACAAATTGTCAGTGTTAAAGTCTGTAAGCCTTGACCTTTTCATTCAATGACACAGTGTCAATGTCTGAAGAATTGATCATGATATTGTGCAGACTCACATCTGAAGCAGCTGCAGAGAAAGCAGTCTCTGAATGTGATGTGTGCACTGCAGATATCAGAACAAATTCATTAAGGCTCTTTGCAATGTACTTAACTATATAGACTTCATCTCACTCTGATGCTTCTATTATAGTCTTGCTGTGCTTATCACACATTTTAAGACAGTATTGATTAAAGCTTTCATGCAGTTTCATTTTGCACATTCACTTTTCTGAGAGAAGATTGATCTCAAGTTTAGACACATAAAGTGTTGAACTCAGCCTTACAGAATTTTCTAACTTAACTTACATAATGATCACTTCACAATAATGAGAGTATAAATGTTCTTTCTCAACTCTAATTTGCTGACATCTCATTTGTATGAGGAGATCACTAAAGAGTTGAAGTTAATCAGTTATGTATGAGAAGAATTCAGAGTCTGCAACTCATTCAGATTTGAACATCTTACTGACAGACTTCTTAAACAGAGCAGTAATTTCATTGCTGACTTTCTCTTTCTCTTCAGATTTAGAGAAGTCATCATCATTGTTGCTGTCACTGACTTCTGTATCAAAGATTCTGTGCCTCTTTTCTTTGTCTTTATAGACTGACTTCTAATGCAACTTAACTGCAGTTAACCTGTACAGCTTGACTGCAGTCAACCTGCTTGCCTTCTTTTAAATGTCTCACTTAACATCAGGAAGAAATTTGCAGTCTTGAATGAAGTGAAAGCTGTTGTAAAGAAAGTACTTGATGAAGTGATGAGAAAAATGATTACTGTCTGAGCTAAATGATCTGCAATATTGTTGCTTAATATTCACTGTACAGTGATTCAATGAACTGCAGTTCTGATTCATTGAACATTGACCTTCTTTTTATTTGTCTGCTCACAAGACAGTGACAGTCTCATCAGTCTTAAGCTGTATCTCTTTCTTCTGAAGCTTCTGCAGATCTCTCTCAACATTAGGATTGTCTTGAGCATCAATGACATTGCAGATCACAACATACTCATTTGACAGTGCTTAAAGCAATGTCTAAAATTGTTGCTCTGATTTAAACAATTCAGTCATGTCAGACTGAGTTGCAGCAATCTTTCTGCTGAGTTTACTCAGATGAGTCTATGCTTCTTCAATGAATACATTATCTGACATCTTATACTCAATAAACTTTGTCAGATATTGTCTTCTCATCATCTGCAACTTCTTCTTGTATTTGATCTTCAATGCATCTCAAACATTCTTTATGCTTGTCTTGTCTGTCAGATATTCTTGATCATCAACATTGATGCAGATAATAAGTCAATATAAAGTCTTTGCATCAGTTTTCTAACTTTCAAAGCTGAGATTGCTGAGAAGAAATGAGACTGAAAATTCACTGACAAAAGTATTGACTGCTGAGATCTTAACAACATTTTATAGATCTTCTTCTATCAGTCATCTCTGCATAAGAGTGAATCATTGATTGCAGTTCTTGTGAGTGAGAATTGAGATGAATTGTTACTTTGTAAAGAAGTTGTTGAAGTTCATGGTGATGATAGTTGACATGTAGTATAAGAAGTGAATAAAGTAAATAACAATGTATGCATAGAAGATAATGTAAGTAAAACAATAAAAAGCTTTTATGTCTTTCTTGTTCTGTGAGATGATAGTGCTTATTTGTCTCACTGACTCATACTAAGCTACTGATGAACAGTGCTTTCTGAGCAACTGTGAATGCTTGTTTATCTATTCAACAAGACACATATCAAGCTGTCATCACTATGCTGATTTTTGCTGAGATCAATTCTTCTTGAATCTTCTGAGCCAAACATACTCAGCTGCTGAAGATGCTTGTTTGCTTAACAGACACATATTAAGCTGTCATCACTGTGCTGATTTCATTAAAGTCAGATTTATCACAAATCTCAATAGTCAGTAACACTGCTAAAGCTGAATTTACTGTGAACCTCAAAAGTCTGCAGACTCAGCTGCTGCATACATTAGAAGTATGCACTTTCTCTGAGAAGCTTCTTGCTAACTGAGCTCATAATCTATTGAAAGAAATGAATACTCATGCTATACTATGCTGTCTAGTGAAATCCCTAAACTGTGTTGTCTATGAGCACATCTTGATCAAGAGAGTTACAGAAGAAGTAAAAAGAATGTTGACTGCAGTCAATGTGAATAGAGTCTTCACTCAGCTCTTGACACTAGTTCTACTCTGCTTCATAGAAGCAGCTAGAACATCATTTCTCAACAAAAAGCAATAATATTGTATTTGAAAGATGATATAAAATCTGAAAAGTCATTGCTTTACAAGTATATATGTAAAAACAATGTGATGAATCAATTTCAGCTGTGTTATAATTCAGAATTGAACAACTTATATTTAATTTGAAAGTAAGACAACAGCAAAGTGTCATTTCTACAGTTTTAGTACTGTGCAGACTTTTTAAAATATATGCACATTAAATCTGAATTTATAATACAACTAAACAGAGCTCATTATATCTACTGTATAAGATAAATTTACAATTATTAGACAACTTAAACAATCTTTGACTGCTGAGAGAAACTGACTTTGAAGATTAGTTAAAATGAGTTGAGCAGATACAGACAGTTTAAGCAATTATTAATGAAATTCTTTTATAAAAGATTATTGAATTAAAAACAATTTATAATGAAACAGTGCAGTTAAGCACTACAAAGAAAGAAGACTGAGTGTTTATATAAAATGAAGAGTCTCAGAAGTTTAAAGTTAAATGATTTAAGTTTTATAAGATATTGAAAACTTATTCATTAAAGATTTATACATTAAAAATGTTTACAGAGTGTGTTCTACAAAATTTAATTCATAATAATTAGTTTGTGAAAATACATATCTTTAATGTCAATGAATTTTGAGCTAGTTCAGAGCTGCAGAGCAGTCTAAAATGAGTTAAATTATCTGTGCTGTTAGATATATAACTCACAATAGCTATGCTATTAGTGTGGTGCCACCTTTTAACAGGTTATGAGCCCGGGTTAGTGCGTGATAACTTGCGTAAAGTGGCGCCTAGGCCACCTCTGCCAGTGGTTCAAGTCCATGATGAGGGAGTAAGTCCAAAAGGTTGCGAGTTTGAACCGCCGTCTGCGCGCACCCTTTACACCTGCGGGTCAGTTGCGGGCCGATCGCGGGTTAGAGGGAGTGTTAGATATATAACTCACGATAGCTATGCTATTAGTGTGGTGCCACCTTTTAACATGTGCAGTAATTGAGTCTTAAAATTGATAAGATTCTTAAATAAAAAGAGTCATCATTATTTTTTTATGAAGAACTCTTAATCATATCTTGAGCTGAATGAGATCACAGACAAAAGAAAAAGTTATATAAGCTCTTAATAAAAAAGAAAGAAGATCTTTTTTAAAAGACAATTTATAAGATATAAAAATGCTACAAATGAGTAAATTTATCTGTACTCTCATTACAGAACATTTCAAAAACACATTAAAGTGTTGCTTTTTTTAAACTGATCTTGACTGAAGTAAATAATGTAATAAATGCATTACAGAAGATTATTGAAAGCTGAAGAAACATTTGTTGAGAAGTGCGGTGCTCTATCCACATCCTTGACTCCTTTAGTCTTAGCGTAAGGGGCTGGCAGAGTCTTCTCCTGCCTTAGATGGCAGAGCTCCTGCTATCCATCGAACAATACCCAAGTCGACTGCAGTCAACGTCGACGCGTGAGATCCACTAGATAGGCAGATAGCACAAGTACTCATTATCCTTTCAACAACATTAATGATTTAATTTTAATATTTATAACAGAAAAGAGATGTAACTAAAAGAAAGTGAAAGTTCTGACATTACATGATATTAAGAAAAAACTGAATGATTAAAAACAATCTAATAAAGATTTATGACAATGATATGATGAGTTGAAGTCAAAGTGAACAAGTAGTAAAGCTAAAAAGAAAGATTAAAAAGTCTTAACTTCAATAATGATTAACAGTGATTTGATGATGATGATTTGTGAAAGAATATGAGCTTATATAATTTATATAAGAGACTTAAGAAAAAGATTCTCATAAACTAAAAGATAATAATGTTAAAAGCAGAATACTTAATCAGTTTTATGTATTGTTAATTTTCAAATTAAAATCAAGACAACAACATACTGAGAGAAGAGTTTTGTAAGCTTTTTTTAAAATAAAAATGATCAGTAATTTTGTAAACACAATTAAAAGCAGACTTCTTCTGATTTAAATCATTATCATCTGTACTGAACAACAATAGTAATGTGAAGACAGATAAAACAATGTGAATGTGAATTACAGACAGAAACTTTACAGAATGTTAAGCAAATCTCTGTACTCACATCAGTGAACTGTTGTGACTGTGCAGTAGAAAAGAATGTGATATTGTTGCTTACTCATCTCTTATTAAGTGTCTCTATTTATGTCTTAGTCATCATTTCCTATATATACTCTACATAGCGTAAACGAATAGGAACAACTTTCTACGGACCGATTCACACAGGATTACCCTCAGCCTCAGCGACAAGACTGCTGGCCCCATCCATATCTGCATTCAATGAGCAGGCCTAAGACAGACTTGGCCGTTAAACAAACTCTACGGGTGGCAGCTACGACGAGAAATGTTTTCAGGCCTTTAGAAATGGATGCCCTACCAACCCAATCACTGGAGAATTCTAGCTTCATTGATGCCCCAAAGACCGTTAATCTCCAACGTGAGGTTAGAGGCCAAAGCAGCGATGATTTATCGATGCTTGTCCCTGCTCATAATGGAGCGTCTACAATTCTGCAACCAAGATCTTACCAGCGTGAGATGCTGGAACAGAGTTTGCAGCGTAACATTATTGTTGCAGTACAGTCCCTGTCTAGGCCCTATGGTAGTTTTTCTAACACGTTCAGATGGAGACAGGCTGTGGCAAGACACAAATCGCTGTGCTTCGCATTGCTAGTGAGTTAGAAAGGTGTCCACCAGACAAAGTATGTACTCACCGTGGATGATGTGCGAAGCTACATCACACCTAACACCTCTCTACAGCTGGTATGGTTCTTGGCACCCACTGTAGCTCTTGCTGAGCAACAGCATCATGTCCTTCGGTCGCAGCTGCCTGCATTTCAGCTTCGACTGTTATTGGGAGCAGATAAAGTGGAGCTATGGAGTGAAAAGCACATATGGGATAGTGTGTTTCTCAATGTTCGAATCGTTGTGTCCACCCATCAGGTCTGTTGGAAAACGATGAGTCTGCAAATGGGTTAAGTGACTACGACTGACGGATGGATTGGTCCTAGATACTACTTGACGCTCTGACTCACGGCTTTGTACGAATGTCTCGTCTGGCGTTGTTGATATTTGATGAGGGTCGGTTGGGCCCATCGAATTCTAGCAGTCACAGCGCTGATTTTGAAAAGCCCATCACTGCGTGTCCTCTCATCCGGCCAATCGCATCATGCAGGAATTCTACCACAATCATCGCAGCCCGGATATCCATCTTTCGAAACCACATATCCTGGGACTCACCGCCTCACCAACTGTAAACGCAAAGCCCGGTAGCCTGGAGTACGTTGAATGTCTTGCAAGCTTGAACAGACTGCTGACTAAGAAAGACAACTCGAACGGAATTTGAATGCTATTAGCCGCTCGCCAGCTTTGCATCGACAGGAGATGCTGGAATACGTGTACCCTCCGGAGGTAGTCTGTTTGACTTATCAGCCATGCCATCGGACCAGCCAGGCAGCTTCCGCAGCGCTTCAGAGTCTGCACAGTATCTACCAAGGTCTTGACATATGGCAAGACCCATATGTCGTCAGGCTTGTCGCGAGTAGCAGTGATAGCAGCAGGAGACAGCTAGATAAGGTGCTCCTGAACAGAAAGACATATTGTCAGGATCAGATCTCAACACTGCACCGGAAAAGTGTTAGGTTATTCGAAGAGCTCGGCTGCTGGGCTGTCGAACAGTATCTGTTTCTTTGTATCGAGAAGTTCAAATCTCACGTTGACGACGAGTCAATTCTTCTTCAAGATTGGGATGACGAGGAGAAAGCTTACCTCAGGGGACTGCTCGACCGTGTCGTCATTACGCCTCCTGGTATACCTGAGGATGGTCAACTTTCCGAAAAGGCACTTCATTTCATCAATTTTCTTACTCGCCAGGATGTGTCAGACTTTACGGGACTTGTCTTCGTAGAGGAGAGGGCTACCGTGAGTATGCTGTCTCATCTACTGACCATACATCCACTAACGAAGGATACTTTTATGGCAAGCACATTCGTCGGCACTTCTAACAGCTCCAAAAGGAAATTGAGTATTGGGGAGCTCTTAGATGTTCGCAATCAGAAAGAAACTCTTGACCATCTAAAATCTGGAGAGAGGAACTTGGTGATCGCTACTAGTGTTCTCGAAGAAGGTATCGATGTCTCCGCGTGCAACATCGTCATATGCTACAACAAGCCAGCGACTCTCAAGTCTTTTATTCAAAGGAGGGGTAGAGCGAGGAAGGAGAGATCTAAGCTCGTACTTATGGTCGACAGCGATGATCCCTTCACACTGATTAGCTGGCATGAACTCGAGGATGAAATGAAGAAGGCGTACCAGGATGAGATGCGTCAGTATGAAGCGTATCAGAGGAAAGACGACCTTGATGAGCAGAGGAGCAGGTCTCTTTGCATCAATGCTACTGGGTGCGTTTGGGTAGCTATGCCACTGTGTTCCATGCAGCTAATTATGACAGTGCACTACTTACACTTGATAATGCTGTCCAGCATTTATACCATTTTTGTGCTACTCTACCGGCAAATCCTTATGTTGACTTGTCTCCGGAATTCGTCATCTCTGAAATCGCCAAGGGTGGACTATTCTCCGCGAAGGT
>JAABVA010003924.1_pt1 | contig 13896 bp, 10 predicted proteins | sample 5560331 | NCBI WGS metagenome assembly JAABVA01 (sample SAMN12812661, study PRJNA571458) | rock metagenome | isolation source: Antarctica rocks | place: Antarctica: Victoria Land, Mt New Zealand sud | collected 2016-01-07 | reverse complement strand
GCTTTCGGCACACCCTCCGCAGCCAGTCTCCTGATCAGCGCCCAGTCCTCCAAAGTGATCACTCTCCAATCGTTGAGTGCTCACTTTTCACCGCCGAAACTGTTCAGTTTTCGAGCACCGCCGACACACGGCCACTTCGACCACGTCGCTGGGTTGGCCGGGCTGCTGAGCGTCTCGGCCCAGGAACATGCCGCTGCTGATGCACCCGCAGTTCTGGCGACGCCGCCGCGTGATGCTGCCAGGGCGTGACCCGCTCGAGTTACCCACCACCAGCGCTTCGGCTTTGCGCGACCGCGGTTTCGACGTGATCGAGGCCGCCCAGCCGAGTTTCCTCCTCGACGGTTCGGTGCTGATCACCGGGGAAGTGCCGCGAGTGAGTGGCTACGAGCCGGGATTCCCGGTCCAGCAGGCGTGGCTGGAGGGCCACTGGAACCCGATCCGCTCGTGCTCGACGATCAGGCGCTGATCGTGAATCTGCGCGGCAAGGGTCTGATTGTGATCACCGGGTGCGGTCATGCCGGCGTAGTGAACATCGGCCGCTACGCCACTCAACTGACCGGGGGCAGCCCTTGCACGCGCTCATGGGCGGGTTCCATCTCAATGGTCCGCTGTTCGAACCGCTCATCCCGCGAGTTCTCACCAATCTCGCTGCCCTAGCACCCGCTGCGCTTATCCCCGCTCACTGCACCGGATGCGGGCACAACATGCCTTGGCCGGAAAGTTCGGCGAGGCGTTTATCCCCAATGCCGTGGGAAGTCGGTTTGTCTTCTAGCAGTCCGAGCGGCGAACTGATCCAGTTCAGCAGCGACGACCACGGTTTCAGCTACAAGGGCGAGTGAACCGTTCCGGCTTTCATGCCGACTTCTTGTTGGCGGCTTCACCCGACGGTGAGCCCGGTTGGTGGAGGAACGCAGCGCAGGGGTGTAGTGATATGACGGCGACAGCAAGCGGCAGGACGGAGACGAAAGCTATTCCCCGCACCGACATCCAATGCGCCGATGACCTACCTATGTCAGGTTATGTCCCCCGAGGCGACTGAAGTCGTCGAGCGTGCGTCACTCTGCTGGTGGTGGCCCCTCGGCTGGCCTAGGGCTCGGTGGCGTGGGGGTCTTTGCCGTCCAGATGGGCCAGGACGTGTTCGCGAGAGAGCGCGTGGTCGTGAGCGACTCGTGCGTGTTCAACCACCTCGGTCGCAAGGGCCTCGCGGTCCTGTCCGGTAAACACTTTGCCGCAGGGCGGGCAGGTGTCGCTGTAGGTCATCACATGCTCCTGGGTTGATGGACGATCCTTGTAGTAAAGCAGCTCTTACTATAATGGTCAAGGGTACTGTACGAATGTGGGTCCGACGTCGTCTTATCCAGGTCCTCAGCGACCGATGCTGGCAGCGCAGCTCCGCCTAGCCTCGGACGCCAGTCACGCAATGGTGTTCGGCTACCTACGCCACCGAGGCTTCGCCGACCTGCGCCAGTCCCACTTCGACCTCTTCCGGTTCCCCGGTCCGCACGGCATGACACCAACTCAGCTGGCCGGTCATGTCGGACTCAGCAAGCAGGCTCTCAACCCGTTGCTCAACGAGCTCGAGGGATTGGGCTACCTCATCCGCGTCACTGATCTGAACGATCGGCGAAGCCGTAGCCTGCAGCTCACCGCAAGAGGCCTTGACCTCGTCACCGCGATCCGAAATGCGCTCGACAGCCTAGAAGCACGCACCCGCGACGGGCTCGGCGCGAAGCGCTACGAGAACCTGCTCGAGGCGCTCACCGCGATCCGCAAGCTGTCCCAAGCTGAGGAACCGCAATAAGTCGGCCCAACTGCTTGCCACGCCACGCGCGCTTGCATCCAGGTGCATCCACCTGGCCTGTGCGGAGGCTGGGCGTCGAGGCTTCTCGCTGGTCCGTTCCGGTGCGCCAGTGCGCCCTTGCCCGGGCGGTATCAGGCCAGCACAGGTAACGACCGCTGAGCGTCCAAATCCCGGCCCCCGCGGGCTGAGGCAGTGACCGATCGGAGAGTGGTGTGCAGGGCGGCCACCTGCTCATCATCTAGGCCCCCGGTTGGCGGGTTGTTGCCGGTTGAACCGAGCTGCTCGGAGTTCGCCGTGCAGGCCATCGCCGTCCACGGTGCGGTGCGGGGGTCGCGGCTCACCGCCGCCCGGTTGCTGCGGTGTCGTCCCGGCGGGCGCCGCGGACCCGATCTCGTCCCGGCCGCCGAGTAACTGCCTCCGCGTTGCCCGCTTCGCCGTGCGGTGAACCCGGTGGTCCCTCTGATGGGGGCGAGATAGGAGACACCGTCGACCTCGACGACAACAAATGGCAGTTCGGCACCACGTCCTTGGATGCCGTGTTCCGTCGATGCTGAACTGAGTCACCACCTCGGCGTGGGTCAGTCATGTTTGCGGTGACGGCCGGGAACTCGGTGGTGCGTGAGGATCAGGACGAGGTTGCAGATTCGAATTTGGCCTACCTGGGCAACGGGCTGTCGGTCTTCTCACCGACCGCGTCGAGGGCGTGTTGGCCGCGGACGCAGCCGAGATGACCGACGCGCTGGTGCGGCTGCTGGGCGAGCCAGGCGAGTTGGAGCGTCTGCGCCGGACCACGACGACCTCGCCGCCATTGGTCACCCCGATCGATGCCATGGTCGCCGTCGACCGGTTGTACCGGCGCGCACGCGCGATGCACGAACCAGTCGGAGGCGGTGAGGACCTCGGCGGGAGTGCTCCGCACTGTCATGCGAGGCAACAGCGGTCCCCGAGTGACAGGAATCCGGCGCCTTGTTCAGCTGGTTGGCTCCTCGATGGTCCGGTGTATGCCTCGCTCGACCGCGGCGATGAGATAGGGGCGCAGCTGCAGGGCGGGGATGATGGCGTGGACTGAGCCGACCTCGCGCGCCCGTTCGATGTTGTGTACGGCCTCGAACTCGGCGGCTACCTCGCCGAGCTTCGCCGAACGGGTGTTGATCCGCTGGGTGGCCAGTTCGCCCCGCAGCTGGGCGCGTCGACCGTCGTCCTCGGTGGCGCCCAGCTCCGCCTCCAGCTCACGCACCGCCGGGTCGGAAGTGGTCCGGGAGTTGACCTCGCGGGCGAATACCACCGCCGCCGCGGGGGCTCCCCCGATCACCGAGGCGAAGGAACCCTCGACCGCCAACACTTCCAAGTTGTCGTTGAGCGCCGCGGAGAACACCACGAACGCGCCGCCGTGGTAACGCGACACGACGCAGAAGATCACTGGCCCGTCAAAGTTGACGATCGCGCGCCCGATCTCGGCCCCGTACTCGAGTTGGAGGTTGCGCAGCGAGTCCGGTGACCCGTCGAAGCCGGACAGGTTGGCCAACACCACCAGCGGGCGGTTCCCGCTGGCCGCGTTGATGGCGCGGGCAGCCTTTTTCGACGAGTTGGGGAACAGAGTGCCGGAGGTCCACTGGTCCGGGCCGTCGGCAGGGACCCACCCTTTGCGCGGGATAGCCCTCGACTCGATGCCCACCACGCTGACCGGGTAGCCACCCAGGTGCGCATCGAGAATGACCGCGGTATCGGCGCCCACCATGTCGGCCCAACGCTCGAGCACGGGATGATCCTGGTCGACCACCGCACGCATCACGGTGCGAATATCGAAGGGCTTCTTGCGTTCCGGGTTGGTCTCGGCGGAAAAGATGTCCCCGACCGTGGTGAAGTCACTCGAGGGATGCACATGCGGATAGCTGCGGACATCGCGATCGAGGGGGTCTGTCGTGTCCGCGCGCCGGGGAAATCGCTCACCCTGCGCCACGTAGGCGTGGTCGTAGTGCGCGAACAGGATGTCGACGGCCGCGGTCAGGTCGGGGGCCCAGTATTGGGCCTGTCCGTTGGGGCCCATCACCCGGTCGTACCCACCGATGCCGAAGTTGTCCTCGGCCGAGACTCCACCCGAGTAGTCCAGGGAATTCTTGCCCGTCAGCACCATCGCGCTGTCCGGGGTCATCACCAAGATTCCTTTGGTGTGCATCAACATGGTGGCTTCGGCGTTCCAGTACGGCTGTGCGCCGACGTTGATGCCGGCGACTACGACGTTGATCTCGCCGCCGCCTTGGGTGAAGGTAATGATCCGGCGCAGGCCACGCGATACCCAGTCCATGTTCTCGGTCCCGCTGTCCATCGCGATCGTGGCACCCGAGGACAGCGCGAACCATTCGACTGGCACCGCTAGGTCCGCGGCCAGGTCGATCGCGGCGACCACACGGGCGCACTCTGCCTCGGCGACCGAGCCCAGCGCCTTTGTCGGGTCACCGAACAGGGCGACGCGGCGCATGCCCTCGGGGTAGCGGGCGGTGGGGGCGGTGACCACGCCGACCACGATCCCTGCCCGGTTCTGGCCGTAGGGCCGGTCCACGGGGACCAACCGGCCGTTGTCGTCGAGTTCGTGCTCATTGAAGGTGCCGCTGCTGCCGGTGAGCAACGGGATCAGCTCGTAGGGGTAGACGGTTCCCCGGGCCCGTGCCCGCTGCACCTTCTGGGTGTATTCGTCCAGGGGCAGCAGTGGCTCGGTCGGTGGCGCGGTCATCGTCACCACGACGCCGGCTCCGGAGCGGTAGGAAAACCGCAACGCCACATCGCGGGGCGGCGTGCCCGGCTGGTCCTGCAGGCGGGTCATCAGGGTGATCTCCTCCAGGCCGGCTCCCACCGCAAGCGGTGCCGAATTCTGGGCGACGATGGCGACCCGTTCCAGCGGCACCTCGAGCACCGGCCACAGGTAGAGGACGACCCGGTTGGCGTCGAGTCTGCGTTTGGCGCCGCGCTGGGACTGCGCCCGTCGGATGCCATCCAGGCACGCGGCGAGTGTGCGTTCGATCATCGGCATGGCCACGATCTGGCCTGCGTCGTCCCGCTGTACGGTGAGGTCGCGAATTTCGGCCAGCGCTACCAGTCGTTCGTCGGCCGGGTTGTCCCTCGCCACCAGATGGAATAGGTAAGTGTTGGTCGCCGCGGGCAGCCTGGTGCCGTCGAAATTCTTCAGCCGCCACAACTCGAGCCGCTGGCCACTCAACGGATGCATGTCGCGAATGACCCGCTCCTCTTCCGGCGCTCCCGCGCCGGGACGGAAGGTGAATTGGTGGACGTCGGCTTCATGGGCGCTGCACACGGTCACGGTCACCCGCTGGCAGGTTCCTGCCAGCGGCAGAACGCGCAGCGATTCACGGAGCGTGTCGGACATCGTGTCGCCGTCCGCGGGTGCATCCGCCCAGGACAGGTAGAGATCGATGACGAGGTTCTCCGGCGTCGACACAGCGGCGGCGACATCACCGACGGCGGTCAGGGCAGACGCCAGCTCGGCGAAATCGGCCACGCTCGAGATGAGGTGCAGCTGTTGTCCGCGAAGCTCGAAGTCGCCGGTGACGAATTGGCGTCCGTCTTGCTCGAAGGACCTTATGTGCTCCAGTCGACGAATTTTGTAGTAGCGCCGGGTGAGCACCTCGAGTAGCGGGCCCGCTCCGTCCTCAGGCGTGCTGATCCGCTGTGCGAGCAGGTCGATCAACGGCTCCGTGGTGGCGACCAGGTCTTCGATGCGGCGGGAGTAGTCGGGCGAATCGGGTTCCTCGGCGAGGTGAGCGAGAATGTCCCGCACCTCCTCGTAGGCCCGCTCCTTGACCTCACGGATGCGCGGCTCGTCGAAAAACCGGAAGCGGATGTTGCGCGCTAGGTCGCCGATGACGGGGAAACGGACCTGGGTGGCGACGACAAGTCGGTCCAGCACCTCAGTCAGCTCAGCGGGCGCGGCCGTGGGGTCGCCTTTGTCGGTGAGCCACCGCTGTAGCAACGCGGCGATGATCGGAACCTGGTTCTCGATGCGTTGCTGCGCCAGGAAAACCCGGTAGACAGCCTCCTCGAGCTCGGGGCCTTGCGCAAAAGTCGCGTCGTCGGACACTGCGATCCCGTAGTGCCGGAGCGCGTGGGACAGCTTCGCGCGGAAAGACGCAGGAAGTCCCTCCCTGACGGCGTCAAGGGAGCGCAGGAAGTAATGGAAGTGCTCGCGCGGACTGTGCACCTGTTCGTCGGTACCGGACTCGACCGTGGTGGGCCGGTTACGGGCGAGCTCGCAGATGTCAGCGAAAGTGCTCAGCAGTGTCAGCTCAGCCAGCACCAGGTCTTGGTCGTCGTGGGCTACCTCACTGCGTAACCGTTGGTAGTCGGCGAGGAGCGTACGGGCATGCGTGGCGCTCACGTCGTAGCCGGTGATCAGCGCGCCCAACGCGGCAAGCGGGGCCAGCGCCTTCGTCTGCTGGTCCTCGTCGGCCACCGACGCCGATTCGCCGAACTGCACCCGCGGTGCCTGGGCCGCCACTGCCTCCTCGGCCACCTGATCGACCTTGAGCAACGGGGCTCCGGCATCGACCTGGGAGTTGACCGTGGCCAGGATCTCGCGGACCCGGCCGGCGTGCGGTGCCCGGATCGCGGTTTCCATCTTCATGCTTTCCAGGACCACGAGGGTGCTGCCGGCGTCGACGTCGTCGCCTGCCGCGACGGGGAGAGCCACCACCACGGCGGGAGCGGGGGCACGGATCACACCGGCTTCGTCCTGGCTGATGCGGTGGCTGATTCCGTCAACCTCGACGAGGAAGTCTGCAGGACCGACCACTGAGACCACCTGGAACCGGCGGCCGCCGCAGACCAATCGGCTCTCGAACACGCCGAGCCGGTCGATCTCCACTTCGAGCACTCCGCTGTCTCCGCTCACCCGGTAGCGGTGCGGTCCGATCTTGCCCACGACGATCGTGTAAGCCTGCCCCTGGTAGCTCAGCTCGATCGTGTGGCCGATGGTGTGGCTGGCGCGGGGCCTACCGCCTCGAGCGGAGGCGAGGAAGGCGGTCCGTTCCAGCGCCTCATCGGCGTCGTAGACGTCGAGTGCCGCCGCGATCAACGCGGTGTCGGCGGTGCGCGTGGGGACCTGCGTGGTACCGACGCCGGGCCGGTCCAACCATCCGGTGTCGGCCGAGGCGGACACCAGCTCGTCGCGTTCGAGCAGCTCGAGGAGGAAGGACTTGGTCGTCGTTCCCCCGTCGAGGACGACGGTGGTCTCGCGCAAGGCGGTACGCAAGCGCGCGAGCGCCTCGGGGCGGTCCCGGCCCCAGGCAATCACCTTCGCGACCATCGAGTCGTACTCCGGCGGGATGACGTCGCCCTGAGCGATACCGGTGTCCACCCGGATGCCCGGTCCGAGCGGGAACCTCAACAGCTGCACGGTACCCGGGGCGGGCGCGAAACCGTTGTCGGCGTCCTCCGCGTTGAGGCGGGCCTCGATGGCATGCCCGAACTCCGGTGGCGTCGTGTTATGCAGCGGCTCACCACTGGCGAGAAGGATCTGCAGCTTGACCAGATCCAACCCCGTGGTGACCTCGGTGATGGGGTGCTCGACCTGCAATCGGGTGTTGACCTCGAGGAAGGTGAAGGTCTGCCGAGCCGGTTGGTAGAGGTACTCCACCGTCCCAGCACCGGTGTACTTGGCGGCGCGAACGAGATCGCTGGAGACAGTGCGCAGGTAGTCGGCCTGCTCCGTGGTGAGCACTGGCGAGCTAGACTCTTCAAGAACCTTCTGGTTGCGCCGCTGGATCGTGCAGTCTCGGACGCCCGGTGCCCACACGTTGCCGAAGTTGTCGGCGATGACCTGCACCTCGACGTGGCGGGCGTCGGTGATCAGCTTCTCCAGGAAGACCACCGGATCGCCGAAGGACCGCTCCGCCTCCCCCTGGGTGCGCTCCAGGGCACTTTCCAGCTCGCCGGTGGCCCAGACTTTTCGGATGCCCCGACCGCCTCCGCCACTGCGGGCCTTGATGATCAACGGGTAGCCGATCGCCTGCGCGTGTCGCCGCGCGTCCTCCCTGGTCGCTACGGGTCCCCCACTCCACGGGGCGACGGGGACACCGACGCGCTCGGCCAGCAGTTTGGCCTGCACCTTGTCCCCGAGCAGGCGCATGGCGTCCGCGGTCGGCCCGATGAACGCCACGCCGAGGGTAGCGCACAGCTCCGCGAAAGCCGGGTCCTCCGCAACGAACCCCCAGCCGACCCACACTGCGTCTGCCCGAGCGGCGCGCAGCGCCCGTTCGAGCTCTGTGTGGTCAAGGTAGGGGCTGCTCGCCGAACCGGCACTGCGCAGGCACACTGCCTCGTCGGCCTGGCGGACGAACATCGCGCGGCGCTCGGCCTCGGTGTGCATCGCGATAGTCGTGATCCCATAGTTGTGCTCGGCGTTCAGCTCCCGCACCGCCTGGATGAGGCGTACGGCCGCCTCCCCCCGATTGACCACCGCGATTCGTCGAAACATGGTCATCGCCACCTGTCCGCACGAAACTCGTCTACCGTGCTCCGCGTCGCCCACGCTCATCCGAACGCCAGCGCGACGTCGTTCGCAGTTGGTGCGGGGTGCGGATAGTGGAGCGGGGTGGAGGTTGCGGCCGCCGGTTCGTGGTAGCGGGCCACGACCGCCGGATCGATGCGGAGCACCGCGTAGCCGGCCACCGCACCTGCGCCGAAACCCGGGGCGAACACCCGCGTCGGGGCCGTAATCACGCCGTCGCGGACGGCGTCGTGGATGGCCAACGGAATGCTCGCCGACGAGGCATTCCCGACCTGTTCGATGTTGAAGTACAGCCGGTCCGCCGAGAGCCCGGAGGCGGCCGCGAGGTCGATGACCATGGTCTTGTTTGCCTGGTGCGGGACGATCAGTTCGATGCTCTCCAGCAGTGAGGCGGCGATCCCGTCCGGGTCCGGCAACGCCTTGATCTCATCGAGCATCTGTGCAAGGTAGCGGCCGGCGAGCGCCTTCACCTCGGGGCCGAAGACCGTGATGTTGTTCCCGAACGCGGGGTTGGGCCAGATGATCGAGTTGACCTGGCTGGTCGGGCCGCTGGCGTAGGTCTGCATGTACTCGATGTCCGGTGGCGAGCCTTGCGGCGCGACGCCGACGACGATGGCCGCCGCACCGTCGCCAAAGATCATCCGTGAGGGCCGGATGTTGCCGATCTTGTCGGAGAACTTTTCCGCGCAGACCACCAGCACAGGGCGCTGCACATGCTGGAGGATGCGGGTGGCCTCGGCCAGCCCGTAGCTCAAGCCGGCGCACGCGGCCACCAGGTCGAAGGAGGCGTGAGTCTGTTGAATGCCCAGCGCACCGGAGAGCCAGGTCGCGATCGAGGGGATGAGTCGGGAGCTGGTGCAGGTGCAGACGATGACGGCACCGATCTCCTCAGGGCCCACCCGCGCGTGTCCCAGCGCCGAGCGGGCCGCCTTCAGAGTCAGTTCTTCGAGGCTGCCGGTGGTGTAGCGACGCTGCTCGATGCCGGTCTTTGCCTGGATCTCCTCGGCAGCCATCGGTGACCAGTTGTAGGCGGAGTTGCGGATCACGTCCTCGTTGGTGCAGACCTGGTCACCGTGTTCCACGGCGAGGGCCATGATGGCGGGCTGCACAGCGAAGTCATGGCGCACGTCGATAGCCGGGTAGGGGCGAGACGGGGCGGCCGCCTCGAGTGTCGGAGCCTTGCCGCTCACTCGGGCCGCTGCCGGGTGGGCGACCCGGGAGAGGAAGCGCTGCACCTCGCGGTCGCGGGGGTGAAAGGCGACTACGTAGTCGTCGTCCCTGAGCTTCCCGATCTCGACGAGGGCGGCGTTCTCACGATCCCAGGGATACTGGTTGTGCAGAACCATCGACCAGCGACGTAGGGCTTCGAGCTCGGCCACATCCTCGTTGCAGTCAAGCATCTCAGCGTAGCTGTACCGGCGGAAGTCGGGGTCATACCGGGTCAGTCGCAGAGTTTGATGACCCGGATCGGACAGCAGTGCGGCCACGGTGGGTATGACGGCGGACAGCGCGGTCGCGTGGTTGCGGCGATGACCGAACACGTCGAAGAGGACGTCGAAGATGTCATTCTCCACAGCCGCATCCCACCGCGCAGGCAGCTTTGGATAGGCGGACTCGACCGAGGATACCTTCGCGTCGCTGCCCTGCCACGGCGTCTGGATCGGCACGAAGACGTCCTCGTGGGTGCGCGGGACGTCGGCCCAGCGCGTGGGCCGAACGTCATACATCGTCATGGCAAAACGATTGGCCCAGAACAGGTTCAACGCCATGTCCCGCATCAGCTCGAACTTGTTCACGTACGAGCCGTTCTCGATCTGCGCCAGGATGTCGGTGCCCGTCGGCGCCTTCGTGTCGAAGTCACGCCGGACGACGGCATCCAGCTGCTCGAGATTGTCGAACGTCGAGAAGTCGAGATCCGGCAGAAAGTTGGACGGAAAGACGAGCTTGCCGTGGTTGTTCAGTTCAAAGGGCTGCATTGTTGGATCACCGTTTCACACACGTGTTGAGGACGTTGTCGGGTAGCGGGTCCATTGCACCGCCGTCACATGTCGAGGCCGCCGTTGACACTCCAGACCTGGCCGGTGATGTACCCCGAAGAGTCGGCGGCGAGAAAATGCACTACCCGGGCGATCTCCTCCGGCCGGGCCAGACGTCCGGCGGGGATGGTGCCCTTGATGCGAGTCAAAATTTTCTCCGGGATCGACTCGACCATTTCAGTCGCCACATACCCAGGGGTGACCGTGTTGACCGTGACTCCGATGCCGTCTTCGGTCAATTTGCCCGCCCGCGCCAGCTGAAAATACGCCTCGCGGGCGAGGGTCTTGGTCAGGCCGAACAGCCCGGACTTGGAGGCCGTGTAGTTTGCCTGCCCAATGCTGCCCATCTCACCGACGACCGAGGAGACGTTGACGATCCGCCCGGTGCCCCGCTCGAGCATGTGCGCAAGCGCCGCTTGGGCGAGAAAGAAGGCTCCGGACAGGTTCACCGAGATGACGGCGTTCCAGTCGTCGTCGGTCATCTTGGCGACGGTCTTGTCGATCGTGATACCCGCGTTGTTCACCAGGATGTCGAGACGACCGTGGCGGTCGATGACCTCCTGCACAGTCCGTCGGCAGTCCGCCGCACTCCCGACGTCGCCCTGGTGCACGCTCAACTCTGCGTCGTCCTGAGCACCGTTCGAGAGATCCGCCAAGAACTGTTTCGCCCGGTCACCGTTCTTGCCGTACCCCGCAGCCACCGACGCCCCCTGGTGGACCAGGCTGCGGGTGATCGCCGCGCCGATCCCGCCGGTGCCGCCGGTGACGAACGCGACACGTCCCCGCAGCTTGGTTCCCTGTGTCCCCTCGGGTAGGGACCCGTCAGCCTGATCGGTGGTATTGGTCGTCATGATGGTCTCCTTGAGCGGCTCGTGAGATTGAGGCAAGGCACAGATCGTTCGGCACGTTCATCGGGCTGCGGATGCCCGTCGAGCCACTGACCGCCGACTCGGAGACCTACGGCGGATACAGGTCCCGGACATACAGGGCTGGGGCGGCGCCGAGCGGGGGTGCTGATCGCTGCCGAGCGCCTTCCTCGGGGCAATGTTTTGGACCGCCCGCTTCTCGGCCCAGTCAGCCCAGGCCTCCCACCAGCTCCCCAATTTTCGGGTCGCGTTCATGAGCCATTCCTCCGGGGTCGGTCCGGGTTGGCCGCCGCCCCAGTAGCGGGACTCGGGGTTGCCGGGGTCGTTTGACCAGGCTGGCGATGTGTCCGGAAGAGCTGAGAACGAACGTGCTGTCCCCGCCGAATAGCTGGTCGTGCGGTAGCAGCTCTTCCACGCGGTGAGGTGGTTAGCGATCGCCCCGGCGACAAAGGTCGGCACCGTGATCCGCCGCAACTCGATCGGGTGCCCAACACGGTCAATGCACGGGGCTTTGTCTGGCGGTTCTCGGCGAAAACGTCCAGGAACTGCCCGTGCAGGGCCCCGGGCAGGCTCGTGCCATCAGCGTTCCACGCAAGATTGTCGAGGGCCGGGGGCTTACGACCCAGCAGGTAGTTGTTGACCGCAAAATTGAGCACCAGATCGTCCGGGCACAGCAAGGTAAATGCGCTTCCCATTTCCCGGGCGCTGATCACGCCTGTGCGGCGGGAGCGCCCCTTCGCGAACCGCACCAGACGGGGGCCGGCGAACGCCGTGAGCTGCGCCGGATCGCCGAAATCGAGCATCGTCACCGCGTAGGACATGCTGTGCACGCGCGTTTGGCCGTGGGCGGCCAGGTGATTGAGCAGCGTGGTGGTGATGATCCCGCCCGCGCAGAACCCGATCACGTTCACGTCTTCGCTGCCGCTGATCTCCCGCACCTCGTCGATCGCCGTTGACACCCGGCCGGCGTAGGTGTCCAGGCCCCAGTCACCCTGCGCGGCCTGCGGATTGCGCCAGGACATCGTGAACGTCTGCATCCCCTGGGCCACCGCGTACTCCACGAAACTCCGTCCCGGGCGCAGATCCAGGAAATAGAATCGGCCGATCGGCGGGGGCACCACCAATACCGGACGCTCGTACACCTTCTCGGTGCTTGGCGTGTACTGGAGAACCTCGGCCACCGCGTCGCGGGAGACCACGGCACCAGGACTCAGGGCAAGATCGGTGCCCACTGTGAAGGCGCCCCGCTCCACCATCGAGGGCATGCCACCGTTGTGGCGCACGTCCGAGGCGAAGTTCCGGGCGCCGCGGACGAGACTCATGCCGGCCGTATCGAAGGCCTCCTTGACCGCTACCGGGTTGGTCGGGAAATAGTTTGTGGGCGCCAAGCCGCTGGGCAGGATAGTCGCCGCGAAAGACGCCTCGCTTGTACGACGCCGGTCACCACGACGCCCCGATTCCTCGACGACCCCGCCAATCGCCTGCGCCGCGGCAAGATAGGTCTGCTCAACCCGGTGATAGAGCGGGTTGGTCGTCCACGCCGGGTCAGAAAAGCGCCGATCACCTGGGGCTGGAGCCACCTCCGACCGGCCCGCGGTGATCTTCACCAATTCCTGGCCCAGCCGAGCCGTCCGGCGGGCGACCACCCGGCCCTGCCCGAACGCCCCCACCGCATCCCGAACCCGGGAATTCCCGCATCCTCCCCACCGCCGACCGACTCCTCCACCGACGGTGGTGCACCGGATGTGCTGCTCATGACCGCTCCTCTCCCGTGGGCGAACATGACGCCCGCAGCGCCATGTGATGCACATGACACAGGTTAGATTAACGAGAGCCTGCGACCGAAACGAGGGGCTGGCGAGGGTTGTGCGACCACGTAGAGATGGCTGAGTTTTCGCGTGCCGTCGGCGAACTGGGTTGCGGTGGACCTCGGTGGCGATGAGTTGTTCGGCGGTGGCTTGTCGCGTGGTGCGCATCGCGTGGAGGCGCGCTACTTCACCATCGGTGAGGTGATGGTTGGTGGTATCACCACGCCCGTAGTAGCGGTGGGCGACCATCAGCGGCGCCAAGGGGTTAGGTGGAACTTCGATCAACAGCACGCCACGCGCCTTCCCGTCGGGTTTCGGCGGGGCCTCAATCCGATGGCAGACGACGTAGAGCGGGGGATCGCATCGTGCGCGGGCGATCTGGTCGACCGTCTCGGCGAGGCCGTCGAGCGGTACCGGGTCCACGGTCAGTCTCTGGCTTGGCTTGTCCTCCCGGACGCTGATGAGCAGTGCGCCGGCGTCGTTAGCGAAGGAAGCAAACTCTTTCGCGAAGCTCTTCCTGGCTCTCTCGGTGGTACCTACCTCAGCCTGGACGTCGAGCCAGTGCCGCTCTCGGAGTGTGCCGTCGGCGATGGCGGCCTGGACGTCCTCGATTGTCCGGGGGTTGCCACCGGGAGAGTGTTCGACCTAGATACATGGGCAAGCCGCCACCTCGGTCTTTAAGGCTCACGGGATCATGGTCCAGCACACCGGCTACCTCAGCTGTGAGTCGAAACCCCGCGGCCAGAGTCGGCCGGTGTTGTCCTGGCTGCTATTTGTCGCGGCGGGTTCGTGGCCGACGCCGGCTGGGGTCGGCCTGGCTCTCGCAGTTGGGTGACGATCTCCTGATTGCCGAGCACTCGGGCCT
>JAABVA010003921.1_pt1 | contig 13905 bp, 11 predicted proteins | sample 5560331 | NCBI WGS metagenome assembly JAABVA01 (sample SAMN12812661, study PRJNA571458) | rock metagenome | isolation source: Antarctica rocks | place: Antarctica: Victoria Land, Mt New Zealand sud | collected 2016-01-07 | reverse complement strand
CCCTGCATAAGCGAGCTTCCACCATCAGACCTCACGTCGTCTCAGGCGCAGCTTAGGAAGGTTCGCTCTGCAGAACGGATCAGCCCCTTTGTGCTCACTGTGAGCGCGTACAAGCTGGGGACAACCCAGCACTCGCCAAGTCCCCCCGGGCAGACGAAACCCGCGCGGATTATACTAGGCATGCATCGCAAGCGCTAATCCAGCGTTCCTCGGCGCGTGCGCGCCCGCTCCTCCCAACTTCCCATCCTGCTGGCCCTCCCACCGAGCCGTCTCAAGCCCATCCCGGTAAACCGACTTCGACAGCTCATTGAGTGACTCGGCCATCTCTTCCCCGTGTCCGCGAGCAACAGCAGAGGCACCTTCTCCGTCAGCTCCGCGCAGCCGCGCGTCGCCACCATCGGCCGGAACGCCGCAAGGTGCTCGTAAAAGCGCGTTGAACTTCCTGGGTACGCCGGTTCCTTCTTCCGGTACGGCAATTTTGCCACGTCGAGGCTCCGCGCATAACCCTGCAGCTCTCCATGCGACTTCAACCCGACAAAGCGGACCCGTCCTCGCATTACGCGCTCACGCCCTGAGCTCTGCTCCCTGTCCGCGATCGTCCGCGTAATCGGGCCTACGAAGACCAGCTCAGCTCCGGTATCCGCTGCATCGCGTCCGTGATCGCCGTCCGGTTCATATCCCCGACAAAATTACCAATTACGCCAGCGATCGGCCGGCGACATCCCGATATCGTCCGGCAGCGCCGTCGGCTCCAGCAGTGGCTCGGGGCCACATTGCTCTCACATGTCGCATTTGGGATCACGGTGATCTTCTTCCGACACACCCGCCTCCCGCACGAAATAGTCAGCAATCCGTGTCGAATTCGGGCACACTGCGCGCCCCACCCGGCACATCCGTCGATCCAGATCCCGTACCTGCACCTGCAGCCGCTTGCTTTGCCGTCTGCGCCAGGCGCCCCAGGAGGCGATCCTCGAACCGCACCAACCGCTTCAACGCCTCCCGGGAGTAGCCCCGCTGCAGCGGAAACTGCCGCACCGCAACTTGAGCTCCTTGAGCTCAACCACCCGTTCTCTTCGCAGAAACAGATCCGAGAAGATCCTTAGACGCGACATCACCGGAGCCCATGCCACCGTCGTCGCCTGCGTCGTTAAAGCGACCCCGAACTCGCGCATACAGATGCTGCCAAATGCAGGATCTGCCAGACATCCCACTTCGTCTCACTCATCCCAGCAGCCACGCGCATCCCCAGCAGCCACGCGCCCTCGTCGACCTCTCCAGGCTAGTCAACTCCGGCGCGTGCACTGACCCTAATGCGCGACCGTCACCACCGCCTGGTTCGACAGCAGCGTATCGTTGCCCGTGTCATGCGCCCAGATCTGCAGCACATGCGTCCCCGCCGAAAGCAACGCCGTATCCAACTCGTATAGGAACGGCGCCGATCCGATCCGTCGCGTCCCGATCTCCACGCCATCCACCATCAGGAAGGATCCCGCCGAGTCCAGCGTCGCCGATATCATCGCACTCACCGAAACCAGCCCGGATACGCCCTGCCCGTTTACCGGATACGTCAACGTGACAGGCGTGCTCGGCACAGGCACAGGCGTGGGACTAGGCGCCGGGGTCGGTGCAGGAGTAGGCGAAGGTGCCGGAGTCGGCGCAGGCCCAGGAGATCCTGCCAGCCCATTCGCCACCGTTATCGTCACCGTACCCGACAGCACCTTCTCATCCGCTGTATCGTGCGCCCAGATCTGCAGCGCATGCGGCCCATTCGCAAGCGTCGTCGTGTCCAGCGCATAAAGATAAGGCCCTGCGGACAGGCGCCTGGTCCCGATCTCCACTCCATCCACCATCAGGTACGACCCAGCAGCGTCCAGCGACAAGTTGACCTGCGCCGCAACCACGATCCCGCCAGCGACGGAATCGTTCGACAGGGGCGACGTAATCAGCACACGGCTCAAGTTCGGTGCCGGTGCCGGTGCAGGCGTAGGTATAGGAACAGGCGTCGGGGCGGGGGCAGGTACGGGCGTAGGAACCGGAGCCGGCACTGGGGATACAGGTGCAGGTGCCGGCACGGGTGCCGGTGAACCCCCACCCACACCCGCATCCTTGTAGATCTGCACGATCGTCGGATTGTTGACCTGCCAATAGTCCGCATGCGTCATCAGGATGTCGCCCGCTCTCACTGCGGCCGTCAGCGCTCCTCGCGCCGCCGCCAGCTTCGCCGGATCCACGTCGTTGATCAGGTTCGCGCTGAATGCATGCGGATAGTACCCGTATACGGATGCATCGGTCCCAAGATCGCCGTGAAAGATAAACGTCTTGAACGGCGCCGTATACGCGTAGTCCTTCGGCATGCTCTCCTCGGGAATCAGCAGCGAATCCGGCAGCGCCGCGGCAGCCTGCTGAAAGATCCCGGCGTCGAGCACAGCTCCATTCGACTCCACCGTCGAGTCGATGTAGAACAGCGTCGCGCCCCAGCGGTCGTGCGCATACTTCATCTTGCGAAGGATCTCCGCCGGCACATTCGCATCCGGGAGATACACCTGCTGCGCCGAACCGTCGCTGTTGATCGTGAAGTGTTGCGGCCGGATACATACCCCCACACGGAAACCGGCATCCCGCATAATCTTGAAGTACGCATCGTCGAGCTTCATGCCCGCGTACGGGGAGGATGCGCTCGAGACCACGCTTTCCATCTCCGGCGCAACCTGGCCAATCTGGTCCGGAGCGCACACATAGCTCGTATCCTGCGGGTACTGCTGGCCTTCCAGATCCCACGTAATCGCGCCCTGAGCATTCAGCATCTGCAGGTTGTGTACGGTGTTCTGCGCCTGCTGCAGCACCTTGGCCTGAAACTGCGCCAGGCCCTGGCTCGTCCGCACATCAAAGTCAGCGGCATTGCTGTCGTTGAAGTACCGCCGGGGGTTGTTCGGGTACCCGCCCGGCTGATGCACATCTCCGCTTGGCGAGCTCGACAGGTACGCCGTCCCGATCACCCGTCGATCGCTCCAGTTCAGCTGCGCCGGCCACGTCTTTGCCCAGCTCTGGTAGGCATCGCCCCCCAGGCTCGCGGCCGCCGTTCCCGAAGGCGCAAACCGCAATGAAACGGTGAAGCTGTCCGTCTGCCCCGGAGCGACAGGACGATCGTTGTGCGGCTGAAACGTCGCCATGCCATCCAGCGACGTCCCGCTGATAATCGGGAAGTACGAGTTGCCCTGCCCTGCCGGCTGGAATCCGCTGTAGAGCGCCTTCGTCGCGTCCGGCACCACTGCCGCAACCTCACCGCTTCCAAAGTCCGCCATGGTTACGCTCGGCCCCGTCATGTTGAAGGCCAGCTGTGCGTAGCTCGCGTCGTAAAAGTTATTCGGCAGCTGCGGAAAGTGAAGCACCATCGGGTAGATCACCGCGCCATCCAGAATCACGCCCGAGCCCACCCGGTTCGTCTCCGTCACCTTCATGTCCAACGTACTTCCGCTCTGTACAAACTGGACACCGATCGATCCCCACGCAAAACTATACGTCCACGTCTGGCTCCCGGTGTCCCATCGCCTTCCCGTGTTGTTCTCTCCCCAGCCGTCGCTGCCCAGTACATTGCCCTGCAGATCCGTCACCTTCATGTGCCAGATATGAAACGCGTCCGAAGGATTGCTCGCAAGGTCCTCGAGCACCACGCCGTTGTACGAGATCTGCTGCAACCCCTGGTTCCCGAAGCTCACCTTCAAGCTGCTCTGCGCGATAGATTTCCGTTCCACCGCAATCGCTGCCACTGCTGCCACGGCAAGAACGCCGGCCAGTGCTCTCCGTCTCATCGGTGATGCCCCCAAGGTATAAATCAGGTATGCCAGGCCCTGTTTACGTTCCGATCTGCTCAACCTGGCCACTACCTTCCTCATCCTCAGTTAATCCCGAAGCGGGTACCATCCCACCTTCCAACCATGACCTAAGTCATGGGGAGCAGGCCCATAGTCACTTGTATAAACTCACGCAATCTGAACCCGAATGAGAGCATTTCGATCGGCTCGGGACAGTCTATCTCTTGTCCATCACGCCTTCGCGGCCCATCTTCGCTCCCGGTTCCCACGAGAGCAACAAGAACTCCCTGTCACTCCACAACGGCCCCACAATATATCTCCTTGGTTTCTACTCCGGATCCGGGGACGCCGAAAGCAGATGAGCATGAACAATGAACCGCTTCGGAGCCGCTCCAATGAAATCAAAGGGGTAGCAGGTAATCAGGGTCAGCTCCGGCCGCGCCCGGATCTCGAGCACCTCCACCTGCTCCGGCGTCACCACCTCGGTTGAGTCCACCTCGTAGTGATACGTTCCCGTCCCATCCGCCACCCGAATATCCATCTTCGGTGCTATACGCCGCAGCGGCCGGAAGAACGTATCGCGATGCCCCGCCAGACCCATCGTCCCCAAACCTCCTGGCAGCGCGGTTCCCTGGATGTGACCAACACCGCGCAGCAGGCTGTTCGGGTCAAAGTCCGTCATCACTGGAACCGACAGCGACAGCTGCGGTATGTCCAGTCGGCCCATCACAACGCCCGCGCCAGCCTTTGCACTCGCGTTTGCCGCCGCAACCGGAACAGCCCGTTTACTCTGCGATGGTTCTATGATCGCTTCAGCCTGCCGTCTTGCCTCCAGCACCTGAACTCCAGTCAACGCGCATACGCCCACGCACAGAACCCCTACGCTCCAAAGCAGGAGTTCTGCGCGTGCACCAATGCGATTTACCGGGCGGGCCCTCTTCATAATCAGTGCTTCCGCCCTTATCTCGTGCCCGCCACGCCAGACCGGATCAGGCGCAGAATGGCTGCCCCGAGCAGGGACATCGCACCCAGCATCCAGACCAGCGGCAGCAGGCTGGCCGTATGCGGCAGCTTCGCGATGACCGGCTTCGGCTTGTGCAGCCGCGCAACCTGCTGAGGCTGCGAGGTCGTCGCAGGAGCGTTGTACGTGGGCTGCGGCGCACCAGACCCGCCTGAAACGCCCGTCCCACTCGACACACTCGGCGTCGGAGTCGGCTCCACCGAGGCAACCTGCGTCGTCGTCGCCGCGGGCGCCTGATACTTCTCCGCCTGGATCGCCGGTCCATCCTTCGGTCCGACCGTGGTCGACGACAACAGCCAAAGCGTCACTACCTCCAGGTCGTCCTTCGATAGATCCTTATCGGCAACCTTGCCCTCGGACGCGGGATCGATCGCGGGCACCTTTGAGTCGTTCACCTTCGCAATCGAGACAGCATCAGCCTTGGGGTAGACAAACTCGACAACCGATCCGCCGCCCGGAAACTCAAATCCGCGGAGAATCGTTCCGCCTTTCGGACTCTTCGTCCACACCACCGGCCCGCTCGCGTTCGGCTTGGCGATGTTGCTGTTCTGAATGCCGAGAAACGTGGCATGCGAGTTTCCCTGCGCGCTGTCCACCCGAACAATCAACCGATCGGAAAGATGGTCAACCACGCGGATCGAATACGTGCCTGGCTTCAACGTCAACCCCGGAACCTTCGACTGCTCCGAGACTGTAAACTGGCTCGCCGCAGGTTCAGCCGCATACACCACGGCTGATCCGGCAAGTAGGGATGCTGCATACACCAGCGCCTTCAAACGCATCGCTATTCTCCTCATGACTTCCCTGGGATCGCTCCGACGGAGTCTCGTACTTCGAACCCCTGCTCATGCAACGCACCGGAATGTCCCATTGGATGCCACATGACCCTGTCTGTAAACCGATTTTCTTGCAGACGTACCCCTTTGGGGGTTACTCGTGGAGCGGGTTACTCGTCTGGAGTGCCTCACCCTGGCCCCCCCCTGATTACACCGCTTCTCCACAGTCGGTCGCGCCTGCCGGTCGATCGTGCCTGCCGTAAGATAACCTCACTATGCCCCCGATCGACGAAGCTACCTTCCGCCGCGAGGCCGACAAGGCACTCTCCTCTCTCAAGCAGTCGCTCATCGTCGCCGAAGAACGCGGGGGCTTCGAGGCCGAAGAGCAAAACGGCGTTCTCAACATCCTCTTCGAAGACCGCCCGGGTAAATTCGTCCTCACACCGAATACGCCCATCCGCCAGATATGGATCTCCGCCCAGTCCACCAGCTTTAAACTTGACTGGTCCGACGTCAGCAGCACCTTTATCCTTCCCAAAACCGGCGAACCCTTGGTCCCACTCGTCGAGCGCCTCCTCCAGGAACATCTCGAAGACCCAACCATCACCCTCGTCTAAACCCACGTCCCGCACTCAGACGAATCACCCTTCCCGCCATCCTCCATCGCCCGCCGGAACACCTCCGCATACCGCTCCGGCAGGCGCCTCTTCTGCATATCCCGCCCCACCACCACGTGCACCGTCTCCCCCGTACACAGAACCACCCCGTCCGCCAGCCTTTCCACCACATAGCTGAACCGCACAATCGACCCCCGCAGGCTACTCACCCGCGTCCGCACCAGAAGTTCGTCGTCATATCGCGCCGGAACCTTATAGCGCGCCGTCACCTCCGCCACCGCAATCATCAGGCCCTCGGCCTCCATGCTCTTGTAGTCCAGCCCCATCGACCGGATCTTCTCCACGCGCCCTACTTCGAACCACACCAGGTAGTTCGCGTGATACACCACCCCCATCTGGTCCGTCTCCGCATACCGCACCCGCACGCGCACATCGCCGGCCGTCGCATCCACCTTCGGCCATGTCGATTCATCCACGTTCCTGGCTCCACACCGGCGATCGCTTCTCAAGAAACGCCGAGATCCCCTCCCGGAAATCCGGTCGCTCGCGAGCCGCCGCATTTGCCTGCAGAGCCGCCCCAATCGCTCCGTCCAGCCACACCCGGTTCTGCTCCGCCAGCAATTGCTTCGTCGCACCCATCGCCTCAAGGCTGTTCCGCAGCAGAGCCCCCGCCAGCTCCCTCGACCTCTCCACCAGCTCCTCGGCAGGTACGATCTGGTTCACCAGGCCCCACCCAAACGCCTCCTCCGCCGTAAACAGCCGTCCCGAGAGCAGCAGGCCGCGCGCCCGCTTGTCCCCCACCTGCAGCGCCAGAAATGCACTTACCAGCGCCGGCACAAACCCGATCCGCACCTCCGTATACCCGAACTTCGCCCCTGGCGCTGCCAGCGTAAAATCGCAGATCGTCGCTAGCCCCGTCCCGCCCGCAATTGCCGCCCCATTCACAGCCGCAATCGTCGGAACCGGCAGTTCATACAGCGCCCGGAACATCCGCGCAATCCGCTCCGCATCCACCGTATGCTCCTCCGCAGACCGGTCTGCCATTCCCTTCAGCTGCTCCAGATCCAGCCCCGCGCAAAACGCCTCCCCGGACCCCGTAAAGATCACCACCCCACACCCCGGCGACGCCGCCGCATCCGACATCGCCGCGATCAACTCCTCCTGCATCCCCGACGTCATGGCATTGCGCCGCTCCGGACGATCAAGCGTAATCGTCCGCACCGCCCCTGCATCTTCAATCAGCAACGTCGACACTTGTTCTCCTTGGCGCAGCTTCGCGCCCTTTCGCGTCCTGCGCGGTATAAGCCTTGCTTCTGCCCAGATTTCCCGCTACTGCACCTTACTCCCAAACCGCCGCGCAATCTCCCGGCTCGCCGCCGCAATCTCATCGAGCGGCCGCAGCTTTGGCAGTTCCGCCCCCAGCCGCTTCAGCTCCGCCAGCAGCTCCTCAGTCGCAAGGTTGCCCACCAGCGCATCCTGCGCAAACGGACATCCGCCCAATCCTCCAATCGCCCCATCAAACCTCCGGCAGCCCGCCCCATAGGCCGCCGCCACCCGCTCCGCCGCCTCCCCCGGCCGCGCATGGAGATGCACCCCGATCTCGACCCCCTCATGTACCGCCAGCACATCGCCCAGCACATCCGCGATCAGCCTCGGCGTCGCCAGCCCCACCGTGTCCGCCAGCGAGATCTGCCGTACTCCCGAGTCCACCAGCAGATCGCACGCCGCTACCACCTCGTCGATCTCCCACGGCTCCCCGTACGGGTTCCCAAATGCCATCGAGATGTACGCCACCACGTCCAGACCCGCCTTATACGCGATCTCGCCTATCTCCTCAAGCGTCGCCAAAGACTCCTCCGGCGTCTGCCGTTGGTTCCGCTGCAGGAACTCCGCCGAGATCGAGTATGGAAACCCGAGCGTCTCAACCGCGCTCGTCGCCACCGCCCGCTCCGCACCCTTCCCATTCACCACAATCCCAATAATCTCCACACCGCTGTTGTCCTCGGGATCGAAGTCCGGCGGATCCAGGTACTCGAGCACCAGCTCTGAGTCCGCCATCTGCGGAACCGCCGCCTTCGACACAAAGCTCACCGCATCGATATGCCGAAACCCCGCCGCCAACAGCACCCGCAGGTAGTCCGCCTTCACCTCCGACGGCATCACCCCCGGCAAGCCCTGCCACGCATCCCGCGGACACTCCACAATCTTCACCATCGCCATCCCGAACTCCTACCTTTCTCAACGCGCCATCCGCCGTCTCTCCATCGACTCCCGCACATCCCCAACCGCGTGGAGCGCAAACACCAGCACCGTCAGCAGCTCGGCAAAGCACAGCAGCTGAATCGTAACGGTCTGCCGGGGCAACCAGTCCGTGCACCGTACCTCGATCCGCTCCAATCCAACGTCAACCGTTTGTGTCGGCGGCAACGTCCGGTCGCCCGCCAGGAAGCGTGAGCAGTTGTCCCGATGCCCGCTCAGCCAAACGCTGATGCCGCTCGGGATCAGCAGCGCCAGCAGCAGCGACCCTAACGTCATCCGCGAAATCACGTCTGCAGTACCCCGGGGTTGAACCGCGCCACCTCCCCGTTCAACGCACAGGCCTCCAGCGCCGTCATCAGCACCTCCCGCGTCTTCGCTGGATCAATAATCGCATCCACCCACAGCCGAGCCGCCCCGTACCGCGGATCCGCCTGTGCGTCATACGTCGCCTTGATCTCGTCGAAGATCGCCTTCTTCTCCGCCTCCGACAGCGACTTTCCGCCCCGCTCCACCTGCTTCGCCCGAACCTCCGCCAGCGTCGTCGCCGCGCTCGCCCCGCTCATCACCGCGTAGCGCGCCGTCGGCCACGCAAACACGAACCGCGGATCAAACGCCTTTCCGCACATCGCGTAGTGCCCCGCCCCAAAGCTCCCGCCCACAATTACCGTGATCTTAGGCACTACGCTCGTGCTCACAGCCGAAACCATCTTTGCACCCGCGCGAATAATCCCCGACCACTCCGCATCCTTCCCCACCATAAAGCCATTCACATCATGGAGAAAGATCAACGGCACCAACGACTGGTTGCAATCCATAATGAACCGCGCCGCCTTTTGCGCACTCTCCGTATAGATCACTCCGCCAAACTCCGTGCGCTTGGTCCCGGCCTGCGGCCCCACACTCACCGTCTGCTGCTGGTGCACCTTTTGGTTCGCCACAATCCCCACCGCCCGCCCGCCGATCCGCGCATACCCGCACAGCAGCGTCCGCCCAAACTCCGCCTTGTACTCGTCGAACTCCGACCGGTCCACCACCCGCGCGATCACCTCGCGCATGTCGTACGTATTCGTCGCCGCCTTTGCCGGATCAGGATCGATCAACCCATACATCTCCTCCGCCGCATACCTGGGCGCATCTGCCCTGGGGTCAAACGCCACCCGCGAAAACACCTCGCCGCTTCCCTCTGGCAACGAAGAACGGTCAACCGTCAACCGCCTCTGACCAATCTTTCCCACCAAAGACCGCAGCCGCGCCAGGCACAGATGGTCGTTCGCCTCCTTGAAGTCCACCGTGCCCGAGATCTCCGCGTGCATCTGCGCCCCGCCCAGCTCCTCCGCCGGCGTCCTCTGCCCGATTGCCGCCTGCACCAGCGACGGCCCAGCCAGAAACAGCCCCGATCCCTCCGTCATCAGCACCGTATCCGTCATCACCGGCAAATACGCCCCACCCGCCACGCACATGCCCATGATCGCCGTGATCTGCGGTATCCCCATCGCACTCATTACCGCGTTATTTCGAAACACCCGCCCGAAGTCATCCTGGTCCGGAAACACATCCTCCTGCAGCGGCAGAAACACCCCCGACGAGTCCACCAGGTACAGCGTCGGTATCCGGTTCTCGAGCGCGATGTGCTGCGCCCGCAACACCTTCTTCGCCGTCATCGGAAAAAATGCCCCCGCCTTTACCGTCGCATCGTTCGCGATGATCATGCACAGCCGCCCACTCACCCGCGCCAGCCCCGTCACCACCCCCGCCCCCGGAGCCCCGCCAAACTCTCCATACATCCCGTGCGCCGCCCAAAGCCCCAGCTCCAGGAACCCCGGCAAAACCTCAGATCCAGGCCGCGCCCCCGAACCGGGTGCCCCATTCATGGCAGCCTCACCGCCACGAGTGGGTTCTTGGGGAGAATCCAGAAGCAAAGCCAACCGCTCCCGTACCGTCAGCCGTCCCTTCGCCCGCTGCACCTCCGCCGCCTTTACCCCACCCCCCAGCCGAATCGCCGCCTCCCCCTCCCTCACTGCACCCAGCAGCATCCCTAATGCCGCACGATTCGCCACAAACCTCGCAGCTCCCAAATCCGCCTTCGACGCCAAAACATTGTTCAGCTTCAACTCGCCCGCCATCACCCCGTCCCTTCAGTTCCGCAAACCTAAGACGATACAGTGCTCACGCAACATCGGTACTCTCGCGAACCAGAGGTTTTCGTCTGCCTTCCTCTTGTCTTTCCTCCCGGCTTCCGTGGTAACCTCCGGCCCCTTGGCGTCCTTCGCGGTGATCCCTGATCGCCGGCGCCCACCCCCTACACCAGCACCTCCGCCCCCCGCACCGACACCGACCCAAACACCCGCCGGTACCGCTCCACCAACTCCGCCGGCCCGGTCGCCTTCAGCGCATTATCGCTCAGCTTCACCGTCGGCCGCCCCTCCACACTCGTCAGCTTGCACACCAGGCTCAGCGGCTCGAGCGTGTCCGCCCCCCGCGGATGACACCCCCTGAAATCATTCGTCAGCAGCGTCCCCCACCCCGCGCTGAACCGAATCCGCCCCCGGAAATACCGGTGCAGTCCCACAATGTCATCCACATCCAGCCCATCCGACGCAATCAGCCGCTTCGTCCGCGGATCGCGCCCACGCTCCCGTAGCCACGCAAGGTACTCGTCCCCCGCCACCCGCGGATCCTTGCTGTCCACCCTTTGCCCCGTCCAGTCCGCCGCCCACTCCGGCGCACCCTCCAGAAACTGCGTCGTCCCAAACGTGTCCGGAAGCATGATCAACAACGCTCCCCCATAGCTCCTCTGCCACAGCTCCAGCACCCGGTACTGCGATTCCAGCAGCTCCTCGTCCGTAGTCGCCATGGCCGCCATCGCCATCGGCAGCTCATGCGCATTCGTTCCGATCGCCTCCAGATCATGCTTGTACGCCAGAGCCGTATTCGAGGTCCCCGTAAACTCCTCCCCCAGCGTCGCTCGCAGCGCCTCCACCGCATACTCCTGCCACAAGAAGCTGTGCCTCCGCCGCGTCCCAAAGTCCGATAACCGCAGCCCCTCCACCCCCCGCAGCCGCTCGATCTTGTCCCACAACCGCGTCTTCGCCCGCGCATACACAATGTCGAGCTCGAGCTCGGTCAGCTCCGCCAGCGCCGCCCGCGTCTTCAACTCGCTCACAATCGCCAGCGCATAGATCTCCCACATCGTCACCTCGGTCCACAACCCGCTGAACCGCAGCACCAGCTGCCCCTCGTGCTCGGAGATCTCGTACTCGCTTAGCCGGAACTCCGTATTCAGCCAGTCCAGAAACCCCGGCTCAAAGATGCTCCGCACCCCGTAAAACGTATTCCCCGCCAGCCACACCAGCTCGCTCCTACCGTACCGCAGCCCATTCACGTGCTCCATCTGCTCCGCCAGCGCCGCCGCTCCCACACGCTCCGCCAACCGAACCTTCACTGTTCGGTTCGTCACTTCGCTCGTCGCTCGCGTCCCGGGAAAGTTCTTCCAGATAAACTGCAGCATCAACAGCTTGTAAAAATCCGTGTCCAGCAGCGAGCGCACAATCGGGTCCAGCTTCCAATTGTGATTATGCGCACGCTCGGCAAAGTTTACATTCATCCTCGCTCCCCTAACTTATGCTGCAAGCCGACTACCAACCCCCCAGCAACATCCTCACTATATAGAGCAAGCTCGTTCCACACCCCCGAACACACTTCCAAGCCTTGGCCGCAAAGATCGCAACTCCTGACCCGCAGTTCGGGGGTCGGGTAGACCTGAAAGTTACGCTCCCAAACCGGCTGGAAATCCACGTCGATTCCCAAATAGGGAATTAATCCACATAAGCGAGAAAATATGTAGCGTAACCACCCCAGTGGGGTACTATTGCGCTGTTGTTAGTTACTAAACTGGTTACCTGTATGACTCTGCCACTCAGCTTCGCTCTGCTTGCCCTCTGCATCGTCGCCACGGCGGTGATCGTCAAGCTCGTGCAAGCCCAACGCGCCTGCATCAAACTCACTGCCGATCTTGCCGAAGCAATGGTTCGACAGCAGCAGCACCAGATCCACCTCACCGAACGATCGAAACTCGACACCCTCAAGGACGAGTTCATCTCCACCGTCTCGCACGAGCTCCGCACCCCGCTCACCAGCCTCCGCGGTTCGCTCGGCCTGCTCTCCTCCGGCATCATGGGCGATCTCGACCCCAAGGCCCAAAACCTCCTCCGCATCGCCGTCACCAACACCGACCGCCTCATCCGTCTCATCAACGACATCCTCGACCTCGAACGCATGGAGTCCGGCCGGGCTCCGCTCCAGGTCCGCCGCTGCTCCCTTCGCGACCTCGTCCAGCAAGCCGCAGACACCATGAGCGGCATGGCCCAGGAAGCAACCGTCCGCGTCGTCCTCGAAACACCGCCCGCAGGCACCAACCCCGAAGCCCTCTACTTCGACGGCGACTCCGACCGTATCCTCCAGGTCCTCACCAACCTCCTCTCGAACGCCATTAAATTCTCTCCCGCAGCGTCCACTGTGCGCGTCCACGTCGAGGCTACGCCCGAGGCCATCGTGCTCAAGGTCTCCGATGAGGGTCGCGGCATTCCCGCCGATAAGCTCGACTCCATCTTCGACCGCTTCCAGCAGGTCGAGCCCGCCGACGCCCGCAAAAAGGGCGGCACCGGCCTCGGTCTCGCCATCTGCCGCAGCATCGTCCAGCAGCACAGCGGATCCATCTGGGCCCAGCGCAACCTCGGTCCCGGAACCACTCTCCATGTCATGCTGCCTCGAACCGCCCGCGCGTCCGATGTCGTCACCCCGGCGCTCGACCTCCCCCGCGGCGAAGGCTCCATCCTCGTCTGCGACGACGATCCAGGCATCCGCACCGTCATCAGGGAGCACCTCACCCGTCAGGGCTACACCGTCGTCGAAGCCGCCTCGGGCGAAGAGGCCATCCTCGTCGCCTCCGAGACCCCCGTCGAAGCCATCCTCCTCGACCTCTACATGCCCGGCCTGAGCGGTTGGGAGACCCTGCAGCGACTGCGCGACACCGCCGCGACCTCCTCCATCCCGGTCGTCATCCTCAGCGTCCTCTCGCCCACCCTTCGCACTCAGCTCACCGGGGACGCCCAGGGCTGGGTCCAGAAGCCCTTCAACGAACACCTCCTCTTCGCCGAGCTCGGCCGCGTCCTCCATCGCGGCGAAGGCCCCGCCCAGATCCTTCTGGTCGAGGACGATGCAGATCTCGCCGACGTCGTCATCGCCAGCTTCGGTAACGCGGACGTCACCATTGACCACGTCTCCACCCGTCAGCAGGCCATCCGAAGCTGCGTCACCCGCCGCCCCGATCTTCTCATCCTCGACCTCACCCTCCCCGACGGCGACGGCTTCTCTTTCGTCGAGTGGATGCGCGAGCAGCCCCACCTCCTGACCCTTCCCCT
>JAABVA010003920.1_pt1 | contig 13906 bp, 6 predicted proteins | sample 5560331 | NCBI WGS metagenome assembly JAABVA01 (sample SAMN12812661, study PRJNA571458) | rock metagenome | isolation source: Antarctica rocks | place: Antarctica: Victoria Land, Mt New Zealand sud | collected 2016-01-07 | reverse complement strand
ATAAAAAATATACTAATCTTTTTCAGTATAATGTTAAAGAAGTAATCTTTATTAATTGTGAAATTTTATAACTCATCATCATTAAATATAATAATGAGTTCATCATTCTTTACATTTAATTTTAGATATGTAAATAGCTGACTGACTACAAACTAAATTATATATATTATGCAGTTTATGATTTCAGTTTCATCACTTTAAATAATATTTTTCTGACTTAAAAGTCAATTTAAATAACATTATAATGTATAATTATTGAATGCATTGTCTACTATGACTATCAGCAATTAATGTGTTAAATTTCATTTTTTCAACATTTTAAAAACATACTCAGCAAGATTTTCATCATTATATTAACTTTTTAATTCTTTAAAGATTAAAAGTAAAGTAAAAGACTCTGCTGATTCATGTAACTGCATAAAAGACTTGAATGGTAGTTAACTTATAAAAAAGACTTGAATAAACTTTACTCTGGCACTAATTCTTTGTCTATAGTAAACACATCACTATCATCAAGCATTTGATGTTTACATTCATCATTTAATACATTTTGACCTCACTGCCATCCACACACTTATGTGCCTTGCAGAAGACCTAAGAAGAAGTGAATTCAGATGAAGAATATGTGTGCTTTACATGAGCTGCATCAGAATGATTTAAGAAACACTAATGAGAATTTAAGACTGAAAAATGCAGTTCATCACTGCAGCACATGCCATCAAGTAAAGCATAATGTCTCTACATGCTGTAGATCACATAATTAGTAAATAGAAGCAATTTAAATACATAAATATCTATTTATTGTTTGTTTATTTGTTTACTATTCTAATGTTTATTTACATTTTAACACATCAACACATTTTAAGACACAAAGACTATTCAGATTAGCACTTAATGTTGAGTCTATTCAAGTCTTTTTTATAAGCTGACTATCATTCAAGTCTTTTATGCAGTCACATGAACTAGTGAAGTCTTTTACTCTTAAAAGTATCTCTGTATATTTTTATTTAACATCAATAAAATATGCAGTAATGTCTAAAAATGCAAAATAATTTAAACTAATTTATTCATTAAATATAATAAAGACTTTAATCTGTGTTTTAAGCTCTGTAAACATATCTTGTTAAATATTCACAACATAACATTTAAGAAGTTATGCAATCTTAATTTAATCTAAAATCTTAATATCAACACAATACATTCAGATGAGCTTTCAGAACTTTATATGCTCAATAGTATAAAAGAATAAATTGAGTACTATAATGAATTGAAGAATTTATTGATTAAAGACTTTAAAAATAAAATTAAATAATTTAATAATGATCTTTTGAGCTGTCTGTTAAAAAGTGAGCATTATATTAAAGTATTATAATTAAAAATCATAACATATCTTTAAGTTCATTGTTTCAAAGATTAAAATCTATCTTTTTAATGTTGATTTTATTTTTCAGTAACTGCTGCTTTTCAGATAACATTTTATGATGATTATTTCATTATTTCTTAATGCTAAATAATTTCTAATATTATAACAGTTAATACACATCATATCTGATCTTTCATCATATTTATTAATTACTTCAACAAAGAACTGTCAGATCTCTACTGAGTAAGCTAAACTGTTTTATATTATTTATATATAATTCTTAATCTTTATATCTGTATTTTAACTTTATACAGTTATTTCTCATCAGTCTTAAAACTCTCACTTTGTTGTAAATCTTTAAAGAATATATTTTGAGTTTAAAGCATCTATAAAGAACAAAATTGACTTACTTAAGATAACTTAATTTTATTATTAAAAACATTTAAAAATGATCTTTCTGAGTTGTTTAAGATCTGACTGAATGATGAGCTGTAATAAAGATATGATGTTGAGTTATTGTAGTAAGTTAGACAAATAAATGATACTTTATTGTACTTTAAGTAATGTATTGATGATAATGTGTTGTAAGAGTTTTCAAATTAATATATATAAGATTGTAGTCATGTAACAGAACATGTATTTAAATGTAAAATGAGTTTTTTATAATATTAATCATGATAGACACTATTTGAAAATTATTATGTATAGCAAATATTAAGTATCAATGAAGAGATTTCTCATTGAAAAATCTTTAATTAATAATTAAAGATCTATTTAATTATTCTTTATGTTGAGAAGTGATGTTCTAGCTGCTTCTATAAAGCAAGATAGAACTAGTGTCAAAGACTAAGTAAAGACTTTATTTACATTAACTACAGTTAACATTCTTTTTACTTCTTCTGTAACTCTCTTGATCAAGATATACTCATAGACAACATAGTTTAGAGATTTCACTAAATAACATAGTATAGCATGAATATTTACTTTCTTTCAATAAATTATGAGCTTAAATTAACAAGAAGCTTCTCAGAGAAAGTGCATACTTCTAGTGTGACAGTAGTTAAGTATGTTGATTTTTGAGGTTTATAAAAGATTTATAATAAATCTGACTTTAGCAGAATCAGCACACTGATGACAGTTATATATGCTGATTATTGAGATTCATAGTCAATTTAGCTTTAACAATATTACTGATTATTGAGGTTCATAATAAATCTGACTTTAGCAGAATTAGCATTTTACAGTAGCTGAGTATGTTTAATTTAAAAGATTCATAAAGAATTGATCTCAGCAAAAATCAGCATTCATAGTTACTTAAAAAGCACTGTTCTTTGACAGCTTAATATAAGTTATTAAGATAAATAAACATTACTGTCTCACAAAACAAGAGATACAAAAGCTTTTTATTTGTTTTATTTATATTATTTTCAATATATATATTATTATTTTACTTTATTCACTTCTTATACTACATGTCAACTATCATCATCATGAACTTCAACAACTTCTTTATAAAATAACAACTCATCTCAATTCTTACTTGCAAGAACTGCAATCAATAATTTACTCTTATAAGAAGATGATTAATAAAAGAAGATCTATAAAATATTGTTGAAGTTTTAACAGTTAACATACTGATCAGTGAATTTTTAAATTCATTTTTTCTCAGCAGTCTTGACTTTAAAAGTTAGAAAATCAATATAAAGATTTTATATTAATTTATTATCTGCATAAACACAGATAATTAAGAATATCTGATGAACAAAATTAACATAAAGAATGTTTAAAATGTATTAAAGTTCAAGTACAAGAAGAAGCTGCAGATAATTAAGAGACAATATTTAATGAAGTTTATTAAATATAAAATGTCAGAAAATATATTCATTAAAGAAGTATAAATTTATTTAAGCAAATTCAGCAAAAAGATCACTGCAACTCAGTCTGACATAACTGAGTTGTTTAAATCAGAACAATAATTTTAAACATTACTTCAAGCATTATTAGTTAAGTACATTGTAATTTACAATGTCATTAATATTTAAAACAATTTAGACATTAAGAAAGATCTATAAAAGCTTTAGAAGAAAGAAATACAGTTTAAGATTAATTAAATTGTTATTGTCTTGTGAATAGATAAATAGAAAGAAGATTAATGTTTAATGAATTAGAATTATAATTTATTAAATTATTACACAATTAATATTAAGTAACATTATTGCAGATCATTCAGCTTAAACAGTGATCATTTTTCTTACTGCTTTATTAAGTGCTTTCTTTACAACAATCTTCACTTCATTAAAGATTGCAAATTTCTTTCTAATATTAAGCAAAATACTTAAAAGAAGACAAGCAGATTAACTGTAATTAAGCTGTATAGATTAACTGCAGTTAAGTTGTATTAAAGATCAATTTATAAAGAAAAAGAAAAGAAACACAAAGTTTTTGATGCAGAAGTTAATGACAATAATGATGATGATTTCTTCTTTAAATTTAAAAAGAAAGAAAAAGTTAATAATGAAATTACTGCTCTGTTTAAGAAGACTATCAGTAAAATGCTTAAATTTAAATGAGTTACAGACTTTAAATTCTTCTCATACATAACTAATTAACTTTAATTCTTCAGTGATCTTCTTATATGAATGAGATGTTAGTAAATTAAAGTTAAAAAAAGACATTTATATTCTCATTATTGTAAAGTGATCATTATACAAGTCAGATCAGAAAATTCTGTAAGATTGAGTTCAACACTTTATGTATTTAAACTTAAGATCAATCTTCTGTTAAGAAAGTAAATGTGCAAAATAAAACTGTATAAAAGCTTTAATTAATACTGTCTTCATATGTATAATAAGCACAGCAAGACTATAATAAAAGTATTAAAGTGAAATGAAGTCTATATAATTAAATATATTGCAAAGAATCTTAATGAATTTATCTTAATATTTATAATGCATACATCACATTCAGAGATCATCTTCTCTATTATTGCTTTAAATGTAAGTCTGTATGTTTAGATTCATAAGCATAATCTTATGATTAACTTCTTAAATATTGACATTATATTATTAAATAAAAAGATCAAGACTTATAGACTTTAACACTGATGATTTGTTCATCTTGATTTTATAAAGTTGCATGATCTTTACAAGATGACAATTCTTGAAAAGTTAATTCTCATTATTGAGAACAACAAGAACATATATGAGATTTATATTCTAATTAAGTTCATCAATAAGTAAGATTATACTGTAAGTAAAAGAAAGATTAACATTCTTGTTTTTATCTTTATTAATATATATAACTCATTATTCTTGTCATTTAACAGATATCAGTACTTTCTGAAGATAATAGATAATTATTTTTAAAAGATATAAACAATACTGTTAAAGCAACATAATGAGATCTCATAGACACTGTAAAAATAATGATTAAAGACTGAACTTCAAATTGATGTAAAGATTCTTGCTGTATAAAGTGACAATGAAATAGAGTTAAAGTTCACTTTAAATGACTAATGTAAGTCTTTTAACATTACACTGCAATATATAATGCTTTACATGTCAATTCAGAATGACATTGCTGAAAGAATCATCTGAATCACTGAGAACTCAGTGTACATTATGATTAAAGAGACATAACTGTTAATAGAGTTCTGAGTGCAGACAGTATAAATAGATGTTTATCTTTATAATTAAATATTAATTAATTTCTTAATTAATAATAAGTAAACAACTTCTGAGAAAGCTTTCATTGATGTAAAGTTATTCATTAATTACATTTATATATGAGAATGCAAGTACTACAGCTACATTGATCTCAAGTTACTATCTGAAGACAGATATAATAAATTTATAAATTAAGAATGAGTAAGAGTCTTTATAAATTACATTGAGAAGATTATAAAGTAGTATCAGCTTTAAGCTTTAGATCTTAAATACATCATTAAGAATTATGCTGTAAAGTTTGCTAAAAGCAAGAAGAAAGATACTGTTGATTTTAAACTGTAACAGTAAACATTAAATGTTCTTTTAAATAGAAGATTCATTGAATATTTACAGAAAAAGTTAATTATTATGAAGATTATAGCTTCAGATCAGACACTCATGACTTAAAACAGTAAGATGTAGTTTAACTTAATTATAATTAAGATTAATAAGTCTTAAGATAAACAACATGAAGTTAAGTTGACTGCAGTCAATCTAGATAAGTTGTTAAATGAGAAGATCAATATTGATTAAGTTAAAATAATGACATTTAAAGAAGTTAAAATCTTTCTGTATGTTGAGATCTCAAAATGAAAGAGAAACAATGATGACAACAATTAAGATATGAATGAGTTCTTAATTAAAATATTAAAAGCTATATTAACACTTACAGTGTTCTCTATAGACAAAGAAGACTCTGTAATTAAATCTGACATTTCAATATCTATTATCTATGTTGAAGTAGTGAGAGACTCAATCTAAAAAGAAATGTAAAAGAACATTATTTATGTAAAGCTGACAGCTTTAACAATAAATGAAACATGAAAAGAGATTGTGTCATTAAGAAAAGTTAACATTGTAATTAGTAAATAAATTTTTAAATTTAAGCTGAACACTGATGAATTCTTAAACAAGCTTAAGACAAGACTTATGACAAGAGACTTTTTATAGATATATAATGTTGATTATAAAAATATTTTTATTCTCATTATTAAGTTTAACATTCTGCAAGTCTTTCTAATTATTGTTGCACTTAAGAATCTAAAGTATCATTAAATAAATATTAATAACATTTTTACAGAATTCTTTCTGAAAAAAACAATCTATATAACACTTTTTTCTGAAATCAATATCACATTTAACTATATTCTATGCATACTGCACAGCCTTTATGATCTTAAGTAAGCTATATAGAACTGACATGAACAATATATCATTAAACTACTTAAATTAAGTTTTCATTAAAGTAAGACTGATCTCTGTCTTCTTCTTTATAGCATTAAAAAAATCATGCTGCTTTTTTATGTAAACAATATTGTTATAACTTCAGCAAATCTATTATATATTCTCTGATTTAAGCAAGCTTTTGCAGATGTGTTTAAAGTTAAGAATTTAAAAAAGACACAGAAAATTCTTAATATTTAAGTTATATATAATTATAAAATGAGAATTCTGTGTCTAAATCAGACTCATTATGTAAACAAGATATTAAAGAATCTTTATATGCAATCTGACAAGCATAGAGTCATTAACATTTTATTTAATAAATATGATATTCTTTGCTCTGTTGACTCAATTAATTAAAGAATAGATTAAAGACAGTATTAACAGACAATTAAAAGCTTAATGTATACAGCAATTCATATCTAGTCAGATATTATCTTTACATTAAATTGATTAAGTTAATATTTCAGTGATTTTGTAGAACATTATAAATATACACTTAAGAAATTACTGCAGTATGTAAGATCAATTATTAATCTCAACATCATATACAGCTTTAATGAGAGTCAAGCAATGCTTAGATATTTTAACTTTAACTATACTTTAAATAAATAGAATTGAAAATCAATTCTAAAGTGCATTTATATGTTTAAAGATGAATCAGTGTTGTGAATAAGTCAAAAGTAAAAGTTTGTTATTATCTTAATTACTGAGATTGAATATATAATCATATTAATGTGTATAAAGATTAAGATCTAACTTGAACAGATATTAAGAGATATAAATATAAATAAATATCTTGAAGTTAATTTACACTGTGTAAGTATTTAAGAGAATGAAGCTCATTAAATATTTTTATTTATTTAACTTAAAGAAAATAATTAAGCTGTCTTGATCTTAATTAAGAATGTATATATACATAAATAATTAAAGTACATCAATGTCTTCTATTACAACATCTATGATTTGTATAAATACAATCAGATTTAGATAAACTTTATATTCAGTTAAGAAATGATTGCTAACAAGCTTATTAAGTCTCTATCTAAATGAATCTTTAAAATAGTTCATTAAATTTATAAAATTCACTGTTAATGATTAGTTAAACTCTTAAATGATTTGTTGAACTCTTAACAATATATTTAATTATTTAATGTTTACTGTCAGTGAAAGTCAATAAATGCAGTCTTATTAAGTAAAAGTGTTAAGAAACAGTGTTTTAACTGCTTTTATGAAGTGAAGTAAAACTAATGTTAAAGACTGAGTAAAGACTCTGTTTACATTAATTACAGTCAACATTCTTTCTATTTTTTCTGTAATTTTCTTGATCAAGATGTGCTCATAGACAACACAGTTTAAAGATTTCACTAAATAACATAGTATAGCATAAGTATTTACTTTCTTTCAATACTTTATCTTATATCTTTAATCTTTAAAGATCAGCTTTCTATTCAATTAATAATGATTATTTACTATTTTTCTCACTACTCTCTTCATCATTAATAAATTCAACATTCTTCTTATTATCTTCATTATTATTAATTAAGTCATCAAGAACAAATTTATTAATAAAATTATTATTTAAAAATTTCTTATCTTTAAACATCATTACACAAACTTTATCAATATCTTCAATTACACTCTTTTCATCTTCTTTCTTCTGATCAAATACAGACTCTTAAATGTAACTAGTTAATGTTAAAGTTAAGAAGTGTTATAATTGAGTAATATAATATTTATATATAATTGAAGTCATTAATGTATTTAGAATTAAGAACTTCACTATGAAAGCAATGCATAATCTTAATGAGATTAAAATCTTCAGCATTATATAACTTTTATTTTTCTGTATTATTAAGAACTCTTTCTCAGTGCTTAATCACAACTGTTAGACACTTCTCAATTTAATAATTAATGTTAATGCACTTCTGCTCAATAACTTCATCTTTATTGATATTCTAAAGAATGTTAAAAAATCTATAAAAAATATAAATGTAATATATTTTTTACTTTACTTTCTTGAACTTTCACTCTTCTTTTAACACAAGAACTTCAGCAAATAATATTTTCTTTTTAATCTTTTCTTTAAGTTAAGCTCAGTTCTTATTCTTTATTAACTTATTTTTCAGCTCATCTTCATAATAGACATCTGCAGATAATTAAAAGCAATATAATTAAGTATAATAATTTTAAAAAAGTTTTACAAGAAATTTTACAGTTATATTACTTCTTTAAGATCTTATCTTTAATTTTTTCTTTCATAATCTTCTTCAATGCTGAGTTCACAGTCTAATATGAATTAATCTTCTTTAATGCATCTCTTTTTCATTTTACAGTTTCACAATTCATCATCTTTGCATTTTTAATTCATTTAAAATTCTTATTCTTCATACATTTCTGTCATTTCTTTCTTGCACATACAGTCTTTAAATTGTTTAAATATTTACTAAATGTCTTCTTTAAATCATATATAGACTTCTGTGAACAGTTATAGCAGTTAAATCTTTCTTTAAAGATTAAGAATGAATTAAAAGTTAAGCATTTTACAGTTTACAATAAAAGCTTAATGTTTAAATCTATTATGATAAAAATTTAAAATATATAGTTAGCTGCTGAGTTTTATACTGAGTGATATAATTAAGCATTATATGTATACATTATAGCTACACATCAGAGTGAAGTACAAGAGCAATGTATAAGATTAAATTTTAAGAAATGAGCAGTAAAATAAGTAATAACATTGAGTAACATATTTATTGAGTGTAGAGATTGAGTGTAGAGACTGAGTGAAGATAGAGTGAGTGTAGTAGATTAAGTGACAGAGATAAAGATAAGAAAGTGTTAGATTGAATGTTAAAAGTAAGTATGTTGATATATTTATTCATAACATTGATATATATATCATAAATAAATGTATTATTTATTAACAATCTAATATCTAAGTATCATAAACATCTAAAAGCTCTCAATACATCTTTTAATTACATACTTTCAAACTACAACACACTTTCAAACTACAATGCATCTTTAAACTACAAGATTACTTTAAAACTCATTATTATTTAAAAATGCATTTAAACTGTTCTCTAATAATGCTTCTGTTAACTTAATTTTAAAGCATCATTGTATCATCATATTATGTCATAATACATATTAAAAAAACTTCAAGATGCAGTGTTATAAAGACTGTATTAGGTAAAGAGAAGACAGCAGCAGCAGAAAAGTCATGTAGAAAGATATTTAAAAAAGAAAAAAATTTATATTGATAAAAAGAAAAAAGAAAATAATACTGTAGATTATTGAGAAGTACAGTGCTCTATTTACTTTCTTGACTTCTTTAGTCTTAGCATAAGAAACTGACAGAGTCTTCTTCTGTCTTAGATGATAAAGTTTCTGTTATCTATTCAATTACATCAAAGTTGACTGCAGTCAACATAAACACATTAAATTTACTAAATAGATAGATAGCATAAGTACTCATTATTCTTTCAATAAATTATGAACTCAGATTAGCAAGAGACTTCTTAAAGAAAGTGTAGACTGATTTAGTGCATACAGCTCTTAATATGCTGCTTATTGAAGCAAAATAAGTAGACAGCTCTTAATACACTGCTCATTAAAGCAAAACAAGATGAGCACAATGAGCACAACAATTCAGCAACTTAATACAAGTTAAACATTGATAAATAAGCATTCTCTGCATTGCTGTAGACAGACAGTACATACATATATCTCTTTTGTTATTACATTTATCTTTACAACACACTCTTTTATCTTCAATTCTTATACTGTGTGTCAATCATCACTATGAATCAAGAGCACAAATCATCATTCTTTATAAAGTAATGTTTAATCTCTGTTCTCACTTGAGAAAACTGTGAGAAATGATTTATTCATATAAAAAGATAACTGACTGACAAGAATCTCTGACATATAATAGAGATTTTTATTTAAATCTTTATAGATAATACATTCATCAGCAATATCTTCTTTTTCTTTTTATTAAGTAATCTTAATTTTAAGAATCAACAAATCAACAGCAGAGCTCTGTTCTGAATTACAGTCTACATCAACATTGATAATAAGAACTATTTTATGAATAAAATTACAGTAAAAGAAGCTTGAAATGCTTTCTTCTTAAAGTACAAAAAGAAATTGCAGATAACTGAAAGACAATATTTGATGAAGTTCATTAAATATAAGATGTCATAAAACATGACTGTCAATAAGACATGAACTTAACTTAACAATCTTGACAGAAAGATCACTGCAACACAGTTAAGACTTAAGAACTTTATTATACTTAAGCAGCAATTTTAAACACTATTTTAAGTATTATTAACAGAGTATGCTGTTATCTATAACATCATTGATGCTTAAAATACATCTGATATTGAGATGAGTCTGTAGAAACTTCAGAAAAAGAAGACTTAACTAAAGATATTTAATAATGCTTTATGAGCTGAGCAGTAAAGACAGAACAAAAGTCATTAAGAATATTAAATCTTATGATATGATTATAGAAGACATTTAAGCTCAAACAATAACTATTCATCATTATATAGAATTTTAATCTGCTATCTTTATAATAATACTCACTGCAAACAGAACTATAAATATGTCTCTGTGATTTATAAGATTATATAGTCAGCAAAGTTAATTAAGACAGCTAAGAAGTAAGTTAAGTTGACTGCAGTCAATTTGCACAGAAATAAAAGAAGAAATCAGATTTATAATGTGAAAATTGTTTCTGAAGAGAAATTTAGCACACAGAAATCTAAAGCTGTAGATGAATCTGATAAGAAGATTGCTGCTATCTTTAAAAACATTATTAATAAGATTTCTTAATCAGATTGAGTTACAGACTTTAATGTCTCATCTTATATAATTAATAAACTTCAGCTTTTCAGTAACTCTCTGATGCACATGCAACAGTGTATCATCAAAGTCAGAGAAAAAGATTGTATATTAACTATTATAATATAATCATTATGCAGAATAAGAATGAGAATTTAGTTCTTTTAAATTTAACACTTTATGTTTTAAAGCTTGAAGTCAATCTTCTGTCAGAAAAGAAGATGTGTAAAAAGAAATTACTTAAATATTTTAATTATAAGAGTTTCTACATGCAAAATAAGAGTGAAAAGCTCATATTAAAAGCATTTAAGAAAGAGAAAGTTTATATAGTTAAATATATCTTAAATAATTTTAATGAATTTGTTCTACTCTCTGTCATACATATATAAAGTAAGTCAAAGATCACTCTTTTAGAAGCATACAAGAACTTGTAGATTCAGATTCTTAGATTTATTACAGATACATTTAGTGAGAATGTGCAAATAAATGATGATATAATTATGTTACATGATGACAAGATTAAGATATATAAACTTTAACATCATTAATTTGTTCATTTCTGTGCAGCTAAGCTTTGTAATCTTTATAAAATCATCACTTTGAGCAAGTTAATTCTCATTATTAAAAATAATATCAATGTGTATGAGATCTGTGCTCTAATTAAGTTTGTAAATCAGCAAGAATACAATATAAATAAAAAAAAAGTTAACATTCTTGCTTTAATCTTTATCAACATATGTAAATCTCTGTCTTTGTTGTTCATCAGCTATCAATACTTTCTGAAAATTGTAGATAATCATTCACAGAAAATATAAACAATATCACTGAAGTGATAAGATAATGTTTTACAGAAATTGTGAGAGTAATAATTAAAGATTAAACTTTAATTTAATGCAAAGATTCTTGCTATATAAAGCAACAATGCAACAGAGCTGAGATCTACTCTTAATGAATGATATATATCTTTCAGCATTGTATCACAATATACAGTGCTTTACATGTCAATTTAAAACAATGTGACTGAGAAAGCAATCAGAATCATTAAGAACTTAATGTATACAATGATTAAGAAGATTGAACTCTCAATAAAGTTCTAAGCAGAGACTGTACAGACTGATGTTTATCTTTATAATTGCATAGCAACTGACTTCTTAATTAATAACAAATAAGTCACTTCAGAGAAAGCTTTCATCAGAGTGAAATCATTTATTAATTATGTATGTATATAAGAATGCAAATGCTACTTCTATGTTGACTTAAAGTCTCTGTCTGAGAGCAGACAGAATAAGTTTATGAACTGAGAACAAGTAAGAGTATTCACAAGTTATAATGAGAAAATTATAAAGCAGTATCTGCTTTGAGCATCAGATCTTAAATAAATCATTAAGAGTTATGCTGTTAAGTTTGCTGAAAACAAGAAAGAAGACAGCATTGATATGAGACTTCATAGACAGACATTAAACATTCTTTTAAAATGAAAATCTGTTAAACAATTACATAAGACTGAAACTGCAGCTGCTTCACTGAAACAGTTTCTGAAATTTAATATGCAAACTTATAAGTTTAGATTTGCAAGTTCTCATTTTATTATCATGTCATTAAAGAAAGAGATCACAGATAATTCATTATTTAAGTTGACTGCAGTTAACTTTGATTATAATATATTAAAGCTCTTCTCTTATATTGAGATTTCTGTCAACAAGATCAGTTATTTAGACATGAATGTCTCAATTAAGAGAGTCAAGACATTTCTATGCATTGAGATATTAAAAAGAAGATAAAAGAACAATGATATTAATTTTAATAAGCTTATAACAAAGATCTTAAAAGCTATGTTGACATTGTCTACATTTACAGTCAATAATGAGAATAGTAAGTACTCAGTAAAAACTGACATCTTAACTTCTCTGATATATACTGAAGCAGTAAGAGACTCAATCTGAGAAGAGATGTGAAAGAATATTATTAATGTAGAGCTGACAGCACTTGCAGTGAATGACATTTAAGAAGAGACTGTTTTGTCAAGAGAAATCAACATTGTAATCAGTAAATAAGTATTCAAATTCAAGCTGCACAATAATGATTTTCTTGACAAATTAAAGATAAAAATAGTGACAAGAGAGTTCTCACAGATGTATAACATTGATTATGAAAATATTTTTACATTAATTATAAAATTTAATACTCTTCATGTCTTTCTGATTCTAGTTGCACTCAAAGATTTAGAGTGTCATCAAATAAATGTTAATAATGTTTTTACTGAGTCATTTCTGAAGAAAACAATCTACATAACATCATCTTTCAAAATTATAATTATTTCTAACTGTATACTATGCATTCTGTGCAGTTTATATGATCTGAAGCAAGCTATCAGAAATTAACATAAACAATGTATCACTAAGCTTCTTTAATTAAATTTTTATTAAAGCAGTATGAACTCATATCTTCTAATTTACATTGTCAAGAGTATCATGCTATTTCTTTATGTAAATGATATCATTATGATCTCATCAAGCCTCTTAAATATTCTCTGATTCAAAAAGTTTCTCAGAAGCTTATTTAAGATCAAGAACTTAAAGAAGACATAGAAAATTCTTAACATTTAAATAATTTGTAACTGCAAGAAAAGAACACTGTGCATGAATTAGACACACTATGTTAACAAGATGCTCAGAGATCTTTATATATAAAATGATTAGAGTGACCATTAGATCAGGTCAGACTCAGATTTTAGAACTTAACTTGACTCATTAGACTT
>JAABVA010003919.1_pt1 | contig 13911 bp, 11 predicted proteins | sample 5560331 | NCBI WGS metagenome assembly JAABVA01 (sample SAMN12812661, study PRJNA571458) | rock metagenome | isolation source: Antarctica rocks | place: Antarctica: Victoria Land, Mt New Zealand sud | collected 2016-01-07 | reverse complement strand
TTGAGCTGGTCAATGAGGCCACCAAGCGACGCAATCAGCTCACGGCTATCTGCGACCAGCTGTTCCCCGAGTTCACCATGATCTTCGTCGACCCGAACAAGCCGATCGCGCTCGCCGTGCGCGCCGCGTTCCCGACCGCCCACGCCGTCGCCACGGTGAGCGCGGAGGCCTTGTGTCACGCAAAAGGGGGGCGGGGGCCGAACCGTGCCGACATGGCGCACCTCCAGGAGCTTGCCGCGCGCAGCATCGGCATCACGGACGGCGCGCGGGTCCGCAGCCTGGCCTTCGAGCAAGGCCAACTCATCAGGGAGATCACTGTCATCCGCGAGCACATCGCGCAGATCGACGTCGAGATCGGGCAGATCGTCGCGCACGCGCGGGAAGGTCGCATCCTCACGGCCCTACCCAGTATCGGCGTGACCTCCGCCGCCGCGATCCTCGCCGCCATCGGCCACATCGACAACTTCCCGGATGCCGCCCACCTCAAGGCCTACTTTGGGTGGGCGCCGAAAGTCACCCAGTCAGGGATAACGAAGGATAACGCGAGCCTCACGCGCGCGGGTGAGCGGACCATGAAGCAAGTCATGTACATGGTCGCGCTGCGCTGCATCAAGGACGATACCGAGTTCGCTCCCATCTACAAGCGCCTCGTTGAGCGCAAATGCGCGTATGACGAGCGGACGCGCGACTACAAGGGCAAGCGCGTGGTCATCGCCCGTATCGCGGGTCAGCTCACGCGCATGGTCTACGCTTTCCTCAAGGCCGACGCCGACCTGCTCGTGCGCACGCCGACCGGGCAACCCCCGCCCGAACCGATGCTCTACGACCGCGCCCTCCATAAGTCCCATATTGCAGGCAGCTACCGCTCCATGAAGCCGCGCCCCGCGCACGAAGACCTCATCCAACTCCCCAAGCGCCATCCTTCGGCGTGACGCCGGCGACGTATCAGGACGATGCGCTCGGATCGAGAGCGGGCGCCACATAGCCATTGCGCGCCGCCCCCACGCCCTCCCTCCCCGTCCCACGAGCGCGTGGCGCTGCGGGTGCGATGTTGGGAGGATGCACCCCGTCCCACGAGCGCGTGGCGCTGCGCGTCACGCGCAGCCTTGACCCTTGGCGGGGGCTTGGCTATGATCCGCTCTGTCAACGACAGAAGGGTGGGGAGGGCATGCGACGGCCGCGCCGCTCTCGTCACACCCACGACCCATCCATCGGGGGAAGCCTCTTGCGCGCTCGCATCCCTGCCCTACTTTTGGTCCTGATAGCCGTGTTCTATCTCGCCGTCGGCGGCGTCGCCATCGAGCCGTACTACAGCGCAGCGGCCGATCTCTTCCACACGGCCACGGGTGCCCGGCTGTCGCCACGGGCGGTTGCCCCATCCCCGACCCCCCGCTTGGTCCAGCACAGCACAGCAGTTCTCCCGATTCCGACCGGGACATCCGCCCCCCCGATTCCGACCGGGACATCCGCCCCCCCGATTCCGACCGGGACATCCGCCCCGTCGCGGCGACCGACCGCGACCGGACGGGCAATCCCGATCCTTACGCACACCAACGGTCGCGTCCCATCTACGCCACACGGCACGCTCCTGTCGCGACGGCAACGCGCGGCCGAAGTGCAGCGCCTTATCATCTCGCAAAAGCTCCCGCGCAAGAGGGTCAACCTCCTGATCCTCGGCAGCGACAACGACGCGAAAGTGGGACCCGGCGCCTCCCCGGACACACAAGTCATGATCGTGCTCTCTATCGACACGGTCAGCCACACGATCACGCTGCTCTCGATCCCTCGCGACTTCTGGGTCCACATCCCCGGCTATCGCTACAATACGGCCCCCGACGGGAGCGGCACGGTCGGATGGAGCAAGATCGATGTCGCCTCCGAGCTGGGCTTCGACGCGGCCGCCTGCACGGTCGAGCGTAACTTCGGCATCCCCATCAATGAGTGGGTATGGGTTGGCCTGAAAGGCTTCACAAAAGTTATCGACACCCTCGATGGCGTCAACATCGAGGTAACACACCCCGTCATTGACGACACCTATCCCGACGACCTCACTGGCAATGCGTATGCCTATCGCCGCATCTACATCCCGCCGGGACCGCAGCATCTTGATGGGAGTAATGCCCTGCACTTCGTGCGCTCCCGCCACGGCGACATCCAGGGGGACTTCGGCCGCTCACAGCGGCAGCAGATCTTGCTCACTCAAATCCGCCGCATGGTCGACCAATCCGGGGGCGATCTGATCACGTTGGCACCGTCGCTGATGCGCGACTTCCACGGCGAGATACAGACCGATGCCTCCGTCGACCTCGGGACCGCCGCCTATTACTATTCCCTGCTGCGCTCCGTGGCGCACACCAAGATCACGCAAGTTGTCCTCCAGCCGCCGCTCTACTCGACGCCCGGCGTGCCAGAATATGACGCCGACCCGCGGCACAACACGGGGGGAGCGCCCGAGGATACCGTCGCGCCGAACTGGCCGGCGATCAGCACAGAAATCCAACGTATCTTCGGCGGCCAATCCTTCTCCGCGCCGCACTGCGCCCAGGTGGCGGGGGCGACGACGCCGTGACACGCGGGCTCCTGGGGCTGGTGGTACGCTCCATCCTCGCTCTCGTCGTCACGGCTGGGATCGCGGCCGTGCTCTTACAACACGCCGCTGTCCCGCCGCCGCCGGCTCTGCGTAGTGCGCTGAATAGCGGGGCGACGGGGCCAGTCCTCCCCGTCCTACCCCTCGCTCCCGTGCGGCATTCGCTGTCGCCGCCTCCGCTAGGAGCGGCGACGACCCCTATCCCCTCCCCTTCCGCCCCACCAGCGCAGGTGATCAGGCCAGCCCCGGCCCTATCCCTATTTCCCGCGGTGCATGGACACATCGTCTTCGTCGGCCCCGACCACAACCTGCGCTTTATCACGGGGCAGCACGCCTGGAAGCGCCTGACCGGCGGGGGCACCTCGGTCGCGCCCGCGCTCTCGCCCGATGGCTCGAAACTTGCCTGGGTCGAGTTCCTGCGCAACTACTCCGACATCCTGGTGGCGCGGCTCGCCTATGGCCCCGATGGCAGCGTCCGGGCCTATCCGGCAACGCATCTCACGCGAGACGAGCACCCGCCGACAGCCCCGCCAGGCTACGACCCGCGCTACTCATGGTACGCCATGAAGCCGTCCTGGCTGCCCGACAGTCAGCATCTGCTCTACCTGAGCGACCGCCCAGGCTTCGACCCCACCAATCCGGTAAAGACGGACTTCGCGGTGTGGGAGCAGGGCATCACCGACACGATGGCCCAAGCGATCCAACTTAGCACTCCCGTCCTGGGGACCGGAGGGGCCGATAGCCCAGCCTGGCGCCCCCGCGACCCGGCGATATTTCTGTACGTCAACTACTACGCCGACCTGAGTTTGCCGAACGGCGAAGGGGTCATCGAGGCGGCCATGGCCATGACGATGACGCAGCCGGCGGCCCCTCCCATTGGGCTAACGCCCCATGGTGTGATCGAGTACCATCCGGCCTGGTCGCCGGACGGGCACCTCATTGCCTTCGCCGAGCACCAATCGGGCGGCCGCACCGACCTCAAAGTGATGCCGTTCCACCGCCCCGGCACGCTCAATGACTACCTCATGCACGCGGTCACGGTCGAGCGTGGACACCCCTACATCGCGCAGCCATTCTGGTCGCCCGATGGGCGCTATCTCGGGTATCTGGCCAGCACGAATGTGAACGGCGGATTCGCGCTGTATGTCCGCATGGTGACGTCTGACAAGAAGGGGCTTCACGTCGGGCCACCCGAACACATCCTACAGGCCGAAACGGTGAGCGCAGACTACCGACCGACCTGGGTAGCCAAGTAACCATGCGTATAGCAGCACGATCGTGACCTCCACCTCATGTCCTACGGCAAGCGTCATGCGACGTGACACCTTGGTGATAGCATCCTATTCAGCCATGTGATACATAAGCTCCCTAGCTCCTCCTGATAAGAATAATCCTCAGTCGAGGCAGAGGCGCGGAAACGTGCGTTTCCGGGGCGCTTGGGGAAGGCGAGCCGCTCTATTCTTTTCTCCCGTAAATAGGCAACCGGACGCCTAACCATGTCACATTTACATCGGCATGTATGTCCTGACGGACATGTTGCTTTCCAAGTAGAAAGTCGCTGCCAGGCGCTCGCTCGCCCGTACCGGGGCGCGTCGCGGCCTCTCTCACCCACGGGGGCACTAGACGTGCTGTGGCGGTGCCGATATGATCGGCAACGACCGGTCATAGGTCGAGGTAGCCGCATAGGAGAGCCCCATGCCATCCGCCGAACCCCCGCACCAAGAGTCGGACACTACCGCCGAGCGCAATGAGAGGACAGCCAAGGCGCTACCCGATGTGGACGATCCCGCGCGCCTTCCCTCCCTCTGGCGAGACCGTACCTTCCGCTTTATCTGGGGCGGTCGAACCGCCTCGTTATTCGGGGACCAGGTGACTGGTCTCGCGCTGCCCTGGCTGATCCTGCTCCAGACGCACTCGGCCTTCGCTGCGGGGGGGGTAGCTGCGGTGCGCTACCTCCCAACCTTGACGTTGGGCCTCGTGGCCGGCGTCGTGGCCGACCGTGTTGAACGGCGCACCCTCGCGATCGCCTGCGACCTGGGGCGCGCGCTGGCGCTCGGCGTGGTCGCCCTCCTCGGTCTGCTCGGTCGCGTCCCGCCCCTCTGGGTGCTCACGCTTGTCGTCGTCGTGCTGGGCACGGGGTCACTCTTCTTCGGGGTCGCCTTCCGCGCCTGGCTACCCGATGTGACCAATGACGACCGGCTCGGCCAGGCCAACGCCGCCCTTGAAGCCTCTGACGCGGTCAGCGTCCTCGTGGGGACGCCCCTGGGCGGCGCGCTCGTCGCTGCGGTTGGCCCGGTATTGGCCGTCGGCGCGGATGCCCTCTCGTATGCCCTCTCGGCGCTCACCTTGGCGCGTATCCCCTCCGCCGGCCGTCCCGTTCGGTCACCGACAGACGCCGGAGGGGGGCAAGACGGACGGCTACGCACCGTGTGGGTCGAAGCCCTCGCGGGGGTGCGGACGATCCTACACACGCCGGCGCAGCGCCTGCTCAAAGGAGCCGGGACGGCGCTGTACCTGGACGCGGGGGCCATCGAGGTGTTGCTGGCCACGCTGACACAACTCCACCTGCATCTACCCGCCTGGCAAGCCGGGCTCGTGTTCGGGGCCGCGGGCGTGGGCGGGCTGCTCAGTAGTGCGGTGGCGCCTCGCATCTACGCGTGGGGCTGGCAACGCGGCCTGGCGAGCGCCCTGGGCGCCGCCGCCCTCGGGAGCCTGGGGCTAGCCTGGGCCAGCGTCCTCGACCCCGCGCGCGGCTTCGTTGTCGCTCTTGCGTCCAACCTGGTGCTGGATGGGGCCGTCGCCCTTGGTTTCGTTCTGAGCGGAACGGCCAGCACCCTCGTCACGCCGCGTGACCTACGGGGGCGGGTCAGCGCGGCCAGCGCGATGTACGAATCGCTGGCACGCGGCGGCGCGGCGGTCGGATTCGGCGCCCTGGCCGCGACCGGCAACCCGTTCCCGGCCTTCGTGGTGTTGGCCGGCTGTTGCCTCTGCGCCGCACTCGTCACCGCTCGCGCGCATGTAGAGGCCGCGCAAGAGTAAAGCCCGGCTCCCTTCTTTTCCAATGTAGTGGTCCCCGCGCCGCGACCATCCCGCGTGAAAATAGGAGCGCGCCACGAGCCCCTCATGCCCCTGCGGGGCACCCCGCCCATGAAAAGGGCTATTCTCATCCCAGTACAGTCTTTGCCCTCAACCATGCTCGGGCGTACCAGAGCCTAGCGAGGCGGCACAGCCTTTAGTTCAGCCTTCTCAGGCGCGTCACGATGCGTTGCAACGTCGCGTAACTTTCCACCCTATTCGTGCATTAAGGTCATGGAGTGGAGGACGGATATAGGCCGACGTTGACGCCTTTGGCTGATGGGTGCCCGCGCCGTGAGCTTCGCATCCGTCCCGCCCCACCGACCGCGCCCTCCCCCCCTTGACCGCGCCAGGGGCATCAGTATCATGGAGGGTGAAACGACGCGCTCATCGAGATGGAACAGGGGAGGGACATAATGGCACGGAAAGGGCGGCACGGGCCGACGATGGCTTGGACGGGGACACGGACGAGGGGTGCGCCTGAGACCAACCCAGCGCTTGGCGCGGCCATCATGGAGGTCGTGGACAACCAACTGCGCGACGGCACACCGCCCGAAACGCGACAGACGCTCGACCGGCTCCTGGCGGACGGTCACACCGAGGAGGACGCGCGGCGGCTGATCGCCTGCGCGGTGACGAGCAAGATCTTCGACGTGCTCACGCACAAGCAGCCCTACGACGAGGCGCGCTACCTCGCCGCGCTGCACCGCCTGCCGACGACGCTGCCCTGGGAATAGGGCCGAGCGCCGCTATGAGGTGCAGCCCGACAAAAGTGATGCGGGCCAGTTCAGCCGATACACGGACAAAGCGGGGATGGGCACATGCCGACGCTGACGTGGTGGCTGATGGCATCATCGCCACGCGCGTCACGTCCGCCCATCCCGCCACCATATTGCCGGCGACCTCTACCTATACCTACTTGGAAAAAATGTGGCGCGACTAGATATCAGGGATGGAGCGTTTATTAATCGCTTATACTGTCGCTCGGCTCTGTTGTGCGGTGACCGCAGCTGCATCGTGCAAGAGGGTGTATGCGCTGCGTAGTGCCGCCGCTACGGTTACCCACGCTTCAGGAGTAGGCGTCTGACGCCCCCCTGTGATGTCGTCGACCAAGTCGGCGGCATGCGCCCGTGCGACGCCGGCCGGGTGCGCCTGGGCGAAGGAGAGGCTATAGACCGTGGCCGCGATGCGAGTGTTGGCGTCGATTAACTCGGGCCGGCCTTTCTCGCCATCGAACTGTCGATGTATGGCCCAATATTCGAGCTCGGCGTCGCCGGCGGCTTCCGCATCAAACGGGGCACCGGTCGCGGCGCGCAGCACACCGTAGAAACGCCGGAGCAGGGCACGCACCTTCTCGATGTCGTGGTCGCGCGGCACCCACGCGACGGCCGCACGGACGCTATAGTATGTTGCCCACACCCCTTGCACTAACCCCAAGTTAAACTGCGAACGCAGCATCCGGTACACCAGCAGCAGAGCTAGCGGCCAATCCCGGTCGTAATAGGCTTTCCAAACGTTGGCCTCGTAGAGCCCCGTGTTGCGCGGGTTGAAGTCATGCAACGATCCCCTGCGGCTCATGCTCCTGGCCTCCCCTGTTTTGACGTTATGCGAGTGACCCGGCGTCGCTTACGCCGCTCTACCACAAAGAGGGCCGGCCGCTTGTGGCGAACGCGGGCACGCAGCACCTCGACGATCAGTGCGGCGACCTCGCGGCGCCAGCCGTCCGAATCGCGCCAGCGCGGCTCCAATTCGGACAGGCGGCCGCCGACAAGCATCTCGCCGCGTTGCATCAAGATCACCAGACTGCCAATCCGGGCGGCGTCGGCGTGCACGTAGAGATGCTCCATCTCGCGGCGGGAGAGATCAGCCAACAGGCCCTCGTCGTCCGTCCCTGCCAGTCCTGGGTCGTCCTCGTCCTGCGTGGTGTGCTTGTTCTCGTCGTAGAGCGGCCGCACGGCGTTAGCCCGGTTCAGAATGAGGTAGCGCACGGCCTGGCGACCCGCTTTGCGCTGGTATGGAGGAACACCGTGGGCCTCCAGATGCACGTCTACCGCGTCGATCACCTCAGCGTCGGCGTATTTGTCAAGATCGGCGCGCTGGTCGTTAGCGACACACGCGGCATTGGTGTTGTCGATCAGCAGTTGCTCAAGGCGCTCGACCCCGCGGTTAATCTGCGCCTGCTTCGCCGTTAAGGAGAACCATAGGTGGCCGTGGGCGACCCAGCGGCGGCCTTGGCGCAAGAGTCGGGGGCCGAAAAGGATAATCGCTGTATTAATCAGCGTGAGCAGGACACTGGCGACGACGATCGGCCCTAGAAATCGCTTGATGCCTATGTCGCCGCGCCCAAGCCACACAGCTGCGAGCTGCACGTCGATGAGGGCTCCGTACAGGGTGAACGTCGCCCACACTGTCGAACCCACGGCCGTCGTGAGGCGGGGGTAGCGGTTGTGTATTTTGCCGTTCGTCCGCGTGTAGCCGATAAAGGCGAGGACACAGACATACAGGATGGTCAGCCCGACGACGGTGTTCCAGATGTGCACAGGGAACGAGGCGGTAGCGTAGCCCGCGTACAGGAAGTGGCCGAGATCCTGCCCCAGCGCGACATGGAGCGTGAACCACATCCCCGCGAAGAGGATCAGCAGCGCGACGTAGACGACGACGGCGACCTTGCGCCAACGAGACCAAGCCGTCGCCAGGCTGGTAATGAAGCCGAATTGGAGCATCGCCGACAGGGTTGCACATATATCGTTGAGGAGACGCCCAAGCCCTGGTGTCCTGCTTACGGCGTCGACGACAGCACTGTGACTTTCGGGCCAGAGCATGATGCTCATCGCGCCGACGATGTAACTGAGCCCGTTGAGTGTGGTGCGGGTCGCGCCCTTGTTCTTGCGGCCCACTATTATAACGCCGACCACCAGGAGCCCCAGGCTTAAGAGGGTATATATCATGACTACCCACCCATGACCTTGAGGAACTCGTCAAACTGATCGGTCGGCTCACCCTCGGTCGGTTCCTTTAGGGCAGCCAGCCCCTTCAGGCGCCGGGGCTTGAAGAACGCGCTGAAAGCGGGGCCGCCTTCTCGGTCGAGGATCGGAACCTTCGCCACCGTGAGCTTGCTCCCCAGTGCCAGGGCGGACCTGTTCGCAATCGACGCGAACATCTCCGCTTCTTGATCCTGAAGCGTCACCGTGAGTTCATCGCGCAGTTCGTGAACAGGATTTAACGGTGAGACGTGGCTGAGGATAATGTGGCACAGCTCGTGGAAGATAATGCGTTGTTGTTGAATATACGTCACCCCATCGGCACGGTAAAAGATGATGTAGTGGTCCGGTCTCACGCACTTGCACAGGCCGTAAATTTTTGCCTTGCCCATGTGATGCGGCTTTATCTCGATGCGAATGCGCCGCCACTGTGCCACAGCCGCAGCGAGTTGCTCGGCGGTGAATGGAAATTGTAGATTCAATGCGGCACTCAACTCGTGAACAAGGGCGGCCATGGCTACGGCCAACATTTGCATGAACTCTACTTCGCTCATGTGAGGTCCTCCAGCGGGCTGGTCCGATCGCGGATGTAAATGGCGTGTGCCGTGGGTATAACTATAGCGTTGTCGATTTGTCGGGCTTGTCATCCCGTGGCCGCGCGGACTCCGCTGCATCGGCCGCCTTCGCCAACTGCTCGGCGCGGCCCAGCATCTCCAGGATGATGGCACGCTCGGCCGATCCCATGGCACCGGCGCGCAGCGCGACTTCGCGCACCAGAGGCTTGCGGAGCGCATCCCACAGTTCCTGGTCCTGTGGCACCTCCAACTGGGTCGCGTCGGCCGCCTGTGGCGAGGCAAACTTTCCGGTGAAATAGCCGACGCTGACCCCAAAGAAATCGGCGATCGCCTGGACCCTACCGGCCGGCGGGTTAGCGATCTTGCCTTTGCGCAGGTTGCTGATGTACTCCTCACGCAAACCCGTCGCCTTGCTGACCTCGGCCGCCAAGTATGGCTCCCCATCAGGCTTGAGCTTCGTGGCGAAGAGGTAATTGAGCAAAGCCGAGAAGGTGGTCGGCTTGTCCGCCGCGTCGTTGAGTGTGTCTGCCATACCCCTCTCTTAAGCGTCCTGTTAGAACACTTGACCTTCTTGTGTCTGTCTGGTATTCTCAACAGCATAGCCATTGCATATATACAACTTATTGTATATATGCAATGGCTAGTGCCGCACGTTGGGGACACGCTCCCTTTAACGTATCAAGCGCCCAACAGGACGGCAAGGGCATACAGGCAAAAAGAGGTTCTGGGAGGAGGTGATACGCACGATGAATGAGGGGCGGGCGCGCATGGTCAGCGGCCTGGGCCTGGCAGGTCGAGGTCGTCGACGAGTGCACCGGGGCGCGCTGCTCCTCTCCGAAGACCAATAGGGCAATCATCGACGAGAGGGCGTTATAATCGCCCTCGCGCCGGGCGACGATCGCACATGATGGCGGGGCCGTGGTTGCCTCCATGGCTAGGCCGACCACCGACGCACAACGGATCGTTGAGAGAAACCGCAGACGAAAGGGCCAGTATCAGTATGAACGACTTCGTGATCGGCAGCGCATTCGGGGACGCCGGAACCAAGATTATTGGCTTCCTGACCGAGGTGCGCCCGGCGCTCCTCGCCATGATTATCTTCGGCGCGGCGCTCGGCGTCGTGTTCGACCGGGGCCACAAGGGCGCGATCCTGGGCTCGGCCATCCTGGCTATCGTCCTGCTCATGGGCTTTACGACCATCGGGGCGCAGCTCTAACATGGCGCACAAGACGCCCCGCAGCCTCAACCACTCGTTGCGGTTGGGTCGCCTGACGGCCCCGCAGTGGGCGGCGGCGGTCGTGGGCCTCGCGGCGCTCTGGGTCTGTTCGGGGTTCGCGGCGCACGTCGCGGACCCCAACGCCCACATCCTCGCCGTGGCGCTGCCGACCATGCTGCTCATCACGCCCATCCTCGTGCTCTGGCGGGGCGGCGTCGAACGCTACCCCGCGCAGCTCACCCGCTACGCCGCGCGTCAGTCCGTGGTCCACGCGACCAGGGCCGCGCGCCGCGCCCTCGTCTATGCCCACAAGGGGGGAAACCATGCCCACGCCCGCATCCAAGCGGCACGGCGTCGTCAGGGTTGACGACGCCGACGGCGCGATCATCGGGGCCGGTGGCACACGCCACCGGCTTTTGCATATTCCCGGCTACGCACTCGACGCCGATACGACGCCGGACCAAGAGCGGCACGCCGCGCTATTCGGCCAGCTCGCGGCGTCGCTGCCTAACAAGGCCGCGCTCTCCATCTACGTGGAGAACCGCCCGGCCGACGCGGCCGGCGTCGTGGCCGGGCTGCGCACGCAGCTCGCCACGCCGCCGCACACGCCCCAGCTCGCCGAGGTAGGCGAGCGTCTGCTGTCACGCTGGCAACGCCGACTGACGGACCCCGACGCACGGCACGTCGCGCGGCTCGACTACTGGCTGCTGGTAAGCCCCTACCCCGCGCGCGACGGCCACCCCGACCAGTCCGAGCCCGCACGCCTGGTGCAGGCCATGGCCGCCCTCACGCGCCAACTCGTCGCCATGGGCGTCCCCCCGGTCGCGGCCGACGCCGCCACGGCGCGCGCCTTCGTGGCTCGCCACCTCATCACGCGCGCCGTGGGGTATAGCGCGCCGGCCGGCGACCAGGCCGACGAGGGTTTCCACATCTACAAGATCGTGGACCCGGTGAGCGGTCGCGCGCGATGGACGCGCACGCTGTTCGTCGTCGCACCACCCGACGAGACCCGGCCCGCCTGGACGCGCCCGCTCGTGATGCCGGATTGCCCCGCGACCCTCGTGTTTCACCTGCGCGGCCTGCGGCGCTCCTGGGAGCGACGCCGGCAGGAGTGGCGCTTGAAGCTGATGGAGGGCACGGCCGGGCGCGGCAAGAACATCAGCACCACGCTGGCCGCCGAGGATGCCAAGGACCAGGCGACGGCGCTGCATGGCGCGGGCTATAGCGTCGTGCGCGTGGGTTGCTATCTCCGCTTAGAGGGGGACACCCGCGCGCAACTCGACAACCGCGTGAGCCATGCGCTACAGGCCATGGGTGATACGATGGTCGCTGGCGCCGGCTATGGGCACGCCCATCAGCGGCCGCTCTACCGTTCCACGCTGCCCGGCTACGGCGACGTGGCGCGCAGCACCTACCGCTGGGATACGCCGACCTGGGGCAACGCCTGGCCCTTCCTGGCCTGCAATCCTGGCACGCGCACGCTGGGCGTCCCGCTGGGCACGACCGATCCAGCCGGCGACCTGGTGACGCTCGCCCTGAGCGACCCCGACCTGTACAACCGCATCGGCGTCATCCTGGGCCGCGTGGGCACCGGCAAGACCTCCCTGCTGCAGAAGGTCGCGCTGTGGTTCCTGCTCACCGGCAACTACGCCACTGTCGTCAGCTCCGTCGATAGCTTCGCCGCCTTGTGCGCGGTTTCGGGCGGCGCGCGGGCCACGCTCGGCGGCGCGCGGTCCGCGTGCATCAACGTGTTCGACGGGCCGCGCGCGGACGCCGATGACCGCCGCGAGCGCGTGCGCTTTGTGACCGCTGCGGTGGACCTGCTGCTGGGCGGCCTGGCCGGGCTCGAGCCCGCCTTCCTCGACGAGGCGGTGCGCGAGGTCTACGCCGCGCACCCCGACGACACACCAATCATGTCCGACCTGCACGCCACGCTGGACGCCAAGGGGAAGGCGACGACCGACACCGAGGACCGCAAGGTCTACCGGGGCCTAGCCTGGCGCCTCTCCCCCTACGTAGGCGACGGGCAGCACGCCCGCCTGGTGGACGGTCAGACCAACGTGCGCCTCGACGCGCCCCTGTTGGCCTTCAACACCGAGCCGCTAGAGGGTGACGCTACCCTCCGCAACTTCGCCTATTTCTCCGTGTTCGCCGTGGTGGATCGACGCCGCGCCCTGGCCAGGGCGCGCAGCCGGGCCGCCAACCGAGGGACCGCCGACCACCTGACGGGCCTCGATGAGGCGTGGGGCCTGCTGACCTCGCCTCAGGCCCGCGAGTACATCAACCGTGACGCCCGCAAGGCCCGCCACGGCGGTAACTGCGTGCTGTTCGCGTCGCAGCAGGTTAAGGATCTCGTCGGCAACTCCGACGCCGAAACGTTCTTCACCCAGGCGAGCTTCAAGGCCCTGTACTCGATAGAGGACACCGGCCAGCAGACCGAGGGCAACCCGAAGTTGTGGCTCCAACGCATGTTGACCCTGACCGAGGAGGAGGTCGAGGCCGCGCAGCGCATGAGCGGCACGAAGGGCGTTTATATGCCCATGTTCATGACCCGGCGTGACCGCAAGAGCCCGCGCGATCTCCATGGGGTCGTGCGCGTGGAGCTGACGCCCGAGGAGGCGCTGCTGTACGCGAGCGATCCCGACGACGTGGCCCTACGGACGTGGTGGGCCGACGAGCACGGCGACGGCGACACCTGGGCAGGCATCAAGGCCGCGATCGACAGCACGGAGCAGGAAGAGAGGCTAACCGCATGAAAAGGCTACGACCCCTGATACTGGTGGCCGCGCTGCTGGCCGCGATCGCGCCCGCCGTGGTGGCGCGCGCGGCGGCACCCACGGCCACGCCGACGAACACGCCGACGAACACGCCGGCGCCGACCGCGACCGACCGCCCCTATCCGACCCAAGTACCGTACCCGACACAGATACCCTACCCGACGCAAACCCCGCCCTCCCCGGCCCTGACGCTTTCACAAGCGCAGGGCGTGACCGGGACCGCGCTCGTGGCGTCCGCGACGCACTTCCCCGCTGGGGAGGTCTCGCTGTACCTTGACGACGCACCGACCGTGCTTGGGCGCGCGACCGTCGACGACGCCGGCCACGCGCGCATCGACTTCGCCATCCCCCACGATGCGGGGGTGGGCGGGCATGAGGTCCGGGCCGTGGGCGCCAACCGCACCAGCGCGCACGCCCTATTCACGGTAACGCGGCCACAGGGCGCGGTCGTCGATTCCGGTGGCTCCAGTAGCGCCACCTATTGCACCGGGCTCCTGGGCTGGTGCCCCGACCTGGGCGGCCTGATCGGCGGCGTCGTGGGCGCGGCCTGGAGCGCCGCCACGGGCGGGCTCAACGGCAAGATACAAGACCTGTCCGACGCGATCCTCTCGCCCATCGTGACCACGCCCGATCTGCGCGGCAACCAGGAGTTGACCCGCGTGCAAGGCGTCCTGAGCCAGGACGCGACCGAGGCCGTCGT
>JAABVA010003918.1_pt1 | contig 13912 bp, 14 predicted proteins | sample 5560331 | NCBI WGS metagenome assembly JAABVA01 (sample SAMN12812661, study PRJNA571458) | rock metagenome | isolation source: Antarctica rocks | place: Antarctica: Victoria Land, Mt New Zealand sud | collected 2016-01-07 | reverse complement strand
GCGAGGCCAAACCAAGACCTGAAGTGGAAGAGCCGGACAGACCGGCCGATCAACCACGCCCCACCGCCAACCAAGATCATCAAGCGCCGTCAAGGCCCATCAAGAATCGGGGCGGTGGATCCAGGCTTAAGGGAACCAGGCTCTGGCTTGCGGGCAGAAGGTCCGGGAGCCCGGTGGCTTGTTCCCGTAGGGGGTTCGGCCACCGGACGGGAACTGCGCTTGTGCGGCGGCGCTGGTCTGCGCGCAGGACCGCAGCACTCCAGCCGACTGCAGCGCACGTACGCGCCGGCAGTCGACACCGTCGTCGAGCTCGACAGCGGCCACCACCCAGCCGGCACGTCATGCCAGGTTTGACAGAGCGTGCCAGCCGAGTTAACCTCGGTCGCATGGTTCGCATGACGCTCCCCGAGCGTCGCCGGAGCCAAACACAGTTGGAGATCGCCAAGGCCGCGTTGGGCCTGTTCGTCCGGCACGGGTACGAGGGGGTGAGCGTCGAGGCGATTGCGGATGAGGCCGGCATGTCGATGCGCAGCTTCTACCGCTACTGCCCCAGCAAGGACGAGGTCCTCTCGCCCATCCTGCGGGACGGCGCGGTGCAACTGGTGGAGCGCCTCTCCGCTCGGCCGGCGGACGAACCGCTCGCCACGGCGGTGCAACGGGCCTACGCGAAGGTGATCGAGGAGGACGGTCCGGGCAATATCTCGCCCTTCATGAAACTGATCGTCGCTGTTCCGGTCCTTCGCGCGCATTGGCTCAACGACCTGCACAGCGTCGAGGAAGCCCTCGTACCTGTTCTGCGTGTTCGCGCGCAGCCGGCGCTGGCCGAGCGGTATGCGCGTCTTGGCGCGGCTGCTGTTGTCGCGGCCCTGCGCGTCACGCTGGAAGAGGCCGGACGCACCGGCACTCCGCACCTGCTCAGCGAGGCGTTTGCCCGCAACCTCGCCTACCTGCGCGACGGCGCCGGCCTCTAGTCACGCGTCATCCGCCTATGGGCGGGCCCACCCGCGAACGCCAAACTCCGAACAAGGATGGTTCCCTATGCCCACGAACAAAGCTGCGTGGCTGGAAGCGAGGCAAGGCAAGGTTACGGTCAGGGCTGCGCCCTACACCGCCCCGCGCGAGGGTGAGCTCGTGGTGGAGAACCACGCCGTCGCCGTCAACCCCCTGGACTGGATCATTCAGGTCGCCGGGAACGTCGCGTATCGCTGGCTTACCTACCCGTGCGTTCTCGGCGCGGACTGTGCCGGCGAAGTCGTCGAGGTCGGCGAAGGTGTCACCGGGTTCCAGGTAGGTGACCGCGTCCTTGGTCATGCTGTGGGTACCGATAAGGACCGCAACAGGGCCGCCGAGGGTTCCTTCCAGGCCTACACCGTTCTCCTTGCCCGTATGGCCTCGCCGATCCCCGACACCATGTCCTACCAAGCCGCCGCCGTGCTGCCGCTGGCCCTGTCCACTGCCGCGTGTGGCCTGTTCCAAAAAGACCACCTGGCTCTGCAGTATCCCAGCGCCACCGCGACGCCCACCGGTAAGACGCTCCTGGTCTGGGGAGGCTCCACGAGCGTCGGCAGCAACGCCATCCAGCTCGCCGTTGCCGCTGGGTATGAGGTCATCACGACCGCCTCACCACGCAACTTCGACTACGTGAGGTCGCTGGGAGCCACCCAGGTCTTCGACTACAACAACGAGAACGTCGTGGCAGAGATCAGCGCGGCCTTCACCGGACGGACGCTCGCCGGTGCGCTTGCCGTCGGAACAGGGTCAGCCGCAGCGTGTACCGACGTCGTCCGGGCGTGCGCAGGAAACAAGTTCATCTCCCTGGCCAGCCAGGCTGTCTCGTTCGAGAACGGCATGAGCTTCAAGGTCTTCCGCAAGCTCGTGTCCTCGAACGTCGGCCTCGAGTTCAGCACTCGCACCAGGGGCATTCACACCAAGCACATCTTCGGGACCACCTTGAAGGGCAACGAGGTCAGCAAAGTGATCTACCAGGACTTCCTGCCCACAGCCCTGGCGGAGGGCCGCTACCTCGCCGCACCGGAGCCTGTTGTTCTGGGCACCGGGCTGGAAGCCGTCCAGGCGGGGCTCGACGCTCAACGCAAAGGCGTGTCCGCCGCCAAGGTCGTCATCTCCCTGTGAGCCCGAGCATGTCGAGCCCGTTTGTGTGCGGCGGCGGGCAACGCGGCCTGTCCGGACCAGCGGGCACGGCTTCGAGCCAGCCCGCGGCCGACCCTAGGCCGACTGTCCAGTGCGCCGCTGCGCATCCACTTCCGTGAGGAACGAGTCATGACAGGTCTTACCCGCTGGTGCTTTCATCGCCGCTACGTCGTGATCGGGCTGTGGGTCGCGGTGCTGGCCGCGCTGTTCGGCTCCTCGGTCGCGGCCGGGTCCGGCTACTCCAACGCCTTCAACCTGCCCCACACCGACTCGACAAAAGCATTGTCCTTGCTGCAGGGAGCGTTGCCTGCCCAGGCCGGCGACGCCGACCAAGTCGTCGTGCACGTCGCTCGCGGCACCATCGGTAACCCAGCCATACAGGCCCGGATCACCGGCATGCTCACCCAGGTACAGGCGCTGCCGTCAGTAGCCGCGGTCAGCAGCATGTACGGCGCGGGCGCCTCCGAGCGGGTCAGCAGGGACGGCCGGACCGCCTACGCCACCGTCATGTTCACCGCGCAGGCCGATCGGCTTGCGCTGCCAGACATACGCCGGGTCATTGCCACCGCCCAAGGTGCCCGCCAGAGCGGGCTGCAGGTCGAGCTCGCGGGGCCGGCGATCGACCAGGCCCTCGGGACCCCGCCGTCGACCACGGAGGTGTTCGGCATCGCCGCCGCTGCCGTCATCCTGCTCATCGCGTTCGGCTCGCTGCTGGCGATGGTGCTGCCGCTGCTGATCGCGGTCGCCGCGCTGGGCGCCGCGCTGCTCAGCGTCGGCCTGCTGGCCCACCTGATCAAGCTGTCCACCACCGCTCCGACGCTCGCGGCGCTGATCGGTCTCGGGGTCGGTATCGACTACGCCCTGTTCATCGTCACCCGGCACCGCGCCGCCCTGCAGGCCGGGCACCCGCCGCAGGACGCGGCCGTCCTGGCGATGAACACGTCCGGGCGCGCGGTGCTGTTCGCCGGCGGGACCGTGGTCGTCGCGCTGCTCGGACTGCTCGTTCTCCGCGTCGGCTTCCTCGGCGGCCTAGGCGTCGGCGCGGCCGTCGCCGTGCTGTGGACCGTCGCCGCCGCCACCACCCTGCTCCCGGCGATGCTCGGTGCCTTTGGCAGCCGGCTGCTACCCAGACGGGGCCGGCCCGCTGCCGCCCCGGCCCGTGCCGCTGCCGTCCCGGCCCGTGCCGCGTCGAGCTTCTCGGCCGGCGGGGGCGTCGCAGGCAGCCGGCCGGTTGCCGCCGCCCTGTCGGGCGGCGCCGCCACCGACGCCGCGGTCGGCGACGGCCTGTGGGCGCGCTGGGCGGCCCTGGTCGCCCGCCGCAAGCTGATCCTGTCGGCGATCACCCTGGCTGTCATCGCGGCGCTCGCCGTCCCGGCCCTGTCGCTGCGCCTGGGCTCCTCCGACGCCGGCAACGCCGCCGAGGCCGCCACCACCCGGCAGGCGTACGACCTGCTCGCCACCGGCTTCGGGCCGGGCAGCAACGGCCCACTCCAGCTCGTCGCAGCGCTCACCTCACCAGCCGACAGCCGGGCGTTGAACGCTCTGGTGAACGCGCTGCGCGTCACGCCGGGCGTCGCCGCCGTCAGCGCCGCACCGGTCCAACTGGGGGCGACACTCGGGATCGTCACGGTGGTCCCCACCAGCTCGCCGCAGGACAAGGCCACCACCGAGCTGATCACCCGGATCCGCAAGCAGACTGTGCCGGCGGCCGAGCGTGGCAGCACTCTGCGGGTGTACATCGGCGGCCCGACCGCGACCTTCGGGGACTTCGCCGCGATCCTGGTCAACAAACTCCCGCTGTTCCTGGCGGTCATCATCGGCCTGGGTTGCCTGCTCCTGCTGGTCGCGTTCCGCAGCATCGTCGTACCGCTGACCGCGGCGCTGATGAACCTGCTCGCCGCCGCTGCGTCGTTCGGGGTCGTCGTCGCGGTCTTCCAGTGGGGCTGGGGCGCCAGCCTGATCGGGATCGGCAAACCCGGCCCGGTCGACGCCTTCGTGCCGGTGATCATGCTGGCGATCCTGTTCGGCCTGTCGATGGACTATCAAGTTTTCCTGGTCAGCCGGATGCAGGAGGAGTGGGAGCACAGTCACGACAACGTCCGGGCCGTTCAGGTCGGACAGGCGATCACCGGCCGCATCATCACCGCCGCCGCTCTGATCATGATGGCGGTGTTCGCGTCGTTCATCTTCGGCGGTAACCGGGTCATCGCCGAGTTCGGGGTGGGGTTGACCGCCGCTGTCGCCATCGATGCGTTCCTGCTCCGGACCGTGCTGGTCCCCGCCCTGATGCACACCTTCGGGCCGTCGAATTGGTGGCTGCCTGGTTGGCTGGACCAGCGTCTGCCACACCTGGCCGTCGAGCCCGCCGACCCCGCGCTGCCTCAGCAACGCCGGGCCCTGGAAACCCCCTCCGTGCCGGCTGGCCGGTGAACGCCCGTACCGCCGGGTTCATGCAGTCCCACCTGGCAGCCCGGCCCGCGTTACTGCGCCGGGCCCAGCTTGCTGCGTCCGGCCGATGACCGTCGCGGCTGAACTACCCCCGCGACTGATCGGGCTGGCCACGTCCAGCAGTGCCGCGGTCCGGGCGCTCGCGGTCGTCAGCGCCCTCAGCGTGGTCACGTTGCTGGCGGCGCTGGTCGGGCTCGCTGTGGACGGCCGGACGATCGCCGGGGCGCCGGCCTGGTTGAAGCCGGCGAAGTTCGCGGTGTCGCTGGCGGTGTACTGCGCAACGCTCGCCTGGATCCTCACCCTCATCCAAGGCCGTCCGGGTTTCGTCCGGGTGGTGGCCTGGGCAAGCGCGCTGTCGCTGGCGCTGGAGTTGTTGCTGATCGTCGTGCAGGTGGTGCGCGGCACCACCAGCCACTTCAACGTGGCATCAGGCTTCGACGCGGCGGTGTTCCAGGCGATGGGCGCTCTGGTTGCGCTGGTCTTCCTGGCCGCGGTTGGGGCCGGCGTCCTGCTCGTCCAGCAGCCTGGGCTGCCGCGGGTGCTTGGGGCGGGGATCCGCGGTGGGATGGCCGTCGCCGTGCTCGGCATGCTGGTGGCGGTCCTGATGCTGGCCAACCGGGACCTCTCGCCAGGGGGCGCGCACACCGTCGGCGGGCCGGACGGCGGCCCCGGCCTGGCGATCCTGGGCTGGAGCACTGAGCACGGCGACCTGCGCATCGCCCACTTCGTCGGGTTACACGCCCTGCAGGTACTTCCGCTGCTTGCCTGGCTCCTGCAGCGGTACGCCACCCGGCTGACCGACACTGTCTGTGTGCAGTTGGTCTGGTTGGCGACGGCAGCGGCCGCCGGCCTGGTCGTGCTACTCACCTGGCAAGCCACGCGCGGGTTGCCGCTGCTGCACCCCGATGCCCCCGTGCTGACGGCGGCCGTATGCGGGGCAGCGCTGATGGCAGCCGCTACCGCGTACGTACTGGGCACGGCCTCCGACCAGTGACCGGCGCGGTGCGCGGTGGGCTCTTGTGTCCCCGACGGTTACTCATCCATCGAACCCAGCCACCCATCGAAGGAGTACAGCGATGAAAGCCATTCAGTTCGCCCGCTACGGCGGTCCCGACGTCCTGGAACTGGTCGAGGTCACCGAGCCGCACGCCGCCGACGGGCAGGTCCGCATCCAGGTCCGGGCTGCGGGGGTGAACGCCATGGACTGGAAGCTTCGCTCCGGCCAACTGCAGGAGATGATGCCGCTGTCACTGCCGTCCGGGACCGGTGTCGACGCCGCGGGCCTCGTCGACGAGGTGGGTGCAGGCGTCTCCGATGTCAAGATCGGCGATGCGGTCTTCGGCACCGGCTTTGACACCTGCTCCGAATGCGCCGTTCTCACCAGCTGGGCGCCCAAGCCCGACTCGTTGTCCTTCGAGCAGGCCGCCGGCTTACCCATCCCGGTCGAGACCGCCATCCGGATCCTGGACCAGGTCGGGGTGCAGCCCGAACAGACCCTGCTCGTCAGCGGCGCCTCCGGCGGCGTCGGCTCAGCCGTCATCCAGATCGCGGTTGAGCGCCGGATCCGGGTGATCGGGACAGCCAATCCCAGCAACCAGGAGTACGTGAGCTCACGAGGAGCCATAGCCACCACGTACGGCCCAGGCCTGGTCGACCGGGTCCGGGCACTTGCACCCGCCGGCATCGCCGCAGCCCTGGACATCGCCGGTTCCGGTGTGATCACCGAACTCGTAGAGCTGACCGGCGACGCCACCAAGGTCCTGTCGATCGCGGACTTCAGCGCACCCCAGCACGGCGCACAGGTCTCCGGAACAGCCCAGGAACCGGCCGCCGCTCTCGCCGAGGCCGTCCGGCTCTGGCAGACCGGTGCCCTAGACATCCCGGTCGAGCGGACGTTCACCCTCGCCGACACCGGCTTGGCGCAGCTCGCCAGCGAACAGGGTCACACCACCGGGCGCCTGGTCGTAACCCTCCCGTAGAACCAGGGCAACCCTGCGATGCCCGTTCGGGTGAACACGTCAGCACGTGCTCGGGCCGGCTCATCCGGACAGGGTGAGTCGAGAGGTCCAGAGCGGCGGGTCATGCTCGGGGCGGTGTCCAACGCCTAGCCGGTAGTGGCCGCCCGGCGCCCCGTGAGCAGGTCTTTCGAGGCAAACGCCTTCCTCATCAGCCGCTGGTCCTGCGCACTGGTCGTTACTTCTCACGGACTTGGGTTGCCATTAGCGAACGCGTTCGTTACGATCCTGTTCGTGGCCACCCCGACGAGTCGTCGCCAGCGTCCCGCCAAGGCACCCCTGTCGCGGCAGGTAGTGGTCGACGCTGCTCTGCAGCTGGTCGAACAGGAGGGCCTGGAGCGGGTGACGATGCGCCGCGTGGCGCAGGAGCTCGACACTGGCCCGGCCTCGCTGTACGTCTACGTGCGTAACAGGGCCGATCTGCACGCCGCACTCCTGGACCACGTGCTGTCCCAGTTGGCGCTTCCAGCAGGGCGGCAGTGGCGCGGCACCCTGGTCGGGCTGCTCGCCGATCTGACGGGCTTGCTGCACGCTCATCCCGCGTTGGCCCGCTCCGCCATGACGCTGCGCCCGGCAGGTAGGAATTACCTGCGCCTACTGGACCATGTCGTGTCACTGTTGCGGCAGGGGGGAACGTCGCCACGTCAGGCGGCCTGGGGGGCAGACGTGCTGCTGCTGTACGTCACGGCCGTCGCCACCGAACAGGCTGGCCGTGACGAGTCCATAGAGGCCGCCGGCGAGGATCGGCACCTCACAGAGACCCTCGCCGCTCTCGACGGCCACGAGCACCCGCACCTCGCGTGGGCGCGTGACGAACTGCTTAGCGGTACGCCCGCGCAGCGGCTGAGCTGGCAGCTGGGGCTGCTTATCGAGGGGATCACCCGCACCCCGGCCTGACACCACCGTGACTGTCGCTCACCCGTACTGACTGCACCCGGCGCGTCGCGCCGCGGTGCCTGCTGCCCCGACATCCCTATGGAGCCTCCGGCATGCCTGCTTCTTCTGGCACCACCAACACTGCGGAAACCGCTCTTGCGCCACCGGCGGCCCTTCCTGCTCGACTCACGAGGCGACTACGGCTGATCCTCGCCGTGGTCCTGGTCGCCGACGCCATCGACCTCATCGACTCGACGATCACCAACATCGCTGCGCCCTCGATCGTCGGTGACCTGGGCGGCGGCCAGGCGCTGGTGAAGTGGCTCGGCGCGAGCTACGCCCTGACCATGGGCGTGCTGCTCGTCGTCGGCGGCCGGCTCGGCGACCGCTTCGGTCGGCGACGAACGTTCCTGGTCGGCATGGCCGGGTTCGGGGTGTCCTCTCTGGCCTGCGGCCTGGCGGTCGACCCCGCCGCGCTTGTGGTGTCGCGTCTGGTGCAAGGTGGCTTCGGCGCGCTACTCATCCCGCAGGGCATCGGCCTGCTGCTCGCGACTTTTTCCCGCGAGCAGTTCAGCCGGGCCGTCGTCGCGTTCGGACCGGTGCTCGCGGGCAGCGCCGTCCTCGGCCCGATCGTCGGCGGGTTCATCGTCAGCACGGACATCGCTGGTCTTGGTTGGCGACCGGTCTTCTTGCTGAACGTGGTGCTGTGCGCCATCGGCCTGGTCGCCGCGTGGCACCTGCTGCCACCGGATACCGACCTAGACCACACTCCGATCGACGTGCGTGGCGCGCTGTGTCTCGGCGTGAGCATGCTTGGCCTGATCTTCGGCCTCATCGACGGCTCGACCGACGGCTGGGACCTGCGCGCGCTCCTGGCCCTGCTGGTCGGGGTCGTGGCGCTCGGCCTGTTCGCCCAGCGACAGCGAACCGCTCCGCAGCCGCTGCTGGCCCGCGGGCTGCTGGGCAACCGCGGCTTCACCAGCGGCCTGCTCATGGGCCTGGCGTACTTCGCTGTCGTCAACGGCTTCGCCTACGTCGTGTCGCTGTACCTACAGCTGCACCTGCACCTCACTCCCGATCGCGCCGCCATCGGCCTGGCGCCGATGATGGTCGGGATCATGGCCGCGGCGTTCGTGGCCCGTCCCCTGATCGGCAAGTATGGTCGCGCGCTCGTCGTCGCCGGCCTGCTCCTCACGCTCGGCGGAACTCTGCTCCTGCTAGGGACGGCGGCCAGCGTGGCGACCCTGACCGCACCCGAGATGATCCCGGCGCTGCTCGTGCTCGGCGCCGGGATGGGCACCTGCTTCAGCAGCATCTACGACGTCGCCGTCGGTGACGTCGCCCCCGACCACGTCGGCGGCGCCAGCGGCTCGCTCAGCGCAGTACAGCAACTCGCGTCCGCCATCGGCTCCGCGACGATCACAAGCGTCTACTTCAACAGCCAGAACGCAGGCGCCGTGCCGGCCCTCGAGCGCTGCCTGCTACTCATCGCCGTCGTCACCGGCCCGTGCCTAGGCCTGGTCCGCCTGCTCCCAGCAAAGGCCGCCGCCGAACCGGCCCACTAGCGGAACGTCATCGGGCGCTGGCTCGGTGACCTGCGCCGCAAGCCGATCCGCTTTCGGGGCGGAGCCGCGAGGCGGTGGTCGGGTCAGGCGCGGTCGCGTCAGGCGCGGTCGGGCCACGGCACTCGGGCGGCGGCGGGACCGTCGCGGCGGAGGCGGGCGGCGCGTAGCAGGGCGGCGGCTACCCCAGCGGTGCCTTGCATCCAGCCCGGCTCGGGCGGCAGGACAGGGTCGGGTCGGCGGTGCTCGACGTTGCTCCAGGTGAGCTCCGCGTCGGCCGCTCCGTCGACGGGGACGGCGTGGGTGAGCAGGTCATCGGCGAGCACACCGGCCCAGGACAGCCAGTCGGGGTCGGTGCTGGCCTGGTAGCGGTCGAGCGCGAGCTCCAGCACCGCGGCGGTTCCGCAGCACTGCGCGATGTTGTCCCAGAACCCGGGATATCGCCGTTCGGGCACCCCGCTGGCCCGCAGCGCGGTCAGCGCAGCGTCAACGGCGGGCTGCCAGGCGGTCGTGTGCTGCGAGGGCGAGGAAGGCCTGCACGGTGCCGGTGGGCCCGTGGCACCAGCCCCAGCCCTGGTGCGGCGGAGCCGGCTGCGGCGGCACGGTCAGCGGCAGCGCTACGGTGCCATCGTCGCGCCGGCCGAGGACGAGCAGCTGCTGCCCGCCGGCACGGGCGAGCGCGAGCAGGTCGCGCCGGTCGAGTAGCCCGGCCGCCCGGGCCAAGGCCAGCACGACACCCGCCGTGCCATGCGACAGCCCAGGCATGAGGTAGGTCGCGGTCGCGGTGTGCCGCCACTGCACGCCGCCGGGCACTGGTTCCGCGACGGTGGCCAGGGCGTCGGCGACACGGGCCGCGCTGTCGCGCTCGCCGGCTGCGACGAGCACGAGCAGGAGCCCGGCCTGGCCGTTGATGACATCACGCGACGTCGGGACAGCCCCGGCGGCCAGGCGCCGGGCGTGTTCAACTGCGCTCGCCGCGGCCGTGGCGTCGCCGCTGGCAGCGGCCCACGCGGCGAGCGCTGCGACGTGCCCTGCGGCGCCGACGTACAGGCCCGACTCTGCGCCGAGGGGCGCCGCGATCAGCCGGTCGCGCAGCTGAAGCGCCACCTCGTCGAACCCTCGGTGAACGCCCAGGTGCGCCTCGGCCAGGGCCCGCAGCACGCCCGCAGCCCCGGCGTACACATCGTCGTCGGGCAGCGGCTGCGCCACCGCCCAACGCAGCCCTGCCAGCCCAGCTACGACCAGCCGGTCAACCACCCCCGCAGCCTGCCTCAGAGGACAGCCGCATCGGGCAGTTGGTTGGCTGGTCGGGTGGACCCTGTTGTGGTGCCGCGGCGCGCAAGGCACTGCGCCGCATCCAGCTCGCGCTCGAGCAGGCAGGCGCGCGGCTGCAGGACGTGCCCGGTAGTTGATCGATGACTGGGACGGTCAGGACATCGGCCGTCCCTTCAAGTGTTACCAGGGGGCGGTACCGTCGCGGTCGGTGAAGGTGCCGGTTGGCCCGTCGGAGGCGACCATGGCCATGGCGACGATCGCGTCGGTGCCTTCGGTGACGGTCTGCGTACCGGTGTGGCCGTTGAGGTCGGTCGCGGTGTAGCCGGGATCGACCACGTTGATCCGCAGCGCCGGCAGGGCTTTGGCGTACTGGGTGGTGAGCATCATGAGGGCGCTCTTGCTCGAGCAGTAGGCCGGGGCCGTGACGCCGAACTCGACCCGGTCCGGGTCGTGGACCGCGGCCTGGGAGCCCAGGCCGCTGGCCACGTTCACGACGACCCCGTTCGGCGAGGAGAGCAGCAGGGGCAGGAAGGCCTGCAGCACCCGGACGGGCCCGAACACGTTGGTCTGGAACACCTGCGCGACGTCGTCGGCGGTGGTGTCGGCGACGGACTTGTGGGCTCCGGTGATGCCGGCGTTGTTGACCAGGACGTCGAGCGACCCGACGGTCGCGACCGCGGCGGCGACCGAGGCGTCGTCGGTCACGTCGAGCTGGACGAAGCGCGCGCCGAGGTCTGAGGCGGCCTTGGCCCCGGTCTCGGCGTCGCGGGCGGCGACCCAGACGTCATGGCCCGCGGCGAGCAGGCGGCGGGCGGCCTCCAGGCCCAGGCCCTTGTTGGAACCGGTGATCAGTGTGGTTGTCATGACTGCAGCCTGCCGCGCGTGCGCCGGCGCAACCAGGTACCCATAGGGCCACGCTGCCGGGTCCCGGGCGGCGCACACTGGAGCCGTGGACGGACTCGGCGGTGCCCTGCGCGTGTGGCGGGACCGGCTGAGCAGTACCGACGTTGGCCTGCCCTCATTCGGTCCCCGCCGGGCACCCGGGCTGCGCCGCGAGGAGGTGGCCGGCCTGGCCGGGGTGTCGGTGGACTACCTCGTACGGCTCGAGCAGGGCCGGGCCCGTCACCCGTCCCCGCAGGTGATCGAGGCGCTGGCCCGGGTGCTGCGACTGGCCGATGCGGAGCGCGAGCACCTGTTCCAGCTCGCCGGCCTCGCCGTCCCGCACCCCGGGCTGGTCCCGACCCGGATCACCCCCGGGGTGCAGCGCCTGCTCGACCGCTTCGGGGACGCGCCGGTCTCGGTGCTGGACGCCGCCTGGAACCTGTTGGCCTGGAACCCGCCGTGGGCGGCGCTGCTGGGCGACCCCGGTGACTGGCGCGGGCGGGAGAGCAACCTGGTCTGGCGGGCGTTCACCGACTGCCCGACCCGGGTCGTGCTCACCGACGCCGAGCAGGCCCGGTGGCGCGCCGGGCTGGTCGCGGACCTGCGAATGATCCTGGCCCGCTACCCCGACGACCCGTCCCTGACAGCCCTGGTGGGCGAGCTGCAGCGCGTCAGCCCGGTCTTCTCGGCCCTGTGGGACGCCGGCGGCGTCGGGATCCAGGCCGCCGCACGCAAGACCTTCCTGCACCCGGACGTCGGCCTGCTGACGCTGGACTGCGACGTCCTGGTCGTTCAGGGCACCGACCTGCGCGTCGTCGCCTACACCGCCGCCCCGGCCAGCCCGGACGCGGAAGCGCTCGCGCTGATCACGGTGCTCGGGCTACAGACCCTCCGCTGACGTCGCCGGAGGCGCGGTACGGCAGACCGGTGCCCCTCTACAGGTCGTCGCCGATCCGGCTCGTTTCAGGACAGTGGTGAAGCGGCGGTCGGGTCCAGGAGGAGTTCCTCGACGTTGATGATGTTGCTGGCGTCGAACCCGTCCATGTCTGCGGCGAACACCGGGCTGGCCATGTACGCGGCGGTGACTTCGCTGCGGTCCGCTCCTTCGGGGTAGGAGATCAAGGCGGGCAGTCGGTGTGCGTCGGCGTCGTGGTCGGTCCAGATGCCGTGCGTGCTGACCCCGAAGGCTTGAAGGCTGGGGATGTGAAGGGGCCAGCGCGCGGTCGCGTAGTCCTCAAGTGCTGCGGCTGTGCGCAGGGTGTAGATCCGGAGTTGGTACATGACCTGGTGGACCTTTCGGGATGCGTTTGCCGGGGTGGACGGTGAGGCCCGAGGCCGGTCAGCTGATGAGGTTGACGCCGAGCGCGGCGACGGCCAGGCCTTGCAGGACGGCGCGGGGGACGATGATGCGGTCCCAGTCGCGTTGCAGTGCGCGGGCGTTTGCCGGTGTTGTGTGCGCGTCGGCGGCGGCGGTGAGCGTGCGGTTGATGGGCGCGCTGATGCGTAGGTAAAGGATCACCCAGCCGGTGAGCAGGAGCGCCGCGACCCCCGCGGTCACGGACCGGGCAGGATGGCCGGCCACGGCCGCGAGTGCTGAGGCGGCGGCGGCGGCGAGCAGGCCGAGGATCCCAGGGGCGGGCATCCGCCGGTCGCCGTAGCGGTGCACGTTGCCCATGACCGCGGTGAGGCGGCGTTGTAAACGCGGGACAGGGCGGGTCGTTGGACTAGCGCTGCGCGAATGGTGCGACGGCTGCAGCCAAGAGGTCACCGGCACGATCCAGTGGCATGGCGCTGGCGTCGAATCCGCACTCGGGGCACGGGCGCTCCAAGACCCAAGTCCAGTCCTTGTCATCTGCTGCTATCAGATCAAGTGGTACTTCCACTTCGCCATCGTAAGAGGAAGCGTTTAGACGGTTGCCCCAGCACCGCACCAGTCACCGACGAGGCCGTCGCGGCGCAGCCCTCCTCCCGACCTCACAGCACGAGAAGTGGATCTGGGCTGTCAGCGCCGCCTTCCAACCGGGAGGGACTGTCCCAGTAGGCCTCGGCGGACAAGATCAGGACTGCCCGCCATCGGATCCGAAAGTGTCCGGTGGCCATCCCGCAGCGGGACGGCTCTTATGCGAGGTCAGTAAGCTGAGTCGCTCTACCGCGTGAAGCGAGCAGACCGATCATCAGGGCCGCACCCCAAGCGAGAAACAGCGGATCCCACAAGTAGGCGTAGGCGCTATACGGGCGTTGCGTCAGGGTATGCTGACATCGTGGAGTTGTGGGAGGCGCCCGTCGCAGCCAGCGCTCACCGCCACGGTTGCACCGATGAGGACATCCGCCACGCCCTGCGCAACTTCGTCGCTGTCGCCGCTGATCCTCGCGACGACGACGTCACCCTCGTCCTTGGCCCCGACCAGGCGGTCAACCTCATCGAGGTCGGGATCTTGTCCACCGATGAGGGCCCGCTGATTATCCACGCGATGGCTGCCCGGACCAACCGATTCAGACCACCGAAGGAGTGAATATGCCTCGAACCATCCTCGACAAGGAGCGCGCCGCGGCCGAGATCGCCGCGCGCCTCGCCAGCCAGGACGAAGACCTGGCCTGGCGCGACGCCGAACCACTACGGCGGATCGCCGGCGCCTTCCAGCGCTCTGCGACCGCCGACACGGACCTGGCCGAAGCCATCCGGGCTGCCCGCGCCGATGGCTA
>JAABVA010003916.1_pt1 | contig 13920 bp, 11 predicted proteins | sample 5560331 | NCBI WGS metagenome assembly JAABVA01 (sample SAMN12812661, study PRJNA571458) | rock metagenome | isolation source: Antarctica rocks | place: Antarctica: Victoria Land, Mt New Zealand sud | collected 2016-01-07 | reverse complement strand
TCGTGCGGCCGTCACCACCTCTGTGGCTACGACCAGCTCATAGCCCCCCTCCGCGTTGCGCAGCAGCCCCTGCACCCGCACCTGTGGCTGCGCCTGTTCGGCCCACCCCAGCAGGTAGAGGACCTGCAACCAACTCAGCCGCGCCTCCGCCAGCGCGTACAGCCGTGGTTCCGCATAGACCAGCGCGAGGTGCGGGAACGTGCGCTCGAACGTCGCCAAATCGGTGAAGCGGTAGGCGTACTTGTGGCGCGCCATCACGCCCACCGTCCACTCGCCAGTCCCCACCTGCAGCGCATCGGTCACACTATACCGCCCGTCCAACTGGGCGAGGTGGCGGAACACCTCGCGCATCTCCCGGTAGGTCATCAGGCCCTCCCTGTCCAGGTGCCACGGCCTGTTCACTAAGACAATCGGTCGGCCAGCCATGCCGCTACAGAGGATAGGATGGCTGGGAGTGTAGCGGGGGCGGTAGACGTTCTGTCCAGGGCGGTGCCCGCTCCCTCCGCACAGGTCGAATTGATAAGACGCCGCGCAGCGCTGGGACAGGTGTCAGCGCCAAAGTGCACGTGGTCGTCAGGGTGCTGGCATCACCGGTCGCCGACAAGCGCGACGATGCGGTTGTGGAGGGAGACGCGATTGTCTCCATGAGGGCATGTCTTGCACGGGTGCGGCGCAACGACTTCACCGCCTGTTGGGAAGCCGCACTGTGAGTGGGTCGGTGGCGATAGCCACCATCCCGGTGCGCGAGAAGGGCCGCAGCCGGATCGCAGCCGCGTTAAGGGACACGGCGACGCGTGGAGCATGGATGAGTATGCACCTCACCGCATGGGCCTGCATGAACGGCTCGTGCCTAGCGATGTCGGGATGGGCTACGCGCCGCTCCGACGATGCTAGAGCGCAGGCGTGAGCAAGGCGCGCATGTCTATCATCATGCGGCCTTTTCTAGGGGTGCAACGTGTTCAGATGGACTTTTCGGCCATTTCGAACTGGAGCCAGGGGAGTGCTCCTTCCACGACGCCCGTATCATGCACGGCGCCGCAGCCAACACAAGCCCGCACCGGCGCGCTGGCTACACGATGCGGTATTTCCCGACGTCGATCAAGCTGCTCGACAACGAGAAAAACCGGGATTTAGGTTTCAAAATCTGGTTGGCGCGCGGCACGGATCTCGCCGGGAACTCGTACGCGAACGCGTCATGATGGCTCGTAGATGGGTCGTGAAGGGAACCGTCTTGTCCGCGTGGTCGTTCGGCTACCTCACGCGACGGGACGCGCTAGCCCTTCACGGCCCCGTCCGCCACGCCACTAATGATAAACCGCTGGAGCACGAGGTAGACGACAACGGCCGGCAGGACCGCGTATAGGATATCCGCGGAGATCAAGTTCGGCTGGCTCGAGTATTGGCGTATGAAGTTGTAGACGCTGAGCGGCAACGTCGTCACGGTCCCACTCGTAAGGAACAGGTACGGGATAAAGAAGTCGTTCCAGACCGCCAACCCGTTGACGATGACGACGGTGGCGAGGGCGGGCTTCACGAGCGGCAGGATAATGCGGCTGTAGATTTGGAAGTGCGTGGCGCCGTCGACGACCGCGCTCTCCGAAATCTCCTTGGGGATACCCTGCATGAACTTGGTCAGCACGAAGACCGACAACGGCATGCCGAGACCGATGTAGATCAGGACAACGCCGGGCACCGTGTTGATGAGGTGGAGATACTTGAAGATCAGATACAGGGGGACGATCACGCCCTGGACCGAGAGCGTCAAGGGCAGCAGGAACAGGGTGAGGAACAGCGCCGGTTTGGCGATGCGCATGCGCGCGAGGGCATACGCGGCGAGCGAGCCGCAGAACAGCTGCCCTACGATGGCCAGGCCGGTGATCAGCACGCTGTAGGCGGTCGCCTTCGGGATCTGGGCCTGCGCGAAGACGAGCGCGAAGTTCGACCAGGCGATTGACGAGGGCAGGCCGAAGGAATTCGAGATCAGGTCGGCTTGCGACTTCACGGCGGTCAGGGCGACGAGGACGAAGGGGTAGCAGACGACGCACGCGGCGACCACCATGAGCGCGAAGAGAGACGTCGCGGCAACCCGAGACGGTACGGTCATTATAGGGTCCTTTCCTCCGCCCCGGCGAGGGCGCGGCGCTGGATGCCGACGACGACGAGCGTCATGATGACGAGCAGGAGCGAGAGGGCCGAGGCGTAACCCGCCTGGCTGTTGGTGACGAAGTTATCCAGGATCGTCATCGTCAGCGTCTGACTCGAAAAACCGGGGCCGCCTTTGGTCATGATGAACGGCAACTCGAACACCTTCAGGCCACCAATCGTGGTGAGGACGAGACTGATCGTGATGGTCGGGGCCAACAATGGCAGCGTGATGCGGCGGAAGATGGCGAACGGCGCTGCGCCGTCGATCCTGGCCGCTTCGTACAGGTCCCGCGGGATGCCTTGCAATCCCGCCAGGTAGAACACCATGCTCCACCCCGTCCACTGCCAGATATTCACGAAACACAGGGTGTAGAGCACCACGTTGGGATCGGCGAGCCATTGGGTATTCGCAAGCGCGCTGAGACCCACGCTCTGCAGAACATGGGGGAGCGGCCCGTTGACCGGGTCGAAGATGATCGACCAGGCGATCGCGACGGCGATGAGGCTGATGGTGGAGGGCAGGAAGAACACCGAGCGAAAGAAGTTGCGGCCACGGAGCCCCGTGTTCAACGCCAGCGCCAAGGGCAGCGCGAGCGCGTTCTGCCCGATCACCGTGACGACCGTGAAGACAATCGTGTTGCGCAGCGATGTCCCCGCCGCCGTATCGCTCAGGATGGCGGCGAAGTTGCCCAGGCCGATGAAATTGAAGTGACGACTGACGCCATCCCAATCGGTGAAGCTGAGCACGACGGTCCCCACCGTGGGCCCACCGTAGACGAGCAGGAGCATGCACAGGGCCGGCGCGACAAAGAGATAGGGCAGCAGCCGGCCCGTCATCCGGCGGCGCAGGGGGATGCGAGCCACAACGCGCGGGGCCAGGCTGGGCGCGGCCTGGGCAGATAGAGGGGCGCCGACGACGGCGCCGCTTAGCGGCGGCTTTCGCTTCATACCATTTCGCCTCTTTGAAACCCATGTTAACCGACGCCGCGCACCCGCCCCGGCGCGGTCCCTCGTCGCGCGCATCCCGGCCTGACCGGCACGCGCGCGACGAAGGCCGCATCACGAGGCCCACACGGCGGCCGCATGAGCCTTCGCCTCTCGATATCGTTTACGTCCGTGCGCTCCGGCTCTGCGTGCGTTGCAGGTCCGTCGCCACCTGTTGGGGCGACAGTTGCCCCAGATACAGGCTCTGCAGGTCCTTGAGCATGACGGCATTGACGGCCGCATTCTGGAGTGAGTAGAAGAAGTTGTTGTTGTTCATCGCCAACAACGGCGGCCATAGCCCCATCAGCGAGGATTTCGCGAGAGGACCTCCACGGAGTGGCGAGAAGCCCCCAACCGTCTGGACCATGGCGGTCTGGCTCTGCCGTGTGAGCCAGTAGTTCAGGAACTTGAACGCCGCGGCCTGATGCTTCGAGGACGCCGCGACCGCCAGGTAGTCGCCAACCGTCACGGGGACGACCTGCTTGGTCCCCAGACCGGGTATGGGCAGGGGGAACACGCCCACATGGAAGCGCGCCTCGCCGATCGAGTTCGCCATCCACTCGCCCTGGATCGACATGGCGGCCTTCTGCTGCACAAACACGCTGGAGGACTGCAGGCCGTCCAGACTCAAGGAGGCCGGATACGTGTACCCCGTTTTGAAGAACGCGCCGATGGCGGTGAAGGTCTGGACCCAGGTGGAATCGGTGTACTTGACCTTTCCCGCACTGATATCGGCGAAGATATGGGGGTGCTGGACCAAGAGGGCCTGGATGAAGGGGTAGGCGTCGAACTCGGTCGGCCAGCTATCCCGATATCCGTTGACCAGGGGAGACGTACCGCTAGCCTTGATCTTCGCCATCACGGCCAGGAACTGCGACCAGGTGGTTGGCACGGTGAGGTGGAGCTTGGCGAACAGGTCCTTGTTGTACCAGACGCCGATAGCGTCGACCGATCCGGGCACGGCGTAGACGTGACCATTGACGGTCGCCCCGGATACAGCGTTGGGGATGTACTGATGCCCTTGGACGAGACTATTGTGCGTCAGATCCACCAGATACCCGGCTTTGATAAACGCGTCGATCGACTCGGGGCGAACGGCGGCGATGTCCAGGCCCTCGCCGGCGAGGAACTTGACGCTTTCCGCCTGCGTGACGGAGTTCGGGTCTCCAGGCAGCGCCTGGACGTTCACCGTGATGGTGGGATTGGCCTTCTCGAAAGCGCGGATGGTCGGATCGGGCCATTGGCCCGGGACGGTCCGCCAGGTCGCGAAGTTCAGGGTCACCTGCGCCGTGCTGGCGCCCTGGGCGCTGCTCGTGTGCGTGCCCGTCACGGTCGCGCACAGCGCGCTGACGGCGACCGCCGTGATAATTGCTCTGAGCCTTTTCATCGTCGTGTCATCCTTTTCCCATCTGTAGTCTTCCCATCTGTAGTCGCTGCACGTCCTCAATGCGGGCGATGGACCGAAAAACGTCCCAATGCCGCGACGCCGCGGCGTATCATTCTCGCAACGCATGTTCGCGCGTCATGGACCCATGATGCACCCCCTCCTGACCGCATGGTCTGGCGCCTCGTCGCGCATGGCCACAACGCCATCGTGACCATGCGTACCCTCCTGTTTTGCTGATTGCTCTGGCTCCATCGCATGCAGCCGCTCCGCGATGGAGCGGCCATGACCTCACATCTCATCGGGCGCCGGCAGGAACTCCACCTCGATGCGGGCACGGTCCCCCCGGTGGAGCACGATCGAATACTCGAAGGGGCGCCCATCCGGAAGGTAGGCCACCGTGTCCAGCAGAAGGAGCGGGCTGGCCAGGGCCAGATCGAGCAGACGAGCCTCGCGCTGCCCCGCCGCGACGGCCTCCAGGCTGCGCTCCCCCCGGCCGATCTTCACGCCGTAGCGCTCACGCAGCAGGCGATAGAGCGAGCCGGAGGAGAGATCGTCGTCGACGAGCCCGGGACAGAGGAAGGCGGGAATATAGGTCGTGGACAGCAGGAGCTTGTCATCCTCAACAGAGCGCAGCCGTTCCAGGAGATGCACGGGTTCCCCGCGCCGCACCTCCAGACGGGCGGCCACCTCCGGCGGCGCCGGGATCACCTCCTGGCGCAACACAGTTGTGGTCAAGCGCAGGCCGCGGCGCTCCATGTCCTCGTGAATGCCGAACGCCCGTTGCACGAAGCGTTCCTGCAGCTTGGGTGCCATGACGAAGGTGCCTTTACCCTGCACGGTGCGCAGCTTGCCCTCGTGGACGAGGTCGCCGATGGCCTTGCGCACGGTGATGCGGCTGACGCCAAACTCGTCGCACAACTCGGGCTCGGACGGGACGAGCGCGCCGGGCGGCAGTACCCCCTCGGTGATGCGCTCCAGCAGCGCCTCTTTGACACGGTAGTACTTGGGAACGCGGATACCCGCGGCCTCCAACTGGGACAACTGTATGGTGTCCACTGCGATGACCCTTCACATATACACTGAGACGCCGCTAGCGCGGTTCGTACCGAACGGCGCCACATCGATTGTTACCACACAGGTCGTTATGGTGAGTTGAGTATGTTAGTATTATGAGTAATCGCCGCGCGGTTGTCAAGAGGGAAACCACGCGTTCTATCAATGCGGCATACCATCGTCGTTGTGACGCTGGCGATGCGGTACAGTGTGACAGGAGGATGAGTGAGGCCATGAGTAAACCGGCCGGCTTCGTGTACGGAACGCATTTCTGGCGTGCCCCCAATCCCCCACATCCCTGGCGGCGCGCGATGCTGGAGGAGATCGCGCGGGAGCGCCACTTCACCCTCATTCGCCTCTATCCCACCTGGGACTACCTCAATCCCGCGCCAGGGGTCTATGACGTCGCGGAGTTGGACGAGATCCTGACGGCCTGCGATGAGCTCGGCCTGGGGGTGTTGCTCGGCGTCGTCCTGGAGACAGCGCCCTCCTGGTTAGAGCAGGCTCACCCGGACACGCGCTATGTCAGCGCCCGCGGACACTCCGTTCCACTGGGAGGTTCGCCGGCGCAACCCAGCGGCGGCTGGCCCGGCCTCTGCCTGGACGCCCCGCCGATTCGTGCGGCGGCGACGGAGTTTGTCACGGCCCTGGTCGCCGCGGCCGCGTCACACCCGTCCCTCTATGCCTATGACATCTGGAACGAACCCCATATTGAACCCGCCTGGACGCGCGACCTCTGGGCAACCCCGGCCGACCGGCTGTTTTGCTATTGCGCCTATTCGATCGACGCCTTCCAGCACTGGATCGAGCGCACGTATGGCTCCATCGAACGATTGAACGCGGCCTGGGTGCGGCGCTTCACGCGCTTTGCCGAGGTGCGGCCACCGACGTACCACGGAACCTACCGGGACTGGCTCGATTGGCGCCGCTTCGTCATCGACAGCCAGACCGATCAGATGGCCTTCCGCGTCAACCTGGTCCGCTCGCTCGATCCCACCCACCTGATCGAGAGTCACGCCGCGCATTATCCTCCGCTGACCGAGGCCACCCTGAGCGCGACGAATGGCTGGGATCTAGCCGCGCACGTCGACATCTGGGGTCTCTCCCTCTTCCCCCGGGGGGAGGCGCTCGCGCCCGCGCTGGGCGCGGCGCGGTTCGACTTGACGCGTAGCCAGGCGCGCGGCAAGCCGTTCTGGCTCACCGAATTGCAGGGCGGGCATACCAACCAGGGCCTCCAGCGCAGCCCGACGATGCGCCCGCGCGACATCCGGCTCTGGACCTGGTTGGCGGTCGCCTGCGGCGCCACGGGAGTCCTGTACTGGACCTATCACGCCGAGGCGACGGGACGGGAGGCCAGCGGCTACGGGCTCGTCGACCGGGCGGGCCGCGACACGGCCCGCGCTGAGGAGGCGACACGAACGGGGCGCGTGATGCGCGCGCACGAGGCTATCATCAGCGCGCACAGTCCCAGGGCCCCGGTCGCCGTCCTCTTCGACGATGAGACGGCACTGCTCGATTTCGCGATGGAAGGGAACGAGGACCAGGTCACGTCCGCGCACCAGGGCTATTATCAGGCGCTCTGGGAGGCGGACGTCCTGGTCGACTACGTCCGCCCCAGGGATCTTGCGGCGGCCACGCACGCCGTGCTCATCGTACCCTGGAACCTGATGGGCACGGGCGCGACGATTGAGCAGTGTCGACGGTTCGCGGAGCGGGGCGGCACGGTGCTGCTTGAGTCGGGATTCGGGCTCTTCGATGACCACGCCGTCCTGAACCCGCATGTGCCCCCAGGCGGCCTGGTCGAGGCCTTTGGGTTTGAAGAGCAGGAATCACGCTATATCCCCCCGCGTCCGGCCGCCAGCCGGGGAGAGCAGACGGACGCCGACGACGAGAGAGAGAGCGGCGGCGCGCACAGCCACACGTCGCGGGATGATGATGACATGTCTGACCACCCCTCCATCACTCTGCGCGCACCGCTATCCGGCCAGATCACGGCGACAACGTTCCTGACCCCGCTGACCGTCCTGGACGCCGAACCTATCGGGTACCACAACGACGAGGTGGTCGCGGTGCGCAAGGCCGTCGGACAAGGATGGGTGTACTACGTCGGGACCGGCCTGGGGGCAGCGATGCGGCACGGCGATCGCGTCGCGCGCGCGCTGGGGCAGCGGCTGGTGCGTGACGTCGTGACCCCGCCCGTCACGGGTACCGCAATGCGCCCCCGGCTAATGGACACGGATCAGGGCGCTCTCCTGGTGGTCGTGAACGATGGGCGTATCGATCAGACGGACGATATCACGTTTGCAGAGGCGCGCTGGACGCTGGCGCACGACCTTTATACGGACGAGACCTATCCGCTGGACGGCGGTGTGTTAACGGTTTCTGTGCCGCATGACGATGTCCGCGTGTTTCGCCTGGCGTCACGAGGAGAGCAGCCATGACCATCTTGGCCTTTGATATCGGTGGCACGCGCATCAAGGCCGGCCTGGCGCAGGGGGCGGCCGTCACCGCGATGACGATTGTGCCGACCACGACGGGGCAGGGACACACCGACGTGCTCGACACCGTAATACACCTGGGGCGTCAGCTCATGGCGGGCCAGGATGTCGCCGGCATCGGCCTCTGCGTGAAAGGGATCGTCGACCCGGCCGGGGGCGTCCTGGTCGCTGTGAATGAGGTCCTGGCGGACTGGATCGGCCGGCCGCTGGCGGGCGTGATCGCGCACGCGCTGGAGCGTCCCACTTGCTTGGAGAACGATGCGCGCATGTATACGCTGGGCGAGTTCGTCCATGGCGCCGGGCAGGGGAGCCATAACATGGTCTGCCTGACGCTGGGGACAGGGATCGGGAGCGGGGTCGTGCTGGGCGGGCGTGTGCTGCGGGGGCCACGGGGGACGGCCGGCATTTTGGGCGGCCAAGTGACGGTGCAGGTCGACGGGCAGGTCTGTACCTGCGGCAACATCGGCTGCCTGGAAACCCTGACCAACGCGGCCGCCCTGGTGCGATCCGCCCAAGACGTTGGGGTGAGAGGGCACGCTGCCGTGGGACACGACGGCGCTCTCACGGCGCGGCAGGTCTTTGCGGCCGCTGCCGCGGGCGATACGCTGGCCCTGGAGGTGGTGCGGCGCTTTGCCCGGTACCTGGGCGCCGGCGTGGTAACCATGATCCATGCCCACGATCCCGATGTAGTCGTGCTCGGCGGGGGCATGGCGCAGGCCGCCGCGCTCTTCTTACCGACGGTCCAGGCCTACGTCGATGCGCACGTCTGGACCGTGCCCGGCCGGCGCGTGCGGGTTACACCGGCCCTCCTGGGCGACGCGGCCGCTCTGGTTGGCGTGGCCGAACTGGCCCGTGGTACGGACCTCCTCCTCTAGCTGACGAGCAAAGAGCGCATCATGGAAGAAAGCAGGTCGCCCATGCACACACCGCCGTATCGCACCCATCCCGTCCACATCTTCCCCTGGCTTGCTATCAGCACGGGACACGACGCCCTGGCTGCGGACCTGCGGCAGCGTCTGGCCGATGGCGATGGGCCGCCACGCGTCGTGATCGACGGCTTCGTCGGGGTGCAATGGGACGTGTTCATCGGGCGCTTGCGCGACGCCCTGGCCCGCCGGGACATCAGGGCGCGCTGGCTTTCGACCGAGGAGTGCTTCCTCCCTCCCCCACAGATAGACGGGATACTGGCCCCGACGCTGACGGACGATCCCGTCTTTGGGCGGCTCTTCCACGGGCGCCTGGAAGACCTGTGGGACGCGGAACGCGCCGACGCCGTGCGCCGGGACGTGGCGGCGTACAGCGAGATCACGATCATCTACGGCTATGGGGCCTCGCGCCTGGCGCCGGGGGGGATACAGGTCTATGTCGACGTGCCTAAGGACCGCGGCCAGGAGTTAGCGGCGCACGGCGCCATACGCAACGTGGGAGCCGCAGCGCCGCAGGCGTTTGACGCCATGTACAAGCGCCTGTATTTCGTCGACTGGCCCGTACTCAACCGTGTCAAACGCGCCCTGCTCCCGCGGATCGATCTCTTCGTCGATGCGGCGAGCGCCGAGAGCCCGGCCGTCGTGCGCGGAGACGCCTTGCGGCGTGCCCTGCACGACCTGGCGCGGCGGCCGTTCCGCGTCAAGCCCTGGTTTGCGCCGGGGCCGTGGGGCGGCCAGTGGATGAAGGAGCGATTCGGCCTGCCGCCCGAGCAGCCCAACTACGCCTGGTCCTTCGAGTTGATCGCCCCCGAAAACGGAATCCTACTGGGCGACGGCGTGCATGCGTTGGAGTGCTCCTTCGATTATCTCCTCTGGCAGGAGACCGATGCGGTGCTCGGTGTGTCGGTCGCCGCCCGCTACGGCAGCTATTTCCCCATCCGCTTCGACTATCTGGACACGATGGACGGCGCCAACCTCTCCTGCCAGGTCCATCCGCGCCTGGACTACATCCGTGAGGAGTTTGGGGAGCCGATCACGCAGGACGAAACCTACTACATCGTCACCTGCAAACCCGACGCACGGGTGTTCCTGGGCCTGCGCGACGATGTGGACATGGCGCGCTTCGCGGCGGACGCGACGGCCGCGCGCGATGAGGGCCGCCCGTTCGACATCGGCGACCATGTCCATAGCCTCCCCAGTGCGCCACATGACCTGTTCCTGATCCCCAGCGGTACGGTCCACTGCAGCGGAGCCGACAACCTGGTGCTGGAGATCAGCGCGACGCCGTACATCTACACCTTTAAGATCTACGACTACCTGCGTAGCGATTTGCATGGGAAGCTGCGTCACGTCCACCTCGACCACGCCTTTGCCAGCATCGACGCGACGCGCACGGCGAGTTGGGTCCACACCCATCTCGTCCCCGCGCCGGTGGCGCTGCGCGAAGGGCCGACGTGGGGCGAGTATTGCGTCGGCGATAACGATCGGCTGTTTTTTGCCATTCACCGGCTCGATTTTGTGGACGCGATCAAGGACGACACCGCTGGAAAGTTTATCGCCCTCAATCTGGTGGAAGGCGAACAGTGCGAGATTCTCACGGATGGCAACGAGCCGGTCGGACTGCGCTTCGCCGAGAGTATCGTGATCCCGGCTAGCGTTGGCGCCTTGACACTGCGCAATACAGGGCGCATACCGTGCAAAGTGGTCAAGGCCTTTGTGAAAGGGTGAAGGGAGGAGCTATTCCGTTATGTCTCTACAGGTTGTGCGGCGTCGCCGCGGATTGCACCAGGTCGCGCGCCGTCTGCACGAGGGAACACTGACCATCGGATTCCTGGGCGGCTCGATTACGGACCCGCGCCCGGGCTACAATTGGCCCGAACCGGTCATCGGGTGGTTTGCGCACCGCTTCCCGGGTGTCCGTCTGCGCATCGAAAATGCGGCCATTGGCGCGACGGGCAGCGATCTGGCGGTCTTCCGTGCGCAGCGGGACATCATCGACCGGCACTGCGACCTCGTCTTCATGGAGTATGCGGTCAACGATCAGGGTGCCCCAGCCGAGCGACGCATGCGCGCGCGCGAAGGTCTCATCCGCAAGCTGCTCGCTGGCGTGGGGAGAGATGTGGTGCTGGTGCATACCTTCTGCCAAGACATGTATGACGACATGATAGCCGAACGGATGCCGGCGTCGATTGCCGCATTCGAGGATTTAGGGCAGCACTACGAGTTGCCCTCCGTGTGGGTGGGCCTGCATGCGCTGCGCGAGGTGAGGGCGGGGCGGATGCGCTGGGAAGAGTGGCTCCCGGACGGCTTGCATCCCCAGGCGCGGGGCAGCCTCAGCTATGCGCAGAGCGTCATTGCCTACCTTGAAGAGGCGGTGAGCGCCACACCAGGCGACGAGGTGATGCGGTGCGGCGATCCGCAGCCGCCGCTCAATGCACGACATTGGGAAAGCGCACACACGCTGCCTTTTGAGGCGGTACAGGTACAGGGCCCCTGGACTCTGCGCCGCTTTCCGCACCATGCCTGGATTGACCGCATCCTCTCGACCACGGCGCCAGAGGCGAGCATATCGTTCCGCTTCCACGGGCGGGGGCTGGCGCTCGCCTTTGATTTTGGGAAAACGTCCTCGGAGTTTCGCTATCGCCTCGATGGCGGTGCGTGGCTCACCATGACGCGCGAGCGACCCGAGTGGTGCGGTGACCATGGCTGGTATCGGCTGGACACGCTGGCTGATGACCTTGACGCGCGTGAGCACGATGTCACGCTCGAAGTCGTGCATGGCAATCGCCCTGAGTGTACGGGGACAAACTGCGACCTGGCACTGATCGGCATCGTGGATTAGCGCGGCAACGGTCGGGGCGTGTCGCGCGCAAAGGGGAGGTTGTCCTGGACATTTTAGGCACCCGTTCTACGTGAGCCATGCGATAGGCGTCAGGCGACGTGCCGATAGGCATGGTGCAAACCGCCCAAGACGGCGATGCGTTCCACGCGACCTGACGCGTGCGGAACAGGCTGATCGCACGCGGCTCGTTCCGGGATCGCCTGGTCAATTCCTTGGTGCGGGCGATCTGTATTGACGTACGCCTGTGTGCTATCGGCGCCCATCATGCGTGTAGACATGCTAACGGCTGCCCGATAATAGATTGAGTGCCGTCGATGGGCCGCCTACTCCGTCGCGACGCTGTTGTATCTCTATCCACTGCGCCAGAATCGCACTGGCTCCCGTTGTCCGCCAACGTGCTTCCCTTACATGGGCCACCGGTCACGCGGAGAGGGTAGCGGGCATAGCGGAGCGGATTACGACGGTAACGGAAGCGTCATCCGTATCATGTACGTCGGCGTGAAAGGGTTTCGCCGAAGGCCTTCAACACGACGAAAGCGCAGCAAGATCTTTGCACCCGAGGCTCTCATGGCGTCGCCGCGCGCTTGGCGGCTTGCAGGCGCTTAGTGGTGGCGCTGGTGGCGTAGACGGCGATACCCTCCACGCGTGCATCAAGGGCGGCGTAGCCCTCGATGATGGCCGCGTCTTCCGGGTCGGCGGCGAGGGCCTCGGCCACCTTTGCCCACTGCTTGTGGGCGACGAAGACGGTGTAGCGCGTGCCGGCGGCCGGCTCTGGCAGCCCCTTGGGTAGGTCCGGTACCTTCTCGTTCACGAGGGCGAGGGCGACGGCCTGGCCTTGCTCGACGGCGGCGCCGGGCCGGCCGATGACGGTGATCTTCACGGTGGTAGCCCTCCCTGAGTTGTCTTGTTGTAGCTGCCGTGCGAGCGCGCGAAACGTCTCGTCTGTCCAGGCTACCGGCGCGGGAGCCGCTGAGGCAGGCGCCGCCGGCGTGCCGCTCCCTCCGGCCCTCTTGAGGCGGCCGCCTTGTCGCGGGAAGATGTAGTCTTTGTCCTCCCGGCTGATCTTGTCGCTGGCGCGCACGAGGTGGAAGAAGACGCCGCCAGGGGTACGACGGCGGCCGTCGGGGAGCGTGAGCCCGCCCTGGGCCTCGACCGTGAGTGTCTGCCCGAGCAAAGCGCGCGCCCGAGCGGGGCCGAGGCGGTCCACCGCGCGGGTGATGAGGTGGATGGGCGGGGGCATCGTCTCGCCGAGCACGACGGCGAAGGCGCGGGCCAGCGCCCATACGTCGGGAGGCACGAAAGCGTACGACACGGGTGACCACACCGCCGCCGCTATCGTCGGCGCCTCCGTTTCCGTCGTTGGCACGGTGCCAGCCGGTCCCGCACTTGCCTCCCCCACCGCGTCGGTCGGCGTCGTTATGTCGTGTCCCTCGGCCGTCGTCGCCGTCGTTATGTCATGTTCCACAGTGTGCTCCCGTCACGGGTCGATGCGCCAGACGCCCTCGGCGTAGACGAGGCGGCGTTCCTCCCGGCGTGTGTCCAGGCGCGCGAGCTGGGCCGGGAGCCCGTCGAGCGCCTTCGTTATGTCGAATAGGTCGTGGCCCCTGACGGAGACGAACACGCCATCGGCCTTGAGTTGGAGTGTGGCCGGTGCCGGGCGCTGCCCGATCCCGAGGGCGGCGGCGAGGGCTGGGGCGACGCCAGCCGGGGCTGTCGCGGGGACGACGAGGCGGGCCAACGGCAGGGGCGGGCTGGACGAGGCGAGCAGGAGCACGCCCCAGGGGTGCTGCTCCTCGCCCCGCACGGGCAGGAAGGCGTGCCGCTCGACCGCGACGCCGGCGGCGTGCAGCGCCGCGACGAACGGGCCAACGTCGTCAGCCGTGACGTGATCCGTGGTCAGGGTGACGTGCGCCGATAGGGCGTCGTCTGTCGTGTCGTCCGCGTGCAGGTGGGTCATGTCCCTATCTACCCGTCCAGGGCTTCCAGGTCAGCCCACAGCGCGGCTCGCACCTGATCGCGCGGGGCCTGCCCCTCTGTCGATTCGAGCAGCACCACTGTCCGAAGGTCCGCGCCTGCGATCCACCC
>JAABVA010003914.1_pt1 | contig 13932 bp, 14 predicted proteins | sample 5560331 | NCBI WGS metagenome assembly JAABVA01 (sample SAMN12812661, study PRJNA571458) | rock metagenome | isolation source: Antarctica rocks | place: Antarctica: Victoria Land, Mt New Zealand sud | collected 2016-01-07 | reverse complement strand
CTTCGAGGTGGCGAGGGTTGACGAAGCCGTGCGAGTTGGGGCTGCCCTTGATGAACATCATTGGAGGCAGGTCGTCGAGGTACCAGTTCGCCGGGATCTCCACCAGGCCGGTCTCCCGCCCCCGCACAAGGGGCTTCATCCAGTCGTGCGCGCTCGGGGCGGAGTAGTCGATCGGGGTCCAGCTATCGCCAACCCGTACGTAATAGGGCTCGAAGTCACGGTGCATCAGCGAGTGGTCGTATTTGATGTTGCGCTCAAGCAGGAGCTCGTTGGTGACCCGGCTGAACTCCCACCATGGAGCCACGTACCCGGTAGGTCGGCGTCCGCTGACCTCCTCGAGCAGCCCGATGCACTTGTCCAGCACCTCAGTCTCCTGCTCGCGGGTCATCGCGATGGGATTCTCATGCGAGTAGCCATGAACCCCTAGCTCGTGGCCGGCCACGACGATGGCCTCGGTCTGCTCGGGGAACGTCTCGACCGAATGGCCGGGAACGAACCAGGTGGTGCGCAGCTCGTGGCGGCGGAATAACTCCAGCAGCCGGGGGGTCCCGACCTCGCCCGCGAACACGCCGCGGGAGATGTCGTCCGGAGAGTCCTCGCCCCCGTAGGAACCTAGCCATCCGGCTACGGCGTCGACGTCGACGCCGAAAGCGCAGAGTATGTCCTTGGCCATGGCCAACTTTCCCTTCCTCGGGTGTTGCTTGATGTGTGGGGGACCGACACGAATTAGTGGGTGGCGAAGGTTCGTTGGATGCTCTCGGTGGTCGCGCCGGTGCTCAGCAGCGCGATCAGGAGCATCCGTGCCTGGCTGGGCCGCAGCCGCCCAGCGGAAATGGCCCCCGCCGCGGCGAGGTCTGTGCCTCCGCCGCTGCCGGCGTAGAGGGGCACGACCGGGCCGGCCGACACCCGGGTGCTGATCACCACCGGTGTCCCCCCGCTGACCAGCTCGCGCACGGCCCGCAAGATGGCGGGAGTGGCGTTGCCCGCGCCGGTGGCCTGCAGGATCAGGCCCTTGGCGCCCGCGACTGCGAGCGCCGCGGCAGCGACGCCGTCGCTGCCGGGGTAGACCGCGACGACGTCGACCCGGGGCAGGGGCTGCGAAAGCTCCGCCCGGTCCATGGGGGTCGCCCGGACGGACCTTCGGGACAAGCACACAGTGCCGGCAGCGACACCACCCAGGGGGCCAGAGTCGGGATCCCCGAACGCCGCCGAAGCCAGCGTGTGGACCTTGCGCACGCCTCGGGCGGCGAACACCGCGCCGTCGAACACCACCAGCACGCCCAAGCCCCGCGCTAGAGGATGCGCCGCCACGGCAATCGCGTCGCGGAGATTGGCCGGCCCGTCCGGGTTGAGCGCGTCGGCGGTGCGCTGCGCGCCGGTGAAAACCACTGGCCGGTCCTCGTCGAGGAGGAGGTCGACGAAGAACGCCGTCTCTTCCATGGCGTCGGTTCCATGCGTGATCACCACAGCCTCGACCTCAGGATCGGCGAACGCCCGCTTAACCTCATCCAAGACCCGCAGCATGTCCTCAGGTGTCAGCGCAAAGCTGTTGAGCTGCAAAATGTCGTGCCCGACCACCTGGGTTCCCTGCGGAACCGGGACCCCGTCGAGCAGCACGCGGGCCGGCAGGCTGGCCCGAGAGCCACCGCCGGGCACCGCAAGGCTGGCGATGGTGCCTCCCGTACACAGCACAGCCACCGTGCCCACCGCGCCTCCAAGGGAGAGAGAACGATTGCGCCAAAGGATTGCCCCAAACGATTTCCTTATTACAGGGCACCCCGTAGGTTGTTGTCAAGACCTGCGCAGGAGGGTGATCTGATGCACACCACGACGGGTCACCATGACGTCACGGAGGGCAATTTGATGAGGCCGGCAGCGGGACTGCCCCACGCTGACCAGAACGGCCGGGCCACGCTGCGGACCGTGGCCGAACTGGCCGGGGTATCGGCGTCGACGGTGTCGCGGGTGTTGCACCCTGGTGCTAAGACGGTCGGCTACCGCGCTGCCGCGTCCACCATCAGCCGTATCCGACAGGTAGCGCAGGACGTCGGCTACGTGCCCAATCCGCACGCCGCCAGCCTGCGCACCCAGCGCAGCGACCTGATCGGAGTCGTTGTGCCGCGGCTGTCCGACCTCGTACTGGCCTTAATCTACGAGGGCATCGACGCGGCAGCCAACGAGCGCGGGTTCGGCACCTTCGTCGCGAACAGCCATGACGACCCGGACACCCAGCGGGACCGGGTCAACATGATGCTGAACCGGCGAGTGGACGGGCTGATCCTCGGGGATGCACGCGCCGAGGGGGAACTCGTCGACGAGCTTCGAACACGCGACGTGCCCTTCGTGTTAACCAACCGGCACGTCAGAGATCACCCCGCGGTGACCTGTGACGATGAGATGGGCGGTCGGCTCGCTGCCACGCACCTCCTGGAGTGCGGCCACACCCGCGTGGCCGTGGTGGCCGGTGCCCCCTACGCCAGCACCGGGATCGACCGCACCACCGGTTTCCTCGATACCTTCGCGAGCGCCGGGCTCGCCGTTCCCGACGACCTGGTCGTGCACTCGCCGTTCGACGTGCCGGGCGGCCGGCGCGCCACAGAGGAGCTGCTGACCCGCACACCCACGCCCACTGCCATCTTTGCTGTCAACGACTTCGCGGCCATCGGAGCCCTCGGCGCCATCCGAGACTCCGGACGCGTACCAGGCGAGGAGATCGCCGTGGTTGGCTACAACGACGTCCCACTGGCCGCCGAGCTACCAATCCCCCTCACCACGATCCGCTCACCCATGCACCAAATGGGCTATCGCGCTGTCGAGCTGCTCATGCGACGACTCGACGGCAGACCCGTGGAGTCTGAGCGCCTCACACCCGAACTGGTCATCAGGGCGTCGACCACGGCCTGGCGGGGCAACTGAAGCCGAAACCCGGTCTCCGGGCGGGCGATGAATCTTCGAGGGCGCAGCGACCACGCACCTGACTCCCCAGCCGGTCAGGAACCGGGCCAACCCGTACCCCGTCGGGCCGGCCTCATAGACCACCGCCACCGGGCCTGCTAAAGCCTGCAGCCAGGCCAGGACCGTCTCGTTGTCCGGCTCCAGTCGGGCCTTGCTCAGCTCGCCAGTCCTGTCGTCCAGCGCGCACGCCACCACCGAACGTGCGTGCACATCCAAGCCGACGAAAGTACGCTCCAACGAAAGCGACCTCCGCGGACTGCGCGCCATGGTGGACCGAAATCGGACCCGAGAACATGACCCCACACGTCGTCGAGTTCATCCGCACCGAATGGACCGCAGAACAGTTCACCGACGCACTCATGGTCCGCAAGGCGGTCCAGAACAAAATGTCGCGACTCATGCGCGAGTACGACCTGCTCATCACGCCGACACTCGCCGTTCCAGCCTTCGAGGTAGGCATCCAAGGACCACAGACAATCGACGGGCGATCCGTGGAGCCGTTCGAGTGGCTCCACTTCACCTACCCCCTCAACTTCACCGGTCAGCCCGCAGCCAGCATTCCAGCCGGCTGGACAGACGATGGGCTGCCAGTCGGAATGCAAATCATCGGCAGACACCTCGATGACTCGACCGTTCTCCGCGCTTCCGCTGCGTTCGAGGCCGCCAGACCATGGAGCCAAAGGTGGCCTCAACTGGTCATTTCCTGAGCCGCTCGACGGCAGCGCCACCGGACGCGCATGTCGAACTGGTTGCGCCACCGGGGATAGGTCGGCTCGGACACCTCCAGCTCGCGGCACACCGCCGCGACATCCTTGCCCTCGGCCAGCTGCCGGTCCGCGGTCGTCAGGACGCCAGATCCCATACGGCCCGGCACTGGCCGACACCGACGTCCTCAAGGGGCCTGGCCAGTCCGGAGGTGAGCGTGCGTCTTTGTGGGCGGTGTGCAGCACCTTCGAAACGCGCCCACCCGGGGAAGCGACGCCCGCTCATCGGCAAGAGCGGTCGATCAAGGCCGCTCCGGGTGGGTTCTGGGGGCGGTGTTGGGTCGCCTGTTACCCGCGGTTGGTGAGCGCCGATGGGGCGGAGGAGGTTGCCCTGCTCGGTTTGTCGTGATGGCTATTCGGCACGTCGCGCCTCGATGGTGGCCTGGTGGGCTGGGCTCACGGTGTCGACGGCGCTCCCGGGGGCTGCTTCCGGACCGGTGGGCGGGGCTGGTGCGGACCCTTGGGTGTCATCTTGCAGGGCCTCCAGTCTGTCGGTCCCACATGCCCGCGGCGGTGGGTGGGCTGTTTTGGATCCAGGTTCAGGTGTCGGCGTAGCGCGCGTGGATCCAGGCCTCGAACGCTGCGTGGGGTACTTTCCATCCGTCGCGTCGGCTGCCCTGGGTTGCCGGCAGTTGTCCGGAGCGGATGAGCTGCTCGACGACGGGGCGGGACACCTGCAGGATCTCGCACAGGTCCGCAGTGGTCAGTGGGTCCGCTGCGGGTGCGTGTGACACAGCGGGAGGCTAACCGAGCCTGACAGGCCCGGCGGAGCGGTGTCAGGCCCGAGCTGGCCCCGCCTCCATATGTGTGTCTAAGCATTATTGGGGGTGCCCGGCATGTGCACCATCCACGCCAACTCCGCGCGGGAGGCGATGGTCAAGATGTGCACCCTGCCGTTGCTGGCGGGCGAGAACGTCGGGTCACGGTTCGTCGTCCCCACGGTGGCCTCGTCGGTCGATGTCGTCATCCACCAGGCGGTCGACCGCGATGGCGTCCGTCGCGTCCACGAGGTCGTAGCGGTGCCCGGGCGGGTCGAAGGCGATGTCGTCGAGATCGCCGACATCTTCGTCACACGCGGCGGGCGACTTCAGCGCGCCGACGGGTTCCCGCCCCACATCGAGCGGTTCGAGGCGGCCGGTTATGACGTCAAGACCCTGCTGGCGCAGGAGGGCTGATGGTCGCCGTCCTCACCGGGCTCCTCGTCGGGACCGGCCTGTTCTGCGTGTGGTGGTCGTTCTGGCCTGCCGAGGAGCCATCGGCGGCGCCGCACCGTCCGGGGGTGCGGGAGCGGCTGCAGGACGAGATCACCCAGGCGGGCTACACCAGCGTGAGCCCGTCCAACGTCCTCACTGCCTGTGTCCTCGGCGGCATCCTCGTCTTCGTGCTGGTCTCGGCGAGCACCCGCGTCGTTCCGGTGGCCATCTGTTTCGCGGCCATGGCGGCATACGGGCCGTTGGCGCTCGTGCGGATGCGCGCACGGACGCGCCGGGCCCACCTGCGCGACCTCTGGCCCGACGCGGTCGACAACATCACCTCGGCCGTCCGGGCCGGGCTGGCGTTGCCGGAAGCGTTGAGCCAGCTGGCAATTCGTGGTCCGGAGGAGCTTCGACCCGCCTTCGCCTCGTTCGCGGAGGACTACCGTGCCACCGGTCGCTTCCACGACTGCCTCAACCGTCTCAAGGATCGCTTGGCCGACCCGGTCGGTGACCGTCTGATCGAGTCGTTACGCATCGCCCGCGAGGTGGGAGGTTCCGACCTGGGCCGACTGCTGCGAACGCTGTCGACCTTCCTCCGGGAGGACGCCCGCACCCGGGCCGAGCTGGAGACCCGTCAGGGCTGGACCATCAACGCAGCCCGTCTGGCGAGCGCCGCCCCGTGGATCGTCCTCGCCATGCTGTCCTTCCAGCGCGACTCCCTCCAGGCGTTCAGCAGCGCGGCGGGAGCGATCATCCTGGCCATCGGCGCCGGCGTCACGGTGGTGGCCTACCGGCTCATGGTGCGCATCGGCCGGCTGCCGGAGGAAGAGCGGGTGCTGCGATGACGTGGTTCGCCGGGGCCGGCGCCGCGGTCGGCCGGTCCGGTTGGAGCTGGCCGGGCGCGATCCTCGGAGCAGCCGTGGCACTGGGGCTCCTGCTTGCCGTCCTCGGTCTTCCGGCAGCGCGCCGTCACGGACTCAACGAGCGGCTCGAGCCCTATCTCCGCGACACACCCCGTCCGTCCCGGCTGCTGTTCCGCGCCGAAGGCATCTCGATGGCCGGGGTGTCGCGCATCTTCCGGCCCCTGCTCGTCGACCTGGCGCGGGCGGTCGAGCGGCTGCTGGGCGGTGCGAGCTCGGTGCGACGACGGCTGCAGCGAGCCGGTCAGCCCCCCGATGTCGAGCGGTTCCGCGCCGAGCAGGTCATCTGGGGGGCGGTCGCCGGCCTCGTCGGCGTGGTGTTCGGCGCGTTGGCCGTTGTCGCTCGCGGGGCCGGTGCGCTGCCCGTGGCGCTCATGGTCGTCAGCCTCACCGGGGCGGGGCTCGTCGGCCGCGACATGTGGCTCACCCGTGCCGCCAACCAGCGCGAACGCCGGATGCTGGCCGAGTTCCCGACGGTCGCGGAGCTACTGGCGCTTGCGGTCAGTGCGGGGGAGGGAGCGACGGGCGCCCTCGACCGAGTGTGCCGCCTGTCCCACGGAGAGCTGGCGGTCGAGCTCGGCGCCTGTCTCGCCGAGGCCCGGGCCGGCGCCAACCTGCCCACCGCCCTGCAGGGGCTGGCGAACCGCACCGGGCTGCAGAGCCTGGCCCGGTTCGTCGACGGCATCGTCGTCGCGGTCGAGCGGGGCACGCCCCTGGCCGAGGTGTTGCGCGCCCAGGCCCAGGACGTGCGTGAGACCGGCCGGCGCGCGGTCATGGAGGAGGGTGGACGCAAAGAGATTGCGATGATGGTGCCCGTTGTCTTCCTCGTCCTGCCGGTGACCGTCCTCTTCGCGATCTTCCCCGGCGTCGCCTTCCTGCGGCTGGCCGTCTGATGCCGCAAAGCGGGTCAAACCGCGTTCTCAGGCCGCCCACCCCCAAGATCGGCCGGGCAAGACGCCTCGGCCGAACGGAAACCATGGCAGGCTTCCCCAAACTTCGGACGATTCACGGCAACCGCACCACCCTCGGATACACCAGAAACCAGGAGCACGACCATGACCCGAGCTGCCGCTCACCTTTACACGACCTTTCACGCCGCCGCCACGATCGTCGACCGTCGGCTCGGGGCGATGCCCGCCCTCCGCGGCCGACGCGACCGGGGTGACGTCCCCGGGTGGGTCCTCATCACGGTGATGACCGCCGGCTTGGTCTCGGCGATCTGGGTGCTCGCCGGGCCCATCCTCACCAAGATGTTCCAGGACTCGCTCAGCAAGGTCACCGGAAAGTGACGTCGGGTGCGTCGTCCTGACGCACCCAGCACCGTGGCTCCGTCCCCCGGCGGGCGCGCGCGTCCGGGTGCCCCGATACGCATATGTCGCCAACCGGCGACAAGACGGGACGACGGGTCGGCGATAGCCGAGTTCGCCATGGTGGCCGGCCTCGTCGTCGTGCTGGGCATGGCCGTCTTCCAGCTCGCCCTCGCGTTGTATGTGCGGAACGCCCTGATCTCCAACGCCTCCGAGGGTGCTCGGCTGGGCGCCCGCGCCGGGTCCTCGCCCGCCGAGGGCGCGAGCCGCACGCGGGACCTCATCGCCCGCGACCTCTCCGCCACCTACGCCCAAGGGGTCACGGCCCGCACCGAGACGACGTCCGCCGGAGTCCTCGTCGTCGTGGTCACCGTCACCGCGCCGGTCCCGGTGATCGGGCTGGTCGGTCCGTCCGGGTCTCTGACCGTGCATGGCCGGGCGTTCCAGGAGGGGCAGTGAGCATCGCGGTTCGGTCGTTGGCCGCAGTGTTCCGCCGTCCTCGGCGTCGCCATGACGAGGGGCGGGCCATCGTCGAGCTCCTCGCCGTCGGCATCCTCGTCCTCGTCCCCGTCGTCTACCTCGTCGTCACCTTGTCCCGCGTCCAGGCGGCCGCGTTCGCGGCGTCCACCGCCTCCCGTGAGGCCGGGCGAGCGTTCACCACCGCACCGACGGAAGGCAGTGCGTATGCCCGCGCCCAGGCCGCGGCGGCCCTCACCTTCGAGGACTTCGACGTCTCCACGAGCGGTGTCGTCGCGGTGCGGTGTGACGGATCCCCGTGCCTGCGGCCCGAGGGGGAGGTGGAGTCGGTGGCGACCGTGACGGTGCGGCTGCCCCTGGTGCCCGACTTCCTCAGCGGTGCCCTGCCGACCGTCGTACCCGTCTCGGCGACCCACATCGCGACCGTCGACCGGTTCCGCGGTCGATGAACACCACGCTGGTCGCGTTGATCCGATGGCACCGGCGTGACACCGGCCAGGTGAGCATCCTCATCTTCGGCCTCCTCGGCATCGTCCTGCTGCTCGTGCTGGGCGGCGTCGATGTCACCGCCGCCCAGATCGCTCGCACCCGCCTGCTCGACGCCTCCGACTCGGCGGCTCTGGACGCGTCCAACGCTCTCGACGAGGGGGCCGCCTACGCGGGCGGCATCGGCTCATCGGTCGTGGTCAGCAACTCGACCGTCGAGCGGGCCGCGGCGGCGAACCTCTCGCGTCGGCCGCTGCCCTACGGCATCACATCCTGGCGCACGAGTGGGGGAACGGGAACCACCGACGGCCAGACCGCCGTGGTCGTGGTTCAGGGGGTGGCCGACCTGCCCATGAGCGGGGGACTGCTCGCGGCCCTCGGTCGCTCCGTGACCATCACCGTCGAGTCCCGGGCCCGGTCGCCACTGCGCTGACGGTCCGGCCGGTCGGGTCGGGAGTGGCGCGGTCGCGATCCCGCCGTCGAGACTCCCGAACGAGCAGCGTCAGCGACGGACTGCGCTTCGCACATTGGCGATGAGCGGGCTCTCAGGAACCGTTGGGCCGCTGCCGGGGCGCACGCCCTGCGTCTGGCCGCCGGCCGCCTCGGCGAACGCCGGGTTGGCTTCGCGGGCCAGCACCCGCGGCGTCGCGGCCGCCGGGTCCATGGCGGCGCGGGGCGGCTGGCCACCGGAGCCGCCGACGCGGAAGGTGATGAGCCGGCCGAGCAGCTCGAACCAGAACGGCGCCCCGACCATCACCAGCACGGCGGTCAGCGCCCACCCGAACAGGTGCCCGAGCCACCAGCCGGCGCCGCCCGGGACCCCGCCGGCCCAGCCCAGCGGGATGCTGAGCTCGGCCAGCCGGTCGGTCGTGCGGGCCACCTCGGTGAGCGTCTCGACTCCCTTGCCCTGCGCGGCGTTCTGCGCGGCGGCGACGACCGCGGCCCGGGTGACCGACGCGTTCCACAGCCGGCCCACGACGTCGGGCAGCGACGCGTTGACGACCACCGAGAGCATCAGCCCGATGAGGCCGAGCATGAACGTGGCCTGCTTCCGGTAGGTGTCCGACAGCCTCCCCATCGCCTCGTCGAACCACCGCTCCAGCCCGGCCCGCAGCTCCAGCGTGTCGTCACCCGACTCCTGCAGCAGCAGGTCGAGCCGTTCGCGCAGCTCCGGCGGCAGCGTCTCGTCGGTGGACCGCCCGACGGTCGAGGCCAGCTCGAGCGTGGCGTCGGCGAACGACTTCGCCGACAGGTATGCCGGGGCCCGGCCGCCCGAGGCCGTCGTCGCCGCCGCGTAGACCGAGGTCCGCCGCAGCGCAGCAACCGCTGCCGTTGCGGCTGCACCACGTCCGCCGCTGCCGCCGAGCAGGTGGCCGAGCGCCGCCTCGAGGTTCTTGGCCCGCTTGCGCCCGATCCGGTTGACGAGCTCGAGCAGGCTGGACGCCGCGGTCGCCAGGACGAACAGCAGGAGCACCAGCCCGACGGCCGTGTCCAGCGCCTGGGACCCCAACATGCCCCGACCCTAGAGCCCGCGACGGACACCGCCCGGGCGGCGCGGCGACAGGGGCCGAACCCGCGTCGAACCTCAGTCGAGATGACGGAACTGCGGCCAGACCACGTCCCACGGCCGGCGCGCGTCGCGGCATACCGAGATGGGTTGGCCCTGCTCCTCGTTGGCGACCCCGACGCCGTTGTCGAGCCGGCCGACCGTCGTGCACGTCGCGTTGGCCGACGCCACCAGCAGTGCGCCGCGCCCGACGACGACCGCCACAGCCGTCGAGCTCGGCGGCCGGGCCAGGACGAACAGCTCGTTCTGGCCGCTGAGTGGCACGGGCAGCCCGAGGTCGGGCCCGTAGCGCGCGATGGCGCCCGCCTCGCCGTAGTTCGTCGTCACGACGATGGCCGACGGTCGCTCGGCCGGCGGCAGCGCGGCGTGCGCGGCGGCGACCTGCTCCACGTAGGCGGGCCAGCCCACCTGGTCGCGCGCCGCCTGGTTGATGCCCGGCACCGGTGTCGACCCGAGCACCGACACCGGCACGAGCGGCAGGCTGATCAGCGCCGACACCACCGCGTTCACCGTCACCGCGCCGACGACGAGCCGGCGCCGCCACGCCACCCCGGACAGCCAGCCGGCCACCGCAACGCAGCCCGCGGCGTAGACGACCGCCAGCAGCCCGAGCGGGTAGTAGACCTGTCCCGCACCGACCAACGACAGCACGACCAGCGCGGCGAACGCCACGGCGAGGAAGCACACCCGCCGCCACTCCGGCCGACGGACAAGGGCCACGAGCCCCGCCACCCAGATCGGCACGAGCCCCGGTCCGAGGAGCAACAGCAGGAACGGCCCGAGGAGGGCGCGGTTCTGGGGGCCGTTCTTGGCACTCAGCCGCTGACCCATCTCCACCTGAGGGAACCCGTGCGTCGCCTGGTAGACCACCGTCGGCAACGCCAGCACGACAGCGACGCCCAGCCCGCCCAGCACCCACCCCCACGGCAGACGCCGCGGACCCACGGCCGCCAGCCCGATCGCCAGGGAGGCGACGAGCAACGTGATGAGGAGCTTGTTGACCGTCGCCAGGCCGATGACCGCTCCGAATCCCAGCCACCAGCGCGGCTGTTCGCGCAGCACCGCCCGGATCACGCACAGCGTGGCCGCGACCCACGCAAAGTCGTCGAACCCCGTGGTGAACAGCGTGTGTCCGAAGGTCAGGGGAAACGCGGCGAAGGCGAACCCCCATGCGGCGAGCCCCTGCGCGAACCGTCCACCGCCGAGCTCGCGGGCCACCAGGGCGACGAGCACCACCGTCACGACGGCGAAGACCGTCGCGGGCACCCGCACCGCCCACGCCTCGTCGACCAGGGCCGACATCGCCCGCACGAGCAGCGGCGTCAGGGGCGGCTGGTCGACGTAGCCCCACTGCGGCGGCAGCATCCGGAAGTACAGCTCGTCGCGGTGGTAGCCGTACACCGCGCTGGTCGCCGTGAGCGCGACGGCGAGCGCCGCCATGGCCCCGCCGACGGCCCACCAGGCGACCGGCTCCCGTTCCGGCCCGCTCATCGGCCCACCGTAGCGACGTCACCGGGCCCCCAGGGCAGCCCCGGGGCAGCCCCGGGGCGCAGCCGCAGGGCAGCCCCAGCAGAGACCCTTCATGGCCTGTACCGTCGTGCGGTGACCGAGCAGAGCCCTCCCGAGCCGGGCCCGCAGCCGACCGTCCGCGACGTGCCCGAGCAGCACTGCTACGAGATCTCCGTGGGCGATCGGCCGGCCGGTTTCGTGGCCTACGTCGACCGTCCCGGTGGCGAGGGCGGCGGCCAGCGGCGGGTGTTCACGCATACCGAGATCGACCCCGCTTTCGAGGGCCAGGGCCTCGCCGGCGTCCTCGTCCAGGCGGCGCTGGCCGACGTGCGCGCCTCGGGTCGGCGGGTTGTGCCGGTCTGCCCCCACGTCGCCGCCTACGTCAAGCGCCACCCGGAGCACGAGGACCTCGTCGACCGGGCCACCCCCGCGATCCTCGCCTCCCTCTGATCACCCAAGCCACCGGTATGCCCGCTGACCCCCGCCACGTCGACGTGCTCGTCGTGGGCGCCGGTGTCGCCGGTGTCGGCGCGGGTTGGCACCTGATGCACGAGCGGCCGGGCACGACGTTCGCCATCCTCGAGGCCCGCAACGCGATCGGGGGCACCTGGGACCTGTTCCGCTTCCCCGGGGTGCGCTCCGACTCCGACATGGAGACGCTGAGCTACCCCTTCCGGCCGTGGCGGCGCCCGGAGCGGTTCGGCAGCGGCCCCGCGATCCGCGACTACGTGGAGGAGACGGCGCACGAGACCGGGGTCGCCGAGCGCGTCCGCTTCGGCACGCGTGTCGAGTCGGCGTCGTGGTCGTCGGACGACGCCCGGTGGACCGTCGAGGCGGTCGCGGGGGAGGAGCGCCAGACCTGGACGTGCTCCGTCCTCTACGCCTGCACCGGCTACTACGACTACGCGCACGCCTACACGCCTGAGTTCCCGGGCCTCCCGGACTTCGAGGGGACGGTGGTGCACCCGCAGTTCTGGCCGCCTGACCTCGATGTCGAGGGGCGGCGCGTCGTCGTCATCGGCAGTGGCGCCACGGCAGTCACGCTGGTGCCGGCCCTCGCCGACGCCGGCGCGCACGTCACCATGCTGCAGCGCTCGCCGAGCTTCGTGACCTCGGTCGGCGGTCCCGACCCGGTGCGGGCGTTGGTCCGCCGGCTGCCCGACCGGCTCGCCGACCCGTTCCTGCGCATCCGCAACGCCGCCGTCACCGTCGGCTTCTACGAGCTGGCCCAGCGGCGCCCGGCCATCGCCCGGCGGTTCCTGCGCCGGGGGATGGCCGCCATCGTGGGCGCGGACGCGGTCACCGCCCACTTCACGCCGTCCTACGACCCGTGGGACCAGCGCCTCTGCGTCGCCCCCGACGGCGACTTCCTGCATACCGTCGCCGACAGCCGCGCGCAGGTCGTCACCGACCACGTCGAGCGGTTCGAGCGCACGGGCATCCGCACCGGCTCGGGGCAGCTCCTCGAGGCCGACGTCGTCGTGTCGGCGACCGGGCTCTCGCTGCTGGCACTCGGCGGCATCGCGCTCGCGGTCGACGGCCGTCCGGTCGAGGTCGGGGAGACCCTGGCCTACCGGGGGGCGATGCTGTCGGGCGTCCCCAACTTCTTCGTCTGCATCGGCTACGTCAACGCGTCGTGGACCCTGCGGGCCGAGGTGACCCACCGGTTCGTATGCCGGGTGCTCGCCCACCTCGAACAGCACGGGTATGCGTCGGCGACGGCCGAGCACCCGCCGGCGCAGGCGACGCATCCACTGCTGTCGCTGAGCTCGGGCTACGTCACGCGCGGCGCGGACCGCTTCCCGAAGCAGGGCGAGCGGGCACCGTGGCGACTGCCGCAGAACTGGTTCGTCGACCGCCGAGCCGTCGCGCGCGCCCGGATCGACGAGGAGCTGACGTTCGTCCCTCGGGCGGGCGTCGTGAGGAGGGCGTTGTGACGCGGCTGCGGCGGTTCGACTTCGACGGGGCGACCGCGGTCGTCACCGGCGCGGCGAGCGGCATCGGGGAGGCACTGGCCCATCTGCTGGCCGAGCGGGGCGCGGACGTGGTGCTGCTCGACCGCGACGCGGAGGGGTTGGCCCGGGTGGCAGGCGCCGTCTCGGCCTTCCATCGCAGCCGGACGGTCGAGGCGCACGTCGTCGACGTGTCCGACGACGCCGCCCTGGAGTCGGTGGCCCACGCCGTGATGGAGGCGCACCCGCACCTCGACCTGCTCGTGAACAACGCGGGCGTGGCGATGGCGGGGCTGTTCGAGCAGATGTCGATCGACGACTTCGAGTGGGTCGTCGGCATCGACTTCCGCGCGCCCATCCGGCTCACCCATCACCTCCTGCCGGCGCTCACGAACCGTCCGGGCGCCCACGTGGTCAACGTGTCGAGCATCTTCGGCATCGTCGCCCCGCCTGGCCAGACGGCCTACAGCGCGAGCAAGTTCGGGCTGCGCGGGTTCAGCGAGGCGTTGCGGTCAGAGCTGCGGCTGCGCGGCGCCGGGGTCACGACGGTGCACCCGGGCGGCATCCGCACGGCCATCGCCCGCAACGCCCGGGCAGCGAGCGGGATGCGGCCGGAGGACCTCGACGCGGGGGTAGAGGCGTTCGAGCGCCTGCTCTCAATCCCGCCGGAACGCGCCGCCGCCCTCATCGTGGCTGCCGTGGAGCGCCGGAAGCCGCGGCTGCTGATCGGCCTGAGCGCCCGCATACCGGCGCTGGCCGCGCGGATCGCCCCCGCCGCCCACGCCCTCGCCTTCCGCCC